>Ga0214917_10002122_pt1 | contig 24665 bp, 28 predicted proteins | sample LL_1208_BB_MetaG_FD_177983 | JGI IMG/M metagenome (GOLD analysis project Ga0214917, IMG submission 177983) | Freshwater microbial communities from Lake Lanier, Atlanta, Georgia, United States - LL_1208_BB | ecosystem: Environmental > Aquatic > Freshwater > Lake | place: USA: Georgia | collected...
GCGGGTCACGATCGCATCGTCACTGCGCACCGATAGTCACGACTCGCCACCAGAGCTGGTGCGCTGTGGCCTCTAGGCCGTTTCGAGTTCTCCGCTGCGTCGCAGCACCACGCGCCGACCAACCTGTTCGCCGGTCGCAAAGTCGCGCGCAAGACCTTCATCGGCAACGTTGATCCAGGCGCGCCGACCGTCAGCCAAGATGGCGGCTGCGATGAGCCGTTCTGGTGCGCCGTTGCGGTCGTGCATCACGGTGTAGGCCTCGATGATTGCTGCACCGCGGGCGTCGTCACCGATGGCGAGTTGCCGCGCGGGCAGCGCATCGATTGCAGCTTGCGGTGATTCATGGCAAAAACCATTCGGCGGTGGAGTCGTGGCGTAGACACCGAAGGCATGTTTGGTGGCATAGCCACCATTGGCCCAGATCAGCGCATGTTCGTCGCGCGATTCGCGCAGACGCAGCATCGCAGTAGCAATCGCGTGCATTACGTAGTTGTTCCACGGTCCGCCCGCGAATGACAAGCCGCCCGTGAGCGTGAGTTGTCGACGAAGATCGAGCCCGAGTGACGCGGCACCAAGTTGCACTGCCGATGGAAAGCACGAGTACAAGTCGATATGCGCAATGTCGTCGATGCTGAGCCCTGCCAACTGCAGCGCGCGTTGACCCCCTAGTTGTATCGCGGGGGTTTCAGCGAACGACCAGCGATTCGACACGAACTGGTGCTCGTGGCAATCAGTGCCTGCCCACGGAAAGATCCATCTGTCGCGTGGCACGCCGAGCGCAGCCGCACGCTCTGCCGAGCACATCACGACTGCAGCAGCGAGGTTGACTTGGTTGTTCGAGTTCATCACTTTGCGATATGGCAGGCCGATCATTCGATTTTCGGGCGACACGCTGAGCACATCGTCGGGTGACAACGATTGCTGCGACCAGGCATACGGGTTTCGTGCGGCAACCACGCTGAATCGCGACCACAATTCAGCAATGTGGCGGTCATGATCGACCATGCTGCGCCCCGCAGCGGCACGAAGCGCTGATTCAAACATCGGGTAGTGCTGCACCGGCAGCATGATGCCGAGTTTCTGCTCTTCGTCGTTGAGCAGTGCGAGATCATCGATGATGTGCTCTGCAGTAGCAACACCCGCGGTGTCGGTGGTCGTGGCGTTCTGGTCGGGCCACGGCAAGGCACTTGCATCTTTCACGACCGAGCGAGTGCGCGCACACTCGCCACCAGCCAACACCACAAGATCGACTTGGCCGTCAGAAATCTGCCGCGCAGTGAGATTCACCAGCGACTGAGGCATGTTGCCTCCGTGTGGTGTGGTGGCGTACTGCCGCGCCGTCATACCGCAGGCTTCTGCCAGCGCGTGCGCGGCGTTTGCGTACTTCCACGAGAGCAGTCGCACTACACGCACCGAGTCGAGCTGCGATGGGGTGGCAATCGCTGCGTCATCGAATGCCGAGGTAACCGCCTCGGCCATCAGCGCAACTGGGTGCTTGGCGGTTGCCGGGGTGGTGTCACGGTCGAGTGCTTGGCCCGCACCAATCAGCACCGGCGTGCGCGGGTCGAGTGACATGTCGCCAACGCTACGCAACAGCGCCGTGTCGAGACGTAGGCTGGCGCTCAATGAGTCGTGTCGGGGCCAAGCGCATTGCCATCGCCTCTGATCACGCAGGTTTCGAACTGAAGTCGCATCTGATTGCGCTGCTCGAGTCGCAGGGTTATCGAGTTGAGGACTACGGCACACACTCGACCGAAGCCACTGATTATCCGCAGTTGTGTGCAGCTGCAGCACGAGCCGTGCGCGATGCCAAGGCTGATGTTGGCATCGTGCTTGGTGGCAGCGGTCAAGGCGAGCAGATTGCCGCCAACAAGGTGCGCGGTATTCGCGCGGCGTTGTGCAACGACCTGTGGCTGGCAGAGATGGCACGCTCGCACAATGATGCGAACGTGCTGTCGATGGGTGGTCGAGTGGTGTCACCCGAACTTGCTGAACAAATCGTCAAGAAGTTTCTCGAAACGCCATTTGAGGGCGGAAGACACGCGCGCCGTGTGGGACAATTGACGGACATCGAAGCCGAAGAAGCGGCGCATCACGAAAGTTAGGTTGCATGCCATTTCCGTCTGATTCCAAGCCTGATTCGCAGGTCGAAGCACTGATCGAGAAAGAACGCACTCGACAGACGACCGGCTTGCAGTTGATTGCGAGCGAAAACTTCACCTCGCCCGCGGTGATGCGTGCAACGGGGTCGGTGCTGACCAACAAATACAGCGAGGGTTACCCCGGCAAGCGGTATTACGGCGGCAATGCAGTGGTTGATGAGATTGAAGCGATCGCCATTGATCGAGTGAAGCAGTTGTTCGGTGCCGATCATGCCAACGTTCAGCCACACTCGGGTGCGAGTGCCAACATGGCGGTGTATCAGGCAATGCTCAAGCCTGGCGATGTCGTGCTCGGCCTCAGTCTCGACCACGGTGGTCATCTCACGCATGGTTCGCCGGTGAATGCAAGTGGCATTTTCTATGACTTTCGTTCATACAAGGTTGGCGTCAACGATGAACGAATCGATTTCGATGAAGTGCGTCGACTTGCCCATGAGCACCGCCCACGCATGATCGTGGCGGGCACGACGAGTTATCCGCGACGCATCGAGCCTGAGCCCTTTAAGAAGATCGCCGATGAAGTCGGTGCCTTCATGATGTTCGACATTGCCCACCTCGCTGGTCTGGTTGCAGGCGGTGCGCACCCAAACCCCGTGCCGTTTGCCGATGTGGTTACGTTCACCACACACAAGACGCTGCGCGGCCCGCGCGGTGGCTGCATTCTCTCGACCAAGCAGCACGCGCAGGCGATTGACAAAGCGGTGTTTCCTGGTCAACAGGGTGGGCCGCTCGAGCATGCAGTGGCAGCCAAAGCGGTCGCGTTCTTAGAGGCCCTGCAACCAGAGTTTCGCGAATACGCCCATCAGATCGTGAAGAATGCGGCAGCGCTCGCTGAGGCGCTCGCGATGCGCGGTTTTCGTTTGGTTTCTGGCGGCACCGATACGCACATGATGGTGGTCGATCTGCGACCGTTTGATGCCGAGCTCACCGGCAAAGAAGCCCAGGCGGTGCTCGACACTGCAGGCATCACGCTGAACAAGAACACCGTGCCCAACGACCCGCGTAGCCCGTTCGTGACTTCTGGTGTACGCATCGGCACGCCGTCGGTAACCACCCAAGGCATGCGTGAAGGCGAGATGTCAACGATCGCCGATTTCATCGTGACCACCTTGAAAGGTCGCAACGATCCGGCCATTATCGCCGAGGTGCGCGCCAAGGTTGCGGCGTTGTGCGCCGCGTTTCCTGCGTATCGATGATTTCGTTGCGCTCGTACCTGGTGGTCGGGCTGATCGCTGCCGTTGCCACCGCCGCAACCCTGCCGGCTGTCATTCGCTTTGCTCGCACGCACGGCTGGCAGGCGACGCCCGACGAGCGCAGAATGCATCCGGTGCCGACGCCAGACGTGGGTGGCATCAGCATGTTCATCGGAATTCTCGCGGCGATAGTTGGTGCGAGTTTCCTCGCTGACTTCGACCCGCTGTTTCAAGACAGCACGGAGATCATTGGGGTGGTGGTCGCGAGTGCGATCATCTTTGCGCTCGGCATTCTCGATGACATTCGCGATATCTCGGCACCGGCAAAGGTGACCGGCGTCGTTGTTGCGGCGATCTCACTCGTGTGGTTCGGCGTAACGATGTTTCAGTTCCGCGTGCCGTTTCTCGACGTGTTCGTGCTGTCGGGAGACTGGGTGCCGCTGTTCACGGTGTTTTGGCTGCTCGGCATGACTCAGGCGGTGAACTTGATTGACGGCCTCGACGGGTTGGCCGCCGGCATCGTCGCAATCGGTGCCGCAGCGTTCTTCATTTACTCACGCGACCTCGCCGAGGGCAACCTCTTGCCACAACCAAACATCGGGCCGCTCGTGGCCATCATCGCAGTCGGCGTGTGCGTGGGTTTCTTGCCGTTCAATTTCAACCCGGCACGCATCTTCATGGGCGACAGCGGTTCGCTCTTGTTGGGGCTCTTGATGGCCATCGCCACGAGCGTGGTGGGTGGGCGCGCCGACCCCGACACACAGTCGGCGAACGGCCAAACGTATTTCTTTCTGGCGCCGATCTTCATCTCGCTCTTGGTGCTCGCGGTGCCGATCGTCGATGTGCTGTTCGCCATCGTGCGACGTACGGCGAGCGGGCGCAGCTTCGCCCAAGCCGACATGGGTCACCTGCACCATCGGCTGATGCATCTGGGCCATGGTCCGCGGCGTTCGGTGGTCATTTTGTGGGGCTGGGCGGCGTTGCTGTCGACCGTGGTGTTGTTTTCGGCGCTGTACAGCACTGGCTCGGCATTGGTGATCTTCGTGATCGTCGGAAGTGCGCTGAGCGTGTTCACGGTCTTGCACCCGCGAGTTCGCCGAAAAGACGCACAAATTCACGAAGCGGATTTGGTCGAACAGCAACCACACGCCTAGATTGTTCTGCAGTTCACAAGCCTCGTGAACGCTTTTTTCAACGACAAAGGTGTCACCAGTGCCAGCGCAACCCGATTCACTCAGCAGAGGAATGGAGATTGCGGGCACGACGCTCATTTCGTTGCTGCTCGGCTGGTGGATTGATCGCAGTGTTGGCACGACGCCACTGTTCATCATCGTGTTCGTGCTTCTTGCCGTGGTGGCGCAGTTCGTGAAGCTCTACTACGTCTACAACGCGCAGATGGCGCAACTCGAAGCCGAACGGCGCGAAACGGCACGGGCACGATGAACAACAACGTGAACCCTTCGGTGTTGGCGATGCGTGACACCGGGCCGTCGCCGGAGGCAGAAATCACGCGCGACATCGTGAAGCGCGGTTTGATTGCCGCGCCGGTGTTAATCGGCGCATCGTGGTTGATCTGGGGCGATGCTGGTGCGTGGTCAAGCGCCTATGGCTTGGGTCTCGTGTTGTGCAACTTCATGATTGCCGCAGGGCTGGTTGCGACCACAGCGCGCATCTCGTATGCGCTCATGATGGCGGCAACGCTCTTCGGTTACATCCTTCGACTCGGAGTCGTGGCACTCGCCGTCATGTTGGTGCGCAATGAGCCGTGGGTCGATCTCGTGGCTCTCGGTCTCACCCTGATCGTGACCCACCTCGGCTTGCTGTTTTGGGAAATGCGGTTCATCTCGGCTTCACTGGCGTTTCCGGGTCTTCGTCCGGCGGTCGTTACACCTACTACGGTTTCCCCCGACAGCTTCTCCCAAGAAAGTGCCAGCGCATGAACTCGCTCTCCATCGTCGCCTTTGAGTTTCCGCCAATCAACATGTTGCTGCGTTGGCAAGATGTGGTTCCCACCATCAACAAGGTCGTGCTCATCGGTTTTGCGTCGGCATTGATTGGCATCGGCATTTTTCTTGCCGCTGCCCGCAAAGATCCGAAGAAGGCTCCGAAGGGCGCCCGCAACCTCGCTGAGGTCATCATCGACTTCATTGAAAAGCAGATCGTCATGCAGACGATGGGGCCGTCGGGTCTCGCGTGGACCCCGTTCCTCTTGTCGATCTTCATCTTCATCTATCTCTGCAACGTGCCGGGCGTGATTCCGGTCATCCAGATGCCAGCGACGGCGCGCATGGGAATTCCCGCTTTCATGGCGCTCATGGTGTGGGTGGTGTACAACGTCACCGGCATCAAGCACCAGGGACCACTCGGGTACTTCAAGTCGGTGCTCTTTCCGCCCGGAGTACCGAAAGCGCTCTACATCTTGGTCACGCCAATCGAGTTGATTTCCACATTCATCGTGCGGCCGTTCTCGTTGGCGGTACGACTTTTCGCCAACATGTTGGCGGGTCACTTGCTGCTCGTGATTTTCGCGCTGCTCTCTGAAGCGCTGTTTCAAGCGCGAGATCGCATCCTGATTCCGGTGGGAGTTCTGCCGTTTGCCGTCTTGCTCTTCCTCACCGGCTTCGAAGTGCTCGTCGCCTTCTTGCAGGCCTACATCTTCACCACGTTGACCGCCGTGTACATCAACATGGCCTCACACGCCGAGCATTAATCAAGAAACGAATACCAACCAAACAACAAGGAGATAACAGCAATGGAAGCACTAGCAACAATCGCCCGCATCGCGGCCGAAGCGGGTGACGCAGTTGTCGATCCGGCAACTGCCAAGAACACCGCCGCCGCCGCATCTGCGGGTTACGCCTACGGCCTCGCCGCGATTGGACCAGGCATCGGCATCGGCATCATCTTCGGCAAGGCCATCGAGTCGATGGCTCGTCAGCCTGAGGCAGCCGGCATGGTTCGCACCACGATGTTCCTTGGTGTGGCCTTCACCGAAGCGCTCGCGCTGATCGGCTTCGTCGCCTTCATCTTGCTCAAGTTCGCCTAATCGAAGACGCTGACGATCATGTTGCTTTCCACCATCCTTCTTGCCGCCGAGGACATGGGACCCAATCCCATCGCCCCGGAAGGTAAGGAGCTTCTCTGGGGCGCGGGAACCTTTCTCGTGTTCCTCTTCGTGATGCGAGTGTTCCTCGTGCCGAAGGTGCGAAAGGGCATGGAAGCCCGTTACGAAATGATTCGAGACGGGCACGAGTCGGCACAGGCGACCAGGGCAGCCGCGCAAAGCGACGTCGCCGCATACGAGGCAGCAATTGCCGACGTGCGCGTCGAAGCTGCTGCGCGCATTGACCGGGCACGCCAGACGCTCGACGCTGAGCGCCAGGCGAAGGTCGCCGAAGCGAATGCGCGCATCGCTGCCAAGCGTGCCGAGGCCGACAAGTCGCTCGAGACTGCACGAGTTGCTGCTCGTGGAGAAGTGGCGACCGCGGTTGGCAACGTCACGTCGCGGGCAACGCAGTTGGTGTTGGGTAAATCACCCGACGCCGCGGTAGTGAAGCGCGCCGTCGACACCACCATGAGCGGAGGACGTTCGTGAATCTCAGCATTTTCCTGGCCGCCGAAGACCCGTCATTGTCACACCATTGGCTGTTTCCTGAAATCGGCGAAATCATCTATGGCGGTCTGGCATCGCTCATTATCTTCGGCGCGCTGTTCAAGTTTGGTTGGCCAGCGGCAAAGAAGGCGCTTGAGGCACGAACCGCCAAGATTCAAAAAGAACTTGATGACTCTGCCGCCGCCCAGAGCCAGGCCGACAGTGACGCTGCCAGCATTCGCACAGCACTCGGAGACGTCGCCAGTGAGCGTGCTCGCATTCTCGCCGAGGCAGATGCGCAGGCCGCGGCAGTGCTCTCAGAGGGTCGGGCCCGTATCACCGCAGAAGTAGCCGACATGGAAGCTCGTGCGACTGCCGAGATTGACGCTGCTCGTGCTCGCTCGGGTGATGAGTTGCGTGCAGAGATCGCCCGATTGTCGGCGACGGCCACCACCGATGCGGTGCGCGCTGCGCTTGATGACCGAACACAGCAAGAACTGATTGATGGCTTCATCGCCAAGGTGGGTGCAGCCCGATGAGCGTTCAGCAGATCAATGCCTACGTCACCGCAATGTTTGAAATTGCAGTTGCCAATGATGCGTTGGCAACGGTCGAAGACGAAATGTTCCGTCTCGCTCGCGCCTACGAAACCAACGAGGCCCTGCGCGGTTCGTTGGGCGACACTTCACTACCAATTGAGCGTCGTCAGAAAATCGTCGAGCAACTGCTCGGCGGCAAGGCGCACAATGTGACCGTGCAACTGGCCTCGATGTTGGTCGGCACCGGTCATATCTCACTTCTGCCACAGGTTGCCGATGCCCTCGTGAAGCGCGCGTCAAGCGAGAAGCAACTTGAAGTTGCCGAGGTTCGCACCGCGGTCGCGTTGAGCGACGCGCAGAAGACTCGTCTCATCGACGCACTTGCCAAAGCGACCGGCAAGCGCGTGAACCTGAAAGTCGTCGTTGACCCGAGCGTGATCGGTGGCGTTGTCGCCACCGTCGGCGACGAGGTCATCGATGATTCCGTTCGCACCCGTCTTGATCAAGTCAAGGCACGTCTCTAGGCCGTCATTCGAAAGGAAACCACCATGTCAGAACTCACTCTCTCTGCCGCAGATATCGCAGCGGCTATCAACAAGGGTCTCGATGGTTACACGCCGTCGGTCGAAGCCCGCACCGTCGGTCGCGTCGCCGAAATCGGCGACGGCATTGCGCGCGTCAGTGGGCTGCCCGACTGCGCGGTGAACGAGCTGCTCGAGTTCGAAGACGGCACCGTAGGTCTCGCACTCAACCTCGACGAAGGCTCGATTGGCGTCGTGGTGCTCGGTGATTCTGATGCGATTGAAGAACAGCAGACCGTCAAGGCCACCGGACGCATCTTGTCGGTGCCCGTGGGTGACGCCATGCTCGGGCGCGTGGTGAACGCGCTCGGCACGCCGATTGACGGCAAGGGCGACATTGTCGGTGCGCAGATGCGCCGCGTCGAAGTGCAGGCGCCCGGCATCATGGGCCGCAAGCCCGTGCACGAGCCACTGCAGACGGGCATCAAGGCCATCGACGCAATGACGCCCATCGGTCGTGGTCAGCGTGAGCTGATCATCGGCGACCGCAAGACGGGCAAGACCACCGTCGCGATCGACACGATCCTCAATCAAAAGGGTCTCGGCGTCAAGTGCATTTACGTAGCGGTGGGCCAGAAGGGTTCGACCGTTGCACAGACCGTGGAAGTGCTGCGGCAATACGGCGCAATGGAATACACCGTCGTCGTCGCCGCACCTGCGAGCGACCCGGCACCATTCAAATACTTGGCACCGTACGGCGGCTGTGCAATGGGTCAGCACTGGATGGAAAACGGCGAGCATGCGCTGATCGTCTACGACGACCTCTCGAAGCAGGCCGAGGCATATCGCCAGATTTCTCTCTTGCTGCGTCGCCCGCCGGGTCGTGAGGCGTACCCAGGTGACGTGTTCTACCTGCACAGCCGATTGCTTGAGCGCGCCGCGAAGTTGAGCGACGAGAAGGGCGCCGGTTCGCTAACGGCATTGCCCGTGATCGAGACGAAGGCTGGCGACGTGTCGGCGTACATTCCCACCAACGTGATCTCCATCACCGACGGTCAGGTGTATCTGCAAGACAGTCTTTTCAAGTCGGGTGTGCGCCCGGCCGTCGACGTAGGCATCTCGGTGAGCCGCGTGGGTGGTGCGGCGCAGATCAAGGCGATGAAGAGCGTGTCGGGCACGTTGAAACTCGACCTCGCGCAGTTCCGCGAACTCGAAGCCTTCGCGACGTTCGGTTCTGAGCTCGACGCGATTTCAAAAGCGCAGCTTGAGCGCGGTTATCGCCTCGTCGAACTGCTGAAGCAGCCGCTCAACAGCCCGATGCCGGTCGAAGAGCAAGTGGTCTCGATTTTCTCGGGCACCAAGGGCTACCTCGACGACCTGCCCGTCGGCGACGTGCGACGTTTCGAGCAAGAGTTGCTCGAACACTGCCGCTCGCGACACGGCAGCATGCTCGCGGGCATCCGCCAGAACCCGAAGGCCGACGTGCCGAAAGATCTTGCTGACATCGTCGCGACATTCAAGAAATCGTTCGTCGTGACGCCAGTTGGTGGCGCCTCTGCCGACCCGGCCAAGTCGTCGGCCGGCGAAGTGGGCGAAGCTGCAAGCAAGAAGACCTTGGCGACGGAGTAACCACACGACATGGCCGGCGGTCAAGAACGCATTCTTCGTGGACGGATTCGATCCGTTCAGGCGACGAAGAAGATCACCCGCGCCATGGAACTGATCGCCGCCTCACGCATCGTGAAGGCCCAGCAGCGGGTGTATGCAGCAGTGCCCTACAGCGAGATCATCACCAACGTGGTGAAAGATCTCGCCGCGGGCGGCTCTGGCTCTGACTCGATCTTCATGAAGCCCCGCGAAGTGGAAAAGAACGTTTGCTACGTCGCCATCACCGCCGATCGAGGTCTCTGTGGCGGCTACAACGCCGGAGTGTTGCGCGCCACCGAAGGCGAAGTAAAAGCCGATGTGGTCGCCGGCAAGCAGTACGCCATTGTGCCGGTTGGCCGCAAGGCCGAGAATTACTTCAAGTTTCGCGGTTACTCGTTGCGCAAGGGCTTCGCCGGTTTTTCTGATGCGCCAAAGTATGAGAATGCAAAAGCAATCGGTCAATACGTGACCGAGATGTTTCTTAGTGGCGAAGTCGATCGTGTTGAACTCGTCTACACCCGTTTCGTCTCGGCTGGCACACAAGAAGTGGTGCGACGACCGTTGATTCCACTCGAGCGTGCGGTTGTCGAAGGTGGCGACGGCAAGCCAGAAACCGGCACCAGTGCGTATGAATTCGAGCCGAGCGCCGAAGACATTCTCGGTTCGCTGTTGCCGCGCTACGTAGAAGCCCGCATCTACGCGGCGTTGTTGAACGCGGCGGCAAGCGAGCATGCATTCCGCCAGCGGGCGATGAAGTCGGCCACCGACAACGCCGAAGAACTGATCAAGAGCCTGTCGCGCACGATGAACCGTGCGCGCCAAGATTCCATCACCACCGAGATCATGGAGATCGTCGGTGGTGCCGAAGCCCTCAAACCCGCTGACGACATGGTCAGCGCATAACGAATCGCACCAAAGGAGCAACCATGACAGCAACGATGAGCAACACCAAGGCAGGCGAAGGTCGCGTGGTGGCGATTGCCGGCCCGGTGATCGACGTCGAATTCCCGCGCGGCAGCCTGCCCGAGCTCAATCGCGCACTTGAATTCACGATCGAAGTCGACGGCAAGCCGACCACGATCTTGGCCGAAGTTGCCCAGCAGCTTGGCCACAGCCGTGTGCGCGCCGTGTGCTTGAAGCCGACCGACGGTCTGCGTCGTGGCACTGCCGTGCGCGACACCGGCCGCGGCATCAGCGTGCCCGTGGGTGAAAAGACCCTCGGTCACGTGTGGAACGTTTGGGGCGAAGTGCTCGATGGCGACAACGCCGAATTCAAGGATGTTGAGCGCTGGGACATTCACCGACCCGCCCCAGCATTTGACACCCTCGAGCCGACCAAGCGCATGTTCGAAACCGGCATCAAGGTGATTGACCTGCTCACGCCGTATCTCGCCGGCGGCAAGATTGGTCTCTTCGGTGGTGCCGGCGTCGGCAAGACCGTGCTCATCACCGAGATGATCAACCGAGTGGCGTCAAAGCACGGCGGTGTGTCGGTGTTCGCCGGCGTCGGTGAGCGCACCCGTGAGGGCACCGACCTGCGCATCGAAATGGCCGAGTCGGGCGTGTTTGAAAAAGCTGCGCTGGTCTTTGGTCAGATGGACGAGCCGCCGGGCGTGCGCCTGCGCGTCGCGCTCTCGGCACTCACCATGGCCGAGTACTTCCGCGACGTGAAGAACCAAGACGTGTTGCTCTTCGTCGACAACATCTTCCGCTTCGTGCAGGCGGGTTCTGAAGTGTCGACGTTGCTCGGTCGTATGCCGTCGGCGGTGGGTTACCAGCCGACGCTCGCCGACGAGATGGGCCAGTTGCAAGAGCGCATCACCTCGACGCGCGGTCGTTCGATCACGTCGCTGCAGGCGGTCTACGTGCCTGCCGACGACTACACCGACCCGGCACCGTTCACCACCTTCACCTTCTTGGATGCGACCACCGAACTGTCGCGTCAGATTGCGTCGCTCGGCATCTATCCGGCGGTTGACCCGTTGGCGTCGACGTCGACGATCTTGTCGCCCGAAGTGGTGGGAGAGCGGCACTACAACGTGGCCCGTCGTGTGCAGGAAATTCTGCAGCGCTACAAGGAACTGCAAGACATCATCGCAATTCTTGGTCTCGACGAACTGTCAGAAGAAGACCGCCAGACCGTGTCGCGTGCCCGCAAGGTGCAGCGCTTCTTGTCGCAGCCGTTCTATGTGGCAGAGGTCTTCACCGGCGTGAAGGGCGAATACGTGCCCACCGCCGAGACCGTCGAGAGCTTCGAAGCCATCGTCAAGGGCGAGCTCGACGATGTGCCCGAGCAAGCGTTCTTGAACGTCGGCAACATCGAGCAGGTGCAGGCGAAGGCCAAGGCGTTGCAAGAGTCGGCGTCGTAGGCTGACGATCAGGGCAGGCCGATGGCAAGCGGGGAAACGATGAAGGTCGAGGTGGTCTCACCAGAACGCGTGCTGTTTTCTGGTGATGCGACACAAGTGATCACCCGCACCGAGAGTGGTGGCGAGATCGCATTTCTGCCTGGCCACACGTCGTTTCTCGGCGTGCTCACCGAAAACCACACGCGCATCACGCTGCAAGACGGCAAGGTGCAGAGCGTGGCGGTGCACGGCGGATACGTCGAGGCTTCAGGCGGGCACGTAACGATTCTCTCTGACAATGCCGAACTCGCCGAAGATATCGACGTGGCTCGAGCACGCGCCGCCAAAGAACGCGCCGAAGCGTCAATACGCGGTGAACACGACGCCACCGTTGAGGCCGATCTGCGTCGAGCCCACGCACGGCTGTCGGCTGCCGGTGGCCTCGGCGACAAGTGAGCGCGGCCAAGGCACCATTCACCCACGCGCTCGTAACCGGTGCCTCGAGCGGCATCGGTGAGGCAATCGCCCACAAACTCGGCAAAGCCGGCGTCGGCATGGTGCTCGTCGCACGTCGCAAAGATCGCCTCGATGCCATCGCTGCGCAATACACGAACTGCGAGGTGGTGTCGGCCGACCTCACCACCGAGGCGGGTGTTGCCACCGTGCTCGCGCGTCTACGAGATCAGACTCGCACGCCGATTGACCTCGTGGTCAACAACGCGGGCTTTGGCACGTCAGGCAATTTTGCTGACGCCGACCCACAACGACTCTCGAATGAGGTGTCGCTCAACATCAACGCACTCATGCGCATCGCTCACGAAGCAGTGCGCCAGATGCAACCTCGCGGTCGTGGCTATTTGCTGAACGTCTCAAGCATCGCCTCGTTTCAGCCGGGGCCAGGGCTCGCGGTGTACGCCGCCACCAAAGCGTTCGTCACCAGCCTGACCGAAGCGCTTCACGAAGAGTTGCGCGGCTCGGGCATACGTGTGACCGCCCTCTGCCCAGGGCTCACGCACACCGAGTTTCAAAGCATTTCCAACACCTCGGGGCTCGAGTCGAAGTTCCCCGATTTTGCGTGGATGAGCGCCGACGATGTCGCCCGCGACGGCTTACGCGCCGTGATGGAAGGCAAGGCCTTGTGTGTGCCTGGTCTCGTGAACAAGTCGCTCACCACAGTGTCGACGTTTACCCCGCGAGGTCTGGCCCGACGTATCGCGGGCCTTGCGACACGTCTGCGGTAGGCGACGCGTCGGCGTTAGAGCGTGAGGTAGATCGCGCCGCTTCGCTCGGTGACCTTGTACGAGGTGAGGGCTCGGCTGGCTGGGCCTTCGATAACGGCACCCGTGGTGAGGTTGAAGAGCGAGCCATGTGAGATGCACTCCAGCTGATTCAACGAGTTCACCGTCACGAGCGTGCCCTGGTGGGTGCAGGCACGATTGAACGCGAATACGCCAGCAGACGTGCGGGTGACGACGACGGCGAAGTTTCGACCGCCAGAATTCACCACGACGTTCTCGCTCTTGCCCACGGTGAGCGCTGATGAATCGAGCACCTTCACTTCAGAAGTGGTCGGTGCGGCCGGTTGCGTAGTGGAGGTCGGCTGCGCGGTCGCAGTCACTCGCTTCCACACACGTTTGCCGTTGCTGTTGACGCACTCGAAGGTCTTGTTGCCCTCCGTCGTGCGACGCCCCAACTTCTTGCAGATATCGCCCGCACGAATCGTGGGCATTGCATCGACCGCAGAAGGTGAGGCGAGAAAGGCGACGAACCCACCCGCGAGCAAACTCAGCACCTTGCGCCGCGATACATCAGTCATGGCGTGAGAATAGAGCAATACGCTGACTGCCGATGGCGCCGAGCGTAAACATTCGACGAATCTTGGCTTGTGCATTTGCGTGGGCATTGGTTGGTGCACTGCTTGCAGCCTCAACGGCAAGCGCTACGACCCGGCCAGAACCCAAGGGCCCGGCGCGAGTGCTGGTGCTCGGCGACTCGGTGTTCAATGCGTTTAACCATGTTGAGTCGGCGGCGCAATTGATGAATGATCGCCAGTCGACCATCTTCGCTACCCAGGGCTGTCAGCGATTGGTCAACGAAGGCTGCATGGATTTCGCCAAACTAAGCGCCCTGCAGCAGTTGCGACGTCATGCGGGCAAGTTCACCGATGTTGTCGTGGTCGGCACCGGCTACAACGACCGTATCGGCCCCGACTTCAAGGAAGCTGTCGTAGCCATCACCGACGAAGCCCGCATTCAGGGCGTCGACGTGCTGTGGGTGACGTATCGTGTGGCCGGCAACGTGCGTGGCAAGTCACGTGTGCTCAACGAACAACTCGCGCGCTTCGACAAGAAGATCGACAATCTCTACGTCGCCGACTGGGATGCCTTCAGCCGCGATACCGACGGCTGGTTTCGTGAAGACAACGTGCACCTCATCACGCGAGGTGCCATTGGCCTGGCACAGCTCTTGAACAAGTCGCTCGCACCGATACTCGCCGCCCGCGATGCAGCGGCGACCGCACCGTAGTTAGCGGAACTCCACCGACGAATACTGACCAATGCGGTCGGCGCGATGGCGAGTGTCAATGGTGCGAATCGTGCCGCTGCGCACGCGCATGACCAAACTCTGTGAGGTTGCACCGTAGGCGTCATAGCGCACGCCGCGCAGTAGATCGCCGTCGGTCACGCCGGTGGCGGCAAAGAACGCGTCATCACACTGCACGAGGTCATCGGTGGTGAGCACGCGGTTCATATCGATGCCTGCGGCCCTGGCGAGCGCGCGATCTTCTTCGCCACGGGCCCACAAGAGCCCCTGAATCTCGCCACCGAGCGCCTTGATGGCCGCAGCCGCCGTGACGCCCTCGGGTGTGCCGCCGATGCCCATCAGCGCATCGACACCCGTCTCGGGCCATGCCGATGCGATTGCACCGAAGATGTCGCCGTCGGTGATCATCTTGATGCGACAACCAGCCGCACGAATTTCTCCGACGAGGTCGTCGTGGCGGGGTCGATCGAGCACGACGATGGTGACCTCGTTCAGCGTCTTGTGTTTGGCGCGGGCGATGGAATTCAGGTTGTGAGTCACCGACTTGGTGATGTCAACCGCACCACGCGCGTCGGGCCCGACGGCGATCTTGTTCATGTAGACGAACGGCCCTGGGTTGAACATCGAGCCACGTTCGGCGACGGCAATCACGCTTAATGCGTTGCCGCGACCGAGTGAGGTCAATGTCGTGCCGTCGATTGGGTCAACTGCCACATCGGTGACGGGCTTGCTTCCGTTGCCGACATGTTCGCCGTTGAACAGCATCGGGGCTTCATCTTTTTCGCCTTCACCAATCACGACGACGCCGTCCATATTCACCGTGTCAAGCAGGTTGCGCATGGCGTCAACCGCCGCGCCGTCGGCGGCGTTCTTGTCACCACGCCCCACCCACTTTGAAGCGGCGAGCGCTGCCGACTCGGTGACCCGCACGAGCTCCATCGCCAAGTTGCGATCAGGTTTTTGTGATAGCGGCACCGCCCCCAAAATAGCCGAATGCGGGTCGTACTAGCGTGCGCCTTGTGACCGACTGGAATCCGAACGACCCCGACGCACAGACCGTGCGCTACGACCTTGGCGATTGGTCGGTCGACGAACGTGTGGAGTTGGTCGAGATGCTGGCTGACGCTGAAATTCGTCACGACTGGGATGGCAACGAGTTGCTCGTGCCTGCCGAATGCGAACAAGTGGTCGATGCGATGCTCGACGATGTCGAAGATGACGACGGCCCACCTGCGCTGACGGGTGAGCTCGAAGAGTTCGAACTTGACGAATGGAACCCGGCTGACCGCATGGAGTTTGCGGCGTTGCTCGTTGATCGAGGCATAGGTCACCGCTGGGAAGACAATCTGCTGCTCGTGTCGGTTGATGACGCCGACACCGTCGAAGACTTGTTGGATGAGTTTGACCGCTGACGTTCGAGCGTCACTAGCGTTCAAACGATGACTGACACTGCGTCGCGGGCCAACGGCACGCAAGACCTTGGCGAGGTGCTCGCCGAGGTCGAAGTGTTCCATTCGCGGTCGCATTCACCGACACGTCGGCTGGCTCTCGGCCACCTCATCTTGCCCGTCGAGCCCGCACCCGGAGTCGGCGGGGTTCTGCTCGCTGCGATGGTTGCCACGCACATCGCCCAAATTGATGAAGATCTCACCCCAGACGTGCATCGTCTGTTGCTGCAGGTCGAGCGCGCCGATCGTGTCGTGCAACCGCGCTTGCGACATCGATATCAGATTGATCGTCACGGGTTGACGCGCACCACGCATCGGCTTGTCGGCGACGCCGGCGAGTTTCGGTACGAAATCGACGGTAGTGGCGACGCCGTGCAACACACGCTCGGTGCCATCTACTGTCTTGAACGACTCGATGTGCTGGCCCGTAATGCTGTTGCGCCGGCCGTGCGAAAAGCGATGCGTTGGCGCGGACCAATCGACGGCACGTTTCTCTCGTATCTTGTCGGTGCGGCCGGCTCGACGATGGCCGGAGTCGTTGACCCGCGCGCCTGGGCGCTCGACATGCTTGGCTTTCCGGCGGGTACGGTGCGACCAACCAAACGCGAAGTGCAACGCCGCTACCGCGAAAGCCTGCGTGATGCGCACCCAGATCACGGTGGTGATGTGGCATTGGCAAGTGGTCGCATCGAACAGCTAGGTGAAGCGCGCCGAGTGCTGCTTGCTTCTCTCGCGTAGCACCCGACACCACGTCATGACCCGGCGAGCTGTGCGCGCAGTCGTCGTGTTTCCGGGTGCTGGGTCGAGTGCCGAGCATTCTGGGCTCGTCGCAGTTGCCAATCGTCTCGCGCCACTGCCGGTGCACCGTGTCGAGTTTGCCTACCGCGTGGCGGGTCGAAAGATTCCAGATCGGGCGCCCAAGTTGATCGCCGAAGTTCGCGCGGCGGTAGCAGCTGCGTGCGTCGAATGGCAGTGCAGCACGAATGAGGTCGTGATTGGCGGTCGTTCGATGGGTGGTCGCATGTGCTCGCTCGCGGCTGCGGGCTTCTCGGGTGATACGCGAGCGGCGCAACCTGCCGAGGCGCCGCTTGATGTTGCCGGAGTGGTGTGCATCGGGTATCCACTGCATCCGCCGCGTAAACCGACGCAACTGCGAATCGAACACCTGCCACATCTTGCGGTGCCGTCGCTCTTCATCAGCGGCACCAACGACGAATTCGGTACTCCTGACGAACTGCGACAGCATCTCGGCACCGTTCGTGGCCCGACCACTCTGCACTTCATCGATAAGGCGCGTCACGACCTAGGCGGTCATGATGCGGCGGTTGCCGACCTGATGGCCGCGTGGGTGACGAGCCTCAACAACTAGCGTCGGCACCCGTGCGCGGTCTCGGAACCCTCATCAACACCGGTCTCGTCATCGCCGGCAGCGGGCTGGGTGTGGCAGTGGGCCATCGGATTCCCGAGCGCATGCGCACCACGTTGTTGCAGGTCATCGGCTTGGTAACCATTGCGCTCGGGGTGAGCGATGCAATTGACACCCACAACATGGTGTTTCCACTTGTCGGCATGGCCTTGGGTGCGTTGCTTGGTGAGGCACTGCGAATCGAAGACCGACTCGAAGGTCTCGGTGCTCGCTTGCAACGGCGCTTTGACCGCGGGTCAACGGGCAGTGAGAATCTCTTCGTCAAGGGGTTCGTCACGGCGTCTGCGTTGTATTGCATCGGGCCGCTCACGGTGCTTGGCGCCATTGAAGATGCGAGTGGTGAAACCCCGCAGCTCTACATCATCAAGGCGCTGCTCGATGGCTTCGTATCCATCATGTTCGCGGCCACCTACGGCATTGGCGTGGCGTTCAGCGCGTTATCGGTGTTCGTGGTGCAGGGTTCGTTGACGCTCGGAGGTGCAGGGCTCGACTCTCTGCTCGACGATCGAATGCGTGTGGAACTCTTCGCGGCCGGTGGTCTCGCCGTCATCGGCATTGGTCTCAACCTGCTTGGGGTGACGAAGATTCGTCTCGCCAACCTCTTGCCTGGGCTGCTCTTGACACCCGTGCTCGTGGCGATCTTCGCCGTCTAGCCAGCCGCCCTGCCGCGTTACGCCTCGTTCTTCGGGCGGTAGCGCGTCGGTCGCTTCGGTTCAACGTTGGTCGTGTCGGGGGTGGTGCTGCCACGGGGTGCGCGCTTCTTGCGACGCGGCGCCAGTGCTGCCTCTGCCGCGAGGGGAGACAAGAGCCCGCGCAGACGCTTGGCCTCGTTCGCCACGAGCGTGACCCGTTCTTCGACGACCGACAGGTGCTCGCGAGTCACGTCGACACCGAGCATCACCGTGGCGTGAGAGTGCCACAAACGAGTCATATTGCTTGATGCGTTGTGGGCGTTGATCTCGCGCAAGAGCTCTGCACTTTCGTTTGCCTGCTCTTCGAGCACGGTGTCGATGCGCAAGAGCACATCGTCGCCCTGTTCGCGCTGCAGAAAATCGAGACGTACGGTGACGTCGTCGATGAGCACGTGGAACCGACCACCGTCGGTCGTCTTCCACTTCATTTTCGAACGCTCGAGGATCTCTTGCACCCGTTCGCGCAGGTCGGTGACGGGGTTCTTGACCGCATTGCACACGATGCGGTACTTCGCACACCACGCAAAGACTCGCGACGGATCGTCGAGGTCGAACGCCAATGTCCAATCGGCGTCGGTGTCGCTGCAGGTCGCAAGCACCTCGACGAAGTCGGGCACCATCTTGACTGTGCCCTGACCGCGGGTCGTGGCCACGACCTTTGCTTTCATGTTGTAGAGACCGCCACAAGACCAATCGCTCGAGACCGTGATGTTGCCGTCTGCAATCTCGAGCAGATGGAAGTCGGGCGACGAGGTGTTGTCATCGCGAAACGGGTTGAACTCAAAGGGCATGCCCGCACCTGCGAGCAGGAGCATGCGCAGTTCTTTGCCGCCCACCTTCGCCTTGACGACTCGTGACGACTTACGCAACTGCGGAATTTCGGGCATCGTCGTGATGCTGCACGGAATGGTATGGGTGCCGAGAGCGGTGATGGTGGTGACGAAATCATTCTCGATCACGAACTCAACGCCACCGGGTAACGAGCCGACCTGCCGGCCGACGTTCGCCACTGCGGTGAGAGGCAACGAATATGCACCGGTGAAGTCGCAAGTATCGCCAACAATCGTGACGACATACGAACGATTCACGAGGTGCCAATGCCGGCGCTTGTTGTTCGCGAAGACGATGATGTTGCCCTTGGTCTCGTCGCTCGTGCGGAAGGGCCAGAGCGAGTCGAAGACGGTTTCGAGTTCGGTGTTGTCGACGATGCCGAGGGAAATGCGCGTGGTCATGAGTGGTCTTTCGGTGAATGGTTGGGAAACGTTGCGGTTTTGAACCCGACGGGAACCGTGTGGATGCCGTCGGTCGTATCGCGCATCCACGCGTCGGTCGAGGTGTCATCTGCCGACGCGACGACGCGTGCGGTGATCGGTTGGTCATTGGTGAGACTTGCGACTTCGGTGAGCCACGTGGTGAGGGCTCGCGCGAGAGCGGGTGTGAGTTCGATGGTTGCGCCGTCGGTCTTCTGCGTGAGTGACGTCGAGTTGATGATGTTGCCGAGCCCGGCGTCGTGTGCTGCGGTGATCAACTGCCGCTTCAGACTGTCGCTGAGTGAGGGTTGCGGACTCAGATCGGAATAGGTCATTCGTGCCTCCTGCTCGTGGTCGTGGGGTTGGGGACCGCCACCATAGACCAACGGTGTGCGGTACCGGTGGTTACGCACGAGGCGGCGGGGTTGGTGACGTCGCGTGAAGCGGTGCGCGCCACCGTGGCGGCTGGGTTGGTGACGAATCGGCGGGGCGGCGAGTGCCCCCGACCCGCTCAGTTAGGCGTCGGTCGAGTCGTCGGTCTCGAGAAAGTCGAGCCGCAGCAAGAACGGCGTCTGCTCACGGTGTGAATCCAACTGAAACAGCGCGGCCGGCTTGCCGTAGCGGTCAAAGGTCGGCCTCGATGAGCCTTCGACCGGGGTCAAGATGCCCAGTTTCTGAAACTTCCGCGCAAAGTTCGTCGGATCAAGCCGTTTGACGAGCCGCGGCGTGCGCGGTGGGCGAAGTGTGCTGCTCTGGCGGGCCAGACGCTGCCAGAGTTCGGCGATTTCTGGCGTAGTACTCGACGCAAACTCACTGCCCATGGCGTTGTCGTCACTCGGCGTGGCGGGGTTGGCGCCGCGACTGGCGAGACCGCCACTCGACAGTGTCGACGATCGTCGCAGCTGTTGCGAGGTCGGGCGGCTCAGCTTCAGGTCGAGTCGCTGCCCGTCGAACAGCAGATCGGGTCGGCGTTGGTCGTCTGTGGGCATCATTTGAGCGAGGCGCCAGATGGTGTTACGCAGTTCGGGGGCCTTGGTGTGTTCGAGTTCTTCCAACCGCTTGAGATAGGCCCGCACCTTGCCGGCATGTTCGGGTCGTTCGGCATTCTCGGCAGAGTCGAGCGATTCGTGGAAGAGCACCTCATAGACCCTGCGGAGTTCGCCGAGGGTGAACTGGTCGCGACAGAACCTGGCCGCCAGCGGGGTGGTGAGCACGAGCTGGCGCAGCAGTCTGATGGCCGCCATCACGATGTCTTCGTGGTCGAACTCGAGACGCGACGGCCGTGCCAGAAGGTCGACGACGGGGCGAAACTGCACACGACTGACGTGGCCGACGGCGTCGTCGGGGTGACGAGCCACGTCGCGGTCGTCGCCGACCACCGCGAGGTAGGCGATCGACACGGTGCGGCCACTGCGCGGGTCACGGTCAGCGTCACCAAAGGCTCCGACTTGGTGCAGATCAGCGGCCGTCAGGGTGAGAGTGGTTTCGCGGGCGAGCACTCGCACGGCGGCAGCCTCGAGGCTGGGGTCGGGCTCGGGGCCCGTGCCGTAGACGTCACCTAAGAGGGTGTGACCAACATGGCCGCCGGGCAGCGCCCAATGGTGGCGGGCGTCGCGGGGCACCTCGACGACCCGTCGCGGGCTGCCGGGGTGGCGACGGCGGGCGAGGTGGTTCTGGTCGATGAGGGCCTCTGACCCCCGTCGTTGCACCACCCCTATATGGAGGAGGTCATTTCTGAGACTAAAGAGCACGACATCAACGGCGACATGGAAGTCGGGTCGCCGTGGGGGTCGGCTTTGGCCAGCCGCCGGGGCGAGGCGGGGCGCGGACTGGCTGGGTGCGGCCGAGCGGGCCCTGCTGGCAGCTGGGCGGGGCGGGGTCTGGCGGCGGGGACGTGGAGGCATAGGTAGGAGAGTAACGCACGCGCGCACAGAGGGGGTGACTCTGTGCGTAGGAATAGGGGTGAAATCAAACTATTGGTCAGCGAACCTATCTTTGTAACACCCGCTTGTCATGCTTACTCCATGACCACCAACCCCAGCAACCCCAGCACCAACCGATCTACCCCGAAGACCAACCCCACCAACCCCGGAGACGAACACCACATGGCTATGCTCAATGACCCTTTCCCCAAAAACCAAACCAACAACAAGGAGACCAGCGACAAAACTACATACCAGCAGTACCAGAACTTCCCTTCGTTCTCGCGTCGCGAACGCGAAGACTACATCATCGCCACATGGCGCCACCTCGAAAAGATCTACCGTTTCTACCCTCCGAAAAAGTTCAGTGCGCACAATGCCAGTGAACTCGCGTCGTTTGCCATCGACAAGGTGATCACGAACGTCGAGCAGTACATGCGCAAGTATCTGACTCCGGAGCACTGCGCTAACGCGGTGGCTCGTACCAGCGCGCAAGATCACCGTCGTCGTGAACTCGCCGACCGTGGCCACGGTGCGCGCGGTACGCGTCGTGTCGAAGAACTCGACGCACCGATTGCCATCGGTGACGACGGCGACGAAATCACCTTGGGTGACACGCTCGTGGCACCCGTGGGCAACCCCGAGGCAGTCATCGAAGTGATGACCATCGCCGATGAAATCATGCACTTGCTCAGCGACGCCACTGAAGACGAGCTCTTCCTCATCGAAGCCCTCTTCGTCGACGAGCGCACGCAAGGTGACATCGCCAGCCAACTGGGCGTGCGTCGCGAGACGATCGTGCGGCGCTATGGGCGACTGATCAAGCGATTGCAGGCCAAAGGTTTCGACACCGAGCGCCTGGAGAAGAACAATCGCACGACGAGCCACGGCACGAAGAACCACGGCAAGAAGAACCACGGCAAGAAGAACCGCAGCACGACGAAGGGGGTCAAGTAATGAACGCATTCACTGACTACATCAAGCAGTTGATCACCGAGATGGCCGAAGGTTCGGTGGTGGGTGAGATTGCACTGGGTGAGACGTTCAGCTTCTCGTACGACGATGAGACCATCGAAGGGCGCATCTACGAGCGCTTCAATGACAACATCGTCGTCTCGTTCACCGTTGACGTCTGCACCACGGTGCTCAGTGGGCGCAAGCAGTTGATCATCAACCAGCTGAATGGCACGCTGCCGTACACCACTTTCAAGTTGGTGCCGGCGGCCGAACGCAAGACGCTGGTGCAGGCCACGCACTCGCTGTCGCTTGCCGACATCTCTGCCGACCAGTTGCTGCAGGCCATCGGCAGCATCACCTTTCAGGCGCGTGAGCAGCGCCCGCGACTTGAGGCTGGCAAGACCACCTCGAAGCCGCCGCGCTACACCGACGACGAAAAAGAGAAGACCAAGCCACGCATTGAGACCTTCAACGACGACGTCGACGATGACTTCGATGACCTGCGCACGTCAGACTCAGACTCGGCGGCCGCCCGGCGCGCTCGCGCACCGCGCGTGCGAGAAGACCACCGCAGCGTCGACGAACTGCTCGCCGTGCTCGACGCGATGGTCGGTCTCGAGCCGGTCAAAGAGCAGGTGCGTCGTCTCGTTGCCTCGAGCCGTGTCGCCCAGCAGCGCGCAAAGGCCGGTTTGCCGGTCATCGAACAGTCGCCGCACTTGGTGTTCACGGGCAACCCGGGCACGGGTAAGACGACGGTGGCCCGATTGGTCGCCGCCATCTACAAGGCCCTCGGGTTGATCAAGAAGGGTCATGTCGTCGAAGCCGACTGCTCGAAGTTGATCGCTGCGTACATCGGGCAGACCCCGATCAAGACGCAACGGTTGTGTGAGCAGGCACGCGGGGGAGTGCTCTTCATCGACGAGGCCTACGGCCTCGCCGGCCACCAGCACCAGGGCTATGGCCCCGAGGCGATCGAGACCCTGCTCAAGTTCATGGAAGACAACCGCGGTGACTTCGTCGTGGTTGCCGCCGGTTACCCCGTCGAGATGCAGCAGTTCTTGAATGCGAATCCGGGTCTGCGCAGTCGTTTCGACATCGTGATCGACTTCCCCGACTATGCGAGCAACGAACTCGAGAGCATCCTCGATATCTACCTCGACGAACACGAGTTCCGCGTCACGCCCGAGGCACGCGACAAGATTCGCGCATATATCGCGTCATTGTCGCGTGGGCGGGGGTTCGGCAACGGTCGTGCGATGCGCAACTTCTTCAACGAGATGATGCGCATTCACTCGCTGCGCGTCTCGACCGAAACCGAGATGAGCGTCGACGACCTCACGTTGGTGACCGACCGCGATGTTCCCGAGGTGCGCAGCGGTGAGGCGGCCACGGCGACCACCAGTTTCAGCGGTCACGGCTACCTCTGACGCGTTGAGCAGCTAGTCAGTCGATGCGCGTCGCGTCGTGCGGCAAGCCCGACGAGAAGCCTCCTTCTTCTTGTTCGGTATCCGCACGGCGCGCACGCGGACCCCGTCACGAAAGCGGGCCTGTTCGGCAGCGTCACCAACTCGACGGCGGGCAGACTTCTGCGTGCGACCGACCGGTTTGCGTGCGCGACGGCTGCGGGCCATGTAGGCAGTTCTACACCCGTTTCGCCGTGAAACTGCGCAACTACGGTTGAGGCGTGCTGCTCGCCACCTGGAACGTGAACTCACTCAAGGCCCGGCTGCCGCGCGTGCAGGCGTGGATCAGCGACGTGCAGCCTGACGTCGTGCTCATGCAAGAAACCAAGATGACTGACAAGGCGTTTCCTGCCCTTACCTTCAGCGAGATGGGTTATGAGAGCGCCCACTTTGGTCAGGGTCAGTGGAATGGTGTGGCGATCGTGTCAAAAGTGGGTTTGACAGACGTGCAGACCAACTTCGCAGCAGCAGAAGCCGATGCCGAGGCGCGAATCATCACGGCCACCTGCGGAGGTGTCAAGGTGATCTCGGTGTACGTGCCCAATGGCCGTGCTCTTGACCACGAGCACTATCAGTACAAGCTGCGATGGCTCGACTCGCTGCGTGCCCACGTGCAGGCCGTGGCCACACCCGCCGACCGACTCGTTGTGGGTGGCGATTTCAACATCGCGCCAAGCGACATCGACGTGTGGGACCCTAAGGCGCTCGAAGGTTCAACCCATGTGAGTGCGCCTGAGCGTGAGAAGTTGCAGGCGTTGTGCGATTGGGGCTTGCGCGACGTCGTGCGCGAGCAGCATCCTGATCCGAAGATCTATTCGTGGTGGGATTACCGCAACGGTTCGTTCCACCGCGGTTGGGGAATGCGCATCGACTTGATGCTGGTCACCAACCAGGTCGCCGACAACACCACGTGGTCAGCCATCGACCGCAACGCACGCAAGGGCGAGCAGCCAAGCGACCA
>Ga0214917_10002123_pt1 | contig 24661 bp, 21 predicted proteins | sample LL_1208_BB_MetaG_FD_177983 | JGI IMG/M metagenome (GOLD analysis project Ga0214917, IMG submission 177983) | Freshwater microbial communities from Lake Lanier, Atlanta, Georgia, United States - LL_1208_BB | ecosystem: Environmental > Aquatic > Freshwater > Lake | place: USA: Georgia | collected...
CAGCATGTTTCTATTTTTAATGGGGGGGGGTAAATTCTAAAAGTGAGTAGTGTGGTCCAGTGCTTTGATATGTGTATGCATTCATTCCCAAATATTTAAACCAATCATTTATAATTGATTGTGGACTTTATGAATAAGCCTCTCATAGGAAAAACCAAAAGAAATGTATGCTGTTGGTGTGCAAAACGGTGTGCAGGTTTGAATTATTCTAATTTATGAAATTAGTAATTGTTGGAACGGGCTATGTGGGTCTTGTCACCGGCACTTGTTTTGCCGAGACGGGCAACAAAGTAGTCTGTGTTGATATAGATAAAGCTAAGGTTGAAAAACTTTCGGCCGGGCAGGTTACTATTTACGAACCCGGTCTAGAGAACATATTTTTGCGCAACTTAAAAGATGAGCGACTCCGATTTACCGCTGACCTTGCTTCTGTAGTAGATGAGGCGGAAGTGATTTTTTTAGCGCTGCCTACTCCCCCCGGTGCTGATGGTGCTGCTGATCTTAAGTATGTATTGGGCGTAGCCGACGAACTTGGAAAGCTGCTGAAGGGTTACAAGGTTATAGTAAACAAGAGTACCGTGCCTGTTGGTACGGCCGATAAGGTAAGAGCAGCCATTGCCAAGAACTATAACGGAGAATTTGATGTAGTAAGTAACCCGGAGTTCTTACGCGAGGGGGTAGCGGTGGATGATTTTATGAAGCCCGACCGCGTGGTGGTGGGTACAAGGTCGGAGCGCGCCCAGCAATTAATGAGTGAGCTGTATGCTCCTTTTATGCGCCAGGGTAATCCGGTGATCTTTATGGATGAGCGCTCTTCGGAGCTGACCAAATATGCGGCTAATAGTTTTTTGGCTATGAAGATCTCTTTTATGAACGAGATTGCACAACTCTGCGAAAGAATGGGAGCCGATGTAGATATGGTGCGTAGAGGTATCGGTAGCGATGATCGAATCGGAAAGCGATTTTTATTTTCTGGCATCGGTTATGGCGGCTCTTGTTTTCCCAAAGATGTGCAGGCGCTGGTACGGTCTGCTGATGAAGTGCACTATGATTTTAAGATTTTAAAGGCTGTAGAAAAAGTTAATGCTGCTCAAAAGCTCCATTTAGTTGAAAAGATTAAGGTGCACTATAGCGGGAATATTAGCGGTAAACATTTTGCGCTCTGGGGTCTGGCCTTTAAGCCTAATACCGACGATATACGTGAGGCGCCGGCATTAGCAATTATTGCTGCGCTATTAGCAGAAGGTGCCACTGTTACCGCTTATGATCCCGAAGCGATGCAACACGTGCAGAAGGTATTAGGCGATAAAATCAGCTTTGCATCCAGCCAGTACCAGGCGTTAGAGGATGCTGATGCACTGATCATCGCCACGGAGTGGAACGAATTTAGAACTCAAGACTTTGAAAGTATAGAGAAGTTGTTGCCAAGTAAACTAATCTTTGATGGACGTAATTTGTTCCAAGTATCTAAGATGCAAGCCCTAGGGTATAAGTATGTTACTATCGGCCGACCTGAATAAATCGTCTATTCCTGTTTTTCTGCTAGTAAGAGAAATTTGGCAAAAATATATTTATAAGTATTATCATTTACAATAAAATATTTTCCGCTTTATGTCAGTTGGATGCTATGTGAGAGAAAATTAATTTAAATTTTAGCAATTTAAACAAAATGAAAAAAGCAATTATTACTGGTGTTACTGGTCAAGACGGAGCTTACCTTACCGAATTTCTACTTAACCGCGGTTATGAGGTTCATGGAGTCAAGCGTAGGAGCTCTTTATTCAATACTCAGCGAATAGATCATATTTATGAGGATCCTCATATAAAGGGCAGGAACCTGCATTTGCATTATGGAGATTTGACTGACAGCACTAACCTGATTCGAATAATAAAAGAGGTTCAGCCTGATGAGATTTATAACCTAGCGGCCATGAGTCATGTGCAAGTTAGTTTTGAAACACCTGAGTACACCGCAAATGCTGATGGTATTGGTGCTTTACGAATATTGGAAGCTATTCGTTTGCTCGGACTCACCAAAAAAACTAAATTTTATCAGGCATCTACGTCTGAGTTATATGGTTTAGTGCAAGCCGTTCCTCAAAGCGAGACAACGCCATTTTATCCGAGAAGTCCTTATGCGGTGGCTAAACTTTACGCTTACTGGATTACTGTGAACTACCGCGAGGCCTATGATATGTATGCTTGCAACGGTATTCTCTTCAACCATGAATCGCCAACACGGGGGGAAACTTTTGTTACTAGGAAAATCACCCGGGGTGTCGCTAAGATTGCTATGGGCTTACAGAGAACGATCTTTTTAGGTAATCTAGATGCTCAGCGTGACTGGGGCCATGCCAAAGATTATGTGGAAGCAATGTGGCTAATGATGCAAGCTGATAAAGCTGAGGATTATGTGGTCGCAACAGGTACAACAACCTTAATACGTGATTTTGTGGTTATGGCTTTTGCTGAGGTAGGTGTAGAACTTGAATTCAAAGGCACAGGGGAAGCCGAAGTGGGTAAAGTAAAAAACAATGGCGGTAATAGTAATATAGCGGTTGGACAGGAGGTTCTAAAAGTAGATCCTAGATACTACCGCCCGACGGAAGTGGACCTGCTAATTGGTGACCCAACTAAAGTACAAACCAAGCTTGGCTGGTATCCGAGGCACACATTGGTTTCTATGGTTAAGGAGATGGTGGCTAGCGATATTGAGCTTTTCAAGCGAGAGCAGTTACTAATGGAGAGTGGTTATAAGATTAAAAATGAATATGAATAATTAACCAATCTCTGATAATTAAATATTTTCTAATTGGCAAATGGAAAAAGCATCAAAAATATACGTTGCTGGTCATCGAGGAATGGTAGGCAGCGCATTGGTACGCAAATTGATACAAGAAGGCTATACTAATATTTTAACTAGAACCTCTAATGAGCTTGATTTACGTAATCAACAGGCTGTGAGCCACTTCTTCATTCAGGAAAAGCCGGATTATGTGTTTCTTGCTGCCGCTAAAGTTGGGGGTATAGTAGCAAACAACACTTACCGCGCTGATTTCATTTACGATAACCTAATGATCGAAAGTAATGTCATCCACAATAGCTACCTGAATGGTATAAAGAAATTATTGTTTCTAGGTTCGTCATGTATCTATCCAAAACAGGCGCCCCAGCCTCTAAAGGAGGAATATCTGCTCAGTGGTTATCTTGAACATACAAATCGGCCGTATTCTGTGGCTAAAATTGCAGGTATTGAGTTGTGTGAAAGCTATCGAGAGCAATACGGGTGCAATTTTATCTCCGTCATGCCAACTAATCTTTACGGACCAAATGATAATTATGACTTAGAGAAGAGTCATGTATTACCAGCTATGATTCGAAAATTTATCACAGCTAAACGGAAGAATTTCCCTGTAGTCGAATTATGGGGTACTGGTAGTCCTCGTAGAGAGTTCCTTCACGCAGACGATTTAGCAGATGCTTGTTTATTTCTTATGCTTCATTATGATGAGCTTGGCACCATTAACGTTGGAACAGGTTGGGACCTCACGATTAAAGAATTAGCATTGAGGATAAAGAAAATTGCTGGGTTTACTGGGGAACTTTTTTGGAACTCTAGCTTGCCAGATGGTACTCCTCAAAAGCTTTTGGATATTTCCAAGATTCATAACATGGGTTGGAGGCATAAAATTGAATTAGATTATGGACTGCAAACTCTATTTGATGAGCAATTTCAGTCTGCTTGGTGAGTATTTTAATGAATTAAAGCTGAGACTTCAATTATTCTTTTAAAAGAGCGATTACAAACAACTTTACGTAATACTTAAACTAAAAGAGTAGATCGAACGAATAAGTTATATGCGTGAGGAACTTGATTTTTATTTAATTAAAATCGCCATTGCTTTTTTCGAATAGCTGGTGCAAACTTTAAATTAAAAATGACTAATTTATAATTTAAAAAATTACAATTATCATACCGGCAACCATCAATTTTGCTCGTCAATGTAAAAAAATACGTTTAAGCTAAAGCTATACATTTTGTTTTTGATCCGTACCTAAAAAATATTATAAGCATAAAGGGACAGTGGCAATAATAATATTTTCATGCCTCATTAAAAATGTCTTTCTTTTCTTTTGGTTTAAAATTAATTCACATGTTCCACTTCCAAATATTTTTACAATCACTACATTTACAAATGCCTTAGGAAAAGTCATGGTGTGCGACTAGGAATAAAAGAATGTGTTTTTTTTGTAATCATTAACCAAATAAACAATTTGTGCGATTGGTCAAAATTTTACAGATTTTAAACTTGATTGTAACTGATTAATTATGAGTATTTTAGTAACCGGGTCTGCTGGCTTTATTGGATCTCATGTTGTACTTGAGCTTTTGGGACGTGGAGAAAACGTGGTTGGGATTGATAATCATAACGATTACTATGATCCAAATCTTAAAGAAGATCGTCTTACACTCTTTGAACATCATCCACTGTATACGCATTTGCGTCTTGATCTCACAGACGCCAAAGGTGTAGAGAGTTGTTTTAGTACTTACCAACCAACAGCTGTAGTTCACTTGGCAGCTCAAGCTGGTGTTCGTTATTCAATAGAGAACCCCTTAGCGTACATTGAAAGTAATATTACAGGGTTCGTTCATATATTAGAAGCATGTCGTCACCATAAAATCCAACATTTAGTATATGCCAGCACCTCAAGTGTTTATGGGGCCAACACAAAGATGCCTTTTTCTATTCACCAGAACGTTGATCACCCCTTAAGTTTATATGCTGCAACAAAAAAATCAAATGAGTTGATGGCTCATACATACAGCCATTTATATGGCCTACCAACAACAGGTCTTCGTTTTTTTACGGTGTACGGACCCTGGGGTAGGCCCGATATGGCTCTATTTAAATTCACTAGTTCTATACTCGCTGGCGAGCCTATAAATGTTTATAATCATGGGAAGCATCGACGTGACTTCACTTTTGTTAATGACATTGTTGAGGGTATTATACGTGTATTATTTAAGCCTGCCTGTGGTAACCCAAGTTGGGATGGAAATCTTCCTGACCCCGGGAGTAGCAAAGCTCCTTGGCGAGTTTACAATATCGGTAACAGCAACCCAGTGGAATTATTCGAATATATAGCAGCGATTGAAAATACTTTAAAAACTAAAGCAAAAATTAACTTGATGCCCCTTCAGCCAGGCGATGTGCCCGATACATTTGCAGATGTAAGTGATCTCACTGAACAGTTCGATTATAAGCCAGCTACTCCTATAAATACAGGCATTGCGCTATTTATTGAATGGTATATAAGTTACTATAATAAAAAAAATAATGGGTAATAAACTCCTAGATCTTAAGCTTGCTGTGATTGGGCTAGGTTATGTTGGACTTCCTTTAGCCGTAGAATTTGGTCGCAGTCGCCCTGTCATTGGTTTTGATCTTAATAAGCGTCGAATCAGTGAGCTAAATTCTGGATATGATCGAACTCTAGAAGTTTCTGCTGAAGAGCTTAGTGCTGCCAACTTTCTGACTTTTACTTCATCAATCAAAGAGTTGCAGGTTTGTACCTGTTTTATAATCACTGTTCCTACCCCCATTGATAAACATAAGAGACCCGACTTGACACCATTATTAAAGGCTAGTGAAATGGTGGGTAAATTGCTTAAAAGAGGCGACTTAGTAATATATGAGTCTACAGTTTATCCAGGCTGCACAGAAGATGACTGCGTGCCTATACTAGAAAATTGCTCCGGGCTAAAATATAATCTGGACTTTTATTGTGGCTACAGTCCTGAGCGTATTAATCCTGGAGACAAAGAGCATCGATTAACGAACATTAAGAAAATTACTTCTGGCTCTAACCCTGCTATTGCTGATCTAGTTGATGCCCTTTACAATGAGATAATTACAGTAGGAACTCATCCTGCAGAAAGTATCAAAATTGCTGAGGCTGCAAAGGTAATTGAGAACACCCAACGCGACTTGAATATCGCCCTAATCAATGAGTTGGCCCTCATTTTTAATAAGTTGGGGATCAATACTGAAGCTGTTCTTAGGGCTGCAGGTAGCAAATGGAATTTTTTACCATTTCGCCCAGGTCTTGTTGGAGGACACTGCATTGGAGTTGACCCTTATTACTTGACCCATAAGGCAATGGCAATTGGGTACTATCCAGAGATTATTCTTGCTGGCAGACGTCTAAATGACAGCATCGGCACATATGTGGTCAGCCAGCTTATTAGGGAAATGTCTAAAAAAGGCATACAAATTAAATTCTCAAAAGTTCTAATAATGGGACTTACTTTCAAGGAAAATTGTCCCGATGTGCGAAACACTAGAGTTATCGATATAGTCACTGAGCTTAGAACTTACGAATGCGACGTAGACATCCATGACCCTTGGGTGAATGCAAATGAAGCAAAGAAATATTACGATATCACACTGACTAAACATCTAGTTCCGGGTATTTATGATGCTATTATAATTGCGGTTGCACATAATCAATTCAAAGCCATGGGGGTATCTCTCATTCGTTCTTTTGCGAAGCGGAATTCAGTTTTATATGATCTCAAGTTTGTGCTGCCTCATACTGAAGTTGATCTTTGTTTCTAAGTATTTGAATAAGGGTAATTGAGTCTTAAAAAATTAAATTCTATTTGTAACAGTATTTTACTGATAATTAATTGATGCTGATACATAAAAAAATAACTGAGCTTTCTAAATGGTTGTCGGTTACTGAAAGAACAGTTTTGCTTGACGCTTTAAAAGGTCCTGAAATCTATCATTCGCTCAGTCTTTACGATTATGTTAGTGTAGTTGCCGTTGATGAAAATGGTCTAATTCCTTTAGTTCGTCAATACAGACCTGCGCTAGATAGGTTCACAATTGAGTTTCCGGGTGGATTACTTGATACTAGTGAGACGCCCGAATATTGTGCCAGAAGAGAATTATTTGAGGAAACAGGGCTAACTCCAAAAGCTACAATGAAATCCTTGCCCTGTTTATATCCAGATACCGGGCGTCTTGAAAATCGGCTTTGGGGATTTTTCGCAGAAGTAAAAGGACAAGCAGAACCTAGTTGGTGTGCCGAGGATGGGTTAAAGCCAATATTTGTTACGCAAGACCAATTGCAGAAAATGATTTTAGATGGAGAATTTAACCACGCTTCACACATTGCTCTTTTTGGGCTTGCTTTGCTTATTGGGTATTTAAAACTATAAACGATGAAAGTTATGATAAATGAGTTAAGTACTTTTTCTGATAAGCATATTTGTATTTTCGGTCTAGGGTATGTAGGTTTGACTCTTGCGGTGGCCATGGCAGATGTCGGTTTTATTGTTCAAGGAGTTGAAATTCGGGATGATGTCTTAGAAAAACTCAAGCAAGGAGTTGCACATTTTCATGAACCCGGATTACAGGAGCGTCTCAAGCGATCAATTAAGTCCGGTAGGCTACAATGCTCAAGGAAGGTGCCAACAGATTGGCCTGGAAGTGTTTTTATTATTACTGTTGGTACTCCCCTAGACAAGAATGGAAATTCTCGTTTGGATATGGTTGAGAGTGTGAGTCGAGAAGTTGCAGATCGCATGCGAGAAAGAGCACTTGTCATAATGCGATCTACAGTCAAGCTTGGAACTACACGAAATATTGTTACTCCGATTCTTGCTGCCAGTGGAAAAGAATTTGATCTTGCATTTTGTCCAGAGCGTACATTAGAAGGCAAGGCACTCATCGAATTGCGTCAACTTCCTCAGATTGTTGGAGGACTCACTAGCAAAGCAGCAGTTCGAGCATCACAGATTTTCCAATTTGTTACGCCCACTGTAGTGCGCGTAAGCAATGTGGAAACTGCTGAGATGATTAAATTAATTGACAACTCTCAGAGGGATGTCGCATTTGCATATGCTAATGAAGTAGCAAGCGCATGTGATTCTATCGGGGTAAGTGCTGCTGAAGTTATTCAGGCAGGAAAGCTCGGGTATCCAAGAACTAACCTTCCAATGCCTGGTCCTGTTGGAGGACCTTGTCTTGAGAAAGACTCTCACATTCTAGCAGAGGGGCTGCGTGAACTTGGTTTTGAACCGGCGATTACAATGGCTGCAAGGCGTACGAATGAAAATCAACCATTAGAAGTTGTCTCATTCCTAAGGCGATTTACAGAACGAATGAGTGGTTTTGCTCTTCAACCTAACATTACTATGATGGGTATAGCATTTAAGGGCCAACCTGCCACAGACGATCTTCGGGGCACGATGGCTAAGCCGGTCTTGTTGCGTCTTAAAGAAGTTTTTCAGAATGCAAACTTTCGAGGTTATGATGCTGTAGTTAATAGCTCAGATATACTGGAATTTGGTCTTAAGCCTATGAAAACCCTACAGGAAGCTTTTAATGACTCTAGCCTGGTTTTAATATTGAACAATCATCCGATTTTTAGTGAAATGGATCTGGGTAATTTAGCTTCCTCAATGAAAAAGCCAGGTTTAATTTACGACTTTTGGAACTGCTTTAAGTCAAATGATTTACATTTGCCGGAAGGAGTGACCTACATAGCTCTTGGAAGTCACGGAATATTAAATCTTAAGGAAAGTTAATTTAACATTTCAATTCAAATTTAATTTTTTTATGAAAATTTTAGTAACTGGTTCTGCTGGCTTTGTAGGTGGTTATTTAGTTAGGGAGTTGCTTTCGCAGGGCTATTCAGTAATCGGTATCGATAATTATTCTAAGTATGGACCTGTAGTGAGGGACTATGACGAACATTATAGCTATTCCTTTGTACAGGGTGATTGCAAGGATACAGTTTTAATGAAAGATTTGGCATTGGAATGTGATCAGATCATAGCTGGGGCTGCAATGATTGGAGGAATCACATATTTTCATGAGCATGCATATGATTTGCTAGCTGAAAATGAAAGAATAATGGCCTCCACTTTCGATGCAGCGATTCATAGTTATACTAAGGGTAGAACAAAGAAAATTACCGTTGTTTCATCTAGCATGGTTTTCGAAAGCTGTGATTTGTATCCAACACCCGAAGAATCAGTTCTGAAAAGTCCTCCTCCTAAAAGTACATATGGATTTCAAAAGCTTGCGACTGAATTTTTTGCCAAAGGCGCACTAGAGCAGTATGGCTTGCCTTATACAATAGTTCGTCCCTTTAACTGCATTGGTACTGGTGAAGGCAGAGCGCTTTCCGATAAGGAAATTTTAAGTGGAAATGTTAAACTGGCAATGTCTCATGTACTTCCAGATCTGGCCCAAAAGGCAATAAAAGGTCAGAGGCCATTAAGAATCTTAGGTGATGGCAACCAAATTAGGCATTATACTCATGGCAAGGATTTGGCTAGGGGTATAAGACTTGCTATGGAATCACCTAATGCTCTGAATAATGATTTCAATCTTAGTACATCCAGATCAACAAGTGTCTTGGAGTTGGCTAAGCTAGTCTGGTCTGAGGTAAATAGTAACTTACCGTTCAGTTTCGAATCTGATCCTGGGTACGAATATGATGTGCAAAAAAGAGTGCCTAGTACTAGGAAGGCAAAAGAGTTACTTGGATTTGACACTGAGATCTCATTAGAAGATGGTGTTAAAGAGGTAGTGAGTTGGGTAAAGGAGCAGATTATTTTAGGAAAGATGTAGAGGAGTAATTGAAATTACAGCTTCAAATGCGTAATTGAATTGAGACAAAATACCACACCTCGTAAGCATTTACTAGTCGTAGCATCTGTATGGCCCCACGTCAATGGCAGTTTCGAGGCTGCAAATGTTGTCACGCACTCTATTTTATCTGGGCTTGTTGCTGCTGATGTTTTTCATATTTCTTTTTGCTACGTAAATTCCTGTGCAGCGATTATTCCTAAACAGGCCGAGCCTGAGTTAGAGCAGCTAAGGATGAGTGGCGTTACCTTTTTAGAGCCCTTAATTCTCACAAAACCTTCATCGTTGATTCGTCGCCCGTTTTCTTTTATCAAAGCTCTTCTATTCAAACCTGAGTCAATATTATTTGGGTACGGTGCCGGTAATTCTTTGAGTAAACGTGCTAGTGGCGATATAGATGCAGTTTTAACTATATGGTCTGAGCTTGGTTTAAATGCTGCTTGCACTGTTGGTAAAAAGCGTTTTGCCTATCACGGCAATCCTGACCATAAAGTTTTAAGCGCACAGTATGAGGTAATGAGACTAGCTGGTATTAAACCACATGCTATTAAAGCAATTTTAAATCGACTTCGTCAAAATATCCTCATTAAACTTGTAGAACGAGGTCATTTGAGAATCCTGCGTCGATATACATTTGTTTCAAATGTTGCTGCTAATGACGCATCATATTATTCTTTAAAAGGGATTAATTCTTTTTACTTGCAAAATATGTGGCCCATGTTACCCCCAGATAACTGGGAAACTCTTCGTGATCAATTGGAGTCGATTAACAGTGGAAAAATTATTGGTAATGTTGGGAATTTGTCGGCGACAGGTAACAGTCTTGGTTTTATTGCTCTTTGTAAAGAAATATTGCCTAAGCTAGAGCAATTGCTTCCATCTAAGAGTTATAGGGTACATATTTTTGGTGGGCGAGAACCAAAGCCTTTTTTAAAACCTCTTTTAACAAACCCATCAATATTAATTAGGGGCTTTGTAGACGACCTCAATATAGAAATTTTGTCGGCTCCAGTTTTTCTTATTTCAAACAATCACCATGAATTCAAGGTTGGGCATACTCGTTTCTTACACGCGTGGTCAACTGGAGCATGTGTAGTAGCATTTAGTGATTGCCGTGATGCGATGCCGGAAATTGAGCATGGTTATAACGCCCTTCTTGGCGATACAGCTCAAGAAGTTGCACAATTAGTTGCACAAGCATTATCGGACCGGCATCTCCGCCGGCGCATTGGTCGGGGGGGGATAGAAACACTTCAAATGAAGTTTAATCCATCTAGTGTAACTAATACTTTGATAAATAATTTGCTTATTCCCGAACTTAATATAGTATAGAAAATGGAAAGAGTTGCTTTACTTTCGCATAGAGGTGGTAATATCGGACATGATTTCATGGCTTTAGGAGTTGAAGAAGCAATTAGGGAAGCTTTTGGTTATAATGTAACAATCGATCACTTTGAACAACACAACCACTTTGAAGTATACCCCAAGCGCCATTGGCTAAGGTATATGCATTACATACCACATGGCAGACTAAATTTCTTACGAAAATATTTTAATACTCAGGATTTTCGCTCTCGCCTATGGTCTCAAACTATTCAAATGGATTACAACCTCGCTGTATCCTGCGGAGGCCCTAATATAGTACGTTCTGGGCATCAGTCTCCTGAATTAGGCTTGATGCTGCATCATATGAATGGGGCATTTCACTTTCGAGGTGTGCCATTGATTGACGCTGGAGTTGGAGCAAGCTTTCCTTATGAGAAGATTCCAGACCGCCTTGAGGACCCAATAGACCGAATTTTTTATAGCACAGCATTAGGCTACGTCACTAAAATGACAGTACGTGATTGTGTGGCAGATAGGATTGTTCGTGACCTAGGCTATTCAACTGAGCTAATTCCGTGTGCTGCTATTGGAAGCGGCCGTGTATTTGAGCAAGCTTTGCCGCTTTGGGGTGAATCCCAAAAGTATGTCGCTATTAATTTCCAACGCGTAGGTGCAAACACAGACTGGGGACAGAATGTCAATGCTGACCAGTGGATGAGAACTATGCAAGCTGTTATATCCGATATTGAAAGGCGTCATCCAGTTATGATACTTGCACATGATGTACATGAGTCAAAATTAGCTACTCAGTTGGCTCCACACTTGCCGTGTGTATTGCCAAACACTACAGCTGAATATGCTCGAACAATTGCTATGGTAAAGGCTGGTATAGTATCTCGTATCCATGCAGCTATTCCAATGGCGGGTGTTGGTATTCCTTCTGTCGTCGTAGGAACAGATACACGTTTGGGGACAATTGAACAATTTGGACTGCCAACCTGTTATGTAAAAGAAGCAAGTACAGAGTGGTTGATTCACCAGCTGGAGAATTTAATTAATAAATCTAATCATGAAAGTCAACGTCTAATTGCTATGCGTGAATCCACTATGTATAAGTATTCTCAGCTGTTCCGTCAGTACGCCTTACATAATTGAACAATATGTCCATTGCCAAACGAACTGGTTGGTATTTTACATCCTCAATTGTAGTACCGCTTTTGGGAATTCTCTCTTTGCCAATATTTACTTTAAAGTTAGGATCTGAACAATATGGTGTCTATGCTATTGCGTCATCCCTTGCTACAGTTGTATCTGCAGCTTCTGGTTCATTTTCATATTTGAGTTTATCGGCTCAATTAAACTCTTATAATGATGAGAATCGGCGATTGTATCTAGGCGCTGTTTTACTCATAGGGGTTTTATTCTCATTGATATTTTCTTTTTGTTTCTTGTTAGTTTATTTTGTTCTGGGAAATACTTTCGGGCTTGAGCTACTTAGTAGAACAGCTGTCATCCTTACTTTTGTTGGAGCTTTCTTTGGTAGCGTATGGTCTATTTGTGTCGAGATTTTAACAATTCAAGGTCGCGCCAAGGATTTTTCTTTATCCTCAATAGCTCAAACTCTCGCCAATGTTATTACGGTATGTGTCATGTTGTTTGTTTTCGATAGCATTAAATATGCATTATTATGGGGATTTGTATGCGCTAGTCTTGTGGGGGCTTTGGGTGCATATGTTTCTCTACATGGTAATTTCACTGTGCGTAACTTACATCACTGGGTACCTATTGCTTGGCATGGTGGAGGATACTCTGTTTTTGCCTCACTTATGGAAAATGGAAAGAATGCCGTCGAACGGTATTATATTGGACTGGTAAATGGCGCTAACCAATTAGGGCTACTTGCTCATGGACAATATTACAAAAATGCCACGATGATTGTTGTAAATGCTATTTCTCGGGGGCTTGTTCCTACAATTATGCTTGAGGCAAAAGAGGGTTACCAAAATTTTTCAACTTCAATGAAAATCTGGACTTCAGTCCAAATTATGATAGTTGTTATTACCCTATGTTTTACACTTGTCGGTCGTGAATTAATAGGAATTTTGACCCATGACAAGTTTGTTGAGGCTTACCCATATGCAATCGCAATGATGTCGACGTTACTGTTGCAAACCATGGCAAAACCACAGTCAACTTTATTACTTGTAAGGGGAAAAGGTAAATTTTACTCGAATCTAAATACTGCGTCGGCAATTATGGGTTTAATTATACTTTTTATAACCGTACCTTATTTTGGGGTTTGGGGTGCAATCATAGCAACAGTTTTTCAAATTATTACTCTACGCGCGGCCTTATTTTGGGTTGCACATCGGATTACCCCTATACCTTTTGCGGATTATTGGGTTATTGTTGGTCTGGTGTTGACTGGTTTTTGTGTTGTAATTGATCATTTTTTTAATCTAAACTTCTTGATACGCCTTTTGATGTTGTTCTTTATTTATTTATTTATTTATTTCAAGGTCAAAAAAGAAATTATTGCTCTTGTTAATCATACATCATTTAGAAATTTATTAAGCCTATATTCCAGTTATGAGGAAAAGTAATTTTGTTAGGTATATCAAAAGACAACTCAGTGAGCCATATAAGTCGATTCTCCGAGATTTTTATTATTCATATTTACGTTGGGTTTCCTCTCTTACCGAAACCAAGATTACGCCTTTGCCTAAAAAGGTAAAACATATACCTTCACTTAGGTTTAGGTATGACTTTTTTCAAGCTGCGCAAATGTTTCTACAAGTCAACCGAATTGATGGATCTTATTTAGAGTTCGGATCTCATGAGGTAAATACTTTTCGTATGGCATTGAATACTCTAGGCAAATATAATAAACCAAATGACATCTCTCATTTTTGGGCTTTTGATAGTTTCTCAGGGATGCCTGAACCTGAAGGAATTGATAAACAGAAAATTTGGCGAGTATCAATGAATTTTACTTCAGAGGAAAATTTCCAGAAAACTGTACGAAGAGACGCTCACCGTGTTTCTACGGTGAAGGGGTTCTATAGCGACTCATTACTGGGGTTTACTCTACCTAGTAACCAGTGGCCTGCGTTGGTATACATTGATTGTGATTATTATTCATCAACTGTTGATGTACTAAACTGGGTTGGACCTTATTTAAGGCATGGATGTCTTATCGCATTCGATGATTGGGATTGCTATTTTGGTGATGATAATCGGGGTCAACGACTAGCCTTCAGAGAATTTAGGGAAGCATTAGTGGGTAAGTTTCAGTTTACTGAATTTATGAAAATAAATTCTGGGGGGATGTCTTTTATTTGCCTTGAAGTGTCAAAAATTGGTTCTAATTTCGAAGGGTAATATATTAATGTTGCATGAGTTGTTCACTTTAATCTAAAAAAGCGTTTTTATTTCAATTAATAAGTTATAAAATATATTTATGAGTATAGCTATTTCATTAGGAAATCAAACTTTGAGTTTACTTCATCCAGTTTTTGTGATTGCTGAGGGCTGTGATAATCACTTAGGAAATATGCAAGTTGCTTATGAAATGATACGCCAAGCTAAGCTTGCGGGTGCTGATGCAATCAAGTTCCAACATCATTTGCCCGATGAAGAGATGCTTCCTGATGCCCCAATGTCAGATAACTTTAACGAGCCATTATATGATTTCTTAAAAAAATATGCATTAACCTTAGAGCAGCATTATGAATTAAAACGTTATTGTGATGAGGTGGGCATTCTCTACATGTGTACACCCTTTTCATGGAAAGCTGCACAGGAGATAGAACCACTTGTGCCAGCATTTAAGATTGGATCTGGAGAAATGACTGACATTCCTACGCTTGTTCGAATTAGCGATTTTGGCAAACCATTGATTGTGTCAACTGGAATGAGCACTTTTGATGAAATTGAACGTACTTACCAGGCTTTAGTTAAGCGAAAGACATCTCTAATTTTAATGAATTGTGTCAGTGAATATCCGCCAGTTTATGAGGATCTTAATTTGGGTGTAATTACTGAAATGACTAAAAGATACCCGTCAGCATTAATAGGGCACTCTGACCATACACCTGATTTGTATACTTGTTTTGCGGCTGTCGCATTAGGTGCCCGTGTTATAGAAAAGCATGTAATTCTTGATAAAAGCCAGCCAGGGCCAGACCAATCAGTATCCATCGAATTTGCTGAACTTGCACGCCTAGTAGATGGTATTAGGAAGATTGAAGTTGGTCTCGGCTCAACAAAATCAGTTCATGGTCGTGAAACTGAAATTCGAAATTGGGCGTTCCGTAGTATTGTTTCTACCCGCAATATAGCTAAGGGAGAAATAATAACTCAAGACGCCATATGGTCCAAGCGCCCTGGTACCGGGATTCCTGCCTACCAAATGGACGAAGTAATAGGAAGCCGATCACTTCGCGATATTCCTGCAAATGTGCTTATTTCATGGAATGATTTAGAACGAGAATAATTTATGAAACTGCTTTTTATCAACGGCTCTCGTGGGGAGTGGGGGTATATTCGCCCATTGATTCGACAATGTATTATTAATGGCATTGACTACTCAATATGTGCGACTAACATGTTGCTTTTACAGAGTTATGGAAGTCTTGTAGATGAAATAAAGAGTGACGGTTTTCGTGTAGACGATGAAATTTACATGTCGCTTGAAGGAAGTAATCATTATACTATGGTGAAGTCGCTAGGTATATTTCTGTCTTCCTTTGTTGATGTACTTTATCGACAGCGTCCTAATTGGATAATTCTTGCAGGTGATAGAGGAGAACAATTAATGGGTTCTATTGCCGGAGCGTATACATACATACCCGTGGCTCACATCCAAGCAGGAGAACGGTCTGGCAACATCGATGGTACTGCTAGGCATGCAATAGGAAAGTTCGCGCACCTTCACTTCGCTGCCAACGAGGATGCTAAAGATCGTCTACTCAAGTTAGGTGAAGAACCATTTCGGGTACATAACGTTGGTGCTCCCCAATTGGATGAATTAACACAAGGATTGGTTTCTAACCGAGCAGAACTTGCTCTGAATTTTAATTTGGCTGAAAATGAACCATTTCTTTTGGTTGCTCAACACCCTGTCACTGAGGAAATGAATCGGGCTGAGGAGCAGGTGAAAGTACTAGTTGATTCGCTCAATCAATTTAATATTCGTAAAATTTGGATTTTGCCTAATAATGATGCAGGCTCTGAAACAGTACGCAGAGTATTGCTACAACACCGCAGATCAGATAGTCAATTATATGAAAATTTGACGCGTAAGGACTACCTCGGACTGTTGAAGCACTGTCAAGCTATCGTCGGTAATTCTAGTTCGGGATTGCTAGAAGCGCCAACGTTTGGTATCCCTGCAGTCAATATCGGCCGTCGTCAAGCAGACCGAGTTCAGGGGGTCAATGTAATTAACTCAAATTTTATTGAATCAGAATGCATTCAGGCAATAAAAAAAGCAACCTCATCAGAATTTCGCTCTTCTCTTAATGGATGTTTAAACCCATATGGCGACGGACAATCTTCCGAGAGGATTTTGGACATACTACAAAGTACACCAGTTGACGATAGACTCCTAGTCAAGAACCTTGTTTATTAATATTATGCTTTATGGATATGAGTAAGTACATAGTCGGCTCAAATGGTACTTTAATTGATGCTGCCCAAGCAATTGCTGCTAACCGCAGTCGATGCGTTGTGGTAATAAACGGTGGTAAGGCCGTTGGCATACTTAGTGAGGGGGATCTACTGCGAATTCTTTTGCGCGGCACAGATATCCATTCATCTTTGTTGCCTTTCATTAACCACGGTTTTACTTTCTTACAAAGCCGTAATATGTCACAAGCTCTTGGCTTGTTCCGTTCACGTGGTATAAGCTTGATTCCAATTTTAAACGAGGATTTAGAACTTGAAGATGTGATTACTATTCAGCAAATGCTGGATGAAGTAGAGCTTATTCAAAATGGGAGTAACAAATGATTATACTTATCCCAGCGCGTGGTGGATCTAAGCGACTGCCCAATAAAAATATTTACCCACTTAATGGTAAGCCCTTAATTTGTTATACTCTAGATGCGATTGCTGAAGCTGACTTGAATATTCCCACTTACGTATCTACTGACGATGAAAAAATTGCCGCCATAGTACATACATTTCCTAATGTTGAGGTAGTAATGCGTCCAGCTGAATTTGCCAGTGATAAGGCTTCTACTGAAAGTGTTCTTTTTCACTTACTTGATTTCCTTTCCAAAAAAGGGCAATCGACCGATTGGTTGATGACTCTTCCTCCAACCTCACCCTTTCGCACTGCTCATACAATTCGCAGCTTTGTAGAGAAAGCAGCTGCTTGCCCTGACAACATTGACAGCCTCATGTCAGTGACTGAGAACCGTGGAGATTTTTGGTGCATGCAGGATGATGGTAGTATGCAGCGATTGTTTCCAAATGCGCCAAGAAGACAGCAGGACAGGTTACCAATATTCGAGGAAAATAGTGCTGTGTATCTAACTCGTCGTCAGGCCCTAGTTGAAACTGGTTTTATTCTTGGTCAGACTGTACATGGGGTCTCAATCCCTGTTATTGAAGGCTTTGATATAAATAACTTTGATGATATTATACTCGCAGAGTGCATGCTTGATGTTATTATGAAATCTACTGATTAATTATTATTCGAAAAATATGAGTCTAGTAAAATTAATCGCAGATCAATTACGTAAAACTCCTTTTTTTATTCCATTGCGAGAAGTTTATTCGATTTTTTCCCCGCGCTTGCGTGCTTTACGTATCGAAGAGCAAGCCGACTTAAACCGCATTACCTTCAAAGTCAAAGATGCACTTCAAAATCCTCTTAACGGGCCTAATGGTTTATGCAAGAATGTCTTAATAATGGGGATGGGCCGAGTACGTTTTATCGCTCAAGAAGCTGCGATACGAAAATCTTTTGAATTGGCCGGATTTCGTTGTAAGGTTATTGTTCCACAAGATAGCATGGTTATTAAAGCATATCGTAGACTAGGTAGTGACAATCTTATTTTCTTGGATCACTATCAAGCATCTGTTCCGAGTGAAGGTGCTCAAATGCTTTCAGACTGCAAAACAATCGATGATATAATTAACCTAACTTCTGATGGAGTCCGTTGTGGCAAATATGCTTTATCAACGCTCATGCGAAAAAAACGTACTGGCAGTTTTAATTTAAATGACTCATCAATACGCAAAGAGCTTGCAATTGCCTTAGATAGGTCCTTACAATGTGCGTTTACAGCAAGTGTGCTTATAAAAGAGTGTAAACCGAATGCATTAGTATTGGTGGATCGTGGATATTCTCCTTCTGGCGAACTTTTTGATTTATGTATCAAAAATGATATTCCTGTTTTTACTTGGAATGCCGCACACCGCAACAACTCACTTATGCTAAAGCGATACGACCGCTCAAATATTGATGTTCACCCATCCTCACTTTCGAAAGACACTTGGGAGCAAATTCTTACTTTACCATGGAGTTCTCAAAAAAAAGATCTAGTGCTGCAAGAACTTGAAAGCTGCTATGCGTCTGGGGAATGGTACAGCGAGGTTGGAACTCAGGTCAATAAAGTTTCTGTAGGTAAAGAGGCGTTAATTAATCAGCTGGGGTTGGACCCCAAAAAAAAGACCGTAGCAATTTTTCCACATATTTTCTGGGATGCAACATTTTTTTGGGGTAAAGACTTATTTTCTAATTACGAAGAGTGGTTTGTAGAATCTGTAAGGGCTGCTTGCAAGAATACCTCAGTTAACTGGCTGGTCAAAGTGCATCCAGCAAATATTGTTAAGAACAATCGTGATGGTGTGAGTTCTGAGCATTCTGAGATTAGTGCAATACGGCAAGCTATTGGCGAACTTCCATCCCACGTCAAACTTCTTAAAGCAGATACTAATATCAGCACACATTCACTTTTTAAAATTATTGATTCCTGTGTGACTGTGCGTGGGACCACAGGCATAGAGGCCTCATGTTTCGGAATTCCTGTTTTAACAGCTGGTACTGGCAGATACGACCGTTTAGGTTTTACGATTGACTCCGATAGTCGGGAGGAATTTATTTCTCTACTAGCTGATATTCATAATCTTCCAAGATTGACGCCAATGCAGAATGAACTGGCACTTAAGTATGCTTGGGGAGTACTTATTGGACGGCCTGTTTCACTTCAAGTCTACCAAATGCGCTACAATAGTACGAAAACCGCAGACCTTGAGATAGATTTTCAAGTATCTACTGCCGATGCTGTGCGGCAATCGCCTGACTTAAAATTGATTGCTTCATGGATAAAAAGCGATGCTGAAGATTTCATGAACTGGTAGTAAAATAATTTTAGCAAGTTGAACATAGTTCACCTGAGTCATACAGATAGCGGAGCCGGAGCTGGGCATGCTGCTTACCGACTTCATAAATCTATTCTGAAGCTGGGGATCAATTCTAGTATGTTGGTCGCTGATAAGCGTACAGACGACCCGACAGTTAGTGGGCTAAATCGCAGTATTTTTTCTCGCACACGCTTATATGAATGGTTAGAGTCACGTCATAGTAGACTTCTGGCTAGGACTCCCCATTCATTGTTTTCTCCTGCGAGATTTGTGCAGTACAATCCAGCTTCGCATCCAAATGTACTTTCAGCGGATGTCGTTACGCTCTACTGGATTAATGGTGGTTTCATCTCGCCTGAAACTATCACTCATATCGCGAAACCGCTGGTGTGGCGCCTATCAGACATTTGGCCATTTAGTGGCGGATGTCACTACCCTGGAGATTGTGAAGGATATACCAAATATTGTGGCAATTGTCCTCAGGTCAAGCATCCATCCGAGGATGATTTCTCACGGCGCTTGTGGAAGCGTAAATTCAATGCTTGGCAAAATATCAATTTCACCATTACTGCTCCAAGTAGTTGGATGGCTAAATTGGCTCGTCAAAGTAGTCTATTTAAGGATTGCCGCATAGAAGTAATACCTACTGGGGTCGATCTGGCGTTATTCCGACCTCTAGATAAACCTAGTATACGCGAACGACTAGGAATTCCGACAGATAGTTTAGTAATCGCTTTCAGTTCACTCGATCCAAATGGTGACAGACGTAAAGGTTACTTTGAACTGTCTGTTGTACTACAATGTATAGCTTCTAGCTCGCTATCAAATCGTGTTATGGCATTAATATTTGGACGTGAAAAATTATCACATGAATTCCTCCCAATCGAAACACGATACCTGGGTCGCCTTGGGCAAGATCAGAACTTGGTGGATGCATATTCAGTGGCAGATGTTGTTGTTGTGCCTTCAATTGAGGACAATCTCCCAAACGTAGCTCTTGAAGCCATAGCCTGCGGTACGCCTGTATGTGCTTTTGAGGTTGGTGGAATGGCAGACATCATTAGAGACGCATGGAATGGCTTCCTGTCACCAGTTAGTGACAGCGTTGCTCTAGCAGAAAATCTAATCTCAATTTTAAGCAATGAAGATCTAAGAAGGCAGATGGCTAAAAATGCCCGTGCTCATGCGGAAAGAGTATTTTCATTAGATTTGCAAGCAAGTAGTTATATAAAGCTTTACGCTGAACTTAAGGGAAAAAGAGTCCAATAGAATCATTACAATGATTGATCAGCCAGTTATTTCCGTCATTACTGTTGTTAGAAATGGAGAATCTGTTATTGATAGGTGTATTGAAAGTGTTGTTTCGCAAAAAATTCCTGGACTTGAATACATAATTATAGATGGGGCGTCAACCGATTCTACGCTTGAAAAAATACGAAAATGGGGTAATAAAATAAGTATAGTTTTAAGCGAGCCTGATAATGGTTTGTATGACGCCATGAACAAAGGTTTGAAGATGGCGCGTGGTAAATACATACATTTTCTAAACGCAGATGATCGATATGTAGCCCATGATACTTTGCTACTATTACTCCCCAAACTAGACGAGCAATCGGTTTGCTATGGTGTTATGATATATCAAGAGACAAATGGAGGGCGGCGTCGCCTTGGCTCATCTTTCAACTTTAGGCAGGAATTGATAGAATCTCGAATACCACAGCCGACCCTTTTTGTTCCTAGTAAGTTATATCAACAAGTAGGGGAATTCGACTTGCAGTATCGTATCGCTGCAGATTACGATATGGTTCTTAGACTGACCCGTCACTTTTCTGTCCGATTCATTGATCAGCCCATAACTCTTATGATGGCTGGAGGAATCAGTTACACTAGAATGGGACAAACATTTCGAGAGGCTACAAAAGTGTCAATTAGACATGGTCGGTCGCCTGCGGCTGCATATTTTACTTACCTACGACGTTTGCTTACTTGGCAAATAGCACGGGTTGTCCCAGTTTGGTTTATAGAAATAAAAAGAGGGATTAGATTTCAGTCATGAACATTACAGTGATACATGTTATGCGTACTTATGGTGTTCACGGTGGTGAAAATCAACTCGCTCAATTGTTCACTTCTTTTTCAGAGCCCGGCTTCCGTCACCACTTTATTTTCTTATATCGTGATGATATTTGCATGCAGTATTTTTCGAAAATCAAAGGGCTAACTACAAGTCTGCTACTCAGTTTCAAATCAAACATATTTCCATCGCTTATAGCAGAAATTTTGACTCTTCTCTTCCTGCTTCCAATACTTCAAATACGCTTACTTTTTATACTACGCCAAAGTCATGCACGTATATGTGTCGCTCATGGTGTGCAAGGTGCAGCAGTAGCTTGGCTATCTGCGATCTTCTTGCATCAAGTACGATTTGTATATGTACACAGGGGCACGAAGTCTTCTAAAAATAAACACTCGCTTCTGTCTTTATTATATCGTCCTTTTGATAAAATTGCAGGGGTTTCACACGCGTCTGCAGATTCTCTTCGCAGTATTGTGCCCGGGAAATTACCTGTTGCTATTGAAAATGGAATAAACTGGCAAGCAGTTGAGAGGCAGCTCAAAGGATGTCCTAATATTTCTCTAAATGATAGTTTCGTATTTATTTGTGTAGGTCGCTTGATAAGCGCAAAGGGTCAGGAACTTATTATTGACTCTTTTGCAGAAGTATGTAAGCATGTGGCAAATGCAGAGCTTCGAGTTATTGGAATGGGTACAAATTTAAACTCGCTAAAATCACGCTCTGAGATGCTTGGCATTGCGAATAAGGTTCACTTTCTTGGAGAGAGAAATGATGTCATTTGTCTCCTAGGCGATAGTGAGGTCTTTATTCATGCTTCTGAATCCGAAGGCCTCAGCAACGCCGTGCTGGAAGCAATGGCGGTTGGTCTTCCGAGTGTTGTTGTTGCCGCACCAGGAGTTACGGAATGTCATATTGATAATGAAACTGCTTTTATTGTATCACGTTCGCCAGCTGAGGTCAGTGCACGCCTATTATTGCTTGCTTCAGACTCCGTGTTACGCAAGTCTATGGGAATGGCTGCAAAGGAACGCGTCCGCAACGTTTATTCAATCGAAGCTAATTGCATGCGTTATTTCACTTTGTATCATCAATTAATCACTAGTGCGCACTAGTAAATTATTCATTATATGTGTGGTATTTTAGGAGTTGCTGGCTCTTTTGCATCAAAGACTTCAGATGCTGACTTCTTAGACGCTCTTGATTTGATACGTCATCGAGGCCCGGATAGTGGCTCAATTTGGCGTGATTCTATGGTTTGCTTGGGCCATCGCCGTCTTTCAATAATTGATCTATCAAATAGTGCCGATCAGCCAATGCGTCTTGATGATTTGACCATTATATTTAATGGGGAGATTTACAATTATCGTGAGTTAAAATATGAATTGCGGGCTCTTGGACATTCATTTTATACAAACTCTGACACTGAGGTATTATTGAAGGCATGGCAATACTGGGGGGCAGAATGCTTGAGTCGTTTGGAAGGGATGTTTTCAATTGCAATCTGGAACGCAACTAAAGCAAAATTATACCTCGCAAGAGACCGTTTTGGTGAAAAGCCACTTTACGTAAAAGAAGATATCGACGGTATAGGATTTGCATCAGAGATGCCACCATTGATTCGGTTGGCAGGAAAATCGATTGTTGAGAATCGAGCTGCTATCGGCCTTTTTTTCCAATACTCATACATTCCCGCTCCTTATGGTGCTTTTGAAGGGTTTTCACAACTTGAGCCTGGGTGCTGGATGGAGTGGAGTCCATTTACCGGAATCCAACGACATAAATACTACAGTTTAAAGGAGAGCATTGCTCAGAGCACAATTAAACCTCAGCTTAGTTATACTGACGCTTGTATTAGTTTAAAATCGATTTTGCATGATGCCATCCGAATTCGTATTGAAACCGCTGATGTTCCAGTAGCTACACTTTTGAGCGGGGGAATAGATAGCTCTATTGTAACTATACTTGCTGCTAGAATTCAAAATTCAGATAAACCAATGTCTGTTTATTCTTTGGGTTTCCCAGAGGACGCAGAATTTGACGAAACCGATTTTGCAAAAGCAGTAACTGCAAACTTGCCAAATGTGGATCATCGAATAATTGAAGCAACAGAAGACAATGTTCTAGACTTTGCAAGTAATGTTATTAATCGGTTAGGTGAGCCTTTTGCTGATGCTTCTATTTTACCAACGTCACTTTTATGTTCTAGTATAGAGGAAAAAGTTGCCTTAGGTGGTGATGCGGCAGATGAGATTTTTGCTGGTTATGGGGTATACCCGGCTATCCTTGCTGGCGCAAGTTTACCAAGCCCTATTAGAAAATTAATTAGTCTGATCCCTAAACATCAAAACCCAACAGCAATTCGCAACGAAACTTTACGTTCTGCAGCACTATTCCATCTTAATCTGCATTCAACTACTATCAAAAGTTATTTAAGTTGGCGAAGCTACGCAGAGCCAAAAATTTTAAAGGATCTTAATATTGATGTCTCAGAATCTTTTTCTTTTGCAAAAGCTATGGAATTTAGCACTATCAATTCTCTGCAAGATTTACAAATAATTGATCTTGAATTTAATCTTCCAAACGACATGCTAAAGAAGGTTGATTATGCTGGTATGTTTCAAAGTATTGAAATGCGATTACCATTTCTTGATAGCAAATTAGTTCATTGGATATTGGGACTTCCTGACGATTACCGTCTAGCCGGAACTAAGCGAAAGCGAATTTTGCGTGATGCTTTCTCTGACATCCTACCAGAACGGATTCTTAATCGGCGAAAAATGGGTTTTCTTCTACCTATTCGGCGTTGGTTTCGTAGCGGAAAATTGCGAGAAGAGTTAGAAGCTATGCTTGGATTGCAGACTACATTAGATACTAAAACTATTAATATTCTCCTGAGGGAGCATTCATTAGGAATTAAAGACCATTCTGTGTTGCTTTGGTCAATTTATGTTTATTTAAAGTGGCAACAAATGGTTAATATTTGGACAGGTTATCGGGCTTAGTAAATCTAGAATATCTAATGTCGCCTCTTTTATCATTGGAGATATACGTTTTTGTTTAATTAATTTTCAGTTTTGAGTTTTTTGTTATAGTTATTTCGAATTAATCGGGCGAAATTAGAGGCTTAAAAAAAATTATAATTATCTAAAATCATTTCATTGAGTTTATTTATAAATGAGATATTGAACAATTTTTTACTTGGTATTTGGCT
>Ga0214917_10002124_pt1 | contig 24655 bp, 27 predicted proteins | sample LL_1208_BB_MetaG_FD_177983 | JGI IMG/M metagenome (GOLD analysis project Ga0214917, IMG submission 177983) | Freshwater microbial communities from Lake Lanier, Atlanta, Georgia, United States - LL_1208_BB | ecosystem: Environmental > Aquatic > Freshwater > Lake | place: USA: Georgia | collected...
GCGCTCCTAGCGGGCTGCATTGTCTTTTTACTATCCATGGGCGAGATTGATCTCTCCTTTGGCTGGATTTTGAATCTATCAGCAGTCTTGGCAGGCATTTCCATGATTGCCGGAGTCCCGGTCTGGCTCGGAGTTTTAATTGGTATCACTGCAGGAACGGTAATGGGCGCTCTTAATGGCGTACTAACAGTTTTCATGAGATTACCTTTAATTATTATTACATTGGGAACCGCTTCGGTCTTTCAGGGTGTTTCACTAATCTCAAATAATTCAGGATCTGTAGTTCCAACTGATGAGAAAATTACACAGCACATATTTTTCCGAGCGCTAGGTGGATCAGTCGATACGCCTGTTCCAATTATTTTAATTTTTGTGGTTCTCTGTTTTTTTGGCCTCCATTTGTTACTTCATAAAACTAGATTTGGTTATCGTATTTTGGCAATCGGTAGTAATCCTGAAGCTGCTCGACTTGCCGGAATTCCAACGAAGAAAATAAAAATTCAAGTGTGTGCTCTTATGGGCGCAGTTTCTGGGGTAGGCGGCGTTCTTTTCTTGGGCTTTCGTGGGGCAGTTGATCCATCAACTGGGGGTCAGATGCTTCTGCCTGTTGTTGCCGCTGCAATTATTGGTGGCACTCCACTATCTGGTGGTGCAGGAACAATTTGGGGTTCACTCATTGGCGCAATGATTGTTGGCGTCATCGGCGTTGGAGTTGTCTTCATCGGAATTGATGCCGTGTGGGGAACTCTTGTCACAGGTTTGGTGATTCTTTTTGCAATTGGTGTTGATCAAATCGTTCGTGTTCGAAAGAAACGCACTAGCTAAATAAATAGATTTCAACTTTGTCCATGGGGGACATCAGTTGAATAAACTAAGGAAGGTATAAATGATGATGAAGAGCCGTAAAGCTCGCGTTGGCGCTATCGCGCTAGCAGCGACAATGGCCATCACTGCAGGTGGTGTTGCTTCTCCAGCACAAGCTAAGGATAAGAAGCTCACTATCGGTTTTGTGGTCCACGTAGTTGGAAACCCATTTATTCAACAGATTATCGATGCTGCCAAGATGGCCGCAAAGGATCTTGGTGTGACTATCAAGGTCACCGGACCAGCAGGTGCTGAAGGCGATGCGCAACTTACTGCTGTACAGAACCTTGCAGCTGCAGGCGTTGATGGAATTGCGACATCAGTTCCATCAGCTTCAATGGTTAACGGCTTGAATGCAATCATCAAGTCCGGAATTCCAATCGTTCAATTTAACGGTCTTGGCGAAGGCGTAAACGCACCATATGTCGGTGAGAAGTCGACTCAATCCGGTCGTATTCTCGGCAAGATGGTGCTCGACAAGATCGGCGGAACTTCCGCAAAGGGCAAAGTTATCGTCGGTAACTGCTACCCAGGATTCCCAGTACTTGAGAATCGTCAAGCTGGAGTTCTTGAGAGCTTGAAGAAAGCCGCCGGAGTCACCGTTGTTGGACCTTCAGATGTAAAGGTTGATGCAGCTGCAAACTTTGCTGCATGGCAGGGACTTCTTGCTGCAAATCCAGATGCACTCGCTATGGTCGGTCTCTGCGCGCCAGATGTTGAGAGCATCGGTAAGGTGAACAAGGCAGCCAATAACACTAAAACAATTGGTGCAGGTTACGATCTAACCGCTGGCAATCTTGAAGCTCTTGCAAACGGAAGCGCACACATCTCCCTCGGACAGACTCCGTTCATCCAGGGCTATCTACCTGTTTACATCTTGGTTGATGCAATCAAGAATAAAATCAAAATCAACAAGCCAGGATTTATTGATGCAGGAACCGAAGTTGTTACCGCAACTTCTGTAACTGAGCCATTCAAACTTCCTGCGCTTACCTTCAAGGATCTACAAGCGATGGCAACTTCTAAGACCAAGACTCGTAAGTACTACGATCCAGTGGTAAAGGGTTACATCAAGAACTGGAAGAAGAATCTCAAGCCAGTCGCTGAAGAATCTGCCTGATTCACCAGTGATTGATTGAAATCTAAATAACACCGAGTCGAACGGAGGTCACAACATGGGCGATGAGAATCCTCAAGGCGTGATCTCCGTTCGCTCGCTTTCGAAGAGGTACGGTGGCGTGCAAGCGCTTAACTCTCTAGATCTTGACCTAGAGCGAAATATTGTTCATGCCATTGTGGGCGAAAATGGCGCCGGTAAATCAACGTTTATGAAAATTCTCTCGGGAGGTGTTACGCCGGATTCGGGGTCAATTTCCATTGATGGCGTTAGCTATCCAGAGATAAGCGTGTCATTAGCCCGAAAGCTGGGCATCGGAATTATGTATCAGGAACTTCGGCTATTCCAACATCGAGATGTCTTAACTAATCTCTTTCCGGACCGTGAGATTCGGCGTGGCCCTTTTATCGCGAGAAAACCTATGGAAGAAATTGCTAGACCTATTCTTGCATCAATCGGTCTTGATGTTGATCTTTATGCAACCCTCGGTGACCTTGCTATTTCAGATCAACAACTCATCGAATTAGCGCGAGTTATTATTGAGAAGCCGAAGCTTTTAATTCTAGATGAACCAACTTCAGCATTAAATGCCCGTGAGAGCGATCGACTACTTGAACTTGTCAGACAGTTACCCGCACAAGGGACGACAGTTCTATATGTTTCACATCGACTTGATGAAGTTTTTGCCGTTGCAAACCAGATATCCGTCATGCGCAACGGATCATTAGTTTTCTCGAAGCCCACTAGTGAGTTGGATCGCGCTGCTGTCATCGCTGGAATTGTTGGAGAAGAGAAATCATCTCGTATTTCAAGCGGTCAGAAAAGCCAGGATACTGGATCAAATAAAGATGCCATTCTCGAAGTTAAAAATTTGAAAAATTATGGTCAAATTCAAGATGTTAATCTCACAGTAAATTCAGGAGAGGTAGTAGGCATCGCAGGATTAATTGGTTCGGGGGCAGATGAACTTCTTGAAACTCTTTTTGGCGCTAAACCAAAATCCGGTGGTGTTATTTATTTAGAGGGGAAAGAGCGCACAACGCTCTCACCACAGAACTCAGTGCGTGACAAGGTTGCCCTAGTTCCTGCAGATAGAAAACGTGTTGGGCTTATGATGGAGCGAAGCGTTTCAGACAATCTGTCGCATGTTGCAGTAGGTGGCCATAAGCATGGAACAACAATTATTACGCGCAGTGGACTTGTTGCCCGAGCCAAGCGACTAGTAGAGAGATTTGGCGTTAAGACTGAACATGTCGATATTCCAGTGGGCAACCTTTCAGGTGGAAATCAGCAAAAGGTTGTCATCGGAAAGTGGTTGGAAATCAACCCAAAACTGGTCTTGCTGGACGATCCCACCCGCGGAGTGGATATTGGGGCAAAATCTGAGCTTTTCCGGTTAATTCGAGAGATCGCAGACTCCGGAAAAGGTGTGCTATTTCGCTCGACTGAGATTGCGGAATTAACTAATCTCTGTGATCGAATATATGTAATTAAGAGCGGTGAAACCAGAAAAGAAGTGGCACAAGTTGATGAGGCAGAATTAATCAAGTTAATAAATGAATAGCTAATTTCAAAATCACAACATTAGGGGGATAAATGATAAGAAGAGCTTTTACTATGAAATTAAAGCCAGGTGGACTTGCTGAGTACAAGCGTCATCATGATGAAATTTGGCCAGAGCTTGTTGCCGAAATTGAGAAGCAAGGTATCGCCCAAATCACTATTTTTGAGAGCGACCCTGTGCTCTTTCTCTATTCAGAGATTTCTGATCCAGAAGCGTGGGACCGCTTATGGCATACCGAGATTCACGATAAGTGGGGCGAATATATGGCGCCGCTGATGGAATTTAATGCTGAGGGCATTGTTGATTCAAGTGAAGTGCGCGAAGTGTTTAATCTACGGACAAACGCGGGTAAAAAATAATATGTCAGAAAAAGAGTTGGCACTTGTTACAGGTGCGAGCCGAGGCCTAGGGCGTGAAATTGCCCTAGGCCTTGCAAAGACGGGGCACAAAGTTATAGCAGTGGCTCGGACAAAGAGCGCTTTAGATTCATTAGTGAACGAATATCCAGGTGTCATTTTTTCCTATGAAGCAGATATAAGTGACAATTCAAATGTGGAAAGTCTTGCAAGTAAAGTTAAAAAGGAGCATGGGTCAGTTCAAATTTTAGTAAATGCAGCTGGAGTATTTGGTCCCATTGATTTAATCCACAAGACTGATCCAGAGCAATGGGCGAAAACCATTTTGATTGACACTCTTGCTCCTTATTTCACTACCCGAGTTTTTTTACCAGGAATGCTTGAAAAACGATGGGGAAGAGTAATTAATGTAAGTTCCGCTGCCGCGCTCCATCCTCCCGGAGCCTTAAATAGCGCCTACGGAACATCGAAAGTCGCGCTCAATCAATTTACGCGCCACTTAGCAGCCGAAATCTCAAGTTCTGGTGTGACCGCAAATGTGATTCATCCCGGTGATGTAAAGACAGAGATGTGGGCTGATATCAAAGAGAAAGCCCTTGCTCTTGGTGAGGTCGGGAAAGATTACTCAGCATGGGTTAATTGGGTTGCGGAAACTGGCGGGGATGATCCGAAAAAGGCTATGGAGTTAATTCTCGAAATAGTCTCTCATTCGCATGATGGAGTAAATGGTCGGTTCTTATGGATTAAAGATCCGCTGCAGGCTCCGATTCCAAGCTGGGAAGACCCTGTAGACGCTCGTCCTTGGGGTTAATTACCAATTCTTAGCCGCGACCGATGTATGGCATTTTTGTCGCCATCACAGTCATAAATTGCACATTCGCTTCGAGCGGAAGCGATGCCATGTGTTCAACTGCATTGGCAATTATTTGCGCATCTATAACTGGCTCAGCCAACCTGGTGCCATTTGCTTGAAGGGCGCCCTCACGTTGGCTAGATGCCATGCTTGTATCAGCATTTCCGATATCTATTTGGCTGCAAGCAATGTTGTATTTTCGCCCATCAAGGGCAGTTGCCCGTGTTAGACCCGTAATTGCATGTTTTGAAGCGGTATATGGTGCTGAGTTTGGTCGAGGCATGTGAGCCGACAGGGAACCGTTATTGATGATTCTGCCACCTTGAGGGTTTTGATCTTTCATTAAAGAAAATGCTTCTTGGATACAGAAGAAAGTTCCACCAACATTGATATCAAAAATTCTCTGCCAATCATCTTTTTCAACATCTTCTAAGAGTGAAGCCGGTGGCACGACTCCTGCATTGTTGAAGAGTAAATCTAAGCGACCAAATTTCGATTTGATTGTCGCAAATGCACTAGCAACAGATGCCCGGTCACTCACATCACATTGAATAGCTAACGCTGCGCCTCCAATTTCTTTTGCGACAGATTGAACGCCAGCAGCATCACGGCCCAATAGAGCTACAGTCCAGCCACTTTTTGCGAGCGTGATCGCTGTAACCCGACCAATGCCTCGATTAGCACCTGTGACTGCAGCATATTTTTTATTTGCGCTCATTATTTTTGCCCCGGAATCTCTCCATCGAGTTCACTCTCGATATGTTCTTGGATTAGCTGATCAAAAGTCTCTTCGCATGTGAAGCCTAGACTCCGCGCCCTGCTTGCAGGAAATGCTGGGAAATTCCATGCTTCGACCATCTTCTGGGCGAATGCATCTGGCTTCTCCTTTATATAGGAGAGAACTTTCTCGCCTGCCACTCTTCGGAGCGCGTCTAGTTCTTCGCCGATAGTCGCATGCACTCCAGGCATGATCATCGAGCGTTGCGTGCCAAGGCTAGAGGTATCCAAACCTGCGGCATGAATGAGAAAGCCAACCGCCGATTTTGGTGAAGCGAAGACCATGGAAACATCTTTAGATACTGTCAACGTAGTCTCTATTCCCACAAGCGGTTCCCGAATGATGTTTGAGAAAACGCCAGATGCAGCTGCGTTTGGCTTACCTGGACGAACACAAATAGTTGGCAGCCTTAGACCAATTCCGTCAAAGAAACCGCGTCTGCTGTAATCATTTAGTAGCAACTCGCCAATCGCTTTTTGTGTTCCATAACTTGTAGAGGGTTGGAGTATGAAATCATCATTAATGTCTTCGGGATATGGTCCACCATAAACCGCTCCAGTAGAGGTGTAGACAACCCTAGGTAAGTAATTTTCCTGCTTTCTAATTGCTTCAAATAAATTTCGAGTTCCATCAAGATTTACCCGATAACCTTTTTCAAAATCAGATTCGGCCTCGCCGGAAACAATTGCAGCAAGATGAAAAATTATCTCCGGTTTATCTTCTATCAGGTTTTTGCAGACATTGGGCTCTGTAATATCTGCAACTACAGAGCGAATATCAAATGGAGCTTTCGTTGGAACCTTAGGTTCTATAAAAGCATCAATGAGTGTGGCTTGTGAAATTTTCTTATCTCGTAGAGTTGGGTTGCTTGCCAATCGATGTATCAGCTTTTGGCCAATCATTCCGCCGCCGCCAAGAATCAGTATCCTCACTTTCACATACTAACTCTTGTGGATACACATTACGAGAGTGGAGCCAAGTCGAATCGCTTACTTCTTTCGAAAAAGTAAAAAACCTCCAACAAGAACGGCGAATAGAATTCCAATCGATAGAAAAGTGGTACTCGTGCGAGATTTAGGCTCTAAATCTTCTATTGGCTGTTCGCTCTGAGAAGTTACAGTTGGGGTCTTTGTATAACTTGGGGAATTTTCCTCCGCGGAAAGTAGAAAAGGTATGGAGCCAGAAATTGGATGACCATCTGCACTTACAACGCGGTAGGTAATTTCATACGTTCCAGAAGCGAATACCTCTCCGCCAGGTGATTCAATTTTTGCGGAAATCTTTCCACCCGTAACCGTGGGAGCGCTTAAGGTAACGGCAGCGCCAGAAGGATCTGAAAGCGCCAGGGAATTAACTTTTTCCCCGGACAGCGAGATGAGATCTTCTCCAAAAGTTAGTGAGATTGAGGAGGGCATTTCTGAGATTGTGCTACCCGCACTGGGCGTTGAAGCTTCCAATTCCGCATGGGCTCCCACCCAGGCTGGAGTAATACATATAAAGAGTATTGAAAGTATTGATTGGGTAAAGGGAAATCTCAGAATCTTCACAGGTACAAATTATTGCAGTTGCTAATTATTTGCAATTTGCGTGGAGAAAAAATCATTTGTAAATTTCCCCCTCATAACAGTGCATACAGAGAGGCAACAATGATGTTTCTGACTAGACGTCGAGTCATTGATTATTGCCGTGCAACAAAAAGTCGCTGTCGCTAGTATTTTTTTACCATAAAAATTTTCTTGTAATTCAACTATTAATTGATTTAAACATTAAACAAATACATTTGAAGGGATATCTATCATGCATTTTGCTAGAAAGATTAAAGTTTTATTCACGTCATCAATTTTTGTCGTTTCGTCTTTGATTGCAATTACCCCAGCAGATGCTGCTCCAAAGAATCAAGCTCGTGCAGTAGCACAAGTGGATTGGTTGGAACAGAATCTTGATAATCCAAAAGTGCGGATCATCGAAGTAAGCACGGAGCCTGGGTTATATGAAAAGGGACATATCAAGAACGCATTGAAGTTAAATTGGTATACCGATTTGGTAGATACCGTGACGCGCGATTTGGTTTCCACAAAGAACTTCAACAAACTGCTGCAAACTGCTGGCATCGATAGCGATACCACGGTTGTCTTCTATGGAGATAAGAACAACTGGTTCGCTGCATGGGGTGCTTGGGTGTTCAATCGCTATGGAGTACAGGATGTTCGCTTACTCGATGGTGGTCGAGTTAAGTGGGAGAAAGATGGCCGCCCACTTACAACTGCGGTTCCATCATTTAAACAAGGTAATTTCGCCGTAAAAAAGATTGATCGAACGATTCGCGCCACTCTCATCGCTGATGTATTGCCCGCAGCAAAAGCGGCCGTTAAAGGAAAATCTGATGTGAAGCTGATTGATATTCGCTCAGCAGATGAATATAACGGCAAAGTTTTCGCAGCGCCAGGCTTCCAGGAATTAGCGATTCGAGCAGGGCACATTCCGGGCGCAATTAACGTTCCCTGGGGTCAAAATGTCAATGCAGATGGAACTTTTAAATCGGTTGCTGATTTGAAAAAACTATACGCAGAAAAAGGAGTTGATGGCACGAGCAACATCATCACCTACTGCCGAATTGGAGAACGTTCATCTCTAACCTGGTTTGTTCTCAGTGAAATCCTTGGATACAACGTGAAGAATTACGATGGCTCCTGGACCGAATACGGCAATACAGTAGGCGTCCCAATTATCAATAATGCTGGAACTATTTGGGGAGCTGCGTAATTCCTACAGCTATTAAGTGGTCGCGAGGCGATCGTGTGCGCACGATCGCCTCTGCGGTCATTCTCGCAGGGCTACTTGGGCTTGCCTATTTTCTCTCGACCAAAGAGGGAGCAAGTACTGCGCCTATATCTCTGCTGATTGGTTTGAGCCTTGGAATCGTTCTTGAGCGAGGGCGATTCTGTTTTTATTGCATCTTCCGAGATGGCATCGAGGATAAAAACACGACCGGTTTACTCTCAGTTTTTGCTGCGATTGCTGCCGGAGCTCTTGGCTATGCCATAGTTTTTGGACAATTCTTACCAAACACTTCAACCGAGAGATTGCCGCCACTTGCACATATTGGGCCATCGAGTATTCCGCTAGCACTTGGTGCATTTCTTTTTGGTCTTGGAATGACGCTCTCAGGTGCTTGCATTAGCGGTCATCTCTATCGAATAGGTCAAGGTTATCTTCGTGCGATTCCGGCTCTAATAGGAACGATTATTGGTTTTGGAATTGCATTTCTACTTTGGAATCCTATTTATCTTAACTATATTTCAGATTCGCCGACTATCTGGTTACCACACAACTTTGGGTACGCTGGATCGTTACTTCTAACGCTTGCAATTATCACTTTACTATCCGCTTTTGCAATCAAAAAGGGTATCAATTCAGAGCCCATTTCAGGTGAACGCTCAGAGAACATAACGCTTCGTACAATTCATCAAAAACTTATAGTTGAGCGCTGGAACCCTTTAGTAACTGGCGGTCTTGTTGGCTTAATCGGAACTATTGCCTACCTTCGAGTTGAGCCGTTAGGTGTGACTCGACAGATAAGTACGACAACAAGAAATCTCACTCTCGATAATGGAATTGGTCCAGAAACTCTCAATGGCTTAGACAAGATGGCAGGATGTATCGCACTAGTTTCAGATGTCATTACAAATAATGGCTGGCTATTAATTGGGCTAGTAGGTGCGTCACTAGCTGCTGCAATAGCAGGTAATCGCTTCAAGCTTTCAGAGATTACCCCGGTGAATGCAACAACAGCTTTGGTTGGTGGAATTTTACTCGGTTTTGGTTCAATGATCTCTCTAGGATGCACAATCGGTGTTTTACTCTCAGGAACCCAAGCATTTGCGCTTTCAGGATGGATTTTCTTTGGAGCGGTCTTCCTAGGTGTATGGACTGGGATAAAACTTAAATTTCACAAACTCGGTTAAAGATTTGTAGCTATTTAGCTATTTCTTTCGAAATCCTGTGGGACATTTCGGCTTCACACCAGATATCTTCTTTATAGTTTTTCCTTTGACGCAACTTATTGTCACTCTGTTAGTTTGACCTGGCGTTGGTGCGGCCACTGGCGAGTTTCCAGCAGAACTCTGTTGAACTATTGGTTTTAATTTAACACGCAAAGTTGGAGATGAGAAGCCAAAGTTGTACGCCTTAATTTCAAAAACATCAAGCGTTTTGAGATACCGAGAAGTGTAAGTGGCAATCTCTGATTTTCCATCACCCTCGGAAATTTCTACTTTGACAATGTTGCCTGCCTGGGAAGGATCAAGGTTAAATGCCTTTCTAATAACTTCACCTTTTATTGCTGTTTCCATCCACCCCTTGTTGAGGGTTTTCCGGTCAAATAAATAGTGTGGACCAAACATAGGTACCGTAATAATTCCCAAGTTCTGGTCGTATTGCACCTGGCCCAGAGAGCCCGCTGATCCTGAAACGAAAATTCCTCCTGGTATATATCCCTTGAGTTTTTCAAATTGATAAATATAGGGAGAAATGCTGATCGTAAATCCAGTCGAAGCGGTCTGAGCATATGATTCAGCATTGCTGCAGGTTATTTCTCTATTTGCCCGAGGATCAAATGTTTGCCCTGGAACCATGCACCCATATTGATTTGGGTAAACTGATCCAATTACAACGGTGCGGTAAACTCCATCACTACCTTTTATCGTGGCGATATTGGGATTTTTCAAATTTGAAGTGAGCACGCCAGTATTTTGCGCCAGCGTGTTGGATTTCAACGTTAATCGCCAGGTAGATCCTTCTGGAAGAGTTTGAGCAACCCAACCATCTTCCCGATTCCAACTGCGCCGTACTCCCTTATCAACCCATTGATAAATTTCGAAACTTCCCCCATTGCTTCCAAACATGAGATGAAAAATAATGTCACTACCGTCGGGATTTAGACCACTTGCTGTGTAACAGGCATCATGAAGATAACCATCGCCATAATTTGGCCGACTACCTACGCATGGCACACCATATTCTTCGTTCTTCCAGGCGCTTTCTGGCGGGAGAGACTTGTAAGTGAATTTTGGATTTGGTGCGACCTTTACTATTTTCCATACAAGGCTTGAATAGTCTAAAAAGCCTTTTTCATCTCGTTTTTCGCTCCCAGGGTCGCTAAATTCAATTGACTCGATGCAGTCGATATTTCTAAAGCCAAGGGAGCAATCAACCCAATATTTTGTTTCGGCAGGGTATAGATCATTTGCTTGTGCAGCGGGAGCGGGAGTGAGTGTTCCCAAGGCTGTTATTGCAACCACCGCGAGCGTCTTTATTCTAAAGCGCATAAGATAAGAATACGGGCCTCTTATTAAATTTGGAAGAATTATGAAGTATAAATTCGCCTTTGGCACAACTTGGCTGGCGCGTAGGCACCCAGCCGTACCGCGGGAGTTGCAATTGGTTCACCGGCGACGCTTTGAGGGTTGATAGCGCTGAGTTTAGAGGATGGAGTTGTAGACATCTAAGACCTTTCCGAGGTGTTGAGAATCAATTCGCAACTTGTCATGTCACTTTCTTGCCAAATGTAGAACCTTTAGCTTTTTAGTGGAATTATGACCATTATGAACATGAATGTCCCACCAAAAAACCTAAAACATTGAACAAACAAGTTGGTCGTGGCATGGCCTTTATGCTGATGGGTACCGGAGTAACGCATTTTCTTTTTCCAAAACCATTCGACACGATTGTGCCACCATTTCTACCTGGCGATCCGAGAATATGGACATATTTAAGTGGTGTTGCTGAGTTGTTCATTGCAGCGCTCCTTTTAATTTCCCTTGAAAAATCATTTGCGGGAAAACCGATTCGACTGTGGGGCGTTTATTCTGCCTTTGCATTATTTGTCGCCGTTTTTCCAGCAAATATTTACATGGCAGTGGAATGGAGTTCGCGAGATTTCCCAGCGCCGCTTTTCGCATATCTACGGTTGCCTCTTCAATTAGGCCTCTTTTATTGGTCATGGGCGTTAGCGAGAGAGATAAAGAAATATCAAGAGCTAAAGAAATGATTGAAAAGTCTGAACATCAACTCATAGTTATTTACGATGGTGAATGTGATTTCTGTGGTGAATGTATCTCTTGGCTGCAAAGAAAATTGGTGATTCAGGCTATTCCATTTCAAACTGCCGATTTGCCTAAATTTGGATTGAGCCATGAACGATGCAGTAAGGAAGTAGTCGTTGTAGATAAGGAGCGCGTGTTAGGCGGTTCAAGTGCAGTCATCTACCTATTACGCGTACGGAAAAATCTTTTTCTAGCGCGCCTACTTCGACTCAGTGGGCCGCTGGCAGAAATTGGTTATAGGTGGGTGGCCAACCATCGTGACAGCGCTTTGATTCGGTTAGCCACAAGACTTCTTCGGCAGGGAAGAACAAGTCAGCTCTGATTAATTAAGTTGATATTGGCTATAGCCTTCAAAGCACATAGATATTAGGATGATTTGGGAATGAGATCTCATCGAATGTTGGCTGGAGGCCTAAATGAATAGCGCCAAAACCCGGAATCAGATTGTTGTTGCAAAAAATATTTTGGTTCCTATGCGCGATGGTGTTGGCCTTGCCACCGACGTTTATCGACCTGCGCATGACGGTGAAGGGGAGGCAGGGCCATTCCCCACAATTTTATGTCGCACTCCATATAACAAAAGCGATTTGAGATATATCGAAATTGGTGAGTATTTCTCAACAAGAGGTTATGCCGTAGTTCTTCAAGATTTACGTGGTCGATATAAATCTGAGGGAACTGGCCAATATTTTCATACCGTGAACCCACATGAGGGTATAGATGGGTACGACACTATTGAATGGGTCGCGAGCCGCCCTTGGTCAAATGGGAAAGTGGGCATGGTTGGTAGCTCCTTTGCCGCGGTAACTCAAGTTGCCGCTGCGTTGGAACGTCCACCACACCTCACTGCAATTTGGCCAGATGTAACGCCAACCAATAATTACTTTCATCAGGCGCGCGAAGGTGGCGCGATGCAACTACATATGTTCTGGGCGCTATTTGTTCATGCGCAGGATGAGTTAGAGATCAAAGATAATCCGGCGGCGCAGAAAATTGTTTGGGATGGTTTAAGAGATATGCGTAAGTTAATTACGCAAACACCTTGGCAATCAGGAAAAACTCCGTTAGCAGTAGTGCCTCGCTTAAACCAAGTTTTAATGGATTATTACACCCGAGGTGAATACGACGAGTACTGGGCGCAAAAATGTAATAACTTTGAAGCGTTCTACCATGAACATGCCGATATCCCAGGAATGTTCTCTGGCGGATGGTTTGATCCCTATGCGCTTGCGATGACTGATTACTACAGCGCGATGGCTAAGAAAAATAAATCTCCGCAGCGGTTAGTAATGGGTCCGTGGTCACATGTGGGAATGCGTGGTGATTCCACGTTTACTGGCGATGTTGATTTCGGTCAGGCATGCGTCTGGGGAGTTGCACATTACTTCGAAGAACAACTCCGCTACTTTGATAAGCACCTAAAGGGCGTACAAGATTCAACTGAAGATTTGCCTGTTGAAATTTTTGTTATGGGCGGTGGCGATGGCCATAAAACTGAAGAAGGAAAATATTTCCATGGAGGTAAATGGCGGAAAGAACCGCATTGGCCTCTCGAACGTGCGCAAATAAATAAATACTTCTTCCATGCAAATGGTTTGTTAGAACTCGCGGTTCCTGTCGAAGATGAAGGTTCATTAACTTATCAATTTGATCCGAAAAATCCCGTTCCCACAATTGGTGGAAGTTTATGTGGGGTAATGGAAATGCCAGAAGATACTGGAAATCTTGATGACATGTGGAGCCGATTCCTCTCACCAGTTCTCAAGTTGCGTCACATTGTTGGCATAGGTGGAGCAGATCAACGTGAGACGCCTGAAATATTTGCCAGCAAACCACCTTATCGTCCACTAGCTGATCGGGATGATGTGTTGGTTTTTGAGAGTGAGCCATTGAAAAGTGATGTAGAGGTCACGGGAGTAATAACTGCGGATCTTTGGATAAGTTCTTCTGCTCTCGACACAGATTTCACTGTGAAAGTTGTCGATGTTGCGCCACCAAACTCTGATTATCCAGAGGGTTATGCCATGAATATTGTCGATTCAATTATGCGGGTTCGCTACCGAAATAGTTGGGAAAAAGAAGAGCTAATGGTGCCCGGAGAAATTTATCCGATTCGCATCAAATTAGCGCCAACCAGTAATCTCTTTAAGGCCGGGCATCGCATCCGGATAGATGTTTCAAGTAGTAATTTTCCTCGACTAGATGTCAATCCAAATACTGGTGAGCCAGTTGGCAAACATACTCATACGGTGATTGCGAAAAATACTTTATATTGCAATAAGCAGTATCCCTCATCAATCAATCTGCCAGTGGTGCCCTCGACTAAGTAAATTGAGTTTCAGACTTTTAGAAATCGGACAAAATCACTTTTTTAGCGGTAATTTTGATGACTTTGCGTGGTGATGGAACCAAGTAGCTCCAGGGGCCGTCACAATAGGAGCAAGCCTCCAGCTCCCCGAAAGGTCCAATCTCCATGAAACAGATTAATAAGCAACTAAGCCAAATTCTCCGATACGCAGGCCTAGCTGCTCTTATCGCCTCTTTTGCAGTTGCACCGAGCGCAAGTGGCGCTGAAACTCAAGTAGTAACTGGCGTGAGCGCTTATTACCGTGTAGATATTGGATACATGGTGGGTTGGACTCTCCCTCAGCAAACGCGAGCCATCACTTCCTATACGGTAACTGCAAATCCTGGTGGTGCACAATGCATTGCTCGTGGCGGTAACGCCCAATCATGTACGTTCTCACAAAAGCAACTTGGATATACCAATACCTATACCTTCACTGTTGTTGCTAATTCCTCACAAGGAGATGGGCCAGCATCGGCTCCTTCTAATCCAATCAAGCATGCTTCCATTCCATCTGCACCACAACCGCCGATAGCGAAAGTAATAAATGATACCCAAATTGATATTTCATGGATTCCAGCTAAAGAGGATGGCGGAGCACCTCTGTATGGATACCGACTAAATGTTTGGGAAGCGCTTCCAAATACTGATCCAGGAGCTGTGGCATACCAGAATGTCGAAACTAAAACCTTTGCTTCTGTAAAAGGATTAAAGCCAAGCACAATGTACGTTATTAATGTGGCCTCATGTAACGCCTATGGGTGTAATTCCGCTGATCTTTGGACATATGTATCAACAACTGGGCCAACAGGATTAAGCACGATTCGCGCGCCAAGAGTTATCAGTGGGGGCAATGCGACAACTACTTGTTGGGATGCAATTGTTGATGCAGGTAATGCTGCATCAACAGGAATTACGGTAACAAAGAGCGGAACTAAATGCGCTTTACCAATCCTGGACCCTGCCCTTTATCCAAAAATTGATCCCAATGCAACTACTCAAAATCTCCCCAATCTTCCTACTAAATTTAAACAGAACGCGATGTTCATGGGATTTGCGAAGAGTTACTCATTAAAAACCTGGGTCAATGGTCTTAATTGGAGTGCATATTTCCAAGTTTCTTCTAAATCAGTCACTCTTGGATTTGTTATCCCTCCAGTAGTTGTATCTAAGACGCCATCAGTCTGTACAGTCACCGAAAGAGTAATTAAATTTATAGCGCCAGGTGAGTGCATTCTCAATGGTTCCGCTCCCGGAGATAACACTTGGTTGCCAACCATAGTCGCCACTGCAAAATTTATGGTGACTGCCTAAAACCTTAAAGAATACAATTTACTCAGACATGAAAAAGTTACGGGCGCTTGTTACTGCCGCTCACTTCGGGCCGACGATGATAGTAACGAGCATTGCTTTTTTACTTGCTTGTCGTTTGCGGTGGGAAGGCCCGGCATATGTAATCGCAATTACTGTTTTTCTTGGTCAACTAATAATTGGTTGGAGTAACGATATTTATGACTATCAGGATGATTTAAAACATAATCGTCTAAATAAACCCTTGGTCGCCGGAGACATGACAATCTCAGAGCTCAAAATCGCAACTTTCTTCGTTACTCCAATTGCTGTGGTCGCCAATTTATTGGGTCCACTTGGGGTTAAAGGAGGGAGCGTTTATTTACTCGGCGTTGCGTGTGGTCTTGCATATAACTTTTACTTTAAATTCTCGCTCCTTTCACCTATTCCTTATGCCATCGCATGCGCAGCGCTGCCAGCATCAATTTTTTATGCCGTCAATTTAACGCCACCGCTATGGGTTCTGTTGGTCGGTTCTCTTCTTGGTATTGCCTTTCACTTTTTGAATGTATTAAAGGATTTATCTCAGGATTTAGATAGCAAAATCGGAGGGCTACCTCAGCGGTTAGGAAAAAAGAATTCCATCGCAATTATCATTCTTTTAGTGATTGTGGTCATGGCAATTCTTTTTACTAGTCCAGTGACTACAGATCTAAGTTCAAAAATTTCTTAAGAGAGCCTTGGCGTTAGCGTGATAACACTTGCCTCAGGGCGAGTTCCAACGCGAAATGGCGTGTAGGGGTTAGTTCCAATTCCTGCTGAGATATGTAGCCAAGTCTTGTTATCTTCCACGGATAAGCCCCGTGCCCGCCAATGAGGTAAATCGCAATTTGTTGTTAGCGCCCGCGAACCACCGAAGAATGTCGGCAGCGGCAACCGAACTTGTCCACCATGAGTGTGACCAGCAAAAATAAGATCAACTCCATCATTAGCCATTGCATCTAGAACTCTTTTATATGGGGCATGAGTTACGCCTATGGAAAGTTCAACTCGAGTATCTCTTCTGCCAGCCACAAGAGAGTAATCGTCACGATTGAGATGAGCATCATCGGTGCCGCGAAATTCAATTACGTGATTTTTTAGATTAACTATTTGCTTGCTTTGATTGAGATCAAGCCAACCACGCTCCGTTAGGCCGTCGCGTAAGCGTTGCCAAGGAAGCTCTACTCCTAATTTGCGAACTCCGCTATCCCGAAGTAAATAGGCAAGTGGGTTTTTCAACTTTGGTCCGTAATAGTCATTTGAACCGAACACAAATGCCCCAGGTCGAGTAAGTAGTCCAGCTAAGGCTTCGAGAACTACGGGTACAGATTCGCGATGGGCGAGAAAATCGCCAGTGATAACCGTGAAATCCACCTCAAAAGTTGATAGTTCACGTAGATCATCAAGTTTTCGCTTTTGGTTAGGGGTGATATGCAAATCTGAAAGATGAAGTATTGAAAGTGGCTCACCCGAGGTAAATAGCGGTAACTCAACCTCGTGGAGCGTGATCATGTCTCAATGGTAGGGAAAATATGCGAGAATTGCGCCATGGGTTTAAAAGAGACGCTCCAACACGACCTCACCGAATCGATGCGTGCAAAAGACGAGATTGTGATGTCCACTATTCGCTTGGCTCTTACCGCAATCACTAATGAAGAGGTGGCTGGCAAAGAAGCTAAAACTCTAAGTGAGGCTGAGATCATTCAGGTGTTATCGCGCGAAGCGAAGAAGCGCCGTGAGTCGGCAGAAGCTTTTGAAGCCGGAGGTCGCGCAGATCGCGCCGCTCGCGAACGAGCTGAAGGCGAAATTATTGCCCGTTATCTACCTCAGCAATTAACCCCAGAAGAATTAGATTCGTTAATTAAGTCAGCAATTGCTGAAACTGGAGCGAGTGGCCCTGCAGGCATGGGGCAAGTAATGAAAGTGCTCGCACCAAAGATTGCCGGTCGTGCCGATGGCGGCGCAGTATCCGCAGCCGTAAAAGCTGCATTAGCGATTTAAGGAGAAACAAAGAATGACAAAATTTGAATATGTAACTGTTCCATTACTTACCCACGCCACAAAGCAGATTCTCGACACGTGGGGTTCTGATGGTTGGGAGTTAATTCAAGTAGTCCCTGCACCAGGTGGGGGAGATCAACTTGTTGCCTACATGAAACGGGAGATTGCCTAATGGCACATGAAAAAGTAAAAGCTCGCTTAGCGGAACTTGGTTTAGAACTCCCAGTTGCTGCACTTCCAGTTGCTGCTTACGTGCCTGCAGCTCGTGATGGAAAATTAGTCTTCACTGCCGGCCAATTGCCAACTATAGATGGAAAAATTTCTAAAACTGGAAAAGTCGGCCTAGATCTAACTGTTGAAGAAGGCTATGAATTAGCGAAGATATGCGGGCTTAATGTATTAGCTGCTCTCGCACTAGTTTGCGATCTAGATGAGGTAAAGCAAATCCTTAAAACTGTTGGATTTGTAAATGGTGCACCTGGATTTACCAATCAAGCTAGCGTCGTGAATGGGGCTAGTGAACTCTTTATTAATGTCTTTGGCGAAGCAGGAAGAGCTGCTCGTTCATCTGTTGGCGTTGCCGAGCTTCCGCTCAATTCGCCTGTTGAGGTTGAGGTCGTCGTCTCGCTTAAGTAAGTAATTTTTACTTAGCGCGTTTTGCTAAACGTTCCTCATCAAGAATTGTCACTGCGCGAGCTTCCAAGCGAAGCCAGTTCCGTCCGGCAAAATCAGCGAGAGCTTTGTTGACAGTCTCTCGGGATGCGCCGACGAGCTGAGCTAGCTCCTCTTGAGTGAGGTCATGATTAACGTGAATACCCTCATCATTAGGATTACCAAAGCGGTGTGCGAGTTGAAGTAGCGCTTTTGCAACTCGACCAGGAACATCAGAGAAAACCAGATCTTCAACAATTGAAGCAGTGCGACGAAGACGTTGTGCTAAAGATTTAAGTAAGTGGAAAGCAACTTCAGGGCGTGCGCGAAGTAGTTGCTGTAGTTCTTCATTCTTAAGAGCTAAAAGTCGGGCATCGGTAACGGCGGTTGCTGTTGACGCACGTGGCCCAAGATCAAAGAGTGAAAGTTCACCAAACATATCGCCAGGACCCAAGATAGAGAGGAGATTTTCCCGGCCATCATTGCTTACAGTGCCCAACTTCATCTTGCCTTCCACGATGACATAGAGCCGATCGCCCTGGTCACCCTCAGAGAAGAGCACCTTGCCACGAGTTAGGCGGACCTCTTCCATAGATGCGCGAAGGGCGCGAGCCGACTCGTCATCCAAAGCAATGAAGAGTGGCGCCTTCCGAACCTCGGCATCAATGGCGTCCATAAGGAGAAACTTACCTTGAATTAGAAGTAGGCGCGAATTCGCGTACCCTGAAGCGTATGGCAAGTGCAGGGTCGATCTACCGAATTTTAAGTAAGGAATACCCCGATGCGTGCTGTGAATTGGATTTCAAAACTCCCTATCAACTCCTCGTTGCTACTGTTTTATCTGCACAGTGCACTGACAAGCGGGTAAATGCAGTCACTCCCAATCTCTTCGCTAAATATCCAGGCGCAAAGGATATGGCGGGTGCACGGATTTCGGATATCGAAAAAATAATCAAATCAACTGGCTTCTTCCGTGCAAAGGCTCGGAATATCAAAGCGCTCTCTCAGGAAATTATCGGCCGTTACGGTGGCGAAGTCCCTGCCGATCTTGATCAATTAGTAACTCTGCCTGGCGTTGGGCGAAAGACTGCCAATGTTGTTCTGGGAAATGCTTTTGATATTCCGGGACTTACAGTCGATACCCATTTCGGGCGCCTCTCACGACGTTTTGGATGGACGAAAGAAGATGATCCGGTAAAGGTTGAACGTGATGTAGCAAAGTTAATTCCAAAGAGAGAGTGGACCCACCTTTCGCATCGATTGATTTGGCACGGTCGAAGAATCTGTCACTCCCGAAAACCAGCATGTGGAGCATGTCCTCTCGCGAAACTTTGTCCATCTTTCGGTATCGGAGAGCGCGACCCTGAGCTCGCAGAGAAGTTAGTTAAAAGTAAGGAGCGATGGTGAGCGTTCCTGAGTGGTTAAATATTTTTACCGAGTTGCATGAGAAAATTAGTAGTGATGATTTTCTCTACAACATCCGGCCAAAAAGTGATGATGTTTCATTGAGCAAGAAGGGCGCCGTACTCATCCTGTTACATGAAGGTAAGCGCGGCCCGGAAGTGTTAATCACTTTGCGCTCAGCAACACTTCGCGCACATAGTGGACAACCATCTTTCCCAGGCGGGGCTCTCGAAGCGAATGAAAGGCCGCGGGAGGCCGCTCTACGTGAGAGCGAAGAAGAAGTTGGAATTAAACGAGAGAGTATTGAACTCCTCTTTGATCTTCCCGAATTATTTATTCCGCCAAGTAATTTTTTGGTAACCCCGATACTTGGTTATTGGCGAGAACCGCACGAGTTAACTCCCCAAGGGAGCGGTGAAGTAGTGAGAACTGAGTTCATTCCATTCGAAGAATTAGCGAAACCTGCAAACCGCATCATGCTCCGCCATCGGAGCGGATATCGAGGGCCAGCATTTGACGTCTCAGATATGCGAATCTGGGGTTTCACTGGGGGAATCCTTGACCGGCTGATCTACCACGCTGGTTTTGAACAGGAGTGGAATCGCGAGAACACCGTAGAGTTAGAGTTATGAATTTCATCGATATCGCGCTCGCTGCGCTTCTGGCTTATTCAATATATAGCGGGTATCGCAGCGGTTTAATCACCGGAATTTTCTCTTTTGTAGGTTTAGTAGGCGGCGGCATCCTTGGACTTAAATTTGGTGCCGATTTTGTTGCGAACTTTTCCAGTACCTCATCGCGAATTCAAAGCGCCGCACTTGCGGTAGCAGTTGGAGCATTTATTGGGCATTTTGTTTTAGGAAGAGCTGCAAAATGGTTTCGGAAGAATTTTCTCTGGAAACCTTTGAAGGCAGTGGACTCAGCTTTAGGAGTACTTCTACATCTTGCAAAAACTTTAGTCTTGATCTGGATATTTGGAGAGCTCGCACTTATTTTGCCGAGCGAAGGAATTTCTAAAGCTGCTGATCAGAGCGTGATTATTACTGAAATCTCTACCAATGGTCCAAAATTCCTTGGAGATTTCATCATGACAATCGAGAGCAAACTGACAGGTCAGAAGGCTTAACTTCTCGATATCAAGGAGTGCATCGATGAGAAGTCCACATAAATCTGTTGGAGCAATTTTTTTAACTTTAGCCTCGCTACTTTTTCTCGTATCATGCAGTAATCAGATTAATGGAGATAAATTCTCACGTACTGATTTGATGTTTGCTGACATGATGATTCCGCATCATCAACAAGCAATTCAAATGTCAGAATTAGCGATAGCAATTTCCAGTAATTCGGAAATTATCTCTCTTGCTAGACGAATCAAAGCGGCTCAAGCTCCCGAAGTCGAGCAAATGAAAGAGTGGGAAGATTCTGGAGATTCCAGCCATATGGGCCACGAGATGATGGAAGATTTCGATGAATCAAGCACCGGCATGATGGGGATGCTCGATGAAGGTGAGATCTCTGAACTTGAACGCGCCAAAGGAACTGAGTTTGATCGCCTCTTTCTAAAAGGGATGATTGCCCACCATGAAGGAGCCATTGGCATGGCGCAGATGGTTGACGATTCAAAGAATAAAGAAGCAGCAGAGCTTGGCAAAGCCATCATTAAAGCTCAGAAAGCTGAAGTTCTGGAGATGCAAACTCTCCTGGATTCACTCCCAAAAAACTAGCAGGGTTTATCCCAATTAGTCTTCGCTCTTGCCAGCCTTCAAACCTTCAGAGATTAACTTCATGACGTTGGGATCGGCGAGAGTTGTTGAATCACCAACAGCACGATTCTCAGCAACATCACGGAGTAAACGTCGCATGATCTTGCCACTTCGTGTTTTAGGTAGCTCTGCTACGACGAGAATCTGTTTTGGCTTTGCAATCGGCCCAATTTCTTTTGCAACATGGTTTCGAAGTTCTTGAATCAGCTCTTCGCCACCAACATTTGGTACGCCACCACGCAAAATGACAAATGCCGCGATTGCTTGGCCAGTCATCGCATCATTCGCGCCAACTACCGCAGCTTCAGCAACAGCATGATGCGAGACAAGCGCGGACTCCACTTCAGTAGTGGAGATTCGGTGACCAGAGACGTTCATAACATCGTCAACTCGGCCAAGTAACCAGATTGCGCCGTCATCATCGAGTTTTGCGCCATCACCTGCGAAGTACAGTCCATTAAAGCGCGACCAATATGTTTCTTTGTAACGCTCGGGCTCGCCCCAAATACCGCGGAGCATTGATGGCCATGGTTTATCCAGAACGAGATAACCGCCACCACCTTTGCCAACTGTTTTAGCCTCATCGTCAACAACTTTTGCGCTGATTCCTGGGAGAGCTCCCATAGCTGAACCAGGTTTTGTCGCAGTGACTCCAGGAAGTGGCGAAATCATGATGGCGCCTGTTTCGGTCTGCCACCAGGTGTCAACGATCGGGCAGCGATTTCTACCAATCACTTCGCGGTACCACATCCATGCTTCAGGGTTAATTGGCTCACCAACTGAACCGAGGAGACGCAACGTAGATAGATTTGAAGCTTTTGGAAAATCATCGCCCCATTTCATCCAGGTACGAATCAATGTTGGCGCTGTGTACAAAATAGTCACACCATACTTTTCAATGATTTCGAACATTCGCCCTTTATTTGGTGTATCTGGCGTTCCTTCATACATAACTTGGGTAGCGCCATTAATCATGGGGCCATAAACAATGTACGAGTGGCCAGTTACCCAACCGACATCAGCAGTACACCAATAAATATCTTTCTCTGGTTTGAGATCAAAAACGTTGCGATGCGTAAATGCAGCTTGAGTTAGATAGCCACCAGTGGTGTGATAAATACCTTTTGGCTTGGCAGTTGTTCCGGATGTGTAGAGAATAAATAATCCATGTTCGCTATCAAATGCTTCTGCTTTGTGTTCGTCACTTTGGCGGTCGACGATTTCGTGCCACCAGACATCTCGCGAACTATCCCATGCGACATCTTGTCCAGTGCGCTTTACGACAAGGACCTTTTTAACATTATGTTGACCTTTGAGAGCATCATCCACTGCAGGCTTAAGTGCATTGGCTGAACCTTTGCGATATCCACCATCTGCAGTAATAACTACCTTTGCATCTGCATCTTGAATTCTCGAAAGAAGTGCTTCTGCGGAGAATCCACCAAAGACGACTGAGTGCATTGCGCCAAGGCGAGCGCACGCCAACATCGCGACTGCTGCCTCTGGAATCATCGGCATGTAGATAGCTACGCGATCACCGCTCGTAACACCCAACTCAATCAGGGCATTCGCTGCCTTTTTAACCTCAGTGAGCATTTGAGAGTAGGTAATCTTTCGAGTATCTCCTGGCTCTCCTTCGAAAAGAAGTGCAACGCGATCCCCGCGACCTTCTGCTACGTGGCGATCTAGACAATTCACAGATGCATTGAGCTTTCCGCCAATAAACCACTTGGCAAATGGCGCTTCCCACTCAAGGACTTTCTCCCATGGTTTATCCCACTGCAAGAAACGAGCTTGCTCTTCCCAGAACTTCAATCGATCTGCATCAGCATGCGCATACATATCTTTTTTTGCATTTGCAGCGGCAGCGAACTCAGCCGACGGTGGAAAAGTTCTATTTTCAGAGAGCAGATTCTCAAGCGACATCAGGTCCTCCAGCGGATTTCTTTTTCCGATTTACCAAATAGATTATGGCACTCAATGCGCCTAAGCCAAGAGCAGTTGCAATTGCAGGCCTCGGGGGGATGGCGGCAAAACGCTGTTTTAGTGGAACTGGGCGAGTGAAATGGAGAATTGGCCAGTTATTAGCTTCAGCATGCGCACGCAGACCGCGATCTGGATTAACCACGCACGGGAATCCAACAATGGAAAGAAGTGGAATATCCGTGCTGGAGTCGGAATAGGCGAACGATTTCTGGAGGTCGTAACCATTTTTTTCAGCGATTGCACGAACCGCCTCAGCCTTTTTCTCTGCGTAGGCGTAGTACGAAACTTTGCCGGTATATAAACCATCAACAATTTCCATATCGGTAGCAATTACATCTGTGGCGCCAAGTAATTTTCCAATTGGTTCGACAATTTCCCGACCTGAAGTGGAAACAATTATTACATCACGTCCGTCACGGATATGTTTTTCAATTAACTCTGCTGCTTCGTCATAAATCATTGGATCGATTGCAGAATGTAACGATTCATTTATTACGTTCTTTGTTTGCTCAACGTTCCAGCCAGTCACCATAGAAGTAAGGGTCTGGCGCATCTTCTCCATTTGAGCATGATTTGCACCTGAGTTAGAGAAGAAGAACTGATTAACGAAATTACGTAACATTCTTTTACGCGAGATTAACCCCGCCTCATTGAAGGGTTTAGTAAATGCCAGTAGTGAGGAGCGGGAAATAATCGTTTTATCCAGGTCGAAGAATGCCGCGCTCTTGCTCACTTAATGAAGCGTAACGATTACCGACAGGTATGCCTACCTAAGGATTTCCTCGCCCTGAACCCTCAATGCGGCGTTCTGAAAAACAAACTGCTCATAATCCCGTCCGTGCCCCATGTTCGATCCCCACGAGTGTGGGGCACATTCTCTGCCGCAGGCGGAGTCGGTAGTACGACTCTTACTCTCCATCTAGCTCGGATAGCGGGCACATTAGGCTATCGAACCTTAGTTATAGAAACTGATCCGCGGGCACCAATACGTGAGATTCTTGGTAGCTCATCGCCTTACTGGGAAGAATATCGATTAGGCGGAGCACCGATTAAATCTGAGGCGCTACCTCAAACTCATCAGTATGGCTTCTCGCTCTTAACCAGAAGAAGCGCCGGCGAAATCTCAGAAGAGCTCTTTACAGAAATTTGTACCGCAGCAGGAAACTTTTACGATCTTGTACTTCTTGATAATCCGAAGTTTCACAATCCTAAAATGAAAAGCCTGTTGATAGTTGAAAACAATTTAACTTCGCTAATTGGACTGAATGCTCTCGCAGTGGTAATAAAACCAAGAATTGTCGTAATTAATAAATACTCTTCTAAATTCAAGAAAAAATCAGCAATAACTGGATTTGTTTCCGATTCAGAAATCTTCAACGTCCCTAGATCTCAAGAACTGGGTCTTGCTTTGAAATTGGGAGTACTTCGAAAGCTATCACCTCACAATGAACGCAAGCTCACCAACATCGTAAGCGAATTCCTGAATTCATGAAAGATGAAATTCTTGATGAGATTCGAAATCAAGTAGTATCAGA
>Ga0214917_10002125_pt1 | contig 24655 bp, 17 predicted proteins | sample LL_1208_BB_MetaG_FD_177983 | JGI IMG/M metagenome (GOLD analysis project Ga0214917, IMG submission 177983) | Freshwater microbial communities from Lake Lanier, Atlanta, Georgia, United States - LL_1208_BB | ecosystem: Environmental > Aquatic > Freshwater > Lake | place: USA: Georgia | collected...
GGCATCGAAATTTTACCACTTTCATCAATCTTAACCTCAAATATGCCCTGATCTTGCGAGGGCACACCTGTAAGACGAATGATCAACGTGTCGCCGCCCCGCAATAAATCACTTGTATCAATATTTGCGGCAGCAATCGATGCCACAGGATTTACCATCGAATCGGATATGGGCCTTGAAGTTGATGAAGCATTCCCAACAGTCGGTGCATTAGTCGCAAGAATTGTCTGAGAGGCTGTACCAACCTGGATGGATTGAGACAAGATGGGCAACGGTGCCACAACAAGGGTGACAAACCATAGCGAAATGCGGGTGGGATACATCAGAACCTATCCTCACCCTGCGGAGGTCGTACAAAAGTGATTTTGGGTGCCTGCTGGGAATCCGAAATGGGCTCCTCGACAGGTTGAATCGCAATCTCATTTTCAGAGACTACTGCTTCTGAGGTGCTTACCCGAGCGGCTGCCTGCTTGGCCTTAGGGGCTCTTGGAGTGCGCTTTTTATAGCCATACTGAGTCGAATAACCTGCATAATAGTAGTAGTTGTCATCCGTCTTGATATTTACGTTATTCAATATGACACCGAAGAGTTTTCCTCCAACGTCCTCGATGACTCGCTTCGCTCTTTGGGGCACATTTCTTGGATAGCGGCGATGTTGAATAAGGAGCAGTGTCACATCAACCTCCTGACTAATCACGGATGCATCACTGATTCCCAGCACAGGAGGCGAGTCGACCAGGATAACATCATAGTTAGGACGACAGGTTTCCAGTAAGGAAGAAAACCTTGCGCGACTAAAACCACCCAAATCCTCTGGACCTAAACTTCCGGCAGTCAAAACCTCAAGATTAGGAATGGAAGTTGTTTGAATAAGTTCATCTAAAGAAGCCTGACCAGCAAGATACTCACCAAGGCCTAGTGTATTTTCGATTTGCAATGCGTTATGGGCATTTGGCCTGCGAATATCGCCGTCGATCAAAAGAACCTTCATTCCACTTTGCGCACATACCCATGCCAGATTAAAGGTAGTCGTTGATTTGCCCTCACCCGGTCCACCACTCAGAACAGTGATCGTGCGGGCAATCGAACGTGCTCCAGTTAAATTGAGCTTAGCACAAAGAATTCGATACCCCTCGGCAAAGCGCGAATTTGGGTCGTCTTGGGAAAGAAACTTCGCCCCCTTGGGAATTACCGCCAAAACACTGATTCCCAAAAATCTCTCAACGTCATCCATCGTCTTGATACTCGTATCCAAGTACTCAATGAAGAATGCTAAGCTCAAACCTAAAACCAGACCCACAACCATACTAAGAGCTAGATTTAGTTTGAGGTTGGGTTTCACGGGACGCACTCCCGGTTCGGCACGATTTACTACCTGCACGGGCCTTGTTTCGATTCGCGATTCAACCGACTGCTGGCGATATCGAGACATTAAAACCTCCAAGAGTTGGCTTTGCGTCTCGAAATCACGTCTTGCTTCATTATAGGGCGCCAAACGATCTGTTCTGTCTGCCCTCAACTGCCCACGCAATTCAGTCACTTCTTTCTCGAGGCTCTCGACACGTGCTTGGGCAACACTGAGGTCAATCGATAAGGCCCTCCGGATTCCCGTCACGAGCTTATTGAGCTGATCACGGCGCTCCGCCACAGCCTTGATCGCCGCCTGCATCTCAGGATGCTTTTTCCCATATCCCTGCTTCTGCATCGAAGCCACATTCTGCAACGCCTGCAAATACTGCTGCTTGGTTGAGGCCGTGGTGCTGTCCTCGAGTTGAAGAGCAGGCAAGGTGGATTCAAGCTGCTCGATTGTTAAATCTGCAACCTTCTCAAGGCGGACTTTTCGAGAGATCATATCCGAACGCAATTCACTTAGTGCCGCTTCTTTCCTCTGAATCTCCATATCGGACAGCGTGGTGGACTGAACTTGAGCACTCGCGCCAGGAAGTTCGTCAATTTTAAGATCCCTTCGGAGAGACTCCACTTTAGCAGCTGCCTCGGTAACCAGTTTTTTCTGCTTCTGCACTTCCCCATCCAGAACTTTCAAACCCGAATCGCTTCTTCCAGTAATTTCGCTACGACGAAACTCCTCATACGAGTCCGTAATAGTGTTCGCATACAAAGCAGCTTCCTCGGGATGGGTGCTTTGGCACACAACTTCGATAAGTTTTGTGTTTCGAAACGGCCTGACCTCCAGATAGCTCTTTCGAAAAATCATAAAGGCCTGGTCGTCACTGATAGAACCTTCGGGCAACTCCATCGCCTTACAGAGTCGCGACGCAACCCCCAACTTTGTGATGACCGGGTAAAGGACTTTTTTGCTTTGAATCAGCTCAAATTCGGTCTGAAAGAATACTGGATCGAAAGCTTCAAAGGACGTTTGAAAAACTTGCAAATCACGATTCTCTTTTTCAACGCGTAAAACGGCAGAAGATTCATAGATCTTAGGCTGCAACTTTGTGACGACGAAACCTGTTGCCATAACAAGGGTTAAGATGGTTACGGATGTTGGCCACCGATTCCGGATAACACGCCATAAGTCGTTGACGTGAAACGAAGCTTCCCCCGTATTTTGGGTCGCTGCACCATACCCATAAGGGGGTGGGGTCTCGCTAAACTCGCTCACTACCCAAAACTACGCCCGTTCCCAAACTTTCGCAATCAGTAGGTACCGCGCACCCCTATATAGACTATGTTCCGATTGTAACTGCCTCCGTTGGAATTGTTTTCATCAAAATAGGATTGAAAGGTGCTAAAAGTATAGCCCAACTCTGCCGAGAGGTATGGGTAAAAGGCATAGGACAGTTTGCAGTTATAATTCGCAACAGTTTGCTGGCCACTTCCTTGGTATCCACCATAGATGCGAATACTTTGCTCTTTATCGTACTGCGGGGTGTAAAGGGCAAGTTGAACGCTTAATGATTGGACAAGTTTCAGCTTCTCAGTGAAAGCATGGTCTGAACTAAGACTTAAGTTGTACGATTCAGAATCCGATGAGGTCGCTTGAGTTGACTGCTGCACCTGAATCGAAAAGCCAGCCGTAAGCGAGTTTTGTTGTCCATAATTCCAAGTTGAGCTCAAAGAAACAAAAGGATAAACCCCAATCTCCTGCTCACCACTATTGAGGCCTCCTGGTCCAACATTTTGCGGGTTATCGTTTGTGCCAAAATTATCGTTCAGCTGAATACCCGCACGACCTGTGAAAAACAGTGTTGGCAGAAAGGTGTGATCCGCACCCAAGGTGAAAGCGACCTGCTGATTATCCCGAAAAGCCTGGTCGCTCTGATAGTCAAACAATTGATAGTCCACAGTAAATGTACCAATCGTTTCAGGCGTGAAGTCTAACCGAAACTGCTGAAACGCACCGTTATTCATATAGTTGGACTGCGAAGCACTGCCTGACTGAATCGTGGTACCTGAATTGTTATAGCTAGCAGGACCGTCAGCATTCACAACTTGGTTGTTCCAGCGCGTCACCATGGAAAGCCGGTCCGTAACACGGTAGTCCGCTTTGATCGTTCCCAGATTAATGATCTGGCCTTGAGTATTGGTTACAGGTGCTAAACCAGCAGCGAACTGGGTGCCGATCGGTTGCTCAAAGTAATTGAAATTGTCCGCGACCGTAAGACTAAAACGCGGGTCAAAAGCGTAGGTATATTGGCCTGTAAAAGTCTGGTTGTACTGAATGTCGACAGACGAATTGAGACTTGGAAAGTAGATTCCTTGAAAGTCGTATCTCGCGGATAGATCCGCCTGTAAACCTGTGTAGTTGTAGCCGAGGGAGGGATTCACGCTCGAGTAGGTACTCGACTGAACATCATTCGAGCTCTGATACGATTGAGTTAAAGGGTTGCTGTCGTATCCTTCCCGAATTGCCACGGTGGCAGTAAATGGTTTGGACCCTTGCTGACCAGCTGATCCTTCAATCTGAGCAGAGTTGACGCTCGATGTGACCTGAGCAAAATTGATGTTGGAAGATCCAACGAGAATAGCCCACAACAAAGGCCATCGCATCAAAGGTCTCAATAAACCTGCCGACATCCACTAAATCTTGTGGTTCGCAGGAATTATTCAATATAAAGACACACCCTGTTGTGCTGTTTTGTTAAAGAACTACCAATAACATGTTAAAAATTGCGAAATGACCTTGTTAGCTAAAAACCAACTAGTTCCACCTTTTTTGTATGGATAAAAGTAAATAGTCATTATTTGGAGGTAACGAAGTAACAAAGGATTGAGGTAAATCGGGTGGTTTTTGCCTACGAATGACGTCTGCCCATGCTGCCCACTCCGAATTTTCTTGGAGCATCTGGCTATACATCTTCACGTCCGAACTGGCAGGGGTAAAAAGAATACTAAAAATAGGAGTGACTCGGTCGTGGATTTTAATCAATTCATCTCGAGTTGCAGGAACCCACAAAGTGGGTTGGTTCGAGTACCATGCTTCGGCAGCAGGTAGATCGCTTGCTTGAAACTCTTTAGGCTCGAACCACGATCTCATGAATAAAAATATCGGCGGATAAGTAGGTGGATAGGCAAAAGGGGCAGAGTCCGACCGAGCCACTTGGTAAATCAAGGGGCCAGTAGCTAGGATACCAAAGAGAACGACGAATATTTTTTTGAGTAGATCTACCTCAAGGTTCCATCGCTCGACTAAAACAAAAAGGCCAGCAGCCCCATAAACCGATGCAAGAGGCAGGAGAACCATGAGAACCGGGCGAGAGCCCTCACCGCCGTCTCGAACAACGAAAGCAGTTGCCACAATTAGGGCGGCCACACCAGCAAGCCAAAGAAGCTTAGCTGTGGCCGCAGAAATTCGTCGAAATCCGTGAAGAACGCTAAATAAAGCCAATATACCCGCGAGAGTTGCTCCACAAGAAATGGGGCCTTGCAATATAAGAAAAGATATACCACGAATTGAAGATCCTAAAATACGACTCCAAACGTTGGTTTTTTCGATATCAAAATTATAAGTCCGCCAAACGAGGTTTCCTGGGTAGTGGGCGGATTCCGAGATTAGATAGGCCCAGTTTAGCCCAATGGGATTTCTAGTCTTAACCCAAAGCCAACCCAACCAACCAAAAAAGAGGATTAGTGGGATTGTAATTCCAAGAATCAACCAAACCCGACCCCTTTGAAAAAGGGCAATCCCACAAACCAACAAAGCCAAAACAGGCCAGATGTGGATCATCTGAATTAGGGGGGTGAGTCCTAACGTGAACCCAGCAATTCCAAACCACAGACCCCCTCGACCCGAAAGTTCATCGGGATTTTCCTCACCAACCAATCCTCGATGAAAGAAATACCCTGCCCACGCATACAAAAAGACGACTAAGCAAACAGGGCCACCCGAGATCGCCTCATTCCACAAGGCCGTACTTCCTATAAAAAATACTGCCGACAAAATTCCTACGCCGAAATCAAACTGCCCAGCACCCCAAAGATAAACAGCCAAAACAGTGAGGGACACACATACTAAATTAAAAATTAAAACGATGTAGTCGGGAGGATAGACCCTCATTCCTTTGGTCGCCTCAGGCGAGACCGACATAGGAATCTTCCCCGATATCTGCCCCAACTTGAAAAGCCCCCCCAAAAGAACTGGGTATAGGGGTGGGTTCAAAGTCTCAGGAAATGCACTAACCTCTGGCGCGTTATTTCCAAACTTTGCTCGCACTTGCCACATGGCCAGTGGACGAATCAGTTGAGTCGTTAACCCCTGCCCAGTGGCAATTTGGCGTGCCTGTTGAGCAAGGTCCATCGCTTCCTGAGTCCTTAAGCCGTTGAATTCACTGATACCTATCCATGCGACAAGACCTATCGTCAAAAAAGCTAGCGCAACAATCACAAGAACCTTGCGCAAGCCACCCTCCTCTAAATTATAGATCAGACCCTGAATTGAGCTCACCGCGGTATCTTACCTTTCTTGGGAGATTGAGCCAGCTTGCGGTGAAGCGTTCGACGACTGATGCCCAGAGCTTGAGCCGCCTTCGAAATATTTTTCCCAGATTGATCCATCGCCGCATTAATTAAGTTTTTCTGGATTTGGTCGAGACGTAAGCTCGATGGCTCGACCCGCGACTGAATTCCCTCACTCCCTCTGCACACAGAGTTAGGTAGGTCATCAGGCTCAATCGTCTTTCCCTTGGCTAAAACTACCCCGTGCTCGACAGCCGTTCGTAACTCACGAACATTTCCCGGCCAACGATAATTCATCAACAACTTTATGCTGCTAGGTGTAAAAGACAGATCCCCTTTCCCATTCTCCAGGCTGTACTCCTTGCGAAATGAATCCGCCAAAATCGGAATATCCTCAGGCCTATCTCGCAAGGGAGGTATCTGAATTTGGACAACCCGAATCCGAAAGTAGAGATCCTCCCGAAATTTCCCCTCCTGCACCAAACGATCTAAACTGCGATGGGTCGCCGCAATGAGCCGAACATCGACATGGATCAATCGATTTCCCCCGACTCTCTCCAATGTTCGCTCCCCAAAAACCCTCAAGAGCTTAACCTGTGTGGCCGCATCAATCTCTCCTATCTCATCCAGAAAGATGGTCCCACCTTGAGCCTGCTCAAAACGACCGATTCGCCTCTCCGTTGCGCCCGTGAAGCTTCCTTTTTCATGACCAAAAAGTTCACTCTCTAAAAGCTGAGGGGAAAGAGCTGCACAGTGGACAGCCACAAAGGGACCTCCTTTTCTAGAACTTAAACCATGCAAGGCTCGTGCAACCAGCTCCTTCCCTGTTCCACTTTCACCTTCAAGCAAGACACTCGCCTTTGAATCCGCGACCTGACGAACTCGGTCCAAAACCTTCTCGATTGCTGAAGACTTTCCCAAAATTCGATTCAGTCCAAAAGAACGATCTAACTGAGATTTTAAATGAATATTTTCTTGCTCCAATTGGACAGCTCGAACCGCTCTTTGCAAAAGTAGTTGGGTATGATCCAGATCCAAAGGCTTCGTGACATAATCATAGGCTCCTTGCCGCATGGCCTCCACAGCGCTCTCCACGGAACCATAGGCTGTCATGACAACACAGGGGGGTGGAAGATTCTGCCTCTGACACAACTTGAGAACGTCTAAACCACTTTCGTTTCCTAATCGCAGATCGGTGAGAACCACATCCATCGGTTCGGACTTCATCAGATTTTTTGAACTTTCTACATTCGCAGCAACAAAGACTTCAAAATTATCTTCCAAGGCTCGACGCAGCGCATCCCTTGTGTTTTTTTCATCATCCACGACAAGCAACTTTGGCCTCATACGGAGGTCACCTCTGCATCGACTCCCGAAGTTTCCGCCAAGAGATGAACCCTCTTTTCGTAAATCGGAATAAAGATCTTCACCGTTGACCCCTTCCCTTCACGAGTTGTGATCTGCACAGATCCACCATGCTCACGCGCAATTCTTTGCACAATCATAAGCCCTAGCCCACTACCCTCTTTGCGTGTCGTAAAAAATGGAGTGCCCAAATGAGGGAGATTATCCGCTGAAATTCCGGACCCATTATCTCGACACTCAAAGACCCAGAAATCACCCTCCCGGCGCACATGAATGGAAATCAAACCCTGCTCTCCAGCCGCCTGCATTGCGTTCCGAACCACATTATAAATTGCTTGTTTCATCTGCTCCCGATCCATCGGAACTCGGGGAGTACTGGGCCCCATCTGCTTTTCCAAAAGAATCCCACGGTCCTTAAGCTCAATCTCAAGAGGGAGCAGTGCTTCCTCTAGAACCGCCCCCGAGTCCTCCAAGGTTTTCTTTACAGGTTGAGGTCGGATTGCCCGCAGAAATTGTGTGATCAAGCCATCAAGCCTGCGAATCTCCTGCTGGCACGTACCAATCGAATCCCTGATTTTCTTTGCAGAATCTTCCGCCAACCCAGCCACATCCTTCGCCATAATTTGTAAATGCAAATGGAGGCTGTTGAGAGGATTTCCCAGCTCGTGGGCAACACCTGCAGCCAAAAGAGTTAAAGCCTCCACGCGACCCGCCTCGACCGCACTTTTTGCTTCATTGCGATCTCGTGTTACATCATGAAAAATAGCCACATATAAACCGCCTAAGCGCCCTGATTTCTCAAGCGGAACCAGATAGTAATTTAAAATTCGTGCCTCAGGGTAATTGACTTCAATTGTGCCCGAGGAAGAGCGATACTCTCGAAGAGCTTCGCGCCAATCGATACCTCGAAGACTACGACCCAAAGTCCATCCGCCCAACTCCCCTGACTCAGGCAACCCTAGGAGTCTTCCTGCAGATTGGTTCCGATAGGTTATCTTTCCATCCCCATCCACCACCAAAACCCCTTCTTGGAGAGTATTAAAAATTGTCTCTAAAAAACCTTTATCATCAGCCAATCGGGCAATTTGCGACTGAATCTCCCCATGACCTACTCGATCGGCTCGTTCAAGAAGACGTTCTAAAAAAGAGGATTTCATTCCTCAAGATCCCCTCTTTAAAACCAACGTTTAAACTTCAACCAAAGCCCCATTCCTAACATCAGGGCTAAAGTCACACCCATCAGCCCAAAATAACCCATGGGGTGATCCAGTTCGGGCATATGACGAAAGTTCATCCCGTACCACGAACCAACAACAACGGGCGGAATCGTTACCGCAGTTAGTGCAGTGAGAACTTTGATTCCCTCGTTCGCCTCGTGAGCCGATCGATTCGTATAGACATCAAACGCTACCATCATTCGATCGTTACACCCTTGTAAACGTTCATCCACCCGTGCCAAGGCATCTTGAACGTCACGAAAATAAGGCAACATAAGTGCACGAATCAGCTTCGACTCACCCCGGGCCAGACGGGAAATCACCTCCCTTTGCGGGCGCAAGGCCTGCCTTAAACTGGAAAGCCGACGCCGCGCCCGCAAAATTCTTTTCGAAAGATCTTCTTTTCTCATTCCGGATAGCGCCTTCTCCTCCACATCCTCCATCTCCTCCGTCAGAACTTCCACCACAGGCAAATACGAATCAGCAACCTGATCAAGGATTTGATGTGCCAGCCGATCCGAACCCCGGGCCTGTTGAGCTGTTCCTTTTGTCAGTCGCTCCTTGAGGAGCGTAACACCAGGGATGGGTTCGCGATGATAGGTCACCAAGAACTCTTTTCCCAAAAAAAGATTCAATTCGGAGATTTTAAGCGTCTTCTCGCTGCTTATCGCAACGCTATGCATGATCATGAAAAGGTAATCCTCGTAATCCTCGATTTTCGGAAGCTCACTTAGCGTTACACAGTCCTCGATCGCAAGAGGGTGGAATTCAAAAAGGAGCTCAAGGATTGCCTTGGTTTCCTCAGGAGTCGGGTCCGTAAGATCAATCCACAGGATCAATCCTTTGTCTGCACGGGCTAGCCGTAGAGCCTCCATCTCCACATTGTGGCTCACTGGCCTGCCCTCACTAAAAACAAATGACTCAATCACAATAAGAGTATCTCCCGATTTCCCTCTTTCGTCCAAAGTTTTTACTCATCAAAAGAACTCGACTCGATTCTTCCCTGAATTCAAGTATCTTAATTTTATATGAAAAAGCCTGTTCTTCTTCTGATTCGAGATGGTTGGGGAATTAACCCCGCGGGACGCCCAGGCGCAGAGCACCAAGGAGACGCAACCCTACTTGCCTCAACTCCCGTTCATGATCAGCTATATAAGAAATATCCCATGTCCAGACTTCAAGCGAGTGGGCTTAAGGTCGGCCTCCCAGAGGGTCAGATGGGGAATTCAGAAGTGGGTCATTTAAACCTAGGTGCGGGAAGAATCGTTTACCAAGAGCTTACCCGGATCAATCTAGCTGAAGCGGATGGCTCCCTAGGAAAAAACCGAACTCTCCAAGCTTGCCTTGAAAAAGCCAAAGGGAAACGCCTCCACCTGATCGGCCTTGTCTCCAACGGCGGGGTTCACTCAAACATCGATCACCTTCTCGCACTCATTCAATACGCTTCCGATGCAGGTCATCGGGAAATCTATATCCATGCGATCACCGATGGTCGGGACTGCTCCCCCACATCGGCTCGCGAGTTTCTATCGCAACTCGAATCCAAAATCGCAACATGCCCAGGCTCTACCCTTGCTACACTCATAGGCCGCTACTATGCGATGGATCGAGATCGACGATGGGAGAGGGTCAAACTTGCGCGCGATCTCTTTGTTGAGGGCATGGGCACACCAGCAAAATCAGCCTCCACCGCCATCTCAGAGTCCTATGCAAATGGAAAAACGGATGAGTTCATTGCCCCCGTTTGCTTTGTTGACTCAAATAAACCCCTGATCCGAGAGAACGATGTTCTCTTCTTTTTTAATTTTCGCGCAGATCGAATGAGACAAATCGTTCGCTCCCTAGCAGATCCCGAATTCTCCGAATTCCCATCATCAAGTCACCCCAAAGTTCATGGATTCACGATGACCCCATACGAAAGTGATTTCACACAGATGGGGATCCAACATCTCTTCACTCCCCTCCCCATGAACGATCTCCTTGGGGAAGTTGTGGCTGCGCACGGTCTCTCCCAGGCAAGGCTTGCCGAAACGGAGAAATATCCCCACGTCACCTACTTCTTTAATGGCGGGAAGGAAACCCCTAACCCGAGAGAGGAGAGAATCATGGTCCCATCTCCTAAAGTCGCAACGTATGACCTTCAGCCCGAGATGAGCGCCCCTGCACTTACCGAGCGGGTTGTGGATCGAATCCAAAAAGGTATGGACGATTTAATCATCCTGAATTTCGCAAATCCTGACATGGTCGGTCACACAGGTGTCCTCACTGCGGGGATTCATGCCGTAGAAACAATCGACCGTTGCGTGGGTCAAGTTCTCGAAGCACTAGATAAAGCCGGGGGAAAAGCTCTCGTGACAGCTGACCACGGAAACTGCGAACAGATGCTTGAAAAGAGTGGCGCTCCACATACCGCCCACACTACAAACCTGGTTCATTTTCTGTACGTGGCACAAGATGCAAACGAACATGCCCTGGAGGATGGAATTCTTGCCGATGTGGCTCCCACACTTCTGGATATGCTCAAAATTCCAAAACCCCCTGCGATGACGGGCAAGTCACTTCTTCGCAAAAAATAAGATCTTTTCTCGATTACAAAACCCAAAGAACCGGGATTTTCCTATCGCTGGCAGGGACCTGACTGAGCCATCCACGAAAAAAGGTCTACCGCATTCGAAAAGGATCGCGCTTGAAAGCGCCCCTTCACCCCATATCCATGCTCAAGAAAAATACCTTCTACCCCTGCGTTTTGTGCCGTTTTAAGATCGATCTCACTGTCTCCTATGAAAAGGTGCCTCCCAAAACCCGCGCCCATCTTTTGAAAAGCGAACCGTAGGGGACGAGGATCAGGCTTTCGAAAGCTTTCCTCCCCACTAACCACAACTCGAATCCAACTCTCCCAGCCCAAATCCCGAACCAAAGCACGCGCGGCGTTACCGTGCTTGTTTGTGCAAACTGCAAGTCGCCACCCTGATTGGATTAACCTCTGAACTCCCTCATGGACCCCCGGATAAGATCGGCTCATACCAACAGGGTTCTTTTCGTACTCCCTTGAGTACTCCATTGCCAATAAAGTAGATTCCCCTCCCCTTGCATCACTCCCAGTCCTGCTCCACGCACGCTCCATGAGGGTTTTGGGCCCATTGCCAACAAGTTCCCGAACAACATCTCTCTCCAAACTATTACGCCCATGCCGAGAAAGCACCCGATTCAGTGCCAGATGAATTTCACCTAAAGTGTCCACCAAGGTTCCGTCTAAATCAAAAACAGCCCATCCACTCAAACGCATTTCAAACCTTCGCACCTCTACCCTTACAATCGGCGAAGAGCTGGCAATCCGTAGTCTTTACCAATCTTTTCTGAAATGGCAGGCAAGCCGTCAGCTTGAAGAATTAGTTTCCCTGGCTCATCTCGAAATTCGAACACAATGTCGCCACTAGAGATTTCATCCACAGCTTTTGCTAACTCCGCTAAGTTGTTAATTTCATGCCCATTCATTTTTTCCAGAACTAACCCCGACAACTGCTGGTATCCCAGCGTGATCGGCGAAGGCAGAACCTGACTCAAGAAAACCACTTTCTTGCCTGGATCAGCTCTCTTCTCCTGTTGAAAAGTGAAATACTCGACGAGACGTTGAGGAGCACGTTCCGACCACTTGTCCCCCCACTCCTGCAAATAGACCCCTGTTAGCTCCTGAAATACCATTCCACCCACCACCAGATACTTCGGCGCTTGATCGAATTGTAGCGTAGGAATTGCAACCTCCTCTCTGGCTTTTCGGTCATACGTCCCCGTAAGGTCCATCTCTTTTCCATTTCGCGAAATTCGAAAACGCGCCACCGATCCGACTGTGGGTTTCGTCCGAATCAAATTCCCAACTGCGGTAGGCCCGTAAAGTGAATCCCGATAATTTCCGTCCTCATCCAACTTAAACCCGTCCACGCTCAGTAAAACATCCCCCTCCTTAAGACCCGCTCTTCCCGCCGTTCCCCTTGGATTAACCCTAGTTAGCAAAAGACCTCCTGATTTTGGGGCCATCACCTCCTCCCGCAAATTAGGATCGCGCAATGTACTCCAGCTCACCCCCAAGGTTGGGAATCCCTCATATTTTCCATCCGCAGCATCTTTCAGAAAATGCTCAATCATCGGGATAGGTATGGCAGTCCCTTCCTGCGAATCCCTATCATAACCCATCATCATACCCGCCAACTGACCATCCTTCATCAGAGGGAGCGTGTAACTATCGTCGCGCTTTGGGAGCGAAACACGTACTCCATAGAGAAGAAATCCAGCTTCATCGGATGGGTAACGCCCGACCCCTGCGGAAAGAATCTCAGCCTGATTCCGCAACATTTCCCCATTTCTCTCCAACTGCCAAACTTCAGTTTTGTCCCCCGCCCGGAGCGCGGGACCCAGAACCACTCCCGAAAAACCCTTAAGAAAGTTTTTGTCTGTCGGTTGCAGGAGCGCAAGGTTGGCCTCGTAATCAATAGCCTCGACCTCTGCCGCACACTTTTCCGCCGACCCAGGCTTTTCAAGACCCACTTCAGTTCGATTTGCAACTAAAGCCGCCGTTGCGAGCACCTTCCCCCCAGGTAAAACCACTCCCGTTCCATTTAACCCATAGGGAGACTTTTTTTGCCACGGGCGAAACTGATCATACGGCTGAATCGATGCCCGAACACGGACTAAGGAACCGCGTGAATCCTCATCCTCAGCACCCATAACACAGGTAAAAGCCCAACATCCAAGAATTAGATAAAGCCACTTCATCGATTCTCTACCTCTTTTTTGAATGAACCCTTGGCCAATCGACGATCTCCAAGCTCTGTTCGTTTTGTCTCAGAAATTCCATACTGAGCCATGATTCTCGGTATGACCTGATCCACTTCTTTCTTCTTCAGAACAGCAGGCCTTTGGTCTCCCTCGAAGTGAATCACGGTCTTCTCCCCACCCAACTCCAAGGCAGGCACAACATCCGCCAATGTCCGAATCCGCTTCCCATTGATCTCTTTTACGATCTGCCCAGCTAATCCCACCAGATACACATTCGACCGATCAGGAAGCACAGAAGCGAGAATAACAGGCTCGGGCGTCTCTCGATAAAGCTGATCTTGCCCAAACAAGGTGTACGTTTGACGGAGCCTCAAATCCGCACTTCCTAAAAGACCTGCCATTAAATTCGCGGTCATCGGCTGAAAAACCAATCCCCCGTAGAGAACATAACGAGGCGCCTCCTCGTACAAGACCTCATACATCGAAAACATCTCAGCTGGACGCAAGGTGATCACCTTCTTCTCAACGGACTGATTCCGCCATACCTCCAACTCAACTGTATCACCCGCAAATTTCCTCTCTACGATCTCCTCCAACTGTACGGGTTGACCATCCAATCGTACCGATCCATCGCTTTCAATCGGATGCCCATCAATCGAAAGAAGGACATCTCCCTTCTCAAGAACCCCATCAGAAGAACCCTCCGAAAAAATATCCGTAACGACCACTCCTAGTCCGTCATTCGGACGATGGTAATATTTCCGCATGGCAGGATTTTCCAGAGCCATCCATCGAATCGCGATATCCACATAGTGATCATATTTCCCATCCTCCACATCTTTTAGAAATCGGCGGATGACAGGAGTCGGAATCATATATCCGACATTTTGAGCCACATCCCCCCGAAATCCCTGAAACGCTACACCCACGACCTTGTCATTCTGCATCACCGGTCCCCCGCTATTCCCAGGGTTAATTGCGGCATCAATCTGAATTGCCAAATGGGATTCCCGACCCGAATGCGTGTACGAGTTGTAATCAATTCGGCTCACCACACCCCGAGTGACTGACAACCGATCCCCACCGATCGGAAACCCATAGACGCTTACGACCGACTCCAAATCAGGAATACCCCCGATTTTAAGGTCTGTAGTCCCTTTATAAAAATCAGGATCTTCCACCTCCACCATCGCCAGATCGCAATCGTGGGCGACAAATTTCACCTTAGCGGGATACTTTCGGGGATCGGCTTCTCTTTGCACGGTGAGATACCGTGCCCCACTCACCACATGCGCATTGGTGATGATGCGCTTTCGATCGATCACAAAACCTGCGCCACGTGCCGAACTCACCGTTCCAGGATTCCACGGAAGCCGATAATCCCATGTCTGCGCCGTTACCTCGATCATCACTACGTTTTTACGCGCTTCACTCAACTGCCAATCTCCCCTTCCACAACTCCCCAGAAGTGGAAGTAGAAGAAGCGCGGTAACTCTAATAACTGCGTTCCACATAGGGAATTATCCTATCACCCCTAAAAACCGAGTAAACCAGATTGCCTCAGAATTCCACTGTTCTACGATCCAAGAGTGAACCCTTGGTTGATCCTCTGTTTGTCCATCGCCCTAGAAGTTTGCGGCACCGTTTGCCTGAAACTATCCCACGGAATGAGCCAACCTCTACCGATCCTAGGAGTGATTCTTTTCTACTTATCCGCTTTCGCCTTGATGTCGGTTTCCTTGAAAAGCCTCGAAATTGGAACGGTCTATGCGATCTGGGCCGCCGCAGGAACGGCACTCATTGCGATCATTGGAATCCTCTTCTTTGGGGAGAGTTTTCCTTGGGGAAAGATTCTGGGGCTCGTTCTTGTGATTGTCGGAGTGGTTCTGCTGAAGGTTTCAAACAGCGTAAATTAAATCGTCCCAAAGATTCTGTCCCCGGCATCACCCAACCCCGGCAGAATATAACCATGAGCGTTCAGTTTTCGGTCAATCGCCGCAGTGTACATCGGCACATCGGGGTGTGCTTTCTGGAATGCGCGAACCCCCTGGGGAGCAGAAACCAGACACATAAAACGAATCGAGCGGGGATGAGCCCCCTTCAAGCGATCTGTGGCCGCAATAGCTGAATTCCCCGTCGCCAGCATTGGATCCAATAAAATCAAATCCCGCCCCCGTAATGTCTTGGAGGCTTTGAAATAGTACTCCACCGGTTCGAGCGTCTTATGGTCCCGGTAAATACCGATGTGCGCGACGCGGGCGGATGGAAAAATTCTGAGCATTCCGTCCAACAACCCCATCCCCGCACGGAGAATTGGAACCAAAACCATTTTCTCACCCTGAAGAACCGGAGACATCATCCCTTCCATCGGCGTCTGGATCTTCATCTTGGTCAAAGGCAGATCCCTCGTCACCTCATACGCCATCAACATCGCAACTTCCCCCACGAGCTCACGGAACTCCGTCACGCTCGTTGTTTTTTTCCGCATGAGCGTGAGCTTGTGCTGCACCAGCGGATGCCGGACCACATAGACGTTACTTTTCATGCAAAATCCATCTACACATTAAATCGAAAATCCATCACATCCCCATCCTGAACGACATACTCCTTTCCCTCCACACGAAGCTTTCCTGCTTCTTTCACTTTGGCCATCGTCCCCGCACTTTGCAGATCTGTATAAGCCACCGTTTCCGCAGCAATAAAGCCCCGCTCAAAATCGGTATGAATCACTCCTGCCGCTTGAGGGGCCCGATCCCCCGCGTGAATCGTCCACGCACGAGTCTCTTTTGGGCCTGTCGTCAAATAAGTCCGCAACCCAAGCAAATCATACGCGGCGCGAATCAAAGACCCCACGCCCGACTCTTTGACCCCTAGACCGGCAAGGTATTCCTTACCCTCTGCCTCGGGCAGATCCACCAACTCAGATTCAATCTGCGCGCTCACAATGACCGCCTTACTGGATAAGTGGGCCCCACAATACTCTTCCACATTTTTCACCTGCCCCCCCGTTTTTCCTCCCCTCTCCCCTTGCGTTAAAGCCCCCAACTCATCCTCCTTCACATTACAGGCAAAGAGTGTGGGTTTTGTGGTTAAAAGGAAAAAGCTTCGCACGACCTTTTTCTCATCGTCCGTCATCTCCAAGGTCAGGGCTGGCTTACCCGCATCCAAGTGTGGCTTCAGTCTCGCTAAAAGTGCCAACTCTGCCTTCGCCTGAGCGTCCCCCTGTTTCGCCGCTTTCCCAGGCTTATCCAAGCGCTTCGTCACGGTTCCCAAATCAGCTAAAACCAGCTCGGTCATGATCGTCTCAATGTCACGCAGGGGATCCACCGTTCCAGCCACGTGATGAATGTCTGCATCTTCAAAACACCGGACCACCTGGATAATCGCGTCCACTTCTCGGATATGAGTCAAAAACTGATTCCCCAAGCCTTCCCCTTGGCTCGCTCCCTTGACCAGTCCAGCAATGTCCACCAGTTCGATGGAAGCAGGCAGGATCTTCTCGCTTCCAGACATCTTGGCCAACCAGTCCAAACGGGAGTCGGGCACCGTGACCATTCCCACGTTCGGCTCAATCGTGCAGAAAGGGTAATTGGCAGCCTGAGCCTTGCGAGTACGCGTCACCGCATTAAAGAGAGTGCTCTTACCCACATTTGGAAGACCCACGATGCCAGCACGTACCATTCGATATCCTAACCACACATGCCCCATCTCCTCAATCTTCAGATCCACGTTTCCTTCTTATTTATTTTTTAAAACCCGTGGGGTTGATCTTGCGATACACCCCCTAAGCAGGCTCAAATGTTCAAATGAACAAGATCGGGATTGGCTTAGTTGGATGTGGAACGGTTGGATCCGGGTTGATCCGCAACCTTCCCAAAGCCAATGGACTGATTGCTCAGCGACTTGGCATCCAGCTCGAAATTCGTGGGATCGCGGTCAAAGACCCCTCCAAAACCCGCCCGGATCTCCCCTTGCCCGCTGTGGGAGACTGGAAAAAAGTTGTCGCGGATCCAGCCGTACAAATCGTCGTCGAGTTGGTGGGGGGAACTTCCGAATCTTTCGCGATTGCCGAAGCTTGTATTCAAGCTCGCAAGCCTTTCGTCACCGCCAACAAAGCCCTTTTAGCTGAACGTGGCCAAGAACTGATCGTATTAGCTCAAAAATCAGGCAGCCCGATCTATTTTGAGGCGAGCGTCGCAGGCGGAATCCCTGTCCTCAAAGCCCTTCGTGAAGGACTCGTTGCCAATCAGCTCCTCGGTCTCCACGGGATCATCAATGGCACTTCCAACTACATCCTGACTCGCATGGCCGAAGCTGGCTCGGATTTTTCAACTGCACTAAAGGAAGCCAAAGACCTTGGATACGCAGAAGCAGACGATCGACTGGACGTGGATGGAATCGATGCCGCTCACAAAGCCGCCATTCTCTGCCTTCTTGCCTATGGATTCCTTCCTAAATTCTCGGAAATTCCAGTCGAAGGAATTCGCCAAATCTCATCGCAAGACGTCTCCTTTGCGCATCAGCTAGGGTACGTGATCAAACTGCTGGCGATGATCAAGCCAGTGGGTAGCGAGCAGATAGAAGTCCGTGTTGCACCAACTCTTCTTCCTGCACGACACCCTATGGCTTCTGTTCATGGTGCGTTTAATGCGGTTGGCCTCATAGGGAATCTCTCTGGACCCGTGCAGTTTACAGGACGGGGTGCAGGTCCCGATGCTACCTCCAGCGCGCTTCTGGCCGACCTAGCCGAAGCCGCAAAAAACCTTTGCGATAAAGCCCCCGGACCCGCTTTACCAAAACCTAGCAGCAAGATAACCCTGATTGAGAAAAACGCCTCTGTTGGAAGATTCTATGTTCGGATCGAGGTCGAGGATCGCCCCGGAGTCTTGGCCCAAGTCGCAGGAATTTTCGGCTCAGAAAAGATTGGAATCTCATCCGTTCTGCAACCCGAAGGTCGAGGTGCAGGATCGGTTCCCTTAATATTTCTACTCGAGCCCGCCCCCCTATCTTCCCTTCACCGCGCCATAGCTTCGATCTGTAAACTCCCGAACACACGGGCACCAGCCACAATCTTGCGCGTGGAAGACCTGCTATGAGTTGGAACGGCATCATCCACGCGTTTCGGGATCGACTTCCTCTTCCCGCAAACGCCAAAGCCATTACCCTCTTCGAAGGGAATACCCCCCTTCTTCCGGCACCTCGACTGACCGCAGCCATAGGAGGAGATTTCGACTTAAGATTAAAATACGAAGGCCTGAACCCAACAGCTTCTTTTAAAGACCGCGGCATGACCATGGCCGTGACTCACGCGGTGGCCAAAGGCGCCAAGTTGGTCATCTGCGCCAGCACAGGCAACACCTCAGCTTCGGCTTCCGCATACGCCGCTCGGGCGGGCATCGCATCCGCTGTTATTATCCCATCTGGAAAAATTGCCTTGGGCAAGCTGACTCAGGCTTTGATTCATGGCGCCAAACTTCTTCCAATATCAGGGAACTTTGACGACGCCCTTAATCTGATCCGTCAAATGTCGAATCTTAAAGAGGTTGAGGTGGTAAACTCGATCAATCCTGTTCGAATTGAGGGCCAAAAGACTGCCTCCTTTGAAATCCTAGAAGCACTGGGCAAGACACCGGACTTTCACTTTTTACCCGTAGGAAATGCAGGCAATATCACCGCCTACTGGAAAGGTTTTTGCGAAGCCATTCCCAAAGGCCCACGCCCACGAATGTTTGGTTGGCAAGCTTCGGGTGCCGCTCCGCTGGTAGACGGCCATATTGTTAAAGATCCGCAAACCATCGCCACTGCCATTCGAATTGGAAACCCCGCCAGCGGAGAAGGAGCCTTGGCCGCCGCCAAGGAATCCAATGGGCGGATCGACAAGGTGACCGATCAGGAAATTCTTAGCGCCTATCAACTGCTCGCTCAGACCGAGGGTATTTTTGTTGAACCCGCCTGCGCCGCACCCGTCGCGGGTTTGCGTAAAGCAGTCGCGGCTGGCTGGATCCCAAAAGGCAGTCTGGTCACGATGACCCTTACTGGACACGGATTGAAAGACCCCGACACCGTCCTTTCCCTATTTCCAAACGCGCCCAATCCCATCCCTCCCACCTTGGATGCCGCCCGCAAAGCCTTAGGTCTCTAATTCCGAAAACACCTTAACTCCAAATCCCTCTAGTAACCCTGCAACGGCTTTCTTGCCAGACGGCAGTTTCAACTTAGGATATAGGAATGTTTATCCCCCTACCTCTCGCACTTGGCCTCCCCCAAGGCTCCGAATGGTTCTGGATCGTTCTTGTCATCATTCTGCTGTTTGGAGCGAAAAAGCTTCCCGAGCTAGCCCGCTCCATTGGCCGTAGCCTCGGAGAATTTTCTCGAGCCAAGGATGACTTTGAAAAAGAAGTAAAAAACGCTGTTAAAGACGCAGATAAAAAAGACTCGAATAACACTAAAGCATCGTAACTCGCGAATCCTCCCAGTTTCCCCGTATTCGGGTTAACATCACGACACACACCACGGCCAATCCAAGCATTCCATAAAGCGTTCCCCACCAGCCGACGCTGAGCTGAAGTTGAGCAATTAAGCGGTCCGAGTACGCATCCGCCATCTTCCACCTCAAGAGGATATACAAACCCGTCAAACCCGCCGCAGGAACAGCCAAGCCAATGGCTGGAGGGCGTGGCAAACTCAAGCAGGCCCAAACCAACCCTGTTAAAACAGGGATTAAAAGAAGCCATCCTAGGAGAGGTCGATTCTCTTTTTGATCCAAAGCTACCGACGCCAATTCGCTTTGCACCTTAGCACGATGTGTCCCCGATGCCGCCCCGAAACCCAACTGAAACCCCGAAAAACCATCCGCAGGATCCGCCCACATTTCCGACCACTCCCCCCTTCTCATCCATACCATACTCCTCAAAAAGTTTGATTCCCCCTCAGCCGTATTCCGAACCACTTCGAGGGTGTTTTTCTTGAGAGCCGACGGCTGAAGCCGCACCCAAGGAAGAAAAAAAGAAACCAGGGTAAGAATCGCGAAAAACTTGCCAACCCAGTGCAATACAGATGAGCCCATAATTAAATAAATAACCACCTTTGCTCGCAAGATACAACCTCCATACCGCTCTATCCGATTAGACAAAGACCCCTTCCAACCGCTACTTTAAAAACTTAATGGTTAAAGTTCACCCCATTCCAGCTCTCACGGTCAACCCCAAGAGTGCAGCAGAAATAACCTGTGTTCCCTACGATATCGTTTCGCGAGAAGAGTGCCGCGTCCTCGCCAAAGATCACCCCAACACTCTACTTCGGGTGGATCGTGCTGACCTTGAATTTCCCGACACTGTTAAATTCAACGCCCCTGAGGTGTATAAAAAAGCAGCTGAAAATTTTTCCCGGCTGATCGAGAACGGATCTCTACTAAAAGAAGCAAAGCCTTCGATCTATCTCGTGCGAATGATCGAGGGAAAACACCGACAACGTGGCTTCGCCGCTCTGGCCGATTTCGGCGACTACGCCTCCGGCCAACTACGGAAACATGAGTTCACTCGGCCCGACAAGGAGGACGATCGCGTCAACCTAATCCGCCATCTAGGGGCACTCACCGGGCCCGTGCTCGCCGCTTATCCCGACCTACCTGAACTGACCGCACAGATGGACGAAATTGAACTGACCGTAAAACCCCTAGCGGAGGTAACGGATGAACGGGGGGTCAAACATACCGTCTGGCGCTGCCCAGATGCTGCTGAAATCGTCCGCCTCTTCACCCAGGTCTCCCGTTCCTACATTGCCGACGGACATCATCGGGCGGCGGCGGCAGCTCGTTTGGCGAAGGAGAAACCCGGCCCAATTGGTATTATCACCGTCTATTTTCCCGCATCCGAACTTCGGGTTCTTCCCTACCACCGACTCGTTCTGAAGCTCGATCCTTTTACCCCTGCCACATTTCTCGAAGAGGCGAAAAAAGTTTTTCAAGTAACCCCCTCCCCCTCTGCTCCTCCGGACGAAACAGGAAAGATCGGGCTGTTTTTGGAGGGAAAATGGCATCAGCTCGCGTGGAAAGCCGACGCCAATTCGGACCCAGTTGCCAAGTTGGACGCGTCTGCTCTTCAGGATCGCCTGTTCGGCCCCGTTTTGCAGGTGAAGGATCCAAGAACAGATGCCCGTCTCGATTTCGTCGGTGGAATTCATGGAACGAAAAGCCTGGAAGATAGGGTCAACTCAGGCCAAGCCGCTGCCGCTTTCAGTCTTCCGGCCGTATCCCTATCCCAAATTCTGGCTGTGGCTGATGCCGATCAGATCATGCCACCCAAGAGCACCTGGTTTGAACCAAAACTTCGTTCAGGTTTTTACATCCACAAATTTAGCTGATTCGCCTATAGAACGACTCGTTTTGGTGGTCTGATGTCACTTTTGGCACACGCTTGGTGCCTACCTAAGACCTACTAGTATCAGCAAGGCCTCAATTCGATGCAAATATCTGTAAGCTAGTTTCTTTTAATGCAAGGCTCCACATTGACAAATTAATACTCTTGTAGTATAGGTTATTACTGTGTTATTTCCCCGCCTCCAGCGCCTCTTATATGTTGCAACAGCAACACTTTCATTCGCGTTAACCAGAGTCGAGGCGGCTACAACCACGCTGTTGGATTTAAACTTTAATACCGCCAGTGCTTCGTACTCTTACTTTGCCTCGACTGCACTAAGTCCAGGCTCTGGAAATATTTCGCCAACCACAACCTTGGCAAACAATGGCTTTCCCACCGCCCCCACCAGCGGTTACCTAGCTCTTACCCCGAACGCGTCTGCCGTAACAGCGGGTTCGTTCTTTGGTGGTTGGGCAGCAAACGTTACTTTGGGGACAATCAATAGCCCTTACACTCTTGGAGGGTTTGGTCAAAGTGATCTGAGCAAAGTTTCATTTACAGCCAGAGTTCGCGCGCGTGGAATGCCAAGTACTGGCGCCGTAGTGATCCTTAAACTGCATGCGACTGGGGATAACCCTGATGCAGTGCCTGGCGGATATAAGAGAATTATGTTCGAGCCAGTTTTTATCAACGGAAGCGACTGGACTACAATTGGCGGAACTTTAGACACTGCTGGCTTGATTGCAGGCAAGGGCACTTCCTACAACTTTCCAGCTAACGCCGCGACTTATACCGCCCTGATTGAGTTAAGCGGTTTCAATCGATTCGGTACTGCTGGCTACACCGCCTATGCAAATAATCCGACTGTTGCCGCTTCTGGTGGACGAAAAAATCCAGGCTTTGATCTTACGGCTTCTAATATTCGAGTCGAAATCGATGATGTGAAACTCGTGGTCACGGATGCTGCCACGACGGGATACATAGCCGCCACCACCCCCGATCAACTACTGCGAAACGGAAAATTTGCTCAAGGCGAAGCAAATTGGACGGTTTTCGAAGGCGCTTATGTGAACAGTAGCGACCCATGGAGTGAAGACGGTAGCACTTTTCTTTTTTGGCCCGGCTGGCAGGGGGGTCAATATGCCGGCGCGATGCAACAGGGCATCTCATTCAATTCCGCGAATGGCGATTACTTTACCGCCACGTTCCGAGCTAAATTCGAGACTAACTACAAAGCCAGCTCAACCATTGTAGCGTTTATGGACACTGCCGCGATTACAGAATATTCCCGCACAGATTTGTCTGAGGATATTTCTCAGGGCTTAGGCCAGTGGAAAACATACAAGGCCTCCTTCAAGGCCAACGCATCCCAATTAGCTGCGGGGGCAATGACATTAAAAATTCAGCCTCTGGGTAGAAACACATCGGGAGCTGAATTCTCAAGCCTCCTTGTAGACGATGTGGTTCTATCCCAAGCAACTTCGGCTTCGGTCGGACCACAAATAAGCGTGAAGCTCAACGCAGCGGTGCAAACCGACAATGGAAACACGACACTTATTTCTCCCCCAGTCGGAAGAACCGCCACCTACTCACTTAAAGTGGCAAATACTGGTGCAGAAGACCTGATCATCAGCTCGATCACCCTGTCGGGCAGTTCTCTGTCTTTGTCCAGTGCTACCTTGCCCGCAACGATTACCCCCGGTGGAACTCAGACTTTTTCTGTCACAACAACCCCCTCTTCAATCACGCCGATCGCAAGCACTCTTACCATCAATAGCAACGATAAAGATACCGACGATCGAGCTTTCGTAGTCAACTTATCAACTACCCCAGTCAATCTTACTGAATCTTTCAACGCCTCTGAGACCCCAACTCAACTGGGATGGTCTTCAGTCGCTTCGACCGCAGGCCTCCTTGCGGCCAGCAGCCTCACGACAGCTGGCGGTGAGCTTGTTCTCAGCGTCAATTCTTCGGCAGATACTTGGCCCTGGTCCTACTCGATCTCAAAAACTTTTGTCTCCCCTGGTGCGCTGGATTTGAGCAGTAGCTCCCTCCTTGTTGCCCTCAAGGCCTCGGGTGTTTACCAAGGGAGTGGCAATAATAAAGTTCAGATCCGTTTAGAATCCCTAAACAACGCTCAGGTTGTCACTGGGAGCATTCAACTCGGGGCCTGGGTCGACGAAACCACAGCCAACTCAGTTGCCCCCTTGGATGCTTACTTTACTGGCGATGGAATCAATGATCGGGTCGTTGTCTATGTCCCGAACAACTCTTCTTCATACACGACAGTCGGAGGCTCACTCTCCTCCCCCTCTACTGGGGTCAACACTGCCTTCGACGTAAACGCCCCCTACTATCGTCTCGTCATTCAAATGACCGATCGCGAATTCGATGTCGATGCGGGAAATTCGGTGTCGATCGACTCCATCACTCTCGATCTTAGCTTAAAACCCTTTTCTCTGGCTAACGGTAGCTTTGAAGCCGACACCACCACTGTTGGCCCAGGCTTAGCACCTACCTCATGGCTACAATTCCCTATTCCAGGAGTTAGCAAAGACATTCTCAGCAACGGAACTAAAATTTACAATCAAACCACTGGCCTTGAGGATGCTACTGCGACCAGCGCAGCGTACGCGGGGACCAAGGTAATGAAGATGTACGGGCAAAACTACTACCCCGGCGGCGTCTGGGAGGGGCCATCACAAACTGGTGTTGTCTATCAAGAGTTCTTAACTTCAAGCGCCCCTACCCTAGCCCCAGGCGCGGTGATTCATGCTCGGGGCATGGTGAAAGTATTTGGCATCGACCCACTGACTGGAGGAAGCACCTTTAACTACGGATTTAAGTTCATGAATAGTGCCAACAGTGAAATTAGTCGTACTGTAACCACGTTCACCGCGAACAACTTCACTCCAGATAAGTGGCTCCCCCTCACGGTCAACGCAACCATCCCCGCAGGAACCGATAAAGTTCAGCTGATTAGCGAGTTTGTTCAGAACGCCTCAACAGACAAAGGGGCGGTTTACC
>Ga0214917_10002126_pt1 | contig 24637 bp, 16 predicted proteins | sample LL_1208_BB_MetaG_FD_177983 | JGI IMG/M metagenome (GOLD analysis project Ga0214917, IMG submission 177983) | Freshwater microbial communities from Lake Lanier, Atlanta, Georgia, United States - LL_1208_BB | ecosystem: Environmental > Aquatic > Freshwater > Lake | place: USA: Georgia | collected...
GTCGCCGTAGTCCATCGCCATCACGTTCACGCCGTCCACCTTCACGCCGGCCACGAGGGCGGCCTGCACCACGTTCAGTCCGTCCTGTGTGAGCCCCTGGGGAAGCACCGGCAGCGTGAGCCACACACCGAGCCCCGGACGGGTCGCCTGCACCAGGGCGATGGCTTCCATCTGAAGCCTGATCGTCTGGGTTTCGGCGACGGCGGCTCCCTCGATGTCGAAGTCGAGCTTGTTCAGCTTCAGGGTGTCGACCATGCTCCCGTAGGCCGTCGCCAGCGCTTGGACGCCCAGGCCACGCTGTGCGTACGACTGCGCGAGGCTCTGGCCCGCGGCGCCGCCCAGCGACACCATCACATCGCCGCCGGCCGCCCGCAGCGAGTTGATCGCCGTCCGGATCGCCACCGCCTGTTCGTTCGTGCTGTCGAGCGTGAGCACGTCATATCCCGCCCAGCCCAACTTGCCTGTGGGTGTGGCCTGCATGAATCCGAGGGTCATGAGCCCGACGCCATACTGACGGGCCAGGCCGACGAGGTCCGGCACCGGATACTGCCCCATGTCGACGTACGGAGCGAAGAACTGCTCCTTCCAAAGATCGATGCCCGGAGCCGTTGGCGTCGTCGGCGGCTGGGTTGGGGTGGGGGTCGGCGTGGGTGTCGGCGTGGGCGTGGGTGTCGGCGTGGGCGCCACGCTGCCGACCAGCGTGAGATTGCGGAGCACGGCCGAGCTGCCACCGGGCGTGCCGGTGAACCCGAACGTCGTCGAGGCTCCAGCCGCGAGCGAGCCATTCCAGCTCTCGTTGCGAACCGTGTAGCGGCTGCCCGAATGGCTCGCGATCACGCCATTCCAGAGCGACGTGATCTGGCCATCGAAGTCGAACGCGGCTGTCCAGCCGCCATACGCGGCAGTGGTCGTGTTGCGAACCGTCACGTCGCCGTTGAAACCGCTTCCCCAATCGCTCGTGACCGCGAACTGGATCGGTGCGGGCGCTGTCGCGGCCAGCGTGACCGTGGACGCAGCGGCGAGGGTGGGTGAGGCGAGCGCGACGGCGGGCGATGCCGTCGGTGCGGGTCCCGGTGTCGGCGAGCGGTCGTTGTCGGCAATCGTGACGACCCCGCGCGAATCGGCGATCGTCGCTCCTCTCGCCGCCGAGAGGTTGATCGTGAACGTCTCGTTCGGCTCGTACGTGCGGTCACCCCGGATGCCGATCAGCACCTGCTTGGTGGTGGTGCCCGCGGCGAATGAGACGATGCCTGACTTCGCCAGGTAGTCGCCGCCGGCCGTGGCGGTGCCGTTGCCAGTCGCGAATCGCAGGCTCACCGGGGTGCTTGCCGCGTGCGAGAGCCGGAGAATGACGGCCGCGTTTTTTGTGCCGGCGTCACCTTCGGTGATCGTGACATCGTCGACCGAGATCACCGGGGGCGTGACGGACATCATCGACCGTGGTTCAAGCGTCTCCGACGAAAGGCTCTGTCCGATCTTCTTGAGAGCCGACGCCATCCGCCGGTTGAAGCTCCGGCGAAGCTGCCGCGAGGAGAAGCGAAACCCAGCCAGTGGGACGATATCGCTGCCGTGGTTGCGATTCATGGGATGCCTCTTTCACGTCCTGTGGTTGCCCCCGACCGGTTGAATCTGTACGGGTTGGAGCCCCCGCCGGACAGGGCCGCGATCCGGCCCCGCGGCCGCGATCCAGGCCGCCGGTCGAGGGGGCCGCGATGCGCGCCTGAAAAACAAGTGCCTTCAGCGGTCCCGTTCATTGACCGTTCATGGTCGATTCAGACGGCGTTCATCCCCGCAGCCAATGCCCGTCGAGAAAAATGCCGCCGGCGATTGGACACTTGGGCGTGGTGGGATCCAACGTCGCAGTCCGACACCGCGTTCCGCGCGATGTGGCTGCGCAACTCGGCAGGGCATGATTCCGCCAGACAGCCGCTCGTGAACCTGGCGAGGATCAGTCCTCGCCGATGCCACGCTTTCAGGGCAAGGTCAACCACGGTGGTCGGCCGATCGCCGATTGTCGGGTGATGCGTTCAAGGTGGTCATGGATGAGATCGTCCGCTCGCGAGCGGTCTCGGACCTTGCCCGGGGTGGTGGATCGGAGGAGCGCCGGTACTGACCGCCGGGGCCGGCGGCAGGCGAACCATCCAGGCGAGCGGCCCCGCCTGGAGCCAGACGAGCAGGCCCACGAGCGCGGCCAAGGCCGCCGAATGCGGGAACACCCGCCGCAGGATCGCGCCCTCCTGCCGGTGCACGCCCGTGGCCGTGGCCGCGACCACGATGCTCTGGGCGTCGATCATCTTGCCCATCACGCCGCCGGTGCTGTTGGCCGTGCAGATCAGGAGCGGGTCGAGACCGAGCTGCTCGGCCGTCACCTTCTGCAGGCTGCCGAACATCGCGTTGCTCGAGGTGTCGGAGCCGGTGATCGCCACGCCCAGCCAGCCGAGGATCGCCGCGAAGAACGGGTAGGCGAGGCCGGTGCCGGTGAGCGCCAGGCCGAGCGTCACGTCCATGCCGGAAGAACGCGTGACGAAGGCCAGCGCGAGCATCGCGGCGATCGTGGCGAGCGGCACACGGAGCCGCGCGAGGTTGGCCCACCACAGCCCCCAGGCCCGCCGCCACCGGATCCCCAGCCAGGGCACCGCGAGCAGGGCGGCGGCGAGGATGCCCGTGCCGGCGGCCGAGGCCACGTTGAACCGATAGACGGCCGGCTCGACTTCACGGGTCGCACGGGTGGCCGGCGGCACCTTGGCGACCCGCTCGTGGAGCGAGGGCACGCGGATCTCGGGCGGTGGCACCGTGGCGTCGAGCGTCGTCTTGACGGGAGCGAGGCCCCAGAGAAACACGCAGGCCGAGAGGATCAGCCACGGCATCCAGGCCCAGGCGACGCGGGCCGCGGGATCCACGCCGGCCGCGTCGTCGGGGGTCTGGCCGGGCTCGGCATGACGCCAGATGGTGGCCGGTCGCCACGCCCTCAGGAAGATCGCCATCACCGCCAGGCAGGCGATGCCGCCGACCACGTCCACGAGCGTCGCGCCCACGAAGTTGGCCATCGCGAACTGCGCCGCGGCGAACGAGACGCCGCACACGGCCACGGCCGGCCAGACACCGGCCAGCCCCCGCCAGCCGCTCATCGCCACGACCATCCAGGCGGGAATCACGAGCGAGAAGATCGGCAGCTGCCGGCCGGCCACCGCGGCGATGCTCGCCTCGTCGAGGCCCGTGACCTTGGCGAGCGTGATGATCGGCGTGCCGAGCGCGCCGAAGGCCACCGGAGCCGTGTTGGCGATCAGCGCGATCACGGCCGCCTCGAGCGCGGGGAAGCCGGTGCCCGCGAGCAGCGCCGCCGTGATCGCCACCGGAGCGCCGAAGCCCGCCGCCCCCTCGAGGAAGGCCCCGAACGCGAAGGCGATCAGGAGCGCCTGCACCCGGTGGTCGGGCGAGAGCCGTGTGACCGAGCGCTTCATCACGTCGAGCGCACCCGACTCGACTGACAACGCGTGGAGGAACATCACGTTCACCACGATCCAGCCGATCGGAAACAGGCCGAAGGCGGCGCCGTAGGCCGCCGCCGCCCCGGCCGCCGCGGGGGGCATTCCGAACACGCCCGTCGCGAGCGCGACCGCCGCGATGAGCGCGGCCAGTGCCGCCCGCAGGGCCGAGAATCCGCCGAAGGCGAGCAGCCCCAGCAGGAGCACCAGCGGCACGGCGGCCACGGCCGTGGACAGCACGGTGGAACCGAGCGGATCGTAGACCTGCGACCAGATGGCGTCGTTCATGGGCAGTTCCGGGTCGGGAGCGATTCGCGCGGCTGTCAGTGGGTGACCATCACGGACTGACCAGGAAGCCCTCGCGGCAAGCCGCATCGCGAAGTCGGTCATCGAAAGCCATGAAGCCGGCCTGGGCAGGTCGGCCTCCGGCCATGACGGTCGCGGCCGCGAGTTGCAGCGCATCGGCCGCCCTCAGGGGATGAACCCGCAACAGCCGGCAGGCTGTTTCACGGACCACATCCGCGGGCAGGATCTCGTTCCAGCCGGCAGCGAGCGCCTGCAACACCGCGACGGCCTGCGTCGCCTGCCGGGGGGTGAGGGCGGCGGCCCGCTCGAGCCTGGCGATCGCGGACAGGCACTCGATCCGCGTGCCCCACCACGTCACGATTCCCGCATCTTCCACGAGCGCCGCTCGCGCATCGGCGGTCCGCGGCTCCTCGACGAGCAGCGGCACGATCGACGAGGCATCCCAGTAGCGCATCGCGGCTACTCTTCGCGGTCGGCCTGCAGGGCAGCGACGATGCTCGTCGGCTTCGCAGGCTTCACCGGCTTGGGCAGGCTTCGCAGCGACAGCGGTTTCCCCGCAGGCGCCAGCAGCCCGTCGCGCACCAGGCCGGGCATCCAGGCGTCGGCTCCGGATGCATCGCCGGGCCCGACGGGCTGAAGCCGCGCCACCGGGCGGTTGCGGTCGCAGATCAGCACGGTCTCGCCCTGCCTCACGCGGTCGATCAAGGCGCTGAGGTTGTTTTTGGCCTCGGTGATGCTGGTGCGCTTCATGGTGGGTTCGGGACAACCGAAGGCGGTCAAAGCGAGCAGGCTATTCTAGCTTGAAAGACAAGGGCTTTCAAGGCTTTCGACCACAGTCACCGCCGCGGGAACATCCGGTCGGCTTCGTGGAGCACCACGACCTGTTCGGCGCGGTTGGCGAGCCGCTCGATGACGGCGGCATCGGCGGCGTGGCCGAAGCCGATCTCCTCGACCGCCGCCTCGTCCAGGCTCGAGAGGAGCACCACCCGGCGGTCGCCGAGGCAGCGGGCCAAGAGCCGGGCCTCGACCGCGTCGGCCACCAGGGCGGGATCGCCCGAGGCGAGCGCCTCGCGGACGAGCGGCCCGAGGGGAACGCCCTGCCGGGAACGGGTGAGAACCATGCCCGGGGTGGCGGCCGCGTTGGCCACGACCACGATCGTCGCACCGGGCAGCGTCACCCGCGCGGCGGCCGCGATCGCCCGCACGACGCCGCCGAAGCCCGCTGCATCGGCCGCCAGCGGGGCGATCGCGAGGTCGGCGGGCTCGTCGATCGAGGGTCGCCAGGCGGCGGCAGCCTCGCGGGCGGCGCGGGTGGCCTCTTCCGGCAGGCCGAAGCAGGCGGCGTGGAGCGTGTCGCCCCGGCCGGCCACGAGCCGGAGGCTCGCGCACACACCCAACTGCCAGGTGATGTCGTGCAGGGATCCGCGCCAATCGACGAGCGCCTCCCGGCCCCGGCGGGCGATCTCACGGGCGAGTGATTCACGGTTCTCGCGGCGGCCGAAGGCCGGCCACACCTCGCCCTCGGGCGCCCGGCCGCCGAGCGCGGCATCCCAGGCGAAGCGGCCCACGGCCACGACCACGTCCGCGTCGACCAGCACCCGCGAGACATAGAGCGGACGGGCTTCGGCGTCGGCGGCCAGATAGGCCGTGGCACTCTCGACGGCCGGCTCGAAGGCCACGGCGCCGGCCGGGGCCGCGGCCGGGGTTGCGTCGAGCGGGGCGGCCGCGAGGACGGTGATGTCGCCTGCCGCCACGCCCCCTGTGGCCAGGCACCCGCGCACCGCGGCGAGCACCGCCTCGGCCTGCGGGACGTCGCCGGCGATGGCGACCGCGGCCCGGTCGCCCGGCACCACATGGGCCGCCAGCGGGGGACCGTGGGTGTTCGCGCCGACCGCCTCGGCAACGAGCCGCGTCGCCGCCTCGCCCGCAACGCCCTCTGGCCCGCGAAACTCCGTGACGAGCGTGCCCTCGGCGAGGTCGAGTTCGAGGGGGCCGGCGTCGGACGCGAGCGTGATGGCTGGCACGATGGGCGGGCTCGGGGACGGGCTCGGGGGGCGGGGCTGGAAAGCCGCTCATCGTACCGACTTCCGCCTCGTCGCGCGGCCCGCAGGGTCCGCCTGAACGGCACGGTCGGAACGCCCTGCGCCGTCGTCATCCCTGCAGGGCCGGGCCGCCGAAGAACTCTCTCGTGGGAAGCGGATCCCCGCGACCCCGCCCAGAGGAGCAACACCGGTGCGTACCGTACGACTCGTCATCGCCGCCACGATCGCCGCCGCCATCCCGTCGATCCTCGTGATCCGGGACGTGCGGGCCCAGGAGACGATCGTCATGGAGGAAGCCGCGATGGGCGAGCCCGGGCCGGCCGGCGCCGATTGCAACTGCCGGGCGGGGCAGCGGCCGCCGTGGCATGGCAACGTGGCGAACGGATCACACGGCTGCGGGCCCGTGGGCCGGACACACGGCATGTTCCACGCGGATGCCTGCGGCCAGTTGCACGCCAAGCGGCAAGTCCACCAGGGTTGCGTCACCCTGCCGCCGTGCTTTCCCCGGCTGCATGGCCTGCGGGCGGACGGGATGATGCCGTCGCCCGCGCCGCCGCGCCCGCCGCGGTGCCACAACTGTGGTGCGGAGATCGCGGGAGGGTTCTGACGCCCCAGGCTCGCCCCCCCGCGACCCGCCCCTTGCGGGATCGACGGGCCCACACGACGACACCCTGTCACGCGGTTCGACCGGAACGAACGCCCGGCCGAGCCGCGGCGTCGTTTCCGGGCTAGCCCGACAGCGGCCGCGTCATCTCCACCGGCACGACCCACTGGTCGTATTGCTCGGGGGTCACGTAGCCCAGGGCCACCGCCGCGGCCTTGAGGCTCGTGCCCTGGAGGTGGGCCTGCTTGGCGATCTTGGCGGACTTCTCGTAGCCGATGTGGGTGTTGAGCGCCGTCACCAGCATCAGCGAGTCGTCGAGATGGTGCTGGATCCGGGCCAGGTTGGGCTCGATCCCCTCGGCGCAGTGGATCCGCATCGAGTCGCAGGCGTCGGCCATCAGGTCGGCGCTCTCGAGCACGTTGTGGATCATCACCGGCTTGTAGACGTTGAGCTGGAAGTTGCCCTGGCTGCCGGCGAAGGCCACGGCCGTGTCGTTGCCGAACACCTGGGCGCAGACCATCGTCATCGCCTCGCACTGCGTCGGGTTCACCTTGCCCGGCATGATCGAGCTGCCGGGCTCGTTCTCGGGGATCGTGATCTCGCCGATCCCGCAGCGGGGCCCCGAAGCCAGCCAGCGGATGTCATTGGCGATCTTCAAGAGCGCCATCGCCAGGCCCCGCTCGGCCGCGCTCACCTCGACGAGCGCGTCGTGGGCCGCCAGCGCGGCGAACTTGTTGGGGGCCGAGACGAACGGGTGGCCGGTCTCCCTGGCGATCCAGGCGGCGGCCGCGTCGCCGAACTTCGGGTGGGCGTTGAGCCCCGTGCCCACGGCCGTGCCGCCGATGGCCAGTTGGAACAGGCCGGGCAGCGCCCGCTCGATGCCGGCGATCCGGTCGTCGAGCTGGGCCCGCCACGAGGAGACCTCCTGGCCGAGCGTGATCGGGGTGGCGTCCTGGAGGTGGGTTCGGCCGATCTTGACGATCGTCGCATAGCGGGCTTCGAGCGCCGCGAACACGTCCCGCAGGGCCCGGACGGCCGGCAGCAGCCGACCGTGGATCACCTCGACCGCGGCGATGTGCATGGCCGTCGGGAAGGTGTCGTTCGAGGACTGCCCCCGGTTGACGTCGTCGTTGGGATGCACGGGCTGCTTCGATCCCATCAGGCCGCCGGCCATCTCGATCGCGCGGTTCGAGATCACCTCGTTGGCGTTCATGTTCGACTGGGTGCCGCTGCCGGTCTGGAAGACGACGAGCGGAAAGTGGTCGTCGAGCTTCCCTGCGATCACCTCGTCGGCGGCGGCCGTGATCAGTTTCACCCTGTCGGCCGGGAGCTGGCCGAGGTCGCCGTTGGCCAGCGCCGCGGCCTTCTTCAGGATCCCGAGCGAGCGGATCACCGACCGGCCCCAGCGGAAGCGATCGACGCCGATCCGGAAGTTGTCCCGTGACCGCTCGGTCTGGGCGCCCCAGTAGCGGTCGGCGGCGACCTGCACCTCCCCCATGCTGTCGGACTCGGTGCGGAAGGAGGCTGGGGTGGCGGCGGTCATCGGCGGGCTCGGCTCCGGGGGCACGGACGGCGGAAAGGCCGGCAGTGTAGCAACGCCGGAGCCCCCGCCGGCGGCTAGCGGCGCAGCGGGCGGTGGTCGGTCGCGGCCGGCTTCACGGCCGTGGGCGACAGGCCGGCGGGGCGGCCCGTGACGGCATCGCCCGGCTGGGCGAGGGCGATCCCCAGCCAGCCGTCGGTGGCCACGGCCTGCACCGCACGGACACCGGCCAGCCGCGGATTCGCGGTCACCTTCTCCGGCAGGATCGCGATCGGCCGCTCCTTGGCGAAGACCTTGCCGAAGATCGTCCGCAAGGCGATTTCCATCCGCCCCTCGTGGTCCGGGCCACCGATCCGCACCGGCCCCTCGCGTTCGAGGAGCACCTGCGGGCCGGCCGCCACGGGCTTGTAGGCCACCTGGGCGACCAGGTCGTACCAGTTGCGGCGGCCGCTCTCGATCGCGTCGAGCGCCAGCCGCACGTGCACGAGGCCGTCGCGGCACTCGACCCGCAGGGGAGCCGCGTGGGCGAACGTCACCGCCACGCCTTCCGGCAGGTCGTCGGGCACCCGGGTCGCCATGCCCAGCTTCTCGCAGACCGCGCGGGCGAGCTCCGGCAGTTCGAGCCGCCGGCCGGCCAGGCCGAAGCGGTCGAAGGCGTTGTTCACCGCGGTCTCGTGGAACTGGATGCTCAAGAGCGCGTCGGCCGGCGCTCGTGGGCGGGGCGTGTGGGCGGCCAGCTGCGAGTCGGCCGCCAGCCGCAGCCGGAGGCTCGCCACGTCGGCGGTGGTCTCGAGGGCCACGGGGGTGGGCTCGAGCCCCAGCCCCACCAGCGGCAGCCAGACCCGTTCCCGGATTCGGGCGACCAGCTCGTCGATCTTCGGCCCCGATTGCTGATCGACCTCCCGGCAGGCGCGGCCCACGATCTTGTTGCTGGCCTCGCGGCTGGCCTCGGCCCGGCTGTCGTCGTGCTGGTTGCGGGCGATGGTGCGGACGAGCGAGCCCATGATCGGCACCGAGTCGAAGCTCGTCTCGATGTCGGCCAGCTGGGCCCGCGTGGCGGCGCTGCCCCGCGCCGGCGCGACGGCCAGACCCGTGGGGGTGAGCTGGATCGGCTTCAGGACGACGAAGGTCGCCTGGCTCTTGGAATGGATGGCGACGGGGCCCGATTCGGTGACCGTCCGTGAGGCCACCTGGCCGTTGATCACCAGCTCCATCCGGATCTCACCGGGATGGGGCAGGAACCTCACGGCCATCGACTGCTCGACGGTGCTGCGGCCCCGCACCGGCCGACCGAGGATGAAATCCTGCACCGCGTTGTCGGTGACGGTGCTCTCCGGGAGCATCCGTTCGACGAAGCCCCGGTGGACGGCGAGCCTGACGTTGGGGGCGAGGTAGTGGTCGGAGACGGCGCGGGCCAGGTCCGCCGCTGCCGGGGAAGGATGCGCGACGACGCCGGCCAGCGCCGCCTTCGCGGCGGAGGCATGGCCCGCTTCACCGGAAGACTCGTAGCGTTCGAGGAACGCGAGCAGCCGGTCGATGGCCTCGCTCCCCGGCCGGGCCGCGAGCATCAGCCCCACGTCGCTGCCCCGCGGCGAGTCGGCCGCCGGCGCGGTGGCCGTCGACCACTCGGCCGCCGCGCGCCAGACCGCCACGCGGCGGGCCACGGCCAGCGCCGCCCGCCGCAGCTCGCTGGCGACGTGCGGGGGCAGGCCCTGCTCGGCGGTCGCCATCCCGGTGGCCACGCTCTCGCCCAGCGAGACGAGCGTGACGGGGGCCGTGGGATCGGTCGGCCCAGCCGTCTCGAGGGTGGCATGGACGGCCAGGAGCGCCTGCTCGGCCCAGCCCGCAACCCCGGGATGCTGGCCATCCCCGGTCAGCGTCGCGAGCGCCTCGAGCTGATCGATGAGACGGTCGGGCGTGGGCCAGCCGTCGGTGACGGTGGCCTGGCCTTCGGGTACGGGCTGGCCGGCGCCCAAGGCCCGCGCGATGCGGCCATCGCCCCGCAGCCGGCCGCGAATCCGCTCGGCGATGGCGGCGGCCCGCCGCGGTTCACCGGCCGCAGGCACCGCTCGAGGCTCGAGCCGCCGGTCGGCGATCCGTCCGATGATGCGCGGCGCCGGCAGCGCGGGAGCCGCCCCCGCAGTCGGCACGTCGATCCAGTTGATGCTGTCGGGATCGCTCCAGGCCGGTCCGGGAAGGGGGGCGGGTGGTCCTGCCTGCCGGCCCGCGGACTGCACCGGAACCAGGCGAAGCGGTTCGGCCGCCCCGGCCGCCGCGCCCGTCAGGATCGAGGCGGCGATCGCCAGGTGGCACCAGCCGAAATGACGGCTTCTGGTCGGCATCGATCCCCGTCCGCCTGAACTGCTCGCGGGGCGCGGCACCGCACGACGACCCCGTGCGGAAGGATCGACAGGCACGACCGGAAGAATCGATCCAGCCCGAACTCGCCCGCAGGGTCTTCCACCCGGCTTGCCGCGGCGGACGGCCCGGGGTCTGCAGGTTGGAAAACCGGGTCCGGCGTCGGGCCCGCTCAGGCAGAGTGGGCAAGCCGCGGGGCCTCGAGAATCGCGGTCCAGGCGTCGACGAGCGTCGGCAGATGGGCGTTGCGATCGATGGCGTCGAGGGCGTCGAGGGTGGCCTCGAGCGCGGTCGCGGCCTCGTCGGCGTCGGCGGCCCAGACGCCGATGGCGCGATCGAGGGCGGGTTCGAGGGGCCGTTCGCCCGTGGCGTCCGCCCGGAGGGCGGCCCGGTGGAACTCGACGGCCACGTCGAGGAGAGCCACGAGTCGGGCCCGCCGGGGTGGGGCCTCCTTCCCGGCCGCCTCCACGACCGCATTCAGCTCGCGGGCCAGTTCCACCCCCCGCAGCGGCCGCCGACCGAGCAGCTCGAGCAGTCGTCCGCGGAAGGTGCCCACCTCCGGATCGAGCAGCAGCCGGGCGCGATCGAGGCTTCCGCCAGAGGCGGCTGCGGCTGCCGCGATCGTCGCCGCGACGGGCTCGTCACCCCGCCGCGCGAGCTCCTCGGTGACGAGCCGCCGCACCGTATCGGGGGCGAGCGGCCCGAACCGCACCACCTGGCACCGCGACCGGATGGTGGGCAACTGCCGCTCCAAGCCCGTGCCCACGAGGATGATCACCGCGCCGACCGGAGGCTCCTCCAGCGTCTTGAGCAGGCAGTTGGCCGCCTCGTCGGTGAGGTGATCGGCGTCGAGCACGATCGCCACCTTGCGGCCGCCCAGCGCCGGCTTGAGCAGGATCCGCCAGCAGAGCCCCTCCCGCATCCGGTGTTCGGCGTCGCCGATGAAGGCGTCGAGCGGGATCGTGGCCCGGTCCTCCGGCTTGGCCACCACGTCGATGTCGGGATGGCTGCCCGCCCGGGCCTGCAGGCACGAGCCGCACGCGCCGCAGGCGACGAGCCCGGAGCGCGGCTGCCGGCAGACGAGCGCCGTGGCCAGGGCCCGCGCGAACGCACCCTTGCCCACGCCCGGCGGACCGATGAAGAGATACGAGCCGGCGATCCGCCCGCGGGCCTCGGCCGCCGCGAACAGGGCGGCGACCGCGTCGTGGCCCTCGATGCCCTGCCATGCCATGGGATCGCCCTCGCGCTACGCAAGCTCCGGAAACCGGTCACTCACCGCCTGCCGGATCCGCGCGGCCACCTCGTCGGGCGTGGCCGTCGCGTCGATCACGCGGATCGTCTCGGGCGCGGCCGCCGCCTCGTGGAGGTAGCCGTCGCGGAGCCGCCGCCGGTAGTCGCCGCCGCGGTTCTCGAGCTTGTCGAGCGGCCGGTCGAGCCGGCGGGCCGCCGTCTCGAGGTCGACGTCGAGCACGAGCACGAGGCCCGGCACGAGGCCGCCGGTGGCCACCGCCCCCACGCTGCGGATCGCCGCCGGGTCGAGCCCGCCGGCGTGCCCCTGGTAGACGACGTTCGAGAGCAGGTAGCGGTCGGAGATCACCCACTCCCCGCGGGCCAGCGCCGGGGCGACCACCTCGGCCACGAGCTGCGCGCGGGCGGCCATGTAGAGGAGCATCTCGGCGGTCGGCGCGAGGTGGAGGTCGTGGCGGTCGAGGAGGATCGGCCGGATCGCGTCGCCCACGGCCGTCGACCCGGGATCACGGCAGGTGGTCACCTTCCCGCCGCGGCCGGCGAGCCAACGGGCGAGCGGGCCGAGCTGCGACGACTTGCCGGCGCCGTCCATCCCGTCGAGCACGATGAACCGCGGTGGCGTCATGCCGGAAGCCCGTTCCCGTCGCGCGTGCTCAGAAGCCCTGCGTGCCGAGCCACCGCTCGCACTCGACCGTCCACGGGTGGAGCTGCTTCGTGCCATCGTAGGGCCGCACCCCCAGGCCGAGGCCGTGGCGGCCCGTCTCGTAGACGTGGAGCTCGTAGGGCCGGCCGAGCGACTTGAGGCGGATGCCGAGCTCGAGGATCGGCTCGAGCTTCACGGCCGCGTCCTCGAAGGTGTGCCAGATGAAGAGCGGGGGCAGCTTGTCGTGCGCCGCGAGTTCGCCGGAGAGCTCGCGGGAGAGCTCCTCGGAAGGGGCGTCGCCGAGCAGGTTCTTCCGCGAGCCGCCGTGGGTCTTGTCGGGCATCATGCTGACCACGGGGTAGCAGAGCACGCCCACGGCGGGCCGAGACGACTGCCGATCGATCGGGTCGGCGGCCTCGGAGTTACCGTCGTCTCCCTTGAGGCAGGCGGTCAGGGCCAGGTGGCCGCCGGCGGAGGAGCCGATCACGCCCACGCGAGCCGGCTCGACCTTGAACTTCTCGGCGTCGTGGCGGACGAGCCGGATCGCGCGGGCCACGTCGCCCTGCATCACGGGATGGCGGTAGCCCTTGCTGCCCAGGCGGTAGCGCAGCACGAAGGCGGAGATGCCCTGCGAGTTGAGCCAGCGGGCGTAGTCGGTGCCCTCGTGGTCGGCAAGCGCGCCATAACCGCCGCCGGGGCACACGACGAGCGCCGCCGACACCCCCGCCGCCTGCTTCGCGGGCCACCAGGTGACGACGGGGATGTCATGGTCGGCGTCGCCCTTCGCACCGGGCGCGGCGCCGTCCCAGAGTCGGATCACGCCGGCCGACTCGCCGGCCATCATCGGCGGGGGCGGAGAGGCCGGCTGGGCGAACGCCCGCGCCGTGAACAGCAGGATCGTCGCCAAGGCAGGGAGGGCTGTGGTGCGTGTGGTCATGGAGGGCGCATCCAGACGAGGACGGGAGACGAGCGACCGCCGCATGATACGGCATCCATCGCCGGGCCGCGCCTCACCGCCGGAGCAGTTTCTGGATGCCCAGCGGATCGGCCGGATCGAGGGGGGCGACCACGCGGCAGACGTCGGCGGCCATCGGCCGCCGGCCCGTCTCGAGCAGGCAATGCACGAGCCCCTTGGCCGCCTCGAAGAAGGGATGGTTGCCGGCGAGGGCATGCGGCAGGGGCTTGGGATTGCCGGCCGCCTGCAGCGCCCGCAGGCAGAGTTCGTAGGCCCGGCCGAAGTGGCCGCGGGCGAGCTTGGCGTCGCCCTCTTCCAGGGCGATCATCCCCAGGTGCACGTGGGCCTCGAGGAAGTCAGGACACTCCGAGAGCAGCCAGACGAGTTCCTCGCGGGCGATCTCGGGCTCGCCGCCCGCGATCATCGCCTCCACCTCCTCGATGTCTTCGCGACGGCGGCGGGCGCAGCGGGGCTGCACGATCTCCCAGGCCGGGCCGGCCGCGGCGTCACGTCGCGCAAGTGTGATCCGCTCGTCGCCGCCCGGCGCTCGGCCGCGATTGGCGTTGCCGCGACCGCGGCTGCCGGTCTGCTTGCTGCGGTCGCGGGGAGATTCGTCGGCGGTCATGCGGGGTGGTGGCAGGCGGTGCGGGCGGGTCGGGCTAGACTGCAAGCCTACCGCGGATTGGATCGGGCACGAGGACGGCCCGCCGCGGCCCCGACAGCCCTCCGGGAACGCCATGCGATCGGCCGCCGTTTCCCCGTCATGGCGATGAGTCCGGCCCCACGGTCGCAGCGCCGCCAAGAACGCTCGTCGTCTGCGGCCTCTGGCGCGGCGGCCCCGCTGCTGGCCTGGTATCGCCGCCACCGCCGCGACCTGCCGTGGCGGGCAAGCCGCGATCCCTACCGGGTCTGGGTGAGCGAGATCATGCTCCAGCAGACGCAGGTGGAGCGGGTCAGGGAGTTCTTCACGCGGTTCATGGAGCGGTTTCCCGACGTGGCCGCGCTCGCCCGGGCTCCCGAGCGGGCCGTCCTCAAGCGGTGGGAGGGCCTCGGCTACTACCGGCGGGCCCGGCAGTTGCACGCCGCGGCCAAGCGGATCGTGGCCGAGCATCGCGGGGAGTTTCCGCGGACGGCGGCCGAGCTTCGCGGTCTGCCGGGGATCGGCCGCTACACCGCCGGCGCGATCGCCTCGATCGCCTTCGGGCAGCCGGAGCCGATCGTGGAGGCCAACAGCCGTCGCGTCATCGCCCGGCTCGTGGGCCATGCGCAGCCCGTGGGCGGCGCCGCGGACGAAGCACTCTGGCAGATCGCGGCGACGCTCGTGCCGCGGCGCGACCCGGGTGTGTTCAACCAGGCCCTCATGGATTTGGGCGCCATGGTCTGCACGGTCGCGCGGCCGCTCTGCAACCGCTGCCCGCTGGCCGCGACCTGCGTGGCGCGGGCGACGGGCCGCGTGGAGGAGATCCCACTGCTGCCGAAACAGCGGGCCGTGAAGCAGGTCCGCGAGACGGCCCTCGTGCTCGAGTGCGGCGAGCGCGTGGTCGTCGAGCGACGCGGGCCGGGTGAGTGGTGGGAAGGGCTCTGGGATTTCCCCCGGGCGGCCGGAGGGGACCGCCGCCGGCCCGGCGACCGCGTGCTCGGCACGATCGCCTACACGGTGACCCACCACCGCGTCACGTGCCGCGTGGCCGCGCGGCGGCTAGCCCGCGGGCCCGCGGTCACCCCGACCCGCCGGCTCGTCTCGCTCGCGGCGCTCTCGCGGCTGGCGATGACGGCCCCCGGCCGGCGGATCGCCCGGCTGCTGGCGGCCCACGAGCCGCCGGACTAACTCGGCGTGCCGAACTGTCGCATGTTCGTCACGGTGGCGCTGGCCGTGGCGCCGGCCGAGCCGATCAGGCTGAACACGAGCTGAGGCACCGGATTCGCGGCCGAGGCGAACGCTCCGTTGATGATGGTCTGGTTCCGGAACACGTCAAGGCTGATCGTCGCCATCCGCGGGCCGGCCCCCGACGCCCCGCCGTCGAGCGTGAGCAGCGGGATGGTCATGAATCCCGTCGAGCCCGAGAGGAGCGTCGGGGGGAGATTGACCTGCGGCACCGCCATGCCGTGCACCGAGACCACCAGCTGCACCGTCTCCCCGGGGTCGATGCCCGCGAAGGCGACGTCGAGCTCGAGGCCTGTGCCGGTCGGCCGGTCGGTCGGATTGGTCGCAAAGGGCACGAAGCTGATCGTGGCCGTCGACAGCGGATTGGCCCCGCCAATCGTGAAGATCATCTCCGAGCCGTCGTCCACGACGTTGCCCATCGTCGGCTGGGCCGCGTAGGCGAGCGGCGACGAACTCACCGTCACGGCCGGAGACGCGCCGCTTCCCGCGACCTCGAACTGCCGTCGCACGAACTCGCCGGGATTCGGGGAGGGGAAGGGCTGGAACTGTTCATGCGTCGGCTGGAGCAAGGCCGTCGTGGCCGGATTCAACAGCGGCGACCAATACAACCCGTTCTTCACATTGCTTGCGGCGGAGGGGTTTTGCAGGCTCGCCTGGGCGTACCAGGCCGGCGGGTAGTCGTGGGACGGGAAGAGCGCGTTCAAGTCGCCGGCGATGCTGCCGGACGGGTTGTAGAGCTCGGCCGGCCTGAGCAGCACGTCCACCACGCTCCCGAGCCCGGCGTACCCGTTGAGTGGCGCACCAAAGCCGGTGGCCGAGTAGTAACTGTCGACGAAGGTGCCCCCCGTAGCCTCGCGGCCGATCGCGACGGGCGTCTTGCTGATCCTGCCGGGGGGCAGTTCCTGGAGGAACCGCCAGACGAAGTTTTGCCCGCCGCCGATGCCCGGGATGTCCAGATCGATCGGCCGGGTGGGGCCCGTTTCGGGGGATTCGAACAGGGTCAACTGCGAGACGGGTACGTCCGCCGCCTCGAGCGCCACCGTCGCCACCGTGGCCACCTTCGCGCCGTGGCTGTGGCCCATCAGGTGCACGAGGCCCTTGTTGGTTCCGAAGAAGCTCGGGGCGAGCGCCTGCTTGATCGCCTCGGCCAGCATCAGCCCCGCCCACTGCGTGCGAGACTCCGACTGGCCCACGTAGAGCAGCGACTTGATCGTGGTCTCCAGGTCGTAGCCCGAGAACGTGAGCGGCACGGCGGTGATCGCCGCGCTCGTCGGCTGGGACAGCCGCACCTGGGTCGGGCCGAGGATTCGCGCGACGGTCGTGCCGGCAGGGATGCCGGCGCCGGTCACTTCCAGGCCGACCCCGAGCATCGACGTATCGCCGACGTCGATCACGTGCAGGTCTGCGGCGGCCGGCGGCGGGGGTTGGACGGTCGAGCCGGTGAGAGTCAGGTTGACCTTCTCCGAGGCCGTCGGCGTGGCCGACAGGTCGAGCCAGCTGTAGGCGATCACGATGGCGGCGGGATCCGCATCGATGATCGTCTGGGCCATGCCCGTCGAGGCGACCTGCGCGGTGGGATCGAAGAGCCATGGCGGCACCAGTTGGCTCGGGGCCCACGACTTGAGCGGGTCACCCGGGTCCGAGCCGAGCAGGACCGCCTCGGTCTTGCCGGGCGCCCAGCCGTGCGAAATGAAGTAGACGTTCTTCGGAGCGGCGGCGGTGCTCGCGAGCGAGCCGGCGGCGACGGGCAGATCGAATGCCTGCGTCGTCGGGTTGTAGCGCTGCAGTCGGGAGAGCGGCGAGACGGAGGGTGAGAGCGACGAGGCCATCGCCATCACGTCCCAGGTGGCCGTGGACGTGTACCCGGTGAGGTTGCGGAACGTGGCCGAGCGGCTCAACTGGCGGGCCAGCTGCACCGCGTTGCCGTCGCCCGCCGCGAAGGCCCGGATTTCGCCCGGATTGGCCTCCCGGCCCAGCATCGCGGCGTAGGTGATCGCCCCGCGGTATTGCTTCGTCAGGTTGCCGCGGCCCTGGAAGGCCGATGTGTTGACCAGATTCAGCGCCAGCTGGCCGCGTGATGTGCCGGCCGCGAGCTGGTTCACCGCCGAGCGGAACGGCCCGGGGGCCGGTGACCGGCCGAGCAGTTGCCGGTAGAGAAACCGCACGTAGTCGCCGTTCGCGAGCCGGCTCGTGTCGCCGTGGGTCGCCACGAACGGCTGCGAGCTCATGATGCCCTGAAACGTTGCGGCGGGCGTGACGCCCAGCCGCTGTTGCTGGCCGCTGGCCCGCACGATCTCGATCGGCAGCACGCCGGGGAACATCGCATCCGTGAAGCCCGCCACCGGCCGAATGACGGAGCCGAACTCGGCCGACTGCAGCAGCCGGCCGAACTCCTCGGCCACTGGCCCCCCATTGAGGCGGCTCACGGAGGCGGCGAGTTCGTCGGCCGTGGGCGGCCGCTGGAGCACGAGCTCGTAGAGGTTCTGCGCGATCGCTTGGTTGCGCGACGCGAGCGCGAACGTGAGCCCGGTCACGTCGGTGGCACCGACGGTGAGATCGTAGGAGAGCGACTGGGCCGAGGTGCCGAGGAAGCCGGCTGGCAGGACCACCGACACCTCGCGGCGGCCAGTCGTGACGCCCGGGAAGGAGTAGTTTCCGCTGGAGCCGGTCACCTGCTGGGCGAGCAGGGTGCCAGCCGGGTCTCGGAGTTGAACGGTGACGCCGGGGATGCCGGCGAACAGCGGGTCGTTGGGATCGAGGCCGACGGCGTCCACCGACCGCTGCACGCTGCCGCTGACCGTGGCCAGCATGGCCCGCCGCTCCAGCTGCTCGACGCCCACCTTCGCCCGCCGCCGCCGCCTCGTGCGCTCGCCCATGTCGTCACCTCGTCACGGGCGGTGTCCGCCGCCACGGGCCGTGGACGGGCAACGCTCCCGGATTCACGGCGGGAGGAGATTACCCCCGCGCCGACGGCGGCCACAAGCAGCGGGCGTGGACGGTCATTTGCCGCGGGCCGGCCGCGGTGGGAACCTTTCCGCGACCGCGTGCATCACAGACTTCGACCGCCGCCGCCCGAGCCCGTTCGTTTTGGAGCCTTGCCATGACCCGCCTGCCCCTGATCGTGAGCCGCTGCCTCGTCGCGGCGTGCCTGATTGCCTCCGCCCACCAGGGCACGCTTTCGGCGGCCGAGCCGGCCGCGGCGGAACTGCCGCTCGAGAAGGTCGTGCTCTTCACGTCCGGCGTCGGCTACTTCCAGCACGGGGGGAAGGTCACGGGAGACGCGACGGTCGAGATGAGCTTCAAGTCCGAGAACGTGAACGACCTGCTCAAGAGCATGGTCGTCGAGGATCTCGGCGGCGGCACCGTGCCGGCCGTGAGCTACGCCTCGCGCGACCCGATCACCAAGACCCTCGGTACGTTCGCGATCGATCTCACCGACGACCCGTCGATCGGTAGGATCCTCGCCCGGCTGCGGGGCGAGCGGATCGAGGTCGAGGCGGCCCCGCCGGCGACCGGAAAGATCGTGGGCGTCGAACGGCGGCAGGTGCCCGTGGGCGACGACCAGTCGGTCGAGAAGGAGTTCATCACGATCCTCACGGCCGACGGCCTGCGGACGCTCGCCCTGGATGCGATCACCCGGATCCGGCTGCTCGACGACAGGCTGCAGCACGAACTGGAGCAGGCCCTCGCGGTGCTGGCGCTCGGCCACGACAACGAGAAGAAGTCGGTGTCGGTCGCCTTCGCGGGTCAGGGGGAGCGGGCCGTCCGCCTGGGCTACGTGCAGGAGGCGCCGGTCTGGAAGACGAGCTACCGGCTCGTGCTCGGAGGCGACGAGGCGGCCGGTGAGAAGCGGGACGGCAAGCAGGGCGGCAAGGCCCTGCTCCAGGGCTGGGCGATCGTGGAGAACACGACCGACCGCGACTGGAAGGACGTGCGGATGGCGCTCGTGAGCGGCCGGCCGATCTCGTTCGTGATGGATCTCTACCAGCCGCTCTACGTGCCCCGCCCGGTCGTCGAGCCGGAGCTCTACGCGTCGCTGGCCCCGCAGGTCTACGGACAGGGCATGGAGGCCGCCGAACGGGAGTTCGCCAAGCGGAAGGCGGGCGACGAGAAGGGGGCGGCGATGATGGACACGGCGTCGGCGGCTCCGCCGATGGCCCCGCTGCCGATGGAGGCCGCGGGTCTGGGGGTGCTGCGGGAGCAGCAGGGCGGCCGCCGGGACATGTCGGCCAACGGCATGGCGGCGATCCGGAGCGTGGCGGCGGGCGAGGCGCTCGGCGAACTCTTCCGCTACGAGATCGCGGCGCCCGTCTCGATCGCCCGGCAGCGATCCGCGATGCTGCCGATCGTGGCCGAGCGGGTGGAGGCCGAGAAGGTCTCGGTCTACGATGACAGCGTGATGCCCAAGCACCCGCTGGCCGGGGTGCGGCTGGTCAACTCGACCAAGCTCGACCTGATGCAGGGGCCGATCACGGTCTTCGACGCGGGCGCGTATGCCGGCGACGCCCGGATCGAGGATCTGCCGGCGGGCTCGAGCCGCCTGCTCACCTACGCCGTCGACCTCGACGTCGAAGTGGCCCCACGGTTCGAGCCGAAGCCCGAGGAGCTCGTGAGCGTGAAGCTCGTGAAGGGCACGCTCGTCACCTCCCGCAAGCAGGCCCGCCGCAAGGTGTTCGAGGTGAAGAACTCGGGCGCGGATGCCGTGAAGCTGCTCGTCGAACATCCACTCGAGGGGGGCTGGAAGCTCCTGGAGCCGGCTCAGCCGGCGGAGAAGACCCGCGACCGCTACCGGTTCGCCGTCGAGGCCGAGCCCGGCAAGCCGGCCATCCTCGCCGTGGCCGAGGAACAGGTCGTGTCCCAGCAGGTGGCGCTCACGAACCTCGACGACGGGGTGATCCTCTTCTATTCCAACGCCAAGGTGACGAGCCCCGCGGTGAAGCAGGCGCTGGCCGACGTGATCGGCAGGAAGCGTGAGATCGAGCGGCTCGCCCAGGAGCGGGGCCGCCGCGAGCAGGAGATCCAGGTCGTGGCCCAGGAGCAGGAGCGGATCCGGCAGAACATGGCCCAGCTCGACCGGGCCAGCGACCTCTACACCCGCTACGTGACGAAGTTCGCGGAGCAGGAGGACCGGGTTGAATCGCTCCGCAAGGAGATCGCGGCGCTTCAGGACCAGGAGCAGCAGGCCCGCCGCGGCCTCGACGAGATGCTGACGAAGGTGGAGGTCGAGTAGTTCGAGTCGTTTTTCCCAGGAGACCATCCCATGCCTCGGTTCACGATCCCGCTGGCCGCACTCGGGCTGCTCGTGACGGGTTCTGCCGTCTCGGAAGATCCGCCCGTCCGCGTGCCGACCCCCCCACCCGGCTCGGCCGTCGAGGCGGCGCGCGGAACGTCCCAACTCGCCTGGGAACTCGTGCGGGCCTCGGGGAGTGGCAATGCGATCCTCTCGCCGGCGAGCGTCTGGGAGGCGTTGGCGATGACGCATGCGGGAGCCAAGGGTGAGACGGCCGCCGAGATCGCCGCCGTGCTCGGGGTGCCCGACGACCGCGGGCAGATCGCCGCCGCCGCCGCTGCGATGCGGCAGGCGCTCGCCGAGGCCAAGGGGGAGAAGATCAAGCTCGACGTGGCCAATCGGATCTGGGTGCAGGAGGGCAAGCCGTTCGAGGCGGGGTTCACCGGCCTGCTGGAGGCGAAGTATGGGGCCGCCGCGGGCCTCGTGGATTTCGCCTCCAAGCCCGAGGACGCCCGCGGCGAGATCAACGCCTGGGTCGGTGAGCACACGGCCGACAAGATCCCCGAACTCCTGAAGTCGGGAACGATCACGCCCCTGACGCGGCTCGTGCTGACCAATGCGATCTACATGAAGGCGCCCTGGGCCACGCCCTTCGAGGCATCGGCCACGCAGCCCGAGGCGTTCGCGGTCGGCGACGGTGAAACGGCGGAAGTGCCCTTCATGCACGCCTCGGGAAAGATGGTCGCCGGCACGTCGGGCTCCGGGGACACGGCCGCCACCGTCTGCGAGATTCCCTACGCCGGCGGCCGGCTCGCGATGGTGCTCGTGGTGCCCACGAAGGCCGACGGGCTGCCCGCCGTGCTCGCCGGAATGAAGGGGGACTGGCGCACGAACTGGAATGCGGCCGGCCCCGGCACCGTGCGGATGCGTCCGGTGATCCTCGCTCTGCCCAAGTGGACCGCCCGCAAGCCCCTGTCGCTCAGCGCGGCCCTCAAGTCGCTCGGCATGAAGCGAGCGTTCGTCGCCGGTGAGGCCGACCTCTCGGGCATGGACGGCGGCCGGGACCTGTTCGTGTCAGATGTCGTGCACGAGGGCTTCGTCGAGGTCTCCGAGGAGGGCACCGAGGCGGCTGCGGCGACGGCCGTGGTCGTGGCAACCCGGGCGGCGGTGATCCCGGAGGAACCGCTCGCGGTCAAAGCCGACCGCCCCTTTGCCTGGGCCGTGGTCGAGCGAGGCACGGGCGCCGTGCTCTTCGCCGGCACGGTCACCGACCCGCGGTAGCAAACGGCAAACGGCAAACCAAACGGCGAACCAAACGGCAAACCAAAGGACTGCGAGGGGCTGCCAGTGCCAATGGAGCCGGCGTAGGAAACCGAGCGCAGCCGGGACGGCGAAAGCGAGGTTTCCTCCGAGCGAGCGGAAGGCAGGATGCCTGCAGCGAGCGTCCGGCGAGATGGCACGGGCAGCCCCGAGCCCGCACGCGCAAGGCCCCCCGAGCGTCCGGCGACATGGCACGGGCAGCCCCGAGCCCCGGATGGTAGGCTTCCGGCACCTTCCCGGAGACTTTCCCATGCCAGCCCTCGTCCGTCTCACCCTCGTCCTCGCTCTCACCGCCGCGGCCGCCCGGGCCGCCGATCCCAAGCCGCTCGAGGTGCTGCTCGTCGCCGGCGGCTGCTGCCACGACTACGCCACGCAGACGAGGCTGCTCGAGGGGGGCATCGAGGAACGGATCCGGGCCAACGTGACGGTGGTCCACAACCCCGACCGATCCACGAAGGCCAGGTTCGAGGTCTACGAGAAGGACGGCTGGGCCGACGGCTACGACGTGATCCTGCACGACGAGTGCTCCGCCGACGTCACCGACGGGCCGTACGTGAAGCGGATCCTCGACGCCCACCGGGCCGGCAAGCCGGCCGTCAACATCCACTGCGCGATGCACTCCTATCGCTGGGGCGAGTTCCGCAAGCCTGTCGAGGCGGGGGCCGACAACGCCGGCTGGTACGAGATGATCGGGCTGCAGTCGACCGGCCACGGCCCGCAGTTTCCGATCGCGGTGGCCTACGAAGACCACCCGATCACGAATGGGCTCGCCGACTGGACCACGATCAACGAGGAACTCTACAACAACATCCAGGTGATGCCCTCGGCCAAGACGCTCGCGGTGGGCGTGCAGTCGCTGCCCGCCCCGAAGAACAAGCCCGACGCCCAGCCGGGCGAGGCCAAGGCCGTGGTCGCCTGGACCAACGAGTACGGCCCCAACAAGACCCGGATCTTCAGCACGTCGCTCGGCCACAACAACGACACCGTCGGCGACGACCGGTATCTGGACCTCGTCTGCCGCGGCATCCTCTGGGCGGCCGGCAAACTCGCCGCCGACGGCGCCCCGGCCGCCGGTTACGCCCTCGAGGCCGCGACTGCCGGAAAATAGGCGGTTCCCGGCCGCCGCAGGCCTGCAAACTCGACCCAAGCGGCACTGGTTCGCTGGGGCTTGGGTCATGCTTTCCGCAGGCGCCAAGCGGCTTTCTCCCGCGTGAGCGCGCGGGGGGCTCGGCGCCGATAGCCCAGCGGGGGACTCGACCGATCCGGTCGGGCGGAAGGGGACGCGACGGGGTGCGTGATGGGTTTTCGCATGCGGGCGAACGGGTGGCGGAACGGGTGGGCGACCGCGGTCATGGCGGCGGTTTCGCTGCTGGCGACGGCCCGGGCCCAGGAGGAAGGGGTTCCCACCGAGGTGAGCCCGCCGGCCTTCACGCCCGGTGAGGTCCTGACCCAGGATCTGCCCGACGACGCCTGCATGGAGGAGCTCCGCCGCTGCTGCTCGTGCTGCCCGGGCTGGAGCCACTACGCGATCTTCGACGTGTTGTTTCTCCAGCGAAACGCCCAGATCGGCAACGCGCCGCTCGTCTACAACGCCGACACGAACCTCCCCGTGATGACGGCCCAGGACCTGCAGCCGGGCATCGGCACCGGATTCCGGCTGTTCTATGGACAGTTCATCAATGACAGCATGGGCTGGGAGGTGGGCTACACCGGCATCTACGGGATGTTCGGCGACGCGACGGTGAACGGGCCCGACAACCTGGAGCTGCCGCCGCCGCTCGGCCTGGCGGTCAACAACTTCAATGACGCCGAGCAGATCCGCGGCACCTACGCGTCCACGCTCAACATCGCCGAAGCCAACGTCTTCTGCTACGACTGCTGCGAGGACTGCGGCCCCGACTGGTGCGGCCTGACCCGCTGCAAGCGGAACTGCCACTGCATCGACTGGCTGGCCGGTTTCATCTGGGCCGGGCTCGACGAGACCGCGAACCTCAACGCGATCTGCTGCTCGCCGCCGGAGCCGGCCAACTACACGGTTCGCACGAGCACCAACTACTTCGGCGGGCAGATCGGGATGCGGGGCCGCCGTGAGTGGCGTCGCTGGGCGGTCGAGGGCTGGTGGAAGACGGCCCTCTGCGGCACCAACGCCTACCAGTCGGCCGACCCGATCGTGGGCACGATCTCGGGGCAGGATCGGCCCGCGGTCTCCGCCAACGCCACCGGCGTGGGCTTCATCGGCGGCCTCAACGGCACGCTCATCTACCGGCTCACCGACCGCTGGGGTCTGCGGGCCGGCTACAACCTCTACTGGCTCACCGGCGCCGCGCTGGCGCCGACGCAGTGGGACTTCGCCACGGCGACCGGTGCGGGCACCGGGATCAACGACAACGGCGGGCTGTTCCTGCACGGTGCCAACTTGGGCACCGAGTACCGCTGGTAGGGGCCTGTCGCGCGCGCGGCTCGGGGCTGCCCCTGCCATGTCGCCGGACGCTCCCTTCGGCCATCGTGGCCTCCGGTCGCTCGGAGGAAACCTCGCTTCGCAATCCTTGCTGCGCTCGGTTTCCTACGCCGGCTCGATTGGCAGGGGCAGCCCCGAGCAGTCCTTTGGTTGGAGGTGTGGTGCGTCGGGGCGTCGGTTGAGGGCGTGGGGCGTCGATTCGTCAAAGCGGACCCTGATCGCCGCATCGCGTACGAGCACAGCCGCCCGGAGGTGCGGCCGGCGGCCGGGGCCGGAGGCCCGCGGGCCGCCAAGGCTGCAGCGGGCAGGGATACCGCTGCAGCCGTGAAGCTGGCCTACCGCCGCAGCATCGCGACCCGGAGCGGCGGATAGGCCACGGTCGATTGCGGCAGCAGCCTGCCGCCGGCGCCTGAGGGTGAGCTGTTCCGCCGCACGCCGTTGGTGCGGCCAAACTCCCCCTCGACCGTGAAGATCTCCACTTCGCTGGCCGCCGCCGCGAACACCGCCGCGCGGGTGCCGCCGAAGGCCTGGAACGACGCCTCGCGGGTGCGGGACAGACCGGT
>Ga0214917_10002127_pt1 | contig 24636 bp, 17 predicted proteins | sample LL_1208_BB_MetaG_FD_177983 | JGI IMG/M metagenome (GOLD analysis project Ga0214917, IMG submission 177983) | Freshwater microbial communities from Lake Lanier, Atlanta, Georgia, United States - LL_1208_BB | ecosystem: Environmental > Aquatic > Freshwater > Lake | place: USA: Georgia | collected...
TATGGCCCATCTCAACTGATAAAATGAAGAAAGATGAGTTGGTGGCTTATCTTTCAGAACATATTTTGTTTGAGTAAATTCTCAAAATTTTAGACTAATGTTGTAATTTCAAATCGGCCCTTAGCGGGAGGACTTTGCTCCGCTTTTTGCTGAGTTAATGGTGTATATGATATTCTTATGAAATATATTAATAGGGTATTGTAAATTATAGTTAAAATTTTTTGTAATAATATTAAGTGTGATGTTTTCCCAATTACTGTGTTAATCTAAGTAGCTCAAATAAAATACCCAGCGGTCTAATTACCTATAAAAATTGAAATCAATGATCTTAGTTAAATCCCCCCCCCCTTTCTCGTTAACTATACCATTTATTAGAATCCTGTAAATCATGGCTCGTCAGATTACAGGTTTTGCTGATAACTGCTGGGAGGTTCGTGAAGATGGCAGTGTAGTGCGTCGCGCAATGGACCGTAGCTACAAAGAGCATCTTTTGAGTGGAATACCAATAGAAGAAATCATTGATAGCAAGATTTGTAGTGAGTCTGTTCTTCAATCTCCACGAGTTTTCAAGATTTGGTCAACATATTGGTCTACTAAGCCAGTACGACCAATCTTTCTAGAGCCAGCTGTTATTAAGCCATTGAAGTGTAGTCGTTGTCGCTCCATTCTTAAGAAAGAATGGGAATGGCATACATGCCTAGCGTGGATCACATGTGAAGACTGTGGACAGGAGTATCAGGATGATCCGATTGAAGACACTCATTATTGTAATCATTCTGTTAATCCAGAAAACTGTGATGCCAATGCTAACGCTGATGATATACCAGCTTATTATCATGATTTATCAGTCATTCACAATCATCGTGGTAAGCCAAAGAAAGCTTCGCGACGTAAACAGCCAAAGTTCATAACCAAAGCTCAAAAGGACGCTAGTGTGCTAGCTCGTGGCAAGATTCGTAGGGAGTTTGATCTTCCTACAAACTCATTCAAGGCTCTTCAGGAATGGCAAAAAATTCAAGATAATTATATCACAACTATTTCTTTTCAACTTCGCTGGGGTGAAAAACAGTATAGATGGTGCGATGTTGACTCAATTATTAAGCGTTTTGAAACAACACTAGAGCCAGAAGATAATGTCATGAAAAAGTGGTATATTTGGTCCTCAATGTTTCTCAAGGAATACATGCCCATTGATAGAACAATCTATCATCGTTATTTTGATTCCTTATCTTGGGATGATTATGAAAGTTGGGACAGTGACTACAGAATAAGTATGTACTATTAATCCCGCTTGTTATTGACTGAAAAATTGAAGTATTTACCTAGTATAGTGATGTCTATATCATTTCTTGTTAATAATTATCTTACAAATATGGACTTTGAGCCTCGTCGCAAGAAATCAGATAAAGCAAAGGAAAAGTATGATCGGAATGGAAGTTACACAAACAAACATGTGCGAATAAATGAGAGATTATTAGAGCGTAAGAATACCTCTACCATTCCGCCAACAAGTACAAAGAAGTAAAAAAATTGAAAATACAAAACATTAATGTTTTTTTTCTTATTCAACTATAGCCCACAACTAAAATTAATTTGTGGTAAAGCCAAAATGGATGACTATGATAATAGCTGGTATGAACAAGAAGAACAACTGACGTATGAACAATTGGTTGAAGGATACGAAGATTCCAGTATTTTGATTGATTCTTATCCATCAATTACAGATATAACGTTGATTACGCCAATTGATATTTTATTGGATTATCTAATAGCAACCAGTCAAACATGTTTTATAATTACATATCAAAATCAGCAAATCCTTGGTACAGGATTTGTAGATAGAATTAATGGAGAACATAAGCTTGTTGTTAATTTTGATGATGAAAATCTAATAACATCTGATCCCAGACAAGCTGTTGATACAGCTCTAACGTATTCAGGAAATACACCACTATCATTTTTCCAATATCCATTGGATTATATCTATATTGCTGGGTGTGGCACAAATTGGGCGAGAATGCTACAGCAACTTACTAATCTTTCGTATTGCTTAGAACAAATGACAGGGTAGTTGATATATCATTTTCAATAAAAATGTAGGAATGTATGAATGTATGAATGTATGAGAAAAATTGAAATCCCACTTTTTTATTGAATACTACCCCCCCCCTCATTTACTCTATTACAGCAAGAATGCCTGTTAAACTTAAGCCAGTAATTCCGCCAATTTGGCCTGATATTAAATATCTACCCCATCAAAAAATAGGTATTCAATGGATGATTAATATGGAGCGAAGAGGCACTGATGTTAAGTTTACTGGTAAGAATTTCACACGAGTTTTTGGTGGAATTCAGGCAGATGAAATGGGTCTTGGTAAAACTATTCAAATGACGGCAACCATGCGAGCAAATCCAAAAGAACGAAGTCTGGTAATTCTGCCCGTGGCCCTTCAGGAAACTTGGATTGGTGTTCTTGTACGTGCTGGATTTAGAGTTATTGTTCCAAGACGTTCAGGATCAATATATATCTGGGTAAAACATCCTAACTGTCTTGATGCCAACATAATTCCAGGGTCTGGAACAGTCTATGTGACGAACTACGAAAAGGTTAACCGTTACCCATCACTCTTTCATTCCAAGTTTGACCGAATTGTACTTGATGAGGCCCATAAAATTTCAAATAACTCCACGGCTAATTTCAAGTCAATATGCAGAATTGAAACAGATATTCGCTGGGCGATGACTGGAACTCCAATTGTTAATTCATGGAATGATTTAAAGAGCCTTCTGATCTTCCTAGGCATTTCGGATGATAATCTTCCTAAATGCTTTGGTGCTGAAACTAGACATGTAGAGGAATCGGCGAGACTTATTATTCATAGATCCATGGATTCTCTGAGAACTTCCATTCCATCGGCTCCTCCTGTACCTGTCCAACATGTTCATCGTCTTGATTTTGCATCAGAATCCGAGGCAGATTTCTACAGAGGAGTACAGGGTGCTATCAAATCTACTTTGATTGAGTATAAAAATGATATAGTTGAAGGTGGTCAAGGTAGTGTTTTCAAACTATACCTCCGTCTTCGTCAAATATCTATTCATCCAAATATTTACATTCAATCAAGGCGGAAAGCAAATGCTGGTAGCTACTCACGGCCACTGTTCTCCAAGCCATCAACAAAATTCCTGGCTCTTGAAAAATTAATTCGTTCAGAAAGAAATAATGAGATGACAGTTGTACCACGATACATAGTATTCTGCCAGTTTATAGAAGAAATGGCGATGCTAAAAAAATTCCTGAAAGAACTGCCTGGGCTTGATCTTGTAGTAGAAACCTTTCAAGGAGGAATGACTGATACTCAACGTAGTTTATCTTTGAAGCGTGCTAAATCAAGTGCTGATGTTTTCCTGATTCAATTACAAGCTGGAGGTTGCGGTCTAAATCTTCAGGAATTTAATCGCATCGTCTTTATGAGTCCATGGTGGACCACAGCACTAATGAATCAGGCGATTGCTCGTGCTGTTAGAATAGGACAGAAAGATGTTGTTCATATACATAAATTCCTTCTGAATGAAGAAGCTACAATTAACATTGATGAAGCTATGATGGAAAAAGCTGAATCAAAAAATATGATACTTCAAGAGTTATTTGAAGAAGTATGTCGTACTAGGAGTTAGATATCGTAAATGGATAAGAGTTTAAAAAAGAATTAATTTTTTTTTATAGACAAATTGCCAAAATGGATAAATATGTACCACCCCTACGAATTAAAGTGTCACAGGTAGCTCCTGAATCTACACATCATACAAGTTCTAGTAGTTTCAGTAGTTATAAACCGCCGTCAAGAATATCATCATATTCTTCTCAAAAATCAAATGATGTACCAATCACACCTGATTTTGGTTCTGCCGCTGACTTTCCATCACTTAGTAGTTCACAAGTAAGTACACCGAAACCTCAAAGAACTCAAGGATGGTCCCAACTAGCACGGGATTGGGCAGAAAAAGATCAACAGGATTTGGCACGAAAGATTGCTGAAGAAGAAAAAACTAAAAATACGTTTGGAGATAATAGCACAGGTGGTAAATTTTTTCAAAAGACTACGGCACCATCATTTAGTAAAGCAAAAAAAACAGTGTCATTTGATGATAATAATGATGTTTATGACGAATCAAAATCATCCCCATCAGCGAATCCTCTTGGTATAAAAAAAGATGATTGGTATTAAACGGATTGTCTTGACGCTCATGCATACAAATCTTCCTCCTGAAATTCATGACTAGTTTTGGATGATCTGGGTGGTAGAGAAGGTGAAGATGGTGTGATTTTCGCCATATTTTTTTTATATTCTGATGTAATTTTCCACTGCTTGTACCAATCTTGATAATGTATATAACAAAGATAACGGGGATTTATTTCAACATATAAACATACAATAGCTTTTGATGTACAAGGGCGAACTACCCTTTTAATACAACCATTTTGAACAACATTATATTTGTAAAAACAAGAACATTGCTTAGTAGAAGCAGATGACATTTTAGATGCGTTTCTAGACTTGTATAATAATTTCAATTTTTTCAACAAAGAGTATTCAAAGATTCTTTCTAGATTCCTAATAATCCAAGTAAAATATGACCTAATTGTAGCTAAAATGGATGCTTCTATGCAGACACGTTTACGACAAAAACAGGCAAATCAATGGTTAAATCGCAATAAACCGCAGGATGCTGGAACAATAACGTGGATAAATAAGTTACAGGCCTCAAGTTATATTGCTCCACATAATAATGCCTATCCAAGTGTATCTAGCAATGGTAATCCTATTATAAATTGTACTACATGTACTCTTTCAACTTCAACACCTCCTACGGAAATGATAACATCACGGCTCTCTTTCGGTGGTAGTGCAGCCAAAGTTTATAGCAGTGATCCTATTACATATAAATCAGCTAATTCAGCAGTATGTGCATGTGATGGTGGAACACCCATTCCAATTATGACTGCAACATCTAATAATTTCATTTTTCAAAATACAGCAGCAGAAGGATGGAACTATGATATTTCAGGCAATCCTGGGAAATTACAAAAACAGTATTTACCTGATTTTGATCCATATTGGCAATTAAAGGTTCCTTGCTTTCCGACAACTGATTTGAATGCTCGTCAACCTACAACATTGGATCCATCTGTATGTAATGGAACTACAATAAATAATGTTGTGCGTGCTACTAATGGTTCAATTGTATCTAATTTAATAGTGGGTAAATTCTATTCTACATATCCTCAGGGTAATATACCATCAAAGAATCCAAACTATTTGGTTTAATTATTTATAAATTTTATAAAAGTTGCGTACTATTGTATATAACTTTTATAACCTATCGTAATTATAGGGACTTTTAGAAATGTCAAGTAGTGCTCCGCGTTCTAGTCGTGCTTATATGGCTCGCGGTCCTAGAGCACAACAAGCTTCTGCAGTATCTACAGTTGCTGAACCAACAAAGCGCGTAAATGCTAGTATTCGTTTACCTGATGCTGGAATTTTAGCCGAGGCAGCAAAAGTTACTGTGCCTATTCTACAAACAAATGTGGAGTATCAAACATTTGAAGAGGGTCGTCCAATAGGTGGTCCAGTACCGAGGGCTACAGCAACTACAGTTTTACCTCCACCAGGATCTGTAATGGTTCATGATAAAAAACGTGCCCGTGCTGCCCCAGCTGCCACGGCTGTCCCAGCTGCCACGGCTGCCACGACTGCCACGGCTGCCACGACTGCCACGGCTGCCACGACTGCCACGGCTGCCACGACTGCCACGGCTGCCACGGCTGCCACGACTGTCCCAACTGCTATTGGTCCAGCATCAATAGCACCTGATTTTAGCCCAAAACTCAGTCGTATGACTGAATATGCTAAAAAAGCCTATGACGGAATAGTTTCGGCTCTTCCTGAGCCACGAGAATCTGGTATGAGAAAACCAATTGAAGAAAAATTAACAACATTTGTTGAAAATCAAGAAGAAATCGAAAATCGCAATCCTTATATGACAAGTCTTCGTCTTTTTGTACCACCAACACGAAAAGGTTTTTACTCTTTTATTGATGAAAATTTCAGAAATTTCAAACTTGTACCCATACTCAAAACGAAAGAGGAAATGGAAAATGCTTGTAAAACTCTCGGCTCAGCAGCTGCTGGACAGGTAGAAGGTTTTTTGTATCAAAAATTTGTTCGTGAATATATTCGCGCAGCAGCACCCTATCGTGGTATTCTTGTTTATCATGGTCTAGGATCAGGAAAAACATGTTCTGCAATTTCAGCTGCAGAAGCACTTTTTAGTGTAGCAAATAAAAAAATTATTGTAATGACACCTTATTCACTGCGCCCCAATTTTCAAAATGAACTAATGTTTTGTGGATTTCGTCATTTTAATGTAAATAATCACTGGACAAAACTACCAATTCTTAATGTAAAGTTTGAAATTTTTGCACGATATTTAGTAGGTGTTTCAAAGGAATATTTAGATAAACTTCGTAGTAAAAGAGGGGCACCTTATGTTTGGATTCCTGACTTTAAGAAGGAGCCAAATTTTGGATCTTTGACTGATGAAGAACGTGCAGAAATTCGCGCACAAATAAATAATGTAATTAGTCATCGTATTAAATTTATTCATTATAATGGTATAACGGCTAAAGAATTGAAAAGAATGGCATGTAAAGGTGGTGAATTTGATGATGCTGTAATTGTAATAGATGAAATACACAATTTAACAAGACTTATGCAAGGTTCAATTGTTCCTTTTCTGATAAAAACAGATACTGGTAAAGCAAAACGTCCTAGAAAACTTCCTGATGAATTAGTTGTTCCAGGTCCATTTTTACCAAAAATTTGTGAGGCAGAGGCGCTAAACTATCCAAGAGCAATATGGTTATATCGGATGTTAGTAAGTGCTAAAAGAACAAAAATAATTGGACTTTCAGGAACACCAATTATAAACTTTCCTGAAGAATTGGGTATTTTATCAAATATTCTGGGAGGTTATCGTGATTGCTTTGAATTGACTTTTACAGTAATGCCAAAGGATCTACAGGAAAAATTAAAGCGAGTTGCTGCCAGTGATCCAAAAATAGATTTATGTCATTTTGGTTCTGATGCTCGTAAACTCACTATAACTGTGTTAGATTCTGGGTATCTTAAGAGAAGTCATATTGAGAGTGGGAGTGGAGCCAGTGCGGCTACTGGAACTTTATCAGGAAAAATTATTTTTGATGGAATTGAAAAAGTTAGATCTGATGGAGGAGCAGAAGTTGAAATATCCAATGAATTAATTGAGAAAACATTTGAACGTTTTCAGGCAAACTGTTTAGCAGAAGGAATTAATGAGGCAAGAACTTGGAAACCCAACTATGTAAGTTATCCTACATTACCTCCTGATGGACGCACTTTTAGAGAAGTCTTTACATCAGGTGGATCTGAAAATCCAGGATTAAAAAATACGACAATTTTGGTGAAACGTCTCGCTGGTCTGATTTCTTATTACAAGGGATCAAAAGAAGAATATATGGCTCGTGTAACAAAAGATGAAATAGTTTACTGTCCTTTTACAAAATATTCAGCAGGGAAATACTATGAGATACGTAAGGTGGAAATAGAAGGCGAGAAAAAAGAGAAGAGCGATGGTGGCGATAAAAAAGAAACTGCAGTATGGACAGCTGTTTTATCAGGTAATAAAGATGCTGGTAAGACATTAAGTAATTATCGAGCTCGTTCGCGAACAGCATGTAATTTCGTCTTCCCATCGCGAATTCCACGGCCATTTCCTGGAGATGAGTTGGGTGTTGAAGATGAAGCAGCGAGATTGGAAGATATGGATGTTGCGGAGGCGGCTGTTGATCCAGAAGCCGATAGAAGAGCTGCTGCTCTGGCTGATGCTGAAGATGATGAAATATTGTCTCAAATAAAGGGTGAAGGTGAGGGTGAAGGTGCTACTGCCGCACGAGCAATAGCACCACAAACTTTACCAGATAATAATGACGTTGATGAGGGAATAGAATATGATTCAGATAATGAAGATGAATTAATTAGACAAGAATCTGAGCAATCAGGCGGTGGCAAAGAAGAAGAAGAAGCAGCCAAACGAGCTGAAATTGTACGCAGGGCAATGGATGCTGCACGAGCTAAGGCTGCTGCCGCTCCTGCCCCAACTGCCGTTCCTGCCCCAACTGTTAGTACTGGTAAAATTAGATTGCCCAAAAAATCAGCAGCAGCCCCAGTAGCAGCCCCAGCACCAACTCCAATTGTAGCATCAGTTACATCATCTGTAGCATCAGCAGTAGCTTCTGCCGTGGCTTCTACAGTAGCAACAACAAAATCAGCTCAACCTAAAAAAACAATTCGTTTGAAGAAAACTGCATCTGAAGCACCTAGTACTATTGGAACAGTAATAGAAGCACTAACTGGTGTAGCTTCTGCTGCTTCTGCACCCTCAGAGCCTCCGCCTGAATCAGGTGATTTGGAGTCAGTTAATTCAGCTGAAGTTGCGGTAGCAGCACCTACAGGTCCAGCTGTTGTTTCTGATAGATTATTATACGAACAGGCTATTCTAAAAACATTAACTGAACTTAATAGAGTTCGCAATGACTATTTAAATTTAGATGCTGAATCACCTGAAAAACAACTAAAAAACTATAGTCCAAAAATGGATGCCATGTTACATCGTATAAATGCAACTCCTGGATCAGCATTGGTCTATTCACAATTTAAAACACTTGAAGGCATAGGAGTTTTTAAAATTGCCATGAAAGCAAATGGATACGAAGAAATTCAATTAATTGGAGAAGGTGTTGATGCTAAATTTTCAGAAGAAACATTACGTTCACTAGCTAGAGGACCGTCTGCTGGAATTAAACGCTTTATTGGATATACAGGTGATGAAGCAAAAAATCGTGCTAACATTCGCAGTATTTTTAATGCCGAATTTGATAAACTTCCTGCTGAAATGGCCACTGCTTTGGAGCCATTTCGATCTGTAAAAAATTTTAAAGGGGAAATCTGTAAGGTTTTTTGTATAACAGCAGCAGGAGCAGAGGGAATTTCTCTGAAAAATGTTCGTTCCGTTCATATTATGGAACCTTATTGGAATAACACTCGCTTGGATCAAGTAAAAGGAAGAGCAATTCGTATCTGTTCTCATATGGACTTACCTATTGATCAACGTACAGTAGATATATTTACATACTGTGCATCATTTCCAAGTGATACTGAAAGTATTCCTTTTGAAATCCGAACTTTTGATGGAGGGACAACTGATGAATTTATTCTAAGTGTAGCACAAAGAAAAGAAAAACTTATTAAGGATTTACTAGAGGAAATGAAAGATGCTGCTGTAGATTGTTTTCTCAATTCTGATGATAATAATGAACCTGAAAGAATTTGCTTTGGAGTGGCGGGATCGAAAGAAGAAGCTTTATACCATCCAAATCTAATGGAGGATATCAACCAAACAGGATCATTATATAGAGAACGAAAAAGAGTAACCCATATTCCAGAAAAGGATGCAGTAAGTCAAGTTTCCTCTGGAGTTATTTTGCCTGATATTGGTGATGGTGACTTAGGTGTAGCTGGGGAAACATCTACTAAAGCCGAGGTAGCTCTTCCTCCATCACAAATAGTAACCCGCAAACAACAAGATCCTGTTATTGAACTCGGTGGACAACAATTACGACTTGTAGCATCTGTCCCTGGATTGGTCTGGGATTTGAAGGATGTTCGTACAGATGAAATTAAAGGACGTATTGAGAAAGATGTTGCTATGGACTCACTTCCTCTTGATATCTTGTTTGCTACTGGTCAATTTGAGACAATACAGAGATATTTTGAAGAAGGACGATACAGATTTACCTAGACCGATGAAAAAATTTGCCTCCTCTCCCCATTTGGGCTTTATAATAGTATTTTATACATTAATACAAACCAAAAACTGATAATCGAGACCTCCAAACTCTTTATAATTAAAGTATAAATCTCCTGATGAAATATATCCTCCATCAAACCATAACTTTAGATAATTATCACGCCAATCTTTAAGAATACTGCAGTTACTAAAGAATTCCCTATAATTAGATGAATTCGTATCATGTGTATGTGATGGTAAAACCATAAAATCAATTAATTTTCCATTATCAGTTCGTATCCAAATATTTTCTTCTTTACAAATGCGAAATAGTTCATTCAAATTGAGATTTAGTATAATTTGTAAAGAACCACACTTAAATACTGTATCCTTAGCAAGTTCTTCTTCAATAATTGTGTGTACTTTTTCAAAGTTTAACTGATTTTGTAATAAATCTCTCATTAAATATTCATAACGAGACTTATTACGATTCATTTTATTAAGATAGTTAGTTAGACATAATTGAGTTAGAACACCTTTACTAGGTACTAAGGCCATTTTAGTATTAACAGATCAAAGAATTTTCATTTTTCAATTTTTATTTTTCATAAAAAGGACAAAACATTGTTCAACTAATGAAAAATCGTTCAATTTTCATTAGTAGAATAAAATAATAATTATAAAAATTTTGGAAATTCATAAATTGTTTATAATCTATGGAACATTCAATCCAAAAAAATCGGATAGAGCTTTTCGCTGTGTATAATAGTCAGTTGACTGTGTTTTATTTTTAATATCCGCCCAAAAACGACGAATTGCCCCATAATTAGGAAATTGGTTATAAAGTGTCAGGAGATTTAAATTTGTAGGATAAATAACACCCGCAGCCGCTCCACCCATTTTGCGAAAGTTAGATTGTAAACAGTGTAGATCCCATGGTGCTATAGCATTATCAGGAATATCAGGGCAAGGATCATAATTATCAATAGCACCCTGTATGACACATAGGTCTCTTGATGCTGCTCCCAGAGGACTGTTTTGAGGAAAGTTCATATTCATTTTCAGGCGACCTATTTCACCTAACATAGCATCTTGTGATGCTGTACCATCACGAAAAACACTTAGATCCATAGGCGGTTGGGCATATTTATTGTAAATTTGTGTTGGATTATATTGTGAGAGTTTATCAGTATAGTTTGTAGGATTGCTTGAGGCTGAAATAGCCTGATAGAGTCCACCTTTTGGACTGCATCCAGCTTGATTTATCACTCCAAGTATTGCATCTTTCGTCATAACTTGAACAGTTTTTCCTTCAACAGACAATGTTGTTGTTTCAACTGGTAAAGCAGATCGCGGGCATTGTGATGGACTAGTAAGAATTTGTCCGCCTCCACAATTTAATCGCATATCATCCGTATACATGGCATTTCCAGCGCCATCGATTGGTACACCTTTATTTGTTAAGGAACAAAAACCACAACCACGAAATTGTTGATCCCCTACAAGCTGACATGTATTTAATTTGGAACATTTATCAGTTAGAATTCGTCTTTTTGCCTGATTTAAATCCCAAAACCACTGCCCTTGAGGAGGACGAAAAATAGGAAATGGACCATCGGCAATACCATATGCTCCCCGACTAACACCTGATTGTGGATTATAAATCCATCCACACCGTACATTCAGATTTGAATTTTGTGCTCTTAATAGTGTATCAATTGTATTTTGAGAACAGAATGTTGCTGATTGAATTGCGGCATCAGGAACGGATGGTGCCTGAAATAGAGCTGCTAAATTATCAAGAATACTGTTTGGTTCTCTGGTTTTTATATAAGGATCCGTTGTATAGGCTGTAGAATTAATATCTGTTGGAACTTCTTGTACAGCAGAAAGATTAGCAGGAATCATTGGAGCCTGATTCGGTAAAATAGTGTTATAAAGTAAATTTTGATTTTGTAAATATTGAAATTGGGTATTACCAATTTGGGACATTCTATCTATTATAATGCGATTGTTATTGTCATAGCAATTGTCTGCGCACCCTTAAATTTCTCAACCAAATTTCCTGTTGCCGATGAATCACCACGAAATCCATAGAAATATCTATTAGCATAGTCGGATTGTGATAGAACCTTTTTAATAGTGTAAGATGCTCTTATACCATTATTGGATATTAATGAAATCATATATTTATTGGTAGCACCGCCATTTATATCATCCTGAATTTTGTTTAATATTGAACCACTTTGGCGATTATTAGCGGGATTTTGTATAAGCATCGTTGAAATTAATGTATCTGTAGGTGACAGTTGTATAAATCCAGGTGGCATACCAACATTACCAATACGTATCTGTCCAGTTTTGATTATTTCAAAGTAACCCTGTGGAATAGCACCAAACAAGGCATTATCATCAATTCTATACACATTTTGAGTCCAGCATCCTCCAATTCCTAGATAGCTACAACCAGATGTATTTGGACATTCTCCATGGTGTTTCTGACCTTCCTCCAATTTATTGAAATCACCGTTACCGTACGCTACAGCAAAGTCAGCTGGTGTTCCAGCATAAATTTCACCACCATTTTGAACTGAAAAATATTGATATCCATTCTTTTTTGCCCAGTCATAAGCTTCTTCAATTATTACATTTGTAGGATAACCAGTGCCACGGTAATCAGGTCCTGCTACTGGTAAGTATCTTGTTTCTACATCTTTAAAACAACCTAAATGTGTAAAATTTCGTATTTGATCATTTGATGATAATTTTTTAGAACTTATGTCGCCATATTTTTTATCAGAAGTATTAATTGGTGGAACTTGTGTTTTTAGATAGCATTTAGCATCAATTGTACTAAATGTAAATGACTGACAATTACTATCGATATTACATTCCTGAGCACATTCATCATAATTTGAATTTAATATTTGTCTGAAATCTCCACCACCCTGATAAGCTAAATTAACTTTTTTCTCAGCTGGACCTGTGTTTATAAATTGAGAATCATTTGTTGCTTCAATGCCGATTGTATTAATCCAGCGATCATTCGCATCCATAGTTCCCCAAAATCCTGTTATTTTTCCTGGAGTGCCATCCATTTCCGTATTTACTCTTAATCCCCATGGTCGTGTTGTATCTGTTGCCGAACCTAGAGGTGGTGTTCTTGCTTGACCACGCCATTTAAACACAGTCTGCCATAATCCTGCTATTCCTCCAAATCCTGCTATTTCATTGAATCCATCTTTTGATTCAATCCAGTTACCTCCTTCAGGTGTGTTAAAACCAGGTCCAATTACTTGACCATTTGAACATCGCATATCTAAGGATGCCAAATACGTGTTTACCGTTGGACGTACAGCTGTTACAAAATTTCCAGGCTCACAACTAAATTGAAATGAATTAGCCTCATTTCCAGACTGTGGATATGAACTTTCAGGAGATAATTTAATTTCTCCTCCATATCCTGTTTCATTTACAACCCTTGTTTTCCACCAATCCAAATTAGAATTATTTAAGTTATATGTTAATGGACTAAAATAGCCCCATTGTGCAAACTTCTGATTCATATTTTTTGTATCATTTCCCAACTGAACATTCCATTGCCAATGATGAGGCAGTATATAATATTTTGAGGCAAGAGGGGAATTTCGTTGGGGTTTCACACCATAAACTAAAACTCCTGCTTTTTTATAGGGCCATCTCACTAAATTATAACCATTACACCACCGCGATGCGTCTGTATTTTGATATTCCTTGGCTATATCGTAATTTAATGGCCAAACAGCTAATGTTTCAAAATCTCTACACCATCCCGCAAAACACCAGTTGGCATTTTGTTTCCAGGCATTTCTTACCTGTTCATAAGTAGCAATTTGTCCTCCCAAATCAGCAGCTACTTTCTCAGCCTGAGAACGAGTAAAATCATACCATTTACTTTGCCCACCACCCACTACATATACTTCAGGAGGCTGGGGGATTTGTAGTTCAAAGATGGAATACGTCATATTGGCTGAATTAAAAGGCATTGCTATTGCCATATCATTTTGTGTCATATTTGGCTTATAATTTTTGGATCCACCAGGCACAGTAAATGGTTGCTCCCTACTTGGTTTCACACCATACGCAGCTATCATTCCACTTGGAATAGGATCCATACCTAAGGATTGACATTTACGTAATTGTTCTGGAGTTGGTGGCTGTGCTCCAAAATCAGATGGTTGACCATTACGTATAGCAAAAACTTCACCATAATTCCATTGTGAATCATTAAAAGGACGTATATCATATTTTCTAGCCATATCCGAATCCTTTGCTGGTTTAATACCAAATACAAGAACGCCCGCATACGACTTTCCACCAGAAGGATGTATATAAGATTCAATTCCTGGATAAATTGCGCAACCTGGTTTGACGGATGTATTAATAGGATAGAAGGCTTCAGGACCATCTGCCACCCATCCAGTTGAACACCAATCTGCCCCCAAAGTCCAGGCAATTTTCAACTGAGAAAGTGTAGCGAGTTGCCCACCTAGTGCCTTTGCTACACTATCAGCATCTTTATATTCTACTGTATATCCCTGACCCTTTGGCTGAGCCCAATACACTTCAGGAGATGGTGTTGGTACTAAGCTAACACTGTAACATTGATTGAGTGCACCATACCGATCAGCGGCCGATAAATTATTATTAGTTGCTTGTAAAGAAAGATTATCATAAAAAGCACGCAAACTTGATATTCCTCCAAACTGATTTGCCTGTGAAGATCCAGTTGATGTGTTTGGATCGGCAGTTGTGCCTGGAATACAGAATGTCATGCCACCATTTCCAAGTTGATTTGCCACTCCAGCATCAGCAAAAAACTCAATACCACTTGAATATTTTGGCTCAGCATTGTATGTCTTACCGAAATCTTTACCATTTCCTCCATTGGCATATATATATGCCTTACAATCATCACTTACTTCTGATATTGGTAGATCATCTTGACCAGAGCAAGGATTTGTACGTGGTATACCAAGCATATACATGGACGATGTATTCCAGTCCGCTATTGAAAGTCTACTTCCACCTGATGTGCGACCCGTTTGAGCCCGAATGTTTTGTTCATACAAATAATCTCCTATATCTCCTATTGATCTTGCCCCACCAGTCCTCTCATCAAAATTGAGTTTTGACGTAGCAGCAGGATTACTTGGATAGCCAGTTCCATCAACCGTTCCTCCAGCTGCCATCCACATTTGCTGTAGACATTCAAGCGAGTATTGCCCTGGTTTAGCATTAGGACCAAAACATGGGTCCGATGCCAAGAAATCGGCCGCTTTTTTATCCCATACAATTGGACCACTTAGACAGTCTTGAGCATCCTCTGAGTCTGTAGCAACATAGGAAAATGGGAAATATAATTGAAGACGCATGGATTTCTGGCGATATCCAGGTATAATCACAACTAATTTTTGATTTGAATTCGCTGGATTTTTAACGGAACCCTGTGTGTTTGCTTTCTTACCTGTTTGTAGATCCTTTTGAATAAGATAAAATAAATCTACAGTAAATGTATTATTGTTTGGAATATTTGATATTGTGTATCCTGAAAATCGTGGTGGGGTTTTACCATCTGCAGATTCAATCGTAATTGTTTGCTCATTTCCAGCTGCTACATAAAAATCAGGGCGACTTAAATTCTGAAAAGATTCTTTCAGTGTTATTTTTTCACCTGAAGGATATGTAAGAATACCTGATCCTGCTCCAAAGATTGAAGTATAAATCATATCTGTCAGTGGATCTACACGAATCCACGTGTTATCAAGATAACATTGATGACAATTTGGTGAATCAAAGGATCGTTTTTGTTGACATTCAACTGTTTCTTTAACTTTTATACATGATGCCTTATCCAATGAAAATTTACCTAAATCAGCTTGTCCAATTGTCGGCTGCATAACTTTTATACTTGGTTTGGAACTACCATTGAGAACACCAAATTTGGCATTTGGATCTACAAATAAACCACCTATATGTCCTTTTCCTTGACTATCTTTACCATTAATTGAATCAAAACTCATACCACAATACTTATTAAATTCAGGTTTATCAAATGCAGAACAATCAGATGTTTTCACCGACTCACAAATATTTACCAGCCGATTCATATCAACTTGTTGAGATGGATATCGAAGGTCCGTTGTTAAGGAAGATATTTCAAATGCTGCTTGTTGTGGTGTACCCGTAGCCCTACTTGTTCCTGTTGTCAAAACTGAATTTGCCTGTGAATTTGGACTATATACAACAGCAGGATTAAAAGGATTCATTAGACCAACAAGGGAGTTGAACTGATTTTGATTTTCTTGTACTAGACTCTGTAAATTTGGTGTAATAGCAGTAAATCCTTCCTTTTTATTAACAAATTTAAAAAAAATAAATAAAAAAGTAAGAAGTACCAAAAACAGAAGAATTATCTCATTATTCTTCATTCTTAATATATTTTCAGAAAATATATTAAGAAATTTTCTCTATTAATCATTTTATGGGTTTAATATGTATTATCTGGACGTAATGTGGTAATGGAATCCATATCACGTGTAATAATCCTAAAAACAAGTGTTGTTTGTCTATTTAGATTTAACAGACGACGTGGGGGTGAGGATAAATATGAATTACCTGTATTAATATCTTGAGAATTACCAACACTTATTGTTGAAATCTGTCCAGTTGTAGCATATTGTGATTGTATTATAATGTAATTACAATACCCCAATGAATTGGGACCATCTACAAAGGAACCACTTGTGTCATTTCCAAGCCCAACAACAATATTTCCTTGAGATCTTGTAATCCAACTTGTAAGATTTTGGAGTCCTTGTGAATTTACTGATCCTGGAAGATTACTATATGAAAATCCTTGGATAACAATAGTATCTCCCTGAGATATTGAACCTCTTGGAAAATATTGTGAAGTTTTTATAAAAATATAGGTTACAATTCTACTTGTAATGGGTGTTAACGGGTTTTGATTGCCAAATTTGGAAGATGAAATTAAATTTGTGTCATCTGTATTGGCAAATACACCACTAATATCAAATTGGTCAGGAATAGCTGAAAGTGGGAGCCCATTTGGACGTGTTAAATTAATTGTCATTTTTTGGAGTGTTGCCAATGGAGTTGGATAAAAAACTCTCTGGCATTTCATAAATTTTGGAATCATTGCTAAGTAGCCTTTAGTATCAGTTTCATTCGTTGTAGCGGGAGGATTAATACCAGGTTGAACTGTATGATTATTATCGGAAAGCCACTGTGCATCATATTGAAGATTTCCAAAAACACGATTTAATTGATCATCCGTACCACTATTATTTCCATCAAATTCTTCAACAACAACATTAATAAATGGAAAGGAAAGTGTATTAATCATGTAGGTTGTATCAGTAGAGCCAAAACCTGTTGAACTACCGCTACTTGTATTGAGAGCTGTTTGGATAACAACATTTTCCAGAGATTCAGCTGGGAGGATAGCTTTTACAAGTTCAATTCGTGTTATATTACGAAAGCGACGATTTACACCTGTATTGTAGTGAAAACTGTTTGGTAGATTACCAGGATCAAATAGAACTGTGAAACTATAGCGATTTTCTGAAGTATTTCTGAGCCAATTGCGATCATATGAATATACAATGAGATTTTGCTCATTTTCGCGATAATTCATTGTTGATTCTTCACGGTAGATTGTTTTTTGTCCTGATGTTTTGATTGCTTCAAGAATTTGTTCAAGAACTGGAAGTGCTAGAGTAGGATTTGATTCAGGCTGAGATAAATGAAATCTAGGAGATATTTGAGGCACCTTAGATACCTGAGATTTTACTTCCATACCTTCAATAAGAAGACCTGTAGGAGTAATTGTAGTTGGATTACCATTTACCTGACCCATTTGTCGTGGTAGTAGTTGTTTATAAATTTCACGATTATCAGGTGGGATTTGTAATGATAAAGGTGCTAAATTGGACATATACTGTTTACGAGTGGCTAGTTGAGTTTCTGCCTTTTTGTTTAATAGCTGCTGATTTTGTGTATAATCTTTATCAGCATTTAATCTATCAATAGGGGATATTGCTCTCTTTTTTAAATTTGTAGGTGTTGATAATACTGCTGGAGGTGGTTGAGGTTTGGGTAAATTTATTTCAGGGTCAATGCGAGATAAAAAAGGTAACTGCTGGGGAGGATCTGTTGGAAGTTGGCCTAATTGAAAAGGCTTGGGCTGTGGCTGTGGTTGTGGCTGGGGCTTTGGCCTTGACCGTGAATTTCTTGAACTCCCATAATATGTTGTAACCGGACTGTACATTTACAGTGGCGATTCCCTACTTCAACGGAAGTAATTTGCCCATAGGCTGTTTTCTAAAAAAGATTGTTTGGACGAAGTTGACCCTGACCATCTTTTTCACGGGTTATAACACGAAACACTAGATTTGTTTGGCGATTAAGATTAATTAGTCGTTTTGGACCAGGAGCGAGATTTGAGTTATTTCCCTGTAGATTTGCTCCTGTAAGACCTGTTCCAGAAGTACCTGTAAATGGTAGGGCCGAAACTGCTCCTGTCGTTGGATCAGCATACCGTCCATTAATTATTATAAAATTACAATAACCAAGTTGATTATAACCATCTAAATAAGTTGTTCCAGATGAATTTACAAATCCCACATTACATACTAAATGACCATCTGTTTGATTAATCCAATTAGCAAAATCTTGTAGTCCTGGATTAGCAGTGAGTGCTGCATCTGTATAGTTTATTCCACCCACAACGATACGATCTCCAATATTTATTGCTGAACGGGGGAAATATTTTGTAGTTTGAATAAAAATAAATCCCATCTGAGTACTAGCAGTACCTGCAGCACTTCCTGATGCTGAATTTGTTGATATAGAGAATGTTGTTGACGTATTTGGAAAAAATCCACTAATATCAAATGTATCTGGAAGTACAGACAAAGTATTTCCAATTGGATTTTGTATATTAATAGTTAAACGTTGTAGGGTCGATAAGGGGGTTGGGGTAAATACTCTCTGGCAGTCCAAGTACCGTGGCACCATTAAAACATAGCCACGACTGTCCTGACACTGAATTGGTTGATTGGTTGGGATTGGTATGGTAGCATGGGCATTGTCAGACTGCCACTGACGTTCATAATGTATTGTTCCGAAAGAACGATCCTGATAATTATCTGTCCCATAATTATTACCATCATATTCTTGTATATTAAGGACAACATAAGGATAATTAAGGGCTGATACCTGAAATGATGTATCAACTGTTGATCCAAAAAGATTTGAACTCTGAGCACTTATGTCCGAAATAACTAGATTTTCTAGTGATTCTACTGGAAGAATTGCTTTAATTAGTTGAAGACGAACAATGTTTTTTAATTTTTTCTGTATTGAAGTATTATAATGATAAGTAGAGGATGATAGATTACCTGGATCAAAATTTACTGTAAAATTATATCTATTTTCTGTGGTATTTACGAGCCAATTCCGATCATAAGAATAAATTACCAAGTTACTTTCATTTTCACGATAGACCATGTCCTGATCATTAGGGGTGACCACATTTTGACCTGAGGGCTGTTGTGGTTTGAATTCCTGAAAAGAAGGTGCTGATATTGTAGGATTTGTTTCAGCTATTCCTAAATCTGACCTTGGTTGAATCAGAGTAAATCCTGAACCACCTTCATTTGTTGGAATTTGGAGTTCTGCAGTAGATGAAAAATTTGCCTGATAGATTTCACGACCATCAGGGCGGATTGGTAGGGGTTGATTGACTGAAGCACTCTCTGGTTGGGGAATGACTGCCTGCGCTGGTATTGGCTGGAGTCGCTCAAGATATTGTGCTAAGGAACGGGGTTGTTGAGATTGAATAGAGGGCTGGGTTTGCGAGGCGGCCGTTGTTACCGCCATTGCGGCAGCTGTTGCTGCCTCTTGTTCTCTTGCTTTTCTTGCCTGTTCAAAAAGTGATATTGCTGCCGGTTGCTCACGATCCAATGGAACACGAAAATCTGGGATAGCAGGAGGCTGTTCCTTTTGATCATTTCTTTGTTGCTGTAAAAGTTCGTAGCGACGACTAATATCCTGAAATAGACCATCTTCCTGTGGGATTTTTCGTGTATTTTCAGAAGGACTATTTGTTAAAAGACCATTTATCTGCTGTTGTGAAAAGGGTGATTGCTGACTTGTGATTGTCTGCTCAGGTGTTTGTTGCTGTGTCTTTACCACATCCTGTCGTTGTAAATATTTAGCAAAATCAGTTGCTGTTGCTCCTACAACTGCTCTATTTAGATAGTTAAGGGGTTTTTCACCCTCAAATTGATAAACTTCTCGCATATAGTGATCCAAAGTTTTACCCAGTCTATCCATTTGTCTCTGAGAAAGCTGTTGGCGCTGTTGAAAATCCTGTGTCAAAACACCTGTTAATTTTTGACGGTTTTGTTGACTAAAGAAATCTTGCGCAGCAGATTGCTGTTGTAAATTTCTTTGTACCGGACGGGACGACATTCCTACTTAGTTAGACCAATGAGAGAATTATTTTAGACCGCTTAGACCAACAAATATTTCGCCTCTCCTTTGCATAGGCTAAATGTAAGAATAAGCTGAATATTCTAAAAGGACGATTATTGGTTCATTCCTGAAAAAGAATATGACGTAATTCATACATGTCTCTATCAGGAATAGCACGACGACAGAATTCCTTAAAAGAAATACCTGAAAGCATGGCAATAATAAAAAACATTGAATACATACCACACTCAGTATTACTAAATTGAAATCGACGTGCATTATAGCATAGTTCACAGTGTCTGTTTTGTAGCAAAAATGATTTCATAAGTCTAGCAATAAGTCTTGGTGTTTTCATACCATAAGAATCAAAGTAACATATTTTAGGTCTGTGTATATTTTTAATATTAATATAAAGACCTACCCAGTGAGAACCACCTTTAAAATGTGGATCCAAATTAAAAACGGCTCCAAGGCCTCTGTAACCAGCATCATATTCTTCCTGTAATTTAATATTACACATAGTTTCACTGAGACATTTTTTCTCTCTTGAATATGGATCAGGAGCTGAAAAATCAATAGGCTGGACTCCTAGGAACTTAAAGAAAGGATAGTCTTCTGAATACTGTTTTAAGACAGATTCAATTTGAAAATTATCCAGCCAACTATCAGGATCATTTTTCCATTCCTGAGGATATCTAGGACGAAGGATTGAACGATAATATTTTTTATCTTGTTCAGATAATCCAATGACTTTATCCAGAAGACAATGATCCTGTCCCTCCTGACACATCTTTTTACTGGTTTCAGGAATAGTATTTAAAATTTTGCTTGGCAAACACGATGATTTACTTCGTCTTGACTTTCTACGGCATTTACCCACATTTTTAATTGAAAAAACCGGACTCTTTCTAGTTTTATCAGACTTATGTGCCATTCTGTAGAGAGTTTTACCCTAATCAATTAGAATATATTATGACTGGTAGTTCCTGGAATTTTGAAACTGCTGATGTTCTATTACGATTAAGTGGGCTTGTACTCTTTATATATTTAATTATTTTATTCTTTTTTATAAAGTTACCAGTCTTTCCATATACAGCCTCAGATATGAAGAAATTTGTGAACGCTGCTAGGTCAATAGGCAAGGCGGAAAATATGTGATAAAAAATAGGATAAATGAATTCTGCAGAATCTGTTGGGACGACTGCCTACAAAGCTATACAAAACAGAATATCTAGCTTTGGTACACGTGACTACATTTACATTGGATGCTTTGTATTATCTCTAGTATTTTTTATCACTAGTGTTAGTCTATTATCTAAATATCTTGGAAATAATGATGATTGGAATTCTTTAAAACCTAAGATTACTCAAATCAGCATCTTAATTACTGTAGGTATTATACTGTTTTGGCTCGGAACTATAATTTATTTGACGGTAAATGATACATATTCAATTTATTTTATTACAACAATATCCTGTGCTGCTCTGGCCATGTCACTCTGGGGAGTGGTTGTTTCAACCATAACACGATAGTTCTAATTCTCTATTCAACAAGCCATATAGAAGGCACTGAATGATGAATTCTGAAAAAATTCTTTTCACCCTCTACTATACCATCTGAGGATAGAAGTAATACATTAAAAATACGGAGCAGACATCTTATTTTTGTTCCAGGTAGTAAATCACCAATTCTCTTATAATGCCCTGAGGATGTCTGTATGAGCATGTTCTGATTAACAAAAATACTCAGTACATTTTCACGAAGAAGTAATTGAAATACAAAATCATTTTTTGGATTAATTGGTTGCGTATCTTTTTTGAGCCACACCTTAATATCATGTTGAGAATTGGGATTTGTAAGAATTGATTTATGTTTTACAAATGTACTCATGAGATATTCTTGAAATTTAGCAAATTTTTGAATAAATTGTTCATTGTCAACTGTCAAATACAATATTGACTTTGATTTATCATATTTCTGAATACTAAGAGGCGGTGTTAATAAAGGTAGGTCTGTTAATTCAACTGCTGAATCTTTATAGGACAATGTATTATATCTTCTATTTTTAAAATCATTTTGATGAGGGAGCAAATACACATTTTCAGCTTCAAAAGCCTGATAAGGAATCGTTAGAAAAGTACTGCGTTCCATAAAATTGTATTTTCGTAGAGTTGAATTATTTCCTGTTAGCGCCATTAGGTGCTCTCTGAACCTAAATATGTACGGTATGTATTTTTAGGCTGTATGTGATATGATTTCATATGCTTGGAGAGGTCCACGAGGTTGTGGTAAAAAAACACGGCTCATTAAATTTTTGAAGGATTATTGTGAAAGTAGAAAAATAGTTTTTAAACTAACAAATGGTAATTGGATTATTAATAAAAATGGTTATGGAAGTGGCGTAGCCTCAGGAAGTGGAAACGGAACTGATAATACTCGTACTTTATCTTCAACAGAAGATACAAATGAAACTGAACAGTGTGGCGAAGATGAAAATGAATCCGTTGGTAAAATAATACCTTATGAATTTTCAAATATTCATTTGGGTTTTGATGTAGCTAGAATGTCAATGAGTGATAAGGGTATAATACAGTCTATTTTGTATTGTTGGACAGGACAAGTAGATGTTACACTATTGAAAAGTGGACTATCATCTAGATATTTAGTATTATATCATGCTCATTTATTAACGGATGAAAGCATTTTACAGATCCAAGAGTGTTTAGAAAAATACAACAATTTTAAGGTCTTAATGACAACTGAAATGCCTATTTGTAGCCGTATTTCAGATTATATTTTTGAAATCCCCTGTAGTGGTGATGATTTACTTTTAAGGAATTTTGTATCGGAACAATCTCAAAAGTGGGGTGAATTGAGTTTTAAAGGTGATGTTTGGAAGGAATTTTTTTTAAGAACTGCAGAACGTTGGAGTAATTTAGATTCCTATACTGTTATAATTGATGTTCGTAATTGGATTTACATTTGTCTACAGCGAAATTTACGGTGGACTGACGTAATACAATATTGGATAGAAATTTTATGGGAAATTCCGTGGATTCATAGTAAGGATCGGGCAAGATTGTTTGAACTTCTATCAACATTTGAGAGTGGTGGAGGATGGAATTTAATACCTTCGTATCGTATTCCAATATTATGGGAAAAAAATCATTTAGAATTTGCTATATTATTACAAATATGTAGGGAGGGCTACAAGGTTCAGGCAACAACAAAATGATTAATGAAATTATTGAAAATACATGCAGAAGAATTGAAAAATGTAAATCTAAGAGTTCCAGTGATGATTTTCAGGTATGTAGATTATCACGGGATGATAAAAAGGTTATGGAGAAAGAATTTGGACGAAGAGGAGGAGAGGAAGGAAGAGTAGAGAAGGGAGGGGATTCTGAATTTGATCCTTTGAAGATACGTCAGAGAATGTATGATGGTTGGTTAGATGGTTCTCGAAAAGCGACCTGTCTATACAATAAGTATGCTAAAATTATTATCTTGAGTGATTTTAATTTCCGATTAGATGACTATAGTTTATTAATCTGGTCATGGATAGTTAGGGCATTCTGTCCAGCCAATCTGTATGATCATATTCGGATTTTTTTTGTTGCTGATGATTCATTGCGTAGATTTCCAATGGAGGGTGAGGGTGATATAGGTCCACAAAATATTAACGGCGGATATACATATCCCTGTACAAAAAAACTTGATATATTTATTTATAGAATAGAAGATGCTACACGTGTTTTAATACATGAATTACTTCATGCTTTTTGTACTGACCGTCATGAAACTGGAATTGATATAACTGAAGCCAAGACGGAGGCATGGGCAGAACTTATTTGGTGTTGTTTTATGGCCGAGGGAAATATAGATGAAGCACGTAAAAATATTGAAAGGCAAATAGGTTGGGTAGTTTTACAAAATGAACGGGTGTTTGATTTTATTGGCACCGATGGAGTAGCTGCGAGAAAGTTCCCATGGCGTTATACAATAGCAAAAGAAGATATTTTTCGTGTCTGGATTGGTAAGCAGAATTTAATAGACTATAAGAAAAAAACAGGAGAACCACTTGGTGAATCTTTGCGTCTTACAAATCCATATATAAGGTCAGATATTTATTGAACCTAAAATTTGATTTTTTATTATTATTACACAAACTAATAAAAATAAAAATGGGGATTCCTGGTTTG
>Ga0214917_10002128_pt1 | contig 24630 bp, 25 predicted proteins | sample LL_1208_BB_MetaG_FD_177983 | JGI IMG/M metagenome (GOLD analysis project Ga0214917, IMG submission 177983) | Freshwater microbial communities from Lake Lanier, Atlanta, Georgia, United States - LL_1208_BB | ecosystem: Environmental > Aquatic > Freshwater > Lake | place: USA: Georgia | collected...
CCGACGGTGGGCAAGGAAGCGGGGGAAGATGAAGTTTGGGCCGTGTTAAAGACGTGTTATGACCCGGAAATCCCGGTGAACATTGTGGATCTTGGTCTGATTTACAGTATGGAAATTAAGAAATCCGATGGAGGGGGGAAGCGGGCAGAAGTGAAGATGACGCTGACGGCCCAAGGATGCGGGATGGGACCTTCGATTGCGGCGGATGCCCGACAGAAAATTCTTACGTTACCCGGGGTTCAAGAGGCCCAGGTTGATGTGGTCTGGGATCCGCCCTGGGGGCCCCAGATGATTACGCCGGACGGGCGCAAGAAGCTGGGGATGGATTAGTCGCATGTTTGTCATTCCCTCGATTGATCTCATGGCGGGCGAAGTGGTTCGGTTGGCCCAGGGGAAAGCCACAGAGAAGAAGGTATACAGCAAGGATCCGATGGCGATGGCGCACCGTTGGGAAAAAGTGGATGGAAAAGTACTGCATTTGGTGGATCTGGAAGGGGCGTTTGAAGGGCAGATGCGGAATCTGGAAATGATCGGGCAGATTGCCCGTTCCGTGAAGATGCCGTGTCAGGTGGGCGGAGGAATCCGTGATCTGGCGGTTGCAGAAAAGATTTTGAAGGTAGGAGCACAACGGGTGATTTTCGGTAGTGTGGCGTGCGATTCCCCGGAAACGATTGATGAGGCGGTGAAAAAATTCGGACCCGAGAGGGTGGTTGTGGGGATCGATGCGCGGGACGGAGTGGTCGAGACAAGGGGCTGGACAAAGCCGAGCGGTTGGAAGGCGGTGGATCTGGCGGCCAGGATGTCACAGGGGGGAGTGATCCGGATCATCTACACTGATGTAGTGAGGGATGGGATGATGACCGGCCCGAATATTCCCGCAGTTCAGGAGATGATCCGGGCGTTTCCCGGAAAGGTGATCTCCTCGGGGGGGATCAGTGGTCGGAAGGATCTTCAGGCTTTGGAGAAGGCAGGGGGGGTCGAGGGGGTGATTGTGGGGCGCGCGCTTTATGAAGGTGCGATGGAGGATGATGTGTGTCGGTTGAGTACGTTTTAAGGGAAACAGCTAGGTCGGGGGATGGGCCGACGATTGATTACGCCAAGGAGCTGAATTCGGAGCAACTGGAGGCAGTGACCGCACCTCCGGGACCGATGTTGGTTATCGCAGGCGCGGGCAGTGGAAAAACTCGAACCCTGACCTACCGGGTGGCGTGGTTGGTCGAGCACGGGGTGGCTCCCGAGAACATTCTTCTTCTAACCTTCACGAACAAGGCTTCGAAAGAAATGTTGAGTCGGGTGGCCTCTCTTCTGCCGCATGATCTTTCGCGGCTTTGGGGAGGAACTTTCCATCATATCGGAAACCGGATTCTGCGGCGACATGCGGAACTGGTGGGATATGGAAAGGATTACACGATTCTGGACCGGGAAGATGCCGAAGACCTGATTTCGGCGAGTTTGGGAGAGGCGGGAGTAGACCCTAAGAATAAGGCTTTCCCCAAGCCCCAGGTTTTAGCGGAGATTTTTAGTCTGGCTGCGAATCACCGGACGACCTGTGGATCGATTCTCAAGAATCAGTTTGGTTATTTCACTGAGTTTGAAAGTTGGATCAGCAAGGTGGGAGAGATTTATCAGCGTCGCAAAAAAGAAAGCGAGGCAATGGATTATGATGATCTTCTAACATTACCGTTGCGTCTGTTGGAGCAGGAGGGGGAGTTGCGGGAACGCTATCGTGCGAGGTTTCAGCATGTTCTGGTGGACGAATACCAGGACACCAACCGGTTGCAGTCGGACTTTGTGGATGCGATTGGAGGGGGTCACCATCAGATCATGGCGGTGGGGGATGATGCCCAGAGCATCTATTCATGGCGGGGCGCCAAGGTGGAGCACATTCTCACTTTTCCGCAAAGGCATCCGGGAACCAAGATGGTGCGTCTCGAGACAAACTATCGGAGCATTCCGCAGATTCTCGATCTGGCCAACCACTCGATTTCTCACAACCCGAAACAGTTTCCAAAAAATCTGAAAGCGGTGCGGGAGGCGGGGGTCAAACCGGCTGTGGTGGCTTTGGAGGATGGCAGTCAGCAGGCGAATTTTGTGGCCCAGAGGATTCTGGAGTTGCATGAAGAGGGGGCCAATCTTTCCGATATCGCGATTCTTTATCGGGCCCACTTTCACGCCATGGAGATGCAGTTGGAACTGACGAGGAGGAACATTCCTTACACCATCACTTCGGGGCTGAGGTTTTTCGAACAGGCTCATATCAAGGATGTGGCGGCCCATTTGCGGTTGGCCATCAATCCGAAGGATGAGGTGGCTTTTCATCGCATGGCCAAACTGTTGCCCGGGGTGGGGCCAAAATCAGCGACCAAAATGTGGAATGAGGTACAGGTAGGGAAGGGGTTGGCTCAATTGAAAGTCCCTGAAAAGGGGGCTCAGGGGTGGAGTCAGATGGTGCAAACGCTGGGTCAGTTGAACGGGAAAGAGCCGGCGGAGCAGGTCAAAATCGTCATTGATGGAAGTTACGGGGACTATGTGAAGACACGGTATGCTAATGCAACAAACCGATTGGATGACCTAAGACAGTTGGAGGATTACGCCAACGGGTATACCGACACGGCAGAGTTTTTGGCCCAGTTGGCTCTTTTGGGAAACACGGAGACGGAAGTCGCGGGGCGATCCAGAGAGGAAGGGGGCGAGGCAGTGAAGTTGAGCACGATTCATCAGGCCAAAGGATTGGAATATGGCACGGTTTTCGTGATCATGCTTTGCGAGGGGATGTTTCCCTCCGGACGATCCATGGAGACACAGGAGGGGGAGGAAGAGGAACGGAGATTGTTTTACGTGGCGGCCACGAGGGCAAAGGATGAACTTTACCTGACTCATCCGAGGGTTCGGATGGGGAAGGGAGGGGACGCCTGGCAGACTCCTTCACGATTTCTCAATGAACTGTCAAAGGAACTGGTCAATGTGTGGCGGGTGAAAGGGGCGGCAGGGGCGGGTGACTGGAGTTAGATTCGGGGGTGATTTTTCTTCTTGGACCCACGGCGACGGGGAAGTCGCGCTTGGCAATGACCCTGGCCGAACAGACGGGGGCGGAAATCTGTTCGGTAGATGCGTTTCAGATCTACCGGAGATTGGACATCGGAACGGGTAAACCGACAAAAGAGGAGCAGGCTAGAATTCCGCATCATCTGATTGATCTGGTTGAACCGGAAGAGCAATTCACCGTGGCGAACTATGTGAGGGAATCGGAAAAGGTTTTTCAGGATCTTCGCAAAAGAAAGGCATCCTCGATCTGGGTGGGTGGAACCGGGCTCTATCATCGGGCTTTAACGAAGGGACTTTCTCGTGCGCCGCGAACGGAAGAGGCAGTGACAAAAGAACTGGAAAAAAAAACAACCGAAGAACTTGCCAAGGAGGTGAGGGAGGTGGATTCGGTTTGGGCGGGAACGGCCGATCTGAAAAATCGCAGAAGGCTGATCCGGGCTCTGGCTGTCTGGCATCAGACGGGGAGAACAATGTCCGCATGGCATGGTCACGAGACCGTGAAGGGACCCCTGGCTGATGTGGAGGCGTGGTGTCTTTTCCCCGATTTGGATGTTCTCATTCATGTCATCCGGGATCGCGTGGAGGGGATGTTCGAGTCTGGATGGGTGGAGGAGGTCACGGAGTTGATGAGAAGGCCGTCTTGGGCGGGATGTCCGGGTTCCAGGGCGATCGGGTATGCGGAGGTGGCGGAACTCGTGCAAGGACGATCGGATCGGCAGGAAACGTGTGACAAAATTGTGTCAGCGACCCGGGCCTATGCGAAGCGTCAATTGACCTGGTTCCGGGGGATTCCTAAGGTGCGAGTTATCGAGATTGATCCCCGAGAGCCCTTGCCCAAAGCCGGGGTGGAGATGCTGCTGCGAGCGCTGGGCGCCGGGGGGATTTCCTGATGATGATCACCACAGGGCGGGACAAGCCCATGGAGCGGGCGTTTCTCGTGGGGTTGGAAACCGCCAAAATGGGCCGATGGGATATGGGGGAGTCCTTGGATGAATTGGCCTTGCTGGTGCACAGTGCGGGCGGGGAAGTGGCAGATCGGGCGACCCAGAAGCTAGATCATCCGGTGGCCCCGACGTACATCGGAAGCGGAAAAGCGGCGGAACTGGCTCGAACGGCGAAAGAAAAAAAAGCGGATACAATCATTTTTGATGATGAACTGAGTCCGGCCCAGGCCAGAAATCTGGAAGGGATCTTTTCCTGTAAGGTCCTAGATCGAACCCAGCTGATTTTGGATATTTTTGCGCAACGGGCGAAGTCGAAGGAAGGAAAGCTACAGATCGAACTGGCCCAATTGGTGTATCTGTTGCCGAGGTTGACTCGAATGTGGACCCACCTTTCGCGGCAGTCCGGAGGAATCGGGATGCGGGGTCCCGGAGAAACCCAGTTGGAGGTGGATCGTCGGAGAGTTCAGGAACGGATAACTCGCTTGGAGAGGGATCTGGCCGAGGTGCGCAAGCACCGGACGATTCAGCGGGAGGGGAGAATGCGGCAGCATTGGCCTGTGGCGGCGTTGGTGGGGTATACGAACGCAGGGAAGTCGACTCTAATGAATCGGCTGACGCATGCGGAGGTGGTGGCGGAAGATCGTCTTTTTGCGACGTTGGATCCGACGATCCGGCAGTTCCGCATGCCGAACGGGGTGAGGGTATTGCTGGGCGATACGGTGGGTTTTTTAAAAAAACTGCCAACACACCTGGTCGAATCTTTCCAGTCGACTCTCGAAGAAGTCGCGTTTGCCGATGTATTGATTCATGTGGTCGATGCGAGCCATCCGCAAAGGGAGGAACAAAGGAAAGCTGTGGATGAGGTGCTCAAGAGGATCGGTGCCGGAGAGAAGCATACTCTGACGGTTTGGAACAAAGCCGACCGGTTGGAAAATTGGACAACCATGGAATGGGAGGCGAGGCAGGTGGCGCATGGTGTGGTGATTTCAGCCAAGACAGGCCAAGGGATGCCCGCCTTTTTCTCTGAATTGGCCTCGATGTTGAGCGCATGGAGCATGCAGGTTCGGGTCCGCATTCCCCAAAGTGAGGGAGCTTTGCTGGCGTTATTGTCCCGTGCAGGACGTGTTTTGGAGAAAAAATATGATGGGAATGATGTTGAGCTGGTGGCCCATATTCCTCCCTTCTTGAGGGGGAAGGTGGCTCCGTTTATGCTTCCTGAGGATGGGAAAAATCAGGGAATTACCACAGGAGGAGAGACCTCGGGAAAGGTTGATGAACCAGGGGCCGGAAGCCTTGGGGGCATCGGAATTGTTGGGGATCCTCTTGGGGACGGGATTGCCGGGCAAATCGGCGGTTGAGTTAGCGGCCGAAATCCTGGCTTCGAGAGAAGGAATGGGCGGACTGGCCCGTATTACGCCACAAACCCTCCAAAAAGAATTCAAAGGGTTGGGTATGGCGAAGGCATGTCGGGTTGCGGCGGCCATCGAATTGGGTCGGAGGGTGGGAGTTGCTGAAATTTCAGGGGGGCTGATGGATACTCCGGCACGGGTGGAGGAATTGATGGGACCTGAACTAAGAAAGAAGGATCGGGAGGAGGTCTGGGTATTGTTGTTAAACACGAAATTGCGTCTCTTGAGGAAGGTTCAGGTCAGTCGTGGGTCCGTGAATGAAACGGCGGTGCAGCCCCAGGAGATTTTACGGGAGGCCCTAGGGGCAGAATCGGTGTATGCCTTGGTGGTGGTGCATAATCACCCTTCGGGAGATCCGGCGCCAAGTTCTGCCGACTTGGATTTTACGCGGAGACTGAGGGATGGGGCAAAAACCGTCGGGGTGCAATTGCAGGATCATGTGATTATCGGCGTAGCCCGGGAAAGGCGGGCAGGGTACTATAGCTTCAAGGAGGCAGGCTATTTGTGAACGAAACTCAGATTCATACAACGGCGATTGTGGAGAAGGGGGCTAAGTTGGGGGAGGGGTGTATTGTGGGACCGGGTGCAATCGTGGGGGCGGAGGTGGAACTGGGAGCAGGGTGTGTGGTCGGACCGCGGGCTGTTTTGGATGGGCGGGTGAAGATGGGGATGAAAAACAGGATTGGGGTGGGGGCGGTGATTGGAGGGGAGCCGCAGGATATTTCCTATGCAGGGGCGAAGACGGGAGTCGAGGTAGGAGACGGGAATATTTTCCGGGAATATGTGACGGTGCACCGGGGTACCAAGGAGGGAACAAGCACGGTGATCGGAAGCGGATGCTTCCTGATGGTTGGAGCTCATGTGGCGCACAATTGTCGTCTGGCAGACGGCGTGGTTTTGGTGAACGGGGTCATGTTGGCGGGGCATGTGGAGGTGGAGGAAAAGGCATTTTTGGGCGGTGCCGTGGTAGTGCACCAGTTTGTCAGGGTCGGAAAGTTGGCGATGGTTCGTGGACAGACCAGAATCGGCATGGACCTTCCGCCTTATTGCATGGCTGTGGCGACCAATGCGGTTTGTGGTCTCAATCTGGTGGGAATCCGCCGGGCAGGGATTGGGGTCGAATCAAGAAAGGCCTTGGAGAGGGTTTACGAAGAGTTTTTCTTTGGGGACAAGAACCGGATCCAGGCGCTGGAGGCGATCCGTCTAGGAAAGGACGCGCAATCTCCTGAGGTGGAAGCATTCTGTGATTTTATCGAAAAGACAAAACGGGGAATCTGCCACGGGTTGCGGGCAGGTGATTTGCGGGGAGAAGAGAACTAGAAGCGGGACTGAATGCCGACTTCGAGAGCGAAGTTGTAGCTGTTTTCGAAATCGTAGTTGCCGATTCGAGGCGCGAAGACCCCTAGAAGTTTAAAGGCTCCGTAAAAATCAACCCCGGGGGACACAGTATAGTTGGCCCCCACTTGACCGTTAAACCCAAATTGAAAAGCACTTCTGCAGTAGTTGGCCTGAACATCGGTTGTGCCGGCATAGTAATTGTTTACATCCAACTGTTGCCAAATAGCTCCGATGCCACCCCCGATAAAGGGTTTGAAGGCCGTGGCTCCTGGCCATCGCAGAATTGCATCCAGTTGGACCGGGACCTGAACAAGATCGCCATCTGCGGAAAAATGATAGGATCCGGCAGGCAAACTCCCCGTAGCATTTGCGGTTGAGGTGGTAACGTTGTATTGATTGATACCATTATAAATAATGCCTGTCTGCGCGCTGACTCCCAGCCAGTCATAAATGTTATACCCGAATTCCACATCAAATCGGAATCCCGGGTTAAAAGTGAAATTTTCGGAGGATACACTCGCCCCTCTCAAAGGACCGTTGGTGTAGGTGTAATTGTAGGCCTGCATGTTTGAACCGTTATAGACTCGTCGAGCCGTGAGTTGGCCTTGAATAGCTCCACCAATGGCGGTGTTCATAAAGAAATCATCGTACGTCCCGAGTTCAGCCGTTGCGGTCGCATCAGAAATGGGGGCGGGTTTTCCTGAGATGGTTTCCAGCGGCGGGGCGTTGGGCGTGGCAGCCCCTGATAGAGGATCGACAGGTGCAGCATCTCCTCCCATCGGGTCTCCCGACGAAGTAGGCGTAGAAGAAACCGTGGACGAACCCGGGGAGGGTGGGACGGATGCGGGAAGTGAGGTTGGTGTATCAACGGTGCCGATCGGGGCAACGGAAAGTCTTTCGGGAGAACGGGATTTCTCGGGTTCAGTGGGATTCGAGTACACTGAAAGCTGGGGAGGCCCCCCAAATGCGTCGCCCTCGTCCCGGAAATTTAGGGCTGAAATCGGGACGATTTTTTTTGTTCCATCCGGGTAAGTTTTAAGAATCTGGGCCTGATTGGAACTTGTTGGGTCCAAAGACTGTACGGAAGTTGTCGAAGGAATGGTTGGAGAGGTGGAGTCAGAAGGAACCGTTAATCTTTGGGCAGGGAGGTTGAAGGGTAAAATGACAAAAATCGCAAAGAGTTTTACCCAATTTCTTCCTGGGGCGATGGAGGCAGAGATCATCGGGTTGAACAAAACTTTGGGTAGAATGAGAGGGGGCCACAAACCAAACGGGTCCGCTTATGGGAAACTTATCCACAAGGTTGTGAAAAACGGAAGAGAGGCGTGCTAATGCCTAGTTCACCCTATTTTAGGAAAAATGGAGGCTAAATACCGGCTAGGTTGAAGGGATGCAGGGCGGTGGCTAGGTCCGAACCTGGGGGGAGGTGGAGGGTGTGCCATCCGGCCTTCGCCGGAGTTTCGAGGTTTTCAGCCAGATCATCGATAAAGAGAGATGTTTCGGGCTTTGCGCCGCTTACCGAAAGGGCTTTGTCATAGATGCTGGGGTGCGGCTTGCGGGCTCCCACCTCGTGAGAATAGATGCGTTTTTGGAACAGAGGGAAAAAATCGAAGGTGGATTCAAGATGGCGGATATGGGTGGCACAGGTGTTCGAAATGAGGGCGAGGGGATAGTGTGTAGACAGACACCGTACAAGAGCCACCCGCTCCGGCAGGGGATAGAAGATGTCACAGAATGCGTCTTGAATCTCTTTCCGGGCATGGGGGAGGTCAAGATCCTCGGCCAAAAGCGAAAAGTATTCATCGCAGGTATGGCGACCCCGTTCGTAATCATGCGCCCTTTGGTGGGACCATATCTTTTCGCAAAAAACCTCGATGGGCTCCCCGGAGCGATTCGCCAAGGCCTTCAGTTTTTCGCCGGATCGAAGGCCCACAAGAATATTTCCCAAATCGAAAAAAAGATGGGTAATCCTTTGGCTCATATCCGTTCCTGAGGTGAGCAGACCTATTTGGAGGTCTGAATATATTCCCCTGCCCAGCCGTCGGGGGGAGGGGCTTTTAGGAATCCTTCGCAGATTTTCTGATAGGTCTTTGAGGGGCCATCGTGGGGATCGAGGGTCAGGGCTTCTTGGAACCTAGCGATCGCCTCCTTGAACTTTTTGGAGGCATGCAATTTCCAGCCCTCTTCAAAAATCTCGACGACCCGCCGTTTTGTCTCTGGTAATTCCCCTTTTTTGGCGAGAAGTTCGTAACAGGGGACGGGTTCGGTTTTGCCTTTCACGATCATATTGGCAAGGAAACGGGCCTCGATTTTTTCTTTAGCCAGTTCATAGGTTCTTCCACCGATCATGATATGGGTGTCGAACGGCTTATTAGCGGGTTCGAATCGAGCAGCCTGGTTCACCGCATCGCCCATCACGGTATATTGAAACTTCTTGTCCGATCCCATGTTTCCGGCGGCAACCTCCCCTGTGTTGATTCCCATCCGGGCATCGATTTCGCATCCGTATTCGGCTTTTAACTCCTCTTTAAGGGTTTGCAGGCGCTCCTGTTGTTCGAGAGCCGACCAGCAGGCTTTCCATGCATGGGAGTTGGGATCCGGATCAGTCCAGACGGGGACGCCGAAGTCGGCCATGATGGCGTCTCCTGCATATTTGTCGATATAACCGCCATATTTCGTGACCAGATCACTCATGGGAGTGAGATAACGATTCAGAATCTTGGCCAAATCCTCCGCTGAGACCGATTCGGAGATGGTGGTGAAGCCGGCAAGATCGGAAAAAAAGATTGAAACCATTTTTTTCTCTCCGGTGAGGCGAAAGCGATCTGGATCCGCCTGCATGTAGGAGAGCACTTCCGGGCTCACCATGGTCGAGAACATCCCGCTGACGCGCCGCTTTTCACGCTGTTCGAGTACAAATTCATAACTCAGGCAGCCGACTCCGCCAAAAAGCAGGGTGAGAGATGGACCGACCACGGGAAGAATGAGGCTAAGTTTGTCTTGCACAGAAAAAGTCAGAAAGGCATAGGCCAAGGCCAGTGCTCCCAAGAGAAACAGTCTGGCGATGGGTTGCTTGGTCGAGAGGATCAGGAGGAGGGCTAATCCGGCTCCTCCTACAATGAGAAGTGGATCGAGCCAGACAGGTGGGAGGTGTAGGAAATTTCCCGAAAGTGCGGCCCCCAAGGCTGCGAGATGGAGTTCCGGTCCGGGCATGGGATTGGGGTAAGGAGTACGGATTACATCTTTGGACCAATTCCCGTAGGGGCCAACGAGGACGATCTTTTCTTTGAGCATTTCACCGTTTTTGAAGACTTTCTCCCATGTCGAGGGAACGAAAAGTTGGTAGACAGGAATCGCCTTATAATTGAAGTTCGGGGGACCGGCAAAACGGAGGAGGCCTGATCCTCCGGTGGGAATTCGATCTTTGTATCCGGCTTTCTCGAGCATTCGCCCCGCAAGGGAAACTGCAGGGATATTTTGGAACTGCCGATAATAGTCGGCTGTCCGGACGATTCCGTCCTTTTCGGGCCAGAGATTAACGAACCCGACTCGTCCTGCGGGGTTTTCCTTGCTGATTTCATTGGCTCCCAAGGAAGCCAATGCAGCCGGCAGAGTCATTTGTACAGAAGTACGTCCGGCATTACTGACCTCTTCGAATGTTCCGCCCAAAACGGCATGATCTCCTTTTTGTTCCATGAATTGGACAAGTTCTTGATCCCCTTCTTTCGGGGTGGGGAACATCAAGTCCAACCCCACGACCTTAGCACCGGCATCGGTCACACGCTGCATCACGCTCGCCCAAACCGAACGACGCCACGGCCAGGAGCCAGTGGACATTTCGGCCAAGGCGGGATCAGCGGCAATTTCCTCTTCCGAAAGAATATCCTTGTAGGTGGCCTTATCGATCGCCAGAAAAACGATTTCCGGGGAGAGGGGGGCGGGTTGGCCAAAACGAATTCTAAGATCCCGGGTGTAAAGCTCGGCCTCGAGAAGTGGCTTAAATTGAATCAACTCCAGTAGGCCGAGGAAAAGGGCGGCACCAAGGCAGATCGCGGCAAGAATCAGTCGACGATAGAGGGCTTCTTTTTTTGCCGTCTTGGCCATGGATGAAGTTAGTTTGTTGAGGTGGGTCGAGCCAAGGTGGATTCCTGTCGCACCCCTTCCTGGGTCAGCTCGTTTTCCAATTCACGGATCAACTTTCTTTCATATTCCGTGATTTCCCGTTCAATGGCAGCAATGGCGCTTCGCCGGGCGGCTTTCTCCTGTTCGACCCGTTTTTCCTGTTCCGCATTGGCCACAATGGCCCCGATGAGCATCCCGGCCAGGGCACCGGCACCGGCTCCGATGGCGGCGCCATCGCCTCCGGCGATCGAGCCGAGGCCTGCCCCGGTGGCGGCTCCGCCCACGGCTCCGATTCCGGCACTCGTAGGCACACCGCTTCCCGGGCCGAAGCCCTTGCTTTTCACGATAGCGGGAGCCGAAGCCATCATTTGAGAGCGATATTGCTTCACATCTTCGCGGATGGCTGTGAGACGATCTTCCAAACTTTGGGCCGCCGCCCGGCGTTTTGCCTCCCCGTTTTCCAATTCCCCGCGAGAGCGCAGAAGTGCAGGTGGCGGGTTGGTCGCCTCCCGAACGAAGATGGATTCCAATGCGGGGACTCGGGTGAAGGGAAGTAGATCGGCCTGCCGGGCTTTCCAGTTCCCGAAGACATGTTCGGCTTGTCGGAGCGTCCATCCTCCCTCGAGGGTGCTACCCTCCGGGAAAATGTTTTTTGCTCCAGCAAGATCAAAGACTTTCCCCGGGGGAAGGTCATATGCGTAGACAACCTTGGGAAGCAGGCGATGGTGGGTGGTCGAAAGGTGTCTCGGGATGCCCACGGGTATGACGGGTGCAAGAAGAATATCCTCTTTCGCCCGCAGGGTGATCGAGTAGTCCACGGAAACACCATCCTCCGAGATGATCAATCTTCGGGGGGTGACCTGGGTGAGTTCGATCTGAGGAGGCAAGCGGCGGGAGAGAACAGCACGAGCCAGGCCTTCTGGAGGAAGATTCTGCCACCGATTCCACCAACCGAGGGTAGATTCGTCGGGCGGGATGGGTTGGGGAAGGACGGAAGTGGGGGCAAGATTGTTTTCGGAAGTGGCTTGGGTCAACCCTCGTAGGGAGGAACTCCAGCGGGCATAATCCGCCTGAAGAACTTGGGAAGATCGAATTTCATCATCATTTTTTGAGTAGAAGGAATTTTGAAAAATTAGAATGAAGGAGAGGATCGAAAGGGAGAGAAGAAAGATTGAGGCTCCACCCCAGACGACCCCTAACTTCCAAGCTTGAGGAAGGGGGGGTGGGAATTGTTTCTGGGGTTTGGGAAGGATGGGTGGAGTTGGGGCAGGCTGGAGGGATGGCTGAATTCGGCGGGGAGGGCCGGATCGGAACATTTTCAGACTCTATCACCCCCCGGTTGCGCGTGAAAGGTGTAGGGGGAAGCTGATTCGGACTTGGGTGCGGTAAGATTTTACGGCAGGATTTTGGGATGGCGGTGAAGTTAACAGGACATCAAGTTGAAGTGGTTCTTTCCACCCTAGAGGGGTGGTCCCAATCTTCCGGTAAGATCCGGAAGGAATACAAATTTCCCGATTTCATTGCCGCATCGATGTTTGTGACTGGAGTCAACCTGGAGGCGGAAAAAGCGAATCATCACCCCGAACTTTTTCAGCAATATACTACGGTCAGGATTGAGCTAACCACACATGATGTGGGTGGAATTAGCGAGTTGGATCTTCGATTGGCCAAAAAAGTGGATACCCGGGCACTTCCGCTCATTGGGAAGGGTTGATCATATGGGAAAGAAAGCGCTGATCACAGGAATCACTGGTCAGGATGGCTCCTATCTGGCCGAGTTGCTGCTTTCCAAGGGATATGAGGTTCACGGAATCATCCGCCGTTCCTCCAGTTTTAACACCGAGAGGATTGATCCGATCTACAAGGATCGCCATGAGAAGGGGACCAAGCTTTTTCTTCACTACGGAGATTTGAGCGACCCCAGCTCCCTCATCAAGATTCTGGGTGAGACACAACCGGAAGAGATTTATAACCTAGCGGCCCAGAGTCATGTCCGTGTCAGCTTTGACATCCCCGAATTCACTGGCGATGTGACGGCAATCGGGACGGTAAGGCTCTTGGATGCGATGCGGCACGTGGTGCCCAAGGCCCGATTTTATCAAGCTTCCAGTTCCGAGATGTACGGGCTGGTCCAGGAGGTTCCCCAGAAGGAGACCACCCCGTTTTATCCCCGGAGCCCCTATGCCGCTGCCAAGATGTACAGCCACTGGATCACAGTGAACTATCGGGAGAGCTATGGTCTTCACGCCACGAGTGGGATTTTGTTTAATCATGAGAGCCCCAGACGGGGTGAAACTTTTGTCACCCGTAAAATCACAAGGGCTGTGGCGCGCATCAAGGCAGGGCTCCAGGAGAAGCTGTTTTTGGGGAATTTGGAGGCGAAGAGGGATTGGGGATACGCTCCTGAATATGTGGAGGCGATGTGGAGGATGTTGCAACAGGAGAAAGCAGAGGATTATGTGGTGGCTACGGGGGAGACCCACACGGTGCAGGAGTTTCTCGATGTGTCTTTTGCCCGGGCGGGGCTGGATCCCAAGAAGCATGTAGCCTTTGACGAACGTTATCTTCGTCCGGCCGAGGTTGATCTGTTAATCGGAGACGCCAGCAAAGCCAAGAAGAAGCTTGGTTGGGAACCGAAAGTGAAATTCAAACAGCTGGCGGAGATTATGGTGGATGCAGATATCCGGCTTTTGGCTGAAGAGCGTGCGGGTCAACGGATCCGCGATTAAAAAATGAAAATCTTCGTCGCCGGACACCGTGGGATGGTCGGGTCGGCGGTGGTTCGGGCCCTCCAAAATCGAGATCAGGATCAGGTCCTCACCCGTACACGTCAGGAACTGGATCTGACCGATCCGTCAGCCGTGGAGAAGTGGTTTGCCGCTGAAAAACCGGAACAGGTGATTGATGCAGCGGCCCGGGTGGGGGGCATCCTGGAGAATTCACGCCGACCCGTTGAATTCCTGATCGAAAACACACGGATTCAAAACAATCTGATGGAATCCGCCTTTCGGAATGGATGTAAAAAATTTCTCTTTCTTGGGAGTTCCTGCATCTATCCTAAACACGCTCCACAACCGATCCAGGAGGATTCCCTTCTGAGCGGGCCTTTGGAATCCACGAACGATGCCTATGCCCTGGCTAAAATTGCAGGGGTGCGCTTGGCTCAGGCATATCGGGATCAGTATGGGAAAAGCGCCATTTCAGCTATGCCGACGAACCTGTACGGCCCGGAGGATAATTTTGATCCGGAAAGTTCCCATGCCTTACCCGGGATGATCACCAAGTTTCATCGTGCCAAGGTCAAACGGGAAAAAGAGGTGGTGCTTTGGGGTACGGGATCGCCTCGCCGGGAGTGGTTGTATGTGGATGATTTGGCCGGGGGATTGCTGACTCTAATGGATAAATATGATGAGCGAGAGATTGTGAATGTGGGTGTGGGAGAGGATCTGACCATTCTCGAGTTGGCCGAACGGGTGCAGAAAGTAGTTGGCTACTCCGGAAAAATTCGTTGGGATCATAGTAAACCGGATGGCACACCCAGAAAGCTATTGGATGTGAAAAAAATCCAGGCTTTGGGGTGGAAGGCCTCGATTTCTATCGAACAAGGGATTGCGTCGACGTATGAGTGGTTTTTGCAGAAGGCACCGGAGAAAAACGTCTAAATATATCCACGAACCTATTCGTTTTGGTGAAGAAAGGGAGTTGCGGAATTGGATTTGCGTGCAGATCGTTTTGGAATGTCGGAAGTCATCATTATTCAGCACCAGCTAGGGGAGGGCCCCGGGACCATCGAAGAGGAAATCCTAAGTGCTGGGCATAAGGTTCGGATGGTCCGAATTCATCAGGGGGACAAGGTTCCAAATGAGGCCGGTTCGGTGGGTGGTCTGGTGGTGATGGGGGGATCGATGGGGGTTGCGGATCAGGGAAAACTCAATCATCTGAAGGATGAGATTGCCCTGCTTAAGCAGTTCGTTCAGGCCGAAAAACCGGTTTTGGGGATTTGCTTGGGGGCACAGCTGTTGGCAAATGCGTTAGGTTCGGAAGTGGTGGCGGGGGAAAAGGAAATCGGATGGTTTCCCGTGCGAAAACTACCGGATGCCTTTAAGGATCCTGTTTTGCGCAGGCTTCCGGAAAACTTCCCGGCGCTGATGTGGCATGGTGACCATTTTGCTTTGCCCAAGGGTGCGGCTCATCTGTTGAGCACGGAAAAGTGTTCCTGTGCAGGATTCCGTTACGGGAAAAAAGCGTACGGTTTGGTGGCCCATCTGGAGATGACGGCAGCCATGGTGGATGAAATGGTTGCAGGCTCAAGGAAAGAGCTGGCCGGAATCGGTGTGGAGGCGGGACAAATTCTGGAAGAAACCTCGGAACATGCGGAGCCTGTGGAAGAGTTAGCCCGGGTCATGTGGCGGGCTTGGGTTGGATTGTTAAATTAACTTCGTTTTGTAGGTCGGCAGGTCGCGGCCCGGAAGCTTTAGGAATTAAGGGACAGACAAAAGTCGGCCAGACGGAGGGAAGCATCCGGCTTGGAGGCCGTGGCCAGTTTCGCCTTCCATTCTTTCCAACCCTTTCCGTTTTCTGCTAGGGCATCCCGGATCAAGCGAACGGCGGTCTCTCCATCCGGACTGAGGCAGGCAACTCCAATTTCCTTGAGAAGGGAGAAATTTCCCTCTTCCTGTCCTGGGACCACCTGAGTGACAAGAAATGGAGTGCGGGAGGCAATGGTTTCTTGTGTGAGGGCCCCACCCGCTTTGCCGATAACAAAGTGGTGTTTGGCCAAAATGGAGGGCATTTCGTTGGTCCATCCGAGCAGTTCCACCTTTGCGCGAAGCGGTCCTAGGGCCTTTTCGACCCGACGGGCGATCGTGGGATCTCGTCCCGTGCCTACCGTGACGACCCAGCCTTCCTGGGAGGCGAGGGCAGCGGCCAGACGGGGGCCCCCGAGAAGACCGGAACTGAGCAGATAGAGAACACGGGGATTTTCCCCAGGGGGCTCGTCCCCCGGGTGAGCTTCAGCGGAGGCAAACCTGGGATCCACGGGAAAACCGATGGGTTGAATTTTTTCCATGGGAACACCGAGCTGATTGAGGGAGCGGGCCGTGGCTTCATTGGGGACGATCCAGAGATCGGCGGGGGCAGTGCACCAGAGTCGGTGGACGGAGATGGAATCTGTGACGACGGTCACGAGTTGGAAGGATTTTCGAATATTCTCCGGCAACCATCGTATGAGATGCGCGTAGACGGGGAATGTCAGCACGATGACCTTCGGGTGATGGGATTCGATCAGGTGCCGGATCCGGAGATAGGCCAGTTGGTGAACAAAGACGGTTTTTTCGATCAGAGGGAAATGATGGCAGATGACATAGAAGAGGTTCCAGGCTCGGGGATAACGGTTGATCAGGGTCAGATAGAGACGCCGAAAAAAGTCATTGATCCAAGGTCTGGATTCCGCAAAAGGGTCAGCCACCACGGCTCGGCCGCCACGACGTTGAATAGCCTCTGCCAGTCCCTTGGCGGCGGCATTATGGCCATCTCCGAATGCCGCGGTGAGGATGAGAATGGGGGAGCTCACATTAATCCATCCCGTTCCAGTTCATCGAGTCGGCGGTCATCCGACTGGTCGACGATTTCGGTGACACCTTGAATTTCCAGAAGAATATCCAGGCAAAGGGCGATTTTTTCATGCGGCAAGCCGGTCGTTTCGATGACCCGGCGCCCACGGGTGAGATAGGCCCAACTAAAGTCTTCTCCCTGAATCACGCGGAATTGCAGGTGGTCGGAGGGGAGAAACTCCTTGGCCGAAGTCAGGGTCACGGTGCTGTTGCCCGCCTGCGCTCCGGGAACAACTTGTTCGACCCGGCTGAACCGTTCCAGCCAGGACTCCACAATGATTCGGATGGAGTCTTCCGAGTGGGGTTCGGCAAAAACGGCAACATATCCACGGGAAATCATGGCCGCAGTTTAACCGAGGAGAGGGGGGAGTAGAAAGCCGAAGTGAAGAATTTTAGCGCGCTTCCCTCGGAAGGGAGTCGAAACGGGTAAAGCGGGGTTGGAACACAAGGCGCAAGCGGTCGGTCGGGCCGTTTCTCTGTTTTGCGATATTCAGACGGCAGGGAATACCACGCACATTGGCGGCGATCGTTTGCTCTTCACCCTCTTCGGAGGAGGCATGGCTTTCCGAGTTTTCGGTTGCCGATTCACGGCTCAACAGAAGGACCACATCGGCATCCTGTTCAATCGAACCGGATTCGCGCAGGTGATGGAGAGCAGGCTCGGAATTGCTTTCCTCGGGTTTCCGGTTCAGCTGAGCGAGAACAACGACCGGAATTTCGAGCTCCATGGCCAAAGCTTTCAGTCCGCGCGAAATTTCAGAAACCTCGACTTGGCGGTTTTCTTTACCCCGACTGGTGCCGGAGGTGAGGAGCTGTAGGTAGTCGATAATCAGGATGTCGATGCCATGCTGCTTTTTGATCCGGCGGGCTCGGGCCCGGAGTTGGCCGATGGTCAGGAGGCTGGACTCATCCAGGAAAAGGGGGAGATCGGAAATCTCCGCGGCAACACCGCGCAGCGCGGTGATCTGGCTTTCGTTGAGTTCCCCCCGGCGGATCTGCTCCGAATCCAGACTGGCATGGGAAGAAAGGAGTCGGAACATCAGCTGCTGGGCCGACATTTCTAAAGTGAAGAAGGCGACATTGTAGCCCGGCCGGACAAATTCATCTTTGTCCAGATCGTATCGCTGACGCAGCATGTGACGGGCCATACTGAGAGCAAAGGCCGTTTTCCCAACCCCAGGTCGAGCGGCCAGGACGATCATTTCGCCCGGTTTGAAACCGGTTGTCATTTGATCCAGTTCATCGAAGCCGGAGGGAATGCCGCTGTAGTGGCCCTTGCCTTTGACGAGGCGTTCAATCAAGGCGATGGTTTTTGGGGTAACTTCCGAGGCTCGGATAATGCCTTTCGTCTCCCGCCGTCCGCGGATTTCGAGAATATCCCGTTCGGCTTCGTCGAGGATAGTTTGTACCTCGTGGGGCCGTTCGTGCGCACCGACCACGATCTGGGCGCAGGCTTGTTGGAGTTCACGCAGAAGGCTTTTATCCTGAACTTGGGACAGATGGGTGTTGGCCGTGAAAACGCTAATGACTCCGGCGGCCAAATCACTGATCAGGGCAGGACCTCCGGCGGCGTCGGCCAATTTCCGGTCGGTTAGCCAAGAGAGAAGAGTCGAAGGGTCAATCGCGAGGCTACTCTCCCTCATTTCGGTGATGCCACGAAAGATGACCCGGTGAGCAGGATGAAAGAAGTCCTCTTCCCGAAGCCCCTGCTCGCGGGCCAAATCCACCACATGATCAGGGTCGGCCAACATGGCCCCGAGAAGAGAGCGTTCGGCCTCAAGGTTATGGTGGGCTGGAAGGCCCTCGATGGTGATCGGTGCGGGGGCATTCCGCTGGCCACGAGGGCGAATCGGTTGAGCTTCGGCAATCACAGTCATGTATCCTTGCTTCCCGTGTTTATGTGACAATTTTTTGACAAAAGTTGTTGGATCATAAGTTTGGGAAAAGAGGGATAAAAATGAATAACTTCTCCACTCCAAGCGTGCCTTCGATGGGGGTTTGGGCAAGTTGCTCGGGAATGCGACTGATATTGGCTTCGACTTCCCCCCGACGAGCAGATCTTTTGCGGGAATCGGGTATTTCTTTCCGAGTCGAAAAACCGGAGGTGGAGGAGTGGGTGGCGGAGGATTTTCCTGAAGTCAGTCCGGGGGATCTGGCCCGGGTCAATGCCCGGCGAAAGGCCAAGGCAGTGGCGGAGCGGCATCCGGATCAACCGGTTTTGGCTGCCGATACTTTGGTGGTATGTGAAGGTCGGGTTTTGGGAAAGCCGGCGGATGAAACGGTGGCAGAAGAAATGTTGGGTTGGTTGAGTGGGCGCACCCATGAAGTGATCACCGCCTCCGTATTGATTTTACCCGGGGGCAAGAAGACCCGGGAGGCTGTCGTTCGGACCCGGGTCAAGTTTCGAACTTTGGAAGCAAACGAAGTGCGTGCCTACGTCCGAGAGGTCGAAGTTTTAGACAAGGCTGGGGCCTATGCTCTGCAGGATGGTGGAGACCGTCTTATCGAGCAGGTGGAGGGGTCGCGGAGCAATGTGATCGGACTGCCGATGGAAACCGTCTTGCCTTGGTGTGAGGACCTAGCGGTGGGAGGCCGTTGATTTAAAGATTCTTTTCGATGGCGGCACTGAGTTCGGCCCTTTTGATCGGACTACGGAAACGCCCGATCACTTTTCCTTCAGTGTTGAGTAGAATCGTGTAAGGGATCGTCTCCACGGGTTCAAGGAGATCGAGCATGAGGGGGCCAGGGCGAACCAAAGGGTAGTGGATCCCATGCCTCTCGGCGAAGACGAGCAATCCGGCAGCAGGGGCATCGTCGAGACAGACTCCAAGAACGACGAGCCCCTTTTTGGAGTAATCTTCTTCTAGGGCGACCAATTCTGGCAGTTCCTTTGCACTGGTGGGGCTCCAAGCGGCCCAGAGGTTGAGAAGGAGAACTTTTCCATGGAGTGAATTGATCTCGAGGGGTTGAGTCGTCGCCAAATCAAAAAAAGCCATTTCTGGAGGAAGCCGAAAAGGTTCGGAATGCGGGCGACAGGATCCGAGAAGGATCAGTCCCAGGAAACCGGGCAGAAGGCGGAATATGCGCACCCGAAAGAGTAGGTAGGAGCAGGGAGAGGGCTCAACGACCAACTTTCCGGAGCTTGCCTCCGCCTGACGATGGTTCCATTTTAAAGTCCGAATGAGCACGGCCGTTTTTCAACCCGGACAGATGATTTTCCGCGAGGGGGAACTCAGCCAAGAGGCCTATCGGGTTCTTCGGGGGCGGGTCGAGATCAGTATTACGGGAGAAGGGAAACCGGTCGTTTTGGCTCAACTGGGCGAAGGCGATATTTTTGGTGAAATGGCCATGGTGGACGAACGTCCCCGTTCGGCCTCAGCCCAATGTCTGGAGGTGACAGAGTGTGAGGTTCTTACTGCGGAAAACTTCAATGAGGCGGTTTTGCAGCGTCCGGAAATCCTGATTCCTTATTTGGCTTCGTTTTTTGAGCGGTTGAGAACCGCAAACGACCGGTTGAGACTGGAAATGCGCTTACGCGCTCAGGCCGAACAAAAGTCGCTTCCTGGAATTGCGCCGGTCCCGGTCGTCCGGGCCGTTCCGATCGCAACCCCGGTGGCTCCTCCCTCACTGGAAAGAAACCGGACGATTTCGTCGGCACCTCCTTCGGTCCCTGTTTCTGAGACTGCGGCTCCTGCTCCCGAAGGGGGATATCAGTCCGTGGTCCTGACAGCCCTCAATGACCATGCCCGGGCCCGACTGCCCGAAGGGACGGTCACAATTCAGAAGTTTCCCTTCCGCGTTGGGAGAAAACATGATGCCCCTGGAAAAGGCGTCACGGTATTTGCCGCCAATGACCTACCGATCGCGGATGAAAAACCTTATCAGATTTCGAGGAATCACTGTTCCATCGAGAGGGAGGGGGATCACTTCTTTGTCCGGGATCGTGGGAGTTCTTTGGGTACGCTGGTGAATGATGTTCCGATCGGTCTTGCTGAAAACACTCTGACTCAGGATTTACGACCTGGGGTGAATGAGATTCTGCTCGGCTCGGATGACAGCCAGTTTCGTTTTCAGGTGACCTTAAGCTAGGCGTTGGCAAAAAGCGGGAAACAGGGTAAAGATTATTTTATGGAAACAGCCGAAATCTCCTATGTGATCCGTTGCGTGACGGCGATTGCTCTGCTCCTGTCCGTGGCGGGCGCTGTTTTCACCTACAACATTCTCCTCGAATTGCCTTTCTTCACGAACCTGCTGACCTTGGCAGGTCTGAACTGATCAGATCGCAGAACGGGTTTTTTCTTCTTCGATTCCGGAGCGTAGGCGCCGGCTGAGCTTCGGACGGATGAAGCCATACATCAGGTAACCGCAAAATAAGATTGCCAGGGAGTATTGATACGTCTGCACAACCAGGGCCAAGGCGGCCACAATCAAGAGCATGCGCGGCAGGGGTCGTTGGCTACGCCAATCAATGGTTTTGAAGCTAGGGTAACTGACCTTGCTAAACATCATGAAGCTCAAGAAAAGGAGGAGGGCGGCGAGCGCGTACTTAAAATTCCCTATGACGCGTTCGGATTCGTAGTATTTAAGAAGAAGTAGGGTGACAGAGGCTACCAGACCGGCGGCTGCAGGGATGGGGAATCCGCTAAAATCTTTCGTTCGGTTGGCCGGTTCGGGATGAAGGGCCAAGGTGTTAAAGCGGGCGAGACGCATCGCACCGCAGACGAGATAGACAAAGGCGATCATCCAACCCAACCGGGCAGGAAGTTCTGCGAGGACGATTTTAAAAACCAGGAGTGCGGGTGCGATTCCGAAAGAGATCACATCTGCGAGAGAATCGAATTCCCGTCCGAATGCGCTTTCGTGTCCGCCCAAGCGGGCAACCCGGCCGTCCAGTATATCAAAAATGAACGCGCCGAGAATCCAAAGAAGGCTCGTCTGGTAATGCTGGATCCAAGCACTGTCATCCGAGGCTTGAAGAAGGCTTCCCTGAATGATCTGGAGAACGGCCATAAAACCGCAGAAGAGGTTTCCCGCCGTCATCAGGCTGGGGAGAAGATAGGCGACGCCTTTGCGGGCGGTGGCGGGCGGACGACTTTTTACGCGGGCCATAGAGCCAGGATGGTTTGACCACCGACGACACGTTGACCGACTTGAACTTGAGGGGTGCAGGAGGATGGAAAATAGAGGTCGGTCCTGGATCCGAACCGGATCATGCCGATTCGCTCTCCGGTGGTGACGGTATCTCCGAGTTTCTTCCAGCCCACAATTCGCCGGGCAATAAGGCCAGCGATCTGTCGCACGAGGATGGGGCCATGGGAGGTTCGAAGAAGCCAGGTTTGATTTTCGTTGCGGATATCGACCTCGAGGTGTCGGGCATCGAGGAATTCACCAGCCGAGTAGTGGGTTTTTTCAATGGTGCCTGAAAAGGGGCTACGGTTGACGTGGACATCGAGGACGGAGAGGAAAATGCCGACGCGGCGAAACTTCCCGAGGCCGAACGAGGGGTCTTCCGCTTCGTCGACACAGATCACCTTGCCGTCGGCGGGGCTGATGAGGGCGAGTGGATTGGCAGGAGGGGTACGTTCCGGATCCCGGAAGAAGAGGAGTAGGCCAATGAGGAGGAGGGATCCGAACAGCATTCCAATCATCCACCCCATCCAGCAGGAGAGGCCGAGGAAAGCGGCGGCGCCGATGAGGAACGGTCTTGCTTCACGTAAGGCCATGCTAGATTTTTAACTGGAACATCCCCTTATTGAAAGCCGTTTGCGAAGAGCCTGTATTGTGGCGAAAGGATTTCAAATCCGGAAGGCCGGTGACTTACTCGCGCTCGATTACTCTGGTTCTGACCCATGACTGCCCCTGGCATTGCCGATATTGCGGATTTCGTTCGGACCACGAGGGACTGATTTCGGAAGAGGGGATCGATCGGATTGTGCGGGAGGCAAGAGAGGGAGGGGCCAAAGAAGCTCTTCTGATTTCAGGAGAGCGACCGGGAACGATGCCGCACATCGGAAGCGAGTTAGCGGAGCGGGGGTATGCGGATTTCTGGAGATTTGCGGCGGTTGTGGCGTATCGATTCCGAGAAGCGGGACTCTTTCCGCATGGGAATTTTGGCCGAATGACGGAGGAGGAGCTTCGCAGGCTCCGGCCTCACTTTGTTTCCATGGGGATGATGCTGGAGAGCGTTGTGGATGATCCGGCGTGTGCCCCTGAGAAAAAAATGGCGGGGCGGAAAGCGGGGATTGAGGCGGCGGGTCGGGCCAAGGTTCCGTTTACGAGCGGAATTTTGGTGGGTTGGGGAGAAAGCCAGAAGTCCCGACTGCAATCCTTGGAGGTGCTGTCAGAGATTCATTCTAAGTATGGGCATCTACAGGAAATTTTGATTCAACGGTATGTTCCGAATCGGGGTTCGAGTTGGCCTGCGGGTGTTGCGCCGACGTTGGAGGAGTATAGGGAGATGATGGATTTTTGGCGTGAGCATGCCCCTGGGGTGGCGATCCAGATTCCCCCCAATCTGGAGCCCCGTTGGTTTGAGTTGCTGGACGGACTGGATGACTTGGGTGGAATTTCATGGGCCAAGGATGAGGTCAATCCCGGTCGTCCCTGGGAACAGCTGGAGCATTATCGGAATCTTTGTCGAAGGGCCGGCAGGGAGTTGATCGAAAGGCTTCCGGTTTATCCAACCCATGCGACCGGGGAATGGTTGGATTTCTTCTGGCAAAACCGAGTGAGGGAAGAGGGATGAGGGATTACTGGAAAATGCCTCTGGATGAATTACGGGAAGAGGCTCGGGAAAAGACATTGCACCAACATGGTCGGAAGGTGACTTATGTCGTCAATCGCAACGCGAATTTCACACGCGTCTGCAATGTGGGGTGTTCTTTTTGTGGTTTCGGGCGCCGTCCGGGAACCAAAGGGGCAAGTTCCGATCGGATTGATGAAGTGGTGGCTCGGGTAGCCAAGACCCCTTGGGTGACGGAAGTTTGTCTTCAGGGGGGGATTGATCCTGATTTGCCGCCGAAATATTATTTGGATTTGGTGCGGGCTCTACGGGAAGCATTTCCCTGGATGCATCTGCACGCCTTTTCGCCCATGGAGATTGATTCCCTGTGTGCGAAAGCGGAATGCGAACCGGAAGAGATTCTTTCCAAGATGCGGGCAGCCGGGGTGGGGTCGATTCCCGGAACCGCGGCAGAAATTCTTGTCGACGAAGTGAGGAGAAAAATCTCCCGAAACAAGCTGCCGGTCGCACGATGGGTCCAAATCGTCCGAGCGGCTCATCAAACAGGTTTGAAGTCGAGCGCCACCATCCTGTTTGGGCATGTCGAAAGGTGGGAGGATATTCGGGCGCATTTCGAGGTTTTGCGGTCTGTTCAGGAGTCAACGGGTGGATTCACCGAACTTGTGCCTTTGGCCTTTATCCCGTATCAGAATCGGCTTGGATCCATGTTGGCCCGCCGTGCGGGAGGGATGGGGGTGTTGGAGGAGAGGATTCGGAAACGGGCAATGCGGCTTTACCCTTTGGCACGAATGGTTTTAGGAGAGGTCATCCCGAATTTACAGACGAGTTGGGTCAAGCTGGGGGTGGAGGGGGCGGTCGAATCCTTAGGGTGGGGATGTAACGATTTTGGAGGAACTCTCTATGAAGAATCGATCACTCGGGCGAGTGGGGGGAAACACGGGGAAAAAATGGAACCGGAGGAAATTGAGTCGGCAATTCGGGGAGCGGGTTATGAGGCCTCCTTGCGGTCGACTTTATACGGTTCGGTAAAAAATCGTTTTTTCCCTCTTAGAAAAGAGTTGTCACCCTCCTGCGAGAGAGCATCTTGTCTCTCGTATCGCTTAACAAAAACCCAAACCAAGGAGATTAAGTAACATGGCAAGAAAACCGAATGCAGCGTTTATGAAACCCGTCCAACCCGACGCCATTTTGGCGGCAATCGTCGGAAGCAAGCCGCTTCCCCGCACGGAAATGACCAAAAAGCTCTGGGCCTATATCAAGAAAAAAGGCCTCCAAGACAAGAAGAACAAGCGGATGATCCATGCGGACGAACTCTTTAAGCCCCTTTTCGGTGGAAAGAGCTCGGCCAACATGTTTGAACTGACCAAGTACGCCAGCAAACACGTTAAATAAGCTTTTCTCCTTGCTGGGAAGTTTTT
>Ga0214917_10002129_pt1 | contig 24612 bp, 20 predicted proteins | sample LL_1208_BB_MetaG_FD_177983 | JGI IMG/M metagenome (GOLD analysis project Ga0214917, IMG submission 177983) | Freshwater microbial communities from Lake Lanier, Atlanta, Georgia, United States - LL_1208_BB | ecosystem: Environmental > Aquatic > Freshwater > Lake | place: USA: Georgia | collected...
ATCAAAGGCGGCATACGCAACAACATCATTCCCGATGAAATCGAGATGATCGGCACGATTCGCACCTTCGATCAATTGCAGCGGGCCGACATCATCAAGCGCATGAAGCGTACCGTCGACGGCATCGCCGCCGCGAACGGCACGACGGCGACGTTCACGCTCGATCCGCGCGGTAATCCTGTGACGGCGAACGATCCCGATCTCACGCGCCGAACGTTGCCGTCGTTGCAGCGAGTCGTGGGAGCGCAGAACGTGAAGCCGCTACCACTGGTGACGGGCGCCGAAGATTTCGCGTTCTTCGCGCAGCGCGTGCCGAGCTTCTTCTATATCGTCGGTATCACGCCGCCCGATCGTAATCCGATCACCGCACCGTCCAACCACGCGCCCGATTTCTACATCGACGAGACCGGCATTCCGATCGCTGCGCGCACTTTAGTGACGGTCGCCGCCGACTACCTCTCGGGCGTGACGCGTTAAGCGAGCGACGCCGCGATCGGTAAACGCCGAATTCGTTGACCGGTCGCGGCGTGGATCGCGGCGCAAACCGCCGGCGCGATCGGCGGCGTGCCCGGCTCGCCGAGTCCGCCGAGCGGGCCGTCGCTCTCGACGATGTGCACGTCGATCTGCGGCACTTCGCTCATGCGTAGCACCGGATAGTCGGTGAAATTGCCCTGTACCGCGCGACCTTTGTCGATGGTGATTTCACCGGCGAGTGCCGCCGAGAGGCCGTAGATCACGGCGCTTTGCACTTGTGCGACCACCTGATCGGGATTGATCGCAAAACCGCAGTCGATGGCGCAAGTGACCCGGTGCACGCGGACGTTGCGGCCCTCGACCGAAACTTCCGCGACTTCGGCCACGATGCTGCCGAAGCTCTCGTGCAAAGCGATGCCGTGATGACGGCCCGCAGGCAGCGGTTGTCCCCAACCGGCATTCTTCGCTGCGGCATCGAGCACGGCGAGCGCACGCGGCTGAGTCGCGAGCAATTCGCGACGGAAGGCATAGCCGTCTTGACCGGCGAGCGTTGCGAGCTCGTCGACGACGCCGTTGACTACGAAGCCGTGTATCGAATTGCCGACCGAGCGCCACCAAAGATTGGTCACGACTTCGTCGGTGTCGTGCGATTCGACGCGTAAGTTCGGGAAACCGTAAAGCGTATTCGCCGCGCCCTCGAAACTCGACGGGTCGAAGCCGAGTTTGTCGATGATCGGTTTGCCGATGGGTGATTGTTTGAGCACCGGCTTGCCGACGACCGTTTGGTGATAGAAGAGAGGCTTACCGTCCGCGGTGAGTCCGGCGCGCACGCGACTGATGCTGTAGGGACGATAAAAGCCGCCGCGCATATCGTCTTCGCGCGTCCACACGACGTGCACGGGTCGACCGACACCGTTGGCAACGTGCGCCGCTTCGACGGTAAAGTCGGAGTGCGTACTCGCACGGCGACCGAATCCGCCACCCAAAAATTGGGTGTGTAGTTCGACGTTCGCCGGTGGAATGCCCAGTGCTTGCGCGACCAGATTCAAATCTTGCGATTGGTTCTGCGTGCCGACCCACAGTGTGCAGCGACCGTCTTTGACGAGTGCTGCAGCATTCATCGGCTCCATGCAGGCGTGGGCGAGGTAAGGAAGTTCGTATTCAACGTCAATTTTGCGCGCCGCGTTGGCGAGCGCATTTTTGACGTTGCCGACGTCCTTGCCGACGGCGCCGGGTTTCGCGGCCAGGCCGCGCCATTCGGCACGTAGGCTCGCGGTCGAAACGTTTTGGCCGGCGCTCTCGTCCCATTCGACTTGCAGCGCTTCACGACCTTTCAGTGCCGCCCAAGTGTTTTCCGCGATCACCGCGACACCACTCGGCACTTGTTTAACGTCGACGACGCCCTTTACGGCGCGTGCACGCGTCGCATCGAAGGATTTGACCTTGGCACCGAAACTCGGCGCGCGGGCGATTACGGCCTTCAGCATCTCGGGCGGTTGCACGTCGGAGCCGAATACTGCGCGCCCGGTGACTTTGACGACGTTATCGAGCCGCTTTTGCGGCTTGCCGACGTATTTGAAGCTGCCACGATCTTTGAGTTTGACGTTTTCTTTGGCAGGTACCGGCAACTTCGCGGCGTCTTCTGCCAGCGAGGCGTAGGTCGCGCGCCGACCGCCGTTGCGTTCGACCACCGTGCCATCGTCAGTCGCGAGCGACTCGACGGGCACTTTCCAGCGCGCCGCCGCCGCCGACACCAACATTGTGCGCGCGGTGGCACCCATCAGACGCATCTGGTCGTAGGTGGAGATCGTGCTCATGCTGCCACCCGTGAACTGCATTTTGAGGAACGGGTGGTTGAAGGCTGGATCGACGGGCGCGAATTCGATCGTGAGTCGCTGTGGGTTCACGTCGAGCTCTTCGGCCAAAGTCATCGGCATGCCGGTGTAGATGCCTTGACCCATCTCGGCTTTGCCGAGCGTCATGGTGAAACTACCGTCGGTGCCGATGCGGACGAAAGCATTAGGCTTGAAGTCGAAGGGCGGCTTGCGATGCCCGAGTAATCGCGGCGCTACGACTACGCCGACGGTCGTGCCCGCAGCGACTACGCCGATACCGATCAAAAATGCGCGACGATTGGTGCTCATGCGGCACCGCCGTTGCGCTTGATCTCGGCCGCGCGCTTGATCGCCGCACGGATGCGCGGATAAGTGCCACAACGACAAATGTTGCCGTCCATCGCGGCGTCGATGTCTGCGTCGGTCGGATTGGCGTTCGACTCGACCAGCGCGACCGCCGACATGATTTGGCCGGACTGACAGTAGCCGCATTGCACGACGTCGAGTTCGATCCAGGCGCGCTGCACCGGGTGATCACCTTTGACGCCCAAGCTTTCGATCGTGGCGATCTTTGCGTTCGCCACCGACGACACCGGCGTGACGCAGGAGCGCACGGGCTGACCGTCGACGTGCACGGTGCAGGCGCCGCATGCTGCCACACCGCAACCGTATTTCGTACCGGTGAGTTTCAGCAGATCGCGCAAGGCCCACAACAGGGGCATTTCCGGATCGGCATCGATTTGACGGGACTGACCGTTGACGTTGAGCGTGATCAAGGGATTTCTCCGGTTAAGATGCCGACAATATACCCAACTTGCGGGTCACCGGTCGTGTGCCGGGGGTTGATCGATTGGAACTCGAGTTCTTCGGCGCAGCGGGGGAGGTCACCGGGTCGTGTCACGTGTTGCACGTGGCGGGCCGTCGCGTGTTGCTCGATTGTGGTCTGATCCAAGGCGGACACGATGCCGCCGAACGGAATCGACGCCCCTTTCCGTTCGCCGCGCACGACATTGATGCCGTTTTGTTGAGTCACGCACACATCGATCATTGCGGTCGATTGCCGCTGCTCGTACAACGCGGTTTTCGGGGCCCGATCTACACCAACGCTGCGTGCCGCGATCTGTTACCGATTTTGCTGCGCGACACCGCCGAACTCGCCGCGCGCGACGCCGAACGCAGCAATCGTTGGCGCGATCCGCAACAGCCGCCCGTCGTGCCCTTGTTTAATTCGGACGACGTTGACGAAACGTTAGAACGCATCCGCACGCTGCGTTACGACGAGCGGACGAAAATTTTTCCGGGTCTCGAAGTGTGCGCGCGCGATGCCGGGCATATCTTAGGATCTTCCAGTCTGGAACTCTGGTGCACGGAAGGTTCGCTCGCCCGTAAAATCGTCTTCAGCGGTGACCTCGGCCAATACGACTCGCCGATCTTGCAAGACCCACATCGTTTCGAAACTGCCGATCTAGTTTTGATGGAATGTACGTACGGCGAGCGTCTGCATCGCGATCGTGCGGCGACGGTGCGCGAACTCGGCGATATCATCGCTGCTGCGGGTCACGATCGGGGTAACGTATTGATCCCGGCATTCGCGATCGGCCGCAGCCAAGAACTACTGTATCTCCTCGGCAAAAATTTCGATGCTTGGCAGTTACAGCGCTGGCAAATATTTCTCGATAGCCCGATGGCGATCGAAGCGAGCACGGTTTATTGGCGACACGCAGAGCGCTACGACGCAGAGGCGTTGCGGATGCGTGCGGCGTTCACCGCGATGCCGGTGCTGACGAATCTGCACCTTTGTCGAACGCCCGACGAGTCGCGCGCCATCAACGCCTTACGCTCGCATGCGCTGGTGATCGCCGGCAGCGGCATGTGTAACGGCGGTCGAATACTGCATCACCTCGCGCACAACCTTGAACGACACGAATGTCACGTCGTGATCACCGGCTTCCAGGCGCCGGGCACGCTCGGGCGGGCGCTCGTCGATCGTGCGCCGTTCGTGCGCATTCACGGCCACTCCATCCGCGTCGCGGCCAAAGTGCACACCTTGGGTGGGCTTTCGGCGCACGGTGATCAGGATGACCTCTTGAAATGGTATGAAAGCTTCGGTGATCGCCCGCCGGTTTGCCTGGTGCACGGCGAGCCACGCTCCGCCGCTGCGTTGCGTGCCAAACTCGAGTCGCGGGGTAGCCGCGCGCGAGTGGCCGCCGCCGGTGATCGACTCGATCTCGCGACTATGGAGATTTCGCAATGAATGCTACGACCAATCGAATTCGTCGCTCGATATCTTTGGCTGTGCTCGCCGTGCTGCTGCCCGCGGCGATCTTCGTGAGTGATGCGGTGCATGCAGCGTCGACTGCTGGGCGTGTGCTCGTCGTCGGTGCGACGGGCGGCACCGGTCGAGAAGTCGTGCAACAAGCGCGCGCCAAAGGGTACAAAGTTCGCGCCTTGGTGCGCGACGCGGACAAAGCCCGGACGTTGCTCGGTAGCGACGTCGAACTCGTGGTGGGCGATGTACGCACCGACGGTACATTCGAACGCGCCGTCAAAGGTGTCGACTACGTCGTCTCGGCGCTCGGTTCGAATAGTCGCAACGACCCGACCAACAAACCGGAGGCGATCGACTACGGTGCGGTGAAATCACTCGCGGCTGCGGCCGCCGCTGCCAAGGTCAAACAAATCGTGTTGGTGTCGTCGATCGGCGTGACCGATCCGAATGCGCCCCTAAATCGGATGTTCGACAACATCTTGCTGTGGAAATTCAAAGGCGAGGAGGCCGTGCGCGGCTCGGGCGTGGCGTACACGATCGTCCGGCCGGGCGGTCTGACGAACGACGCCGGCGGTCAACGGCGCATCAAAACTACGCAAGGCGATCCGCGCGGTGCCGGTGGCCGTATTCCACGGGCCGACGTCGCTGCGATTTGCGTGAATGCACTCGGCCGTCGCGATGCCGAGCGACGAACTTTCGAAGTCGTCTCCGACGAGGCTCAAGGCACTGTCGATTGGAATACGTTCTTCGCCGGACTAACCGCCGATGCTCGCTGACGGCGGATTTTTGCAGCGCCAGTTGGCGCGTCTCGCGAAGGTCGAGCCGCGCGAAACCGGCGCCGTGTTGGCGTCGTTCTTTTTATTCTTCTTCGTGCTCGGTAGTTATTTCGCCGTGCGACCGGTGCGCGAGACCATCGCCACCCTGCTCGGTCGCGAGCGCGTCGCCGATCTTTGGTTGTACACCGCGTTATTTTCGATTGCGATCGTGCCGATCTACGGTTGGTTGGTCGCGCGCGTGCGACGCGGTGTGCTGCTTCCGGCGATTTACGGCGGTGTCGCACTGATCCTCGCCGGCATCGGCTCGTCGTTGCAGATCGACGAGGGTAATCTCGGTATCGGCGCATTCTTTTACGTTTGGATCAGCGTCTTGAATTTGATGCTGGTGTCGGTGTTCTGGAGCTTCCTGCTCGAGATGTTCGATTCGGAGCAAGCTAAACGCTTGTTCGGTTTCGTTGCTGCCGGTGGCACGCTGGGCGCTTTGATCGGTCCGTTCACCGCCGGCATGTTGGTCGATCGTATCGGTAATGCCGGCGTGCTTTATCTCGGCGCCGCGGGATTCTTGGGCGCCATCGTCTGTCAGCGGGTGTTGATCAAAATTTGGAATCGCGACGGTAGTGGTCGCGAAAACGCATCCGATGCGCCGCGCACCGATCACGGTCTGGGCGGCAATCCGTTTGCGGGCATCGCCATCGTCTTGCGCTCACCCTATCTGCTCGGAATCGCGCTGTTCGTCGTTTTGCTATCGGCGGTCAACACCTTCCTTTATTTTGAGCAGTTGCGCATCGTCAGCGATTCGTTCACCGACACCAAGCAGCGCACCGAGATGTTCGCGACCATCGATTTCACCGTGCAGTCGCTGACCATCGTCTCGCAGCTGTTTCTCACTGGCCGCATCGCCTCCGCGCTCGGCGTGCGCAGTTTGCTCACCTTCGTGCCGGTGGTGATGATCTTGGGGTTCGCGTTGCTGTCGGTGTTCAACGTCTTCGGCATGATCGCGACTCTGCTGGTCGTGCGTCGCTTTGGTGAATACTCCTTCATCCGTCCCGGACGCGAAATGCTTTGGAGCCGGCTCGATACCGAGACGAAGTACAAAGCCAAAAGTTTCGTCGACGTGCCCGTCTATCGCGCTGCCGACTATGTCGGTGCGCAGGCAAAAACTGCGATCGACGCGATGGGGACCTCGCCCGCAGGTGCGGCCTTGATCGGCTCTGCGCTCGCGGCGATTTGGGCGGTCAATGGTTGGCTGCTCGGGCGTCGGCACGATTCGAATGGGGGTAACTAAAAATGAGCGATAACGAAAATAAATCGAACTGGTTTCACGTCGACGAGACCCAAGAGGCGCAGAGCGCCGATAGCCCGCACGCACCGTTGCGCGACGATCAGCGTCGCGATGCACTGCCGCTGCTAACGCTGGCATTCGGTTGGGGCTTTTTGGTGACCGGACTTTTGGTCGGCAGTTCGTTGGGTTCGGGGCTGTATTTTCCGGACCTGCTGCGCAATGCGATGTGGGGCAACATCGTCAATTTCGTGGTCGGCGGTTTGGTCGGGTACATGGGTTACCAAACCGCTTGTAACAGCGGACTGCTGTATCGCCTCACCTACGGCAATGTCGGTGCATATTTGCCGGTGTTGTTTCTCGCGGCGCTTACGATCGGCTGGCAAGGCATCGTGGTCGGTGCGTTCGGCTTGACGTGGTCCGGTAGTTTCGACAGCCCGCTCTTCTATCCGATCGCGCTGTTCGCCGGCGTGCTCTACACCTTGACCACACTCTACGGCGTGAAGGGGCTGGAGAAAGTGGCCGTCCCTTCGACCGTGATACTCGCGCTCGTCGGGTTATATGCCGCTTGGTTTAACGTCGATAAAGCGGGCGGATGGGAGGCGTTTTTGGCGCTGTCTAAAACGGCCGCCACGAAAAAACCGCTCAGCGATACGGATGCCATCAACATCGTGATCGGTTCATGGGTCGTCGGTGGCGTGGTGATGGCGGAGTACACGCGTTTCGCGCGCCAAGCCTGGGTCGCGATCGCGATTCCTTTCGTGGTGCTCGTAGCGACGCAGATCTTTCTGCAAGTCATCGGCGCGATGGGCGGCATCGTCTCCGGCAATTTCGATTTCAGCGCGTATCTCATGACAGCGGGCGTGGTGGTCGGCACCATCGGACTCGTCGCCATGAGTCTCGCGCTGTGGACGACCGGCGATACGAACCTTTATTTGCCGGCGATCCAAACGGCGAGCGTGTTCCACTTGCCGAAGCGCGTCACCATCATCGTGTGCGGCGCCATCGGCACCGTACTCGGGCTCGGTATCTACCAGCATTTCATGGACTGGATCGACCAGATCGCGAATCTCGTTCCGCCGCTCATCGGGCCGATCATCGTCGACTACTACATCTTCCACGGCCGGCATTACGACACGTCGGCGCTCGCAGAATTACCGGCGTGGAATCCCGTCGCCGTGCTGTCGTTCGCTGCCGGTATCGTCGCGGCGTATGCGTACACGCCGTCTTGGATGGCATCGGGCTTGTGGGGCTTGCTCGTCTCGATGGGCGCCTACCTCGTATTGTTCGGCGGTGCACGGATATTCGGCATCCGTCTCGGATACTCGAAAGTTCGCGGCTAATGTTGCGTGTAGCGGTAATCGCTCTGCTCGCATGCGCCGCACTGTGCGTGGTGCCGGCGCGTGCTGATGACGTGAGTGCTGCGCAGCGCCGTGCCGCTTTGGAACTTTTGAATGCCGTCGCGAGCGGCGAGGCCCAAGCGCTGGCGGATGCCGTGCATCCGGACGAGCGCGATCGTGTGCGGGCATCGTTACTCGTAAAGCTGCGCGACGAGGCGAGCCGTAACGACGACACGCTGCGTGGACGGTTTTTCGGCACCGCTCGGCCGTTGGCCGAAATCGAACGTCTAACCAGCGCGGATTTTTGTACGGTGTTGCTAAAGCGTACTTTTTGGCGCGGGCGGCCGTTCGAAGACGTCAAAGGTCTGTCAGCGGTGCGCGATGGCGATCTCGTGCACGTGCTCGTCAAAGGACGGCAGGCCAAAGATCGTGGCAAGACCGAAGTGCTCGCGAGCGTGACGCTGTTGCCCTACGGCAAAGAATGGAAAGCGGCCTGGCCTAGCGAGATCGCCGCGCAACTCGAAGATCTCGAGTCGAATCGCGGTCGAACGACCCCTTCGGGTGCCGCCGCACCGACGGCCTCGCGGTCGACGGCGAAAAATCCACCCGGCGTGTTGACGTTATTGGATGCCGCCGAGAAAGCGCTCGTCGAGAATCGTTGCGACGTCTATTACCGCGAGCACCTCAGCCCGAATTTTCGTAAGACGCAGTCGTCACGGGTGCTCGACACCTTGATCGCGAGTTGTCGGCGCAGCATCGCCAATCGCGAACTTTTGATCGCAGCCCTGCGCATCGTGCGACCGGCAGCACCGAATTTCGAAGCCGGCGGAACTCGAGCGGTCTACGATGTGTCTGGACAAGGACTGCCGTTCGATCGTTTTGCGCTCGAACAGGTCGGCGATCGTTGGTACGTCGCAGAGTGACGAGTTGCCGAACGACGAAAGGAGATCGTCCATGAAATTACGAATTTTGCTGTTTGCTGTCGTCACGGCGCTCGCCGGTTGTGCGGTCTCGCCGGAGAAGGTGACCGTCCCGGCCGTGAAGCAGGTCGAACTCGCCCGCTTCATGGGTCCGTGGTACGTGATCGCCAATATCCCAACTTTCATCGAAACCGAGGCCTACAACGCCGTCGAGTCCTACGAACTGAATCCGGACGGCACGATCCACACCACCTTCACCTTCAACAAGGGCGCGCTCGACGGCCCCCCGAAGAAGTACGAGCCGAAAGGGTTCGTCGTGCCGGGCACCGGCAACGCCATTTGGGGCATGCGCTTCGTGTGGCCGATCAAGGCCGAGTACGTGATCTCGCACGTGGATGCGACCTATTCCGAGACCATCATCGCCCGTAGTTCTCGCGATTACGTCTGGATCATGGCGAGAACACCGTCGATCTCCGCCGAACGTTATCAATCCCTGGTCGAAAAAGTCGGCGCCCTCGGTTACGACGTCGGCAAGTTGCGCAAAGTGCCGCACAACCCGCTGCCAAGCGCAGCGAAAGTGTCGGCCGAGGCCGTGCAGACTCGTCTGGGATCGGCCGTCGGCGCGCCGGTGCTGCTCGACGTGCGCACTGCGGAGGAGTTCGCGGCCGGCCACCTGCCAGGGGCGAAGAACATCCCCTACGATCAAATTCCTAGCCGAATCAAAGAGTTGAAGTCGGCGCAGGATAGCGAAATCGTGGTCTACTGCCGCACCGGCCGACGCGCCGGCATCGCCATCGACACCCTATTGGGCGCCGGTTTCCGCAAGCTCGGCCACCTCGAAGGTGATTACGAAGCCTGGTCCGCTGCCGGTCGACCGGTGAGCACCAGCCCCTAATTCACCTCTACCTCGGTCGCCGCAGGCCACGAAACTCGCGGGGACCCGGCCCCGATGAGTAAACTTCTCGTTTTCTCAGGGGCCTGCATGCGACCGGAAGATCACCCCAACTCCGACTCCCTACCGCTTTGGGAGAAGGCGGCGGCCAAGTCCGCCCCTGGCGGTGATCCGTCGCGCCTGACGTGGCAGACCCCCGAAGGTCTGGCGGTCAAAGCGCTGTACACGGCGGCAGACCTCGAAGGCCTCGCACACACCGATACCCTGCCGGGTTTCGCGCCCTACATTCGCGGCCCGCAAGCGACCATGTACGCGGTTCGGCCCTGGACCATCCGTCAGTACGCCGGCTTCTCGACCGCCGAAGCCTCGAACGCTTTCTATCGCAAATCGCTGGCCGCTGGCGGTCAGGGTGTGAGCGTCGCCTTCGACCTCGCCACGCACCGCGGTTACGACAGCGATCACCCGCGGGTCACGGGCGACGTCGGTAAGGCAGGCGTTGCGATCGACTCGGTCGAAGACATGAAAATTTTGTTCGACAGCATTCCGCTCGATCGCGTCTCGGTGTCGATGACGATGAACGGCGCGGTGTTGCCGGTGCTCGCGGCTTACGTCGTCGCGGGTGAGGAGCAGGGCGTCGCGCAGGAGCAACTCTCCGGCACGATCCAGAACGACATCCTCAAAGAATTCATGGTGCGCAACACCTACATCTATCCGCCCGAGCCGTCGATGCGGATCGTCGGCGATATCATCGAGTACACGGCGCGCAAGATGCCGAAGTTCAACTCGATCTCGATTTCCGGCTATCACATGCAGGAAGCGGGTGCGAACCAAGCTTTAGAACTCGCCTTCACGCTCGCCGACGGCAAAGAATACGTGAAGACCGCGCTCGCCAAAGGTCTGGACGTCGACGAGTTCGCCGGACGCCTCAGTTTCTTTTGGGCGATCGGCATGAACTTCTATCTCGAGATCGCCAAGATGCGCGCAGCGCGGCTCTTGTGGTGGAAGATCATGTCCGGCTTCGGCGCCAAGAATCCGAAGAGTCTGATGCTGCGCACGCATTGCCAGACGTCCGGCTGGAGTCTCACCGCGCAAGATCCGTACAACAACGTGGTCCGCACCACCATCGAAGCGATGGCGGCCGTGTTCGGTGGCACGCAAAGTTTGCACACCAACTCGTTCGACGAGGCGATCGCGCTGCCGACCGAGTTCAGTGCCCGTATCGCACGTAATACACAATTAATTCTGCAGGAAGAGACGCACATCACGAGCGTGGTCGATCCGTGGGCGGGCTCCTACATGATGGAGCGTCTGACACAGGATATGGCCGATGCCGCTTGGAAGATCATCCAAGAAGTCGACGCGATGGGCGGCATGACGCGTGCGGTCGAAAGCGGTTGGGCGAAATTGCGTATCGAGGCGAGCGCCGCCGAGAAGCAGGCGCGTATCGACTCCGGCCAGGACGTGATCGTCGGCGTCAATAAATTCAAGCTCGACAAAGAAGAGCCGGTCGAATTTCTCGACATCGACAATGTTGCGGTGCGCGACAACCAAATCGCGCGCCTTACCAAGATTCGCAAGACGCGCAATGCCGCTGCGGTGGACGCCGCACTCGCCGCATTGACGGCTGCTGCCACTAGCGGCACGGGCAATCTGCTCGCGCTCGCAATCGATGCGATGCGATCGCGCGCGACCGTCGGCGAAGTCAGCGACGCACTCGAAAAGGTTTGGGGCCGACATCGCGCTCATTCGCAGGAGGTCACCGGAGTGTACGCCGCCGCCTACGACAGCGCTGAACGCTGGGAATCTTTGAAGAACGAGATCGCTGCATTTGCGACCGACCATGGCCGCAGGCCGCGCGTGATGATCGCGAAGCTCGGTCAAGACGGCCATGATCGCGGCGCGAAAGTGGTGGCAAGTGCGTTCGCCGATCTCGGCTTCGACGTCGACGTCGGGCCGTTGTTCCAGACGCCCGAGGAATGTGCGCGACAGGCGATCGAGAACGACGTGCACGCCGTTGGTGTCAGCACGCTCGCGGCCGGCCACAAAACTTTGGTTCCGGAAATCATTCGCGCGCTGCGCGCCCAAGGCGCGAGTGACATCGTGGTGTTCGTCGGCGGAGTGATTCCGCAGCAGGACTACCAGTTCCTGCACGAAGCGGGTGTTGCGGGGATCTACGGTCCGGGCACGCCGATACCCGAAAGCGCGCGCGACGTTCTCGAACACATTCGTCGTGCTCGTGTCGCCGGCTGAGACCGAAAATGCTGCGTTGAGCGCAGGAGTGATCGCCGGCGAACGTCGTGCGATCGCCAAGGCGATCACGTTACTCGAGTCGACGCGCACCGATCATCGGCAGCGCGCCGATGCACTGCTGAATTCTTTGCTACCGCGCACCGGTCGATCACTAAGGTTGGGAATTTCCGGCGTCCCGGGTGTCGGTAAATCGACTTTCATCGAATCGTTCGGCTTATTTTTGATCTCGCAGGGGCACAAAGTGGCGGTGCTCGCGGTCGATCCTTCCTCGGGTGTCTCCGGCGGCTCAATCTTGGGCGACAAGACGCGTATGGAACGATTGTCGGTGCACGAGCGGGCCTACATTCGCCCGAGTCCCTCGTCGGGCGCGCTCGGCGGGGTCGCCGAAAAAACGCGCGAAGCGCTGCTCGTTTGCGAGGCTGCAGGCTACGACGTGGTGATCGTCGAGACCGTCGGCGTCGGCCAGTCGGAAACCGCGGTCGCCGGTATGACCGACATGTTCGTCTTGCTGCAGTTGCCGAACGCCGGCGACGATCTGCAGGCGATGAAGAAAGGCATCATGGAGCTCGCCGACCTCGTGGTGATCAACAAAGCCGATCTCGATCCCGACGCGGCGATGCGCGCCGAAGCGCAGATCATCGGTGCGTTGCGCGTGTTGCACCACACCGGGCACCCCGACCACGCCGACGCTGCGCGTTGGCACACCCGAGTCATGCGCGTCAGTGCGTTGAAGGGAGAGGGTCTCGAACAGTTTTGGAGCCACGTCGGTGAGTTCCGTCGGCTACGCGAGGCGAGCGGGGAATTGGCGACTCGGCGGCGGCAGCAGGCGCTCACTTGGATGTGGGACGAGATCCATGCACGACTCGCTACCGATTTTCGCAGCGATCTAAAAGTCAGGGCGGCACTGCCGCGGATGCTTGAAGAGGTTGCTGCGGCGCGCGTCGCCCCGTCCGTCGCGGCCCGCGCACTACTCGATCTTTTCGAAACAAACACTCAAAAAATTTCCTGAGCAAGGAACAAAACCATGCACGACATCATTCAACAACTCGAGAAAAAGCGCGCTCACGCGCGACTGGGCGGTGGCGAGAAGCGCATCGCAGCGCAGCACGCCAAAGGTAAGCTCACGGCGCGCGAGCGTATCGAGGTGCTGCTCGACGAAGGTAGCTTCGAAGAGTGGGACATGTTTGTCGAGCACGGCTGTAACGACTTCGGCATGGCTGATCAAAAAATTCCCGGTGATGGCGTCGTCACCGGTCACGGATACATCAACGGCCGTTTGGTGTTCGTGTTCAGCCAAGACTTCACCGTTTTCGGGGGCTCTTTGAGCGAGGCTCACGCCGAGAAGATCTGCAAGATTCTCGAGACCGCCACCAAGGTCGGTGCACCCGTGATCGGCATCAACGATTCGGGCGGTGCACGTATACAAGAAGGCGTCGCGTCGCTCGGCGGTTATGCGGAAGTCTTTCAGCGCAACGTCACGGCTTCGGGTGTGGTGCCGCAGATCAGCGTGATCATGGGTCCTTGCGCGGGAGGCGCGGTGTACAGCCCCGCACTCACCGACTTCATCTTCATGGTGAAGGACAGCTCGTACATGTTCGTCACCGGTCCAGACGTCGTGAAGACCGTTACGCACGAAGAAGTCACCGCCGAAGATCTCGGCGGTGCGGTCACGCATACCGCGCGCAGCGGCGTCGCCGATCTCGCCTTCGAGAACGATGTCGAGGCGCTGTTGATGGTACGCCGCTTCTTCAACTACCTGCCATCCAATAACCGCGAACGCGCACCGCTGCGCGAGGCGGGTGATCCGCCGAACCGTGACGACTATTCGCTCGACACCTTGATTCCCGACAATCCGAACAAGCCGTACGACATGAAGGAGTTGGTCGAGAAGGTGGTCGACGACGGCGAATTCTTCGAACTCCAACCCGACTACGCCAAAAACATCATCGTCGGCTTCGCCCGTATGGACGGGCAGGTGGTCGGCATCGTCGCCAATCAGCCCTTGGTGCTCGCAGGCTGTCTCGATATCAAGAGCAGTATCAAAGCCGCGCGTTTCGTGCGATTTTGTGACGCGTTCTCGATACCCGTCATCACCTTCGTCGACGTACCGGGCTTCATGCCGGGCACCGCGCAGGAATACGGTGGAATCATCAAGCACGGCGCGAAACTGCTCTACGCTTATGCAGAATGCACCGTGCCGAAGATCACCGTCATCACGCGCAAGGCCTACGGTGGTGCCTACGACGTCATGGCCTCGAAGCACCTGCGCGGCGACGTCAACTTCGCTTGGCCGCATGCGGAAATCGCGGTGATGGGTGCGAAGGGCGCGGTCGAGATCATCTTCCGCGAAGAAAAAAGCGATCCGGCAAAACTCGCCGCGCGCGAAGCAGAATACAAGCAAAAATTCGCCAATCCGTTCATCGCGTCGTCACGTGGTTACGTCGACGACGTGATCATGCCGCACGGCACACGTCGACGAGTCTGCCGTGCGCTGACGCTGCTGCGCGATAAGAAACTCGACGAGCCGTGGCGCAAGCACGGCAACATTCCCCTTTGAGTGCCGCGGAGCAAAGACGCATGTTCAAGAAAATATTGATCGCCAACCGCGGCGAAATCGCTTGTCGAGTCATCAAGACCGCGCGCCGGATGGGCATCGCGACGGTCGCCGTGTATTCGGAGGCAGACAAGGACGCGCGGCACGTCGAACTCGCCGACGAAGCGGTGTTGCTCGGTCCGGCGCCGTCACGCGAGTCCTATCTCGTCGCCGATAAAATCATCGCCGCCTGCAAGCAGACCGGCGCCGAAGCGGTGCATCCGGGTTACGGGTTCTTGTCGGAGAACGCCGAGTTTTCGCGCCGGGTGGAAGAACAGGGCATCGTCTTCATCGGCCCGAAGCACGCATCGATCGCAGCCATGGGCGACAAGATCGCCTCCAAAGAATTGGCTGCGAAGGCGAAGGTCAACACGATTCCCGGTTACAACAATCCGATCGAATCGCCAGAAAAAGCCGTCGAGATCGCCAAAGGCATCGGCTATCCGGTGATGATCAAGGCGAGCGCCGGCGGTGGCGGCAAAGGACTGCGGGTTGCCTGGAACGACAAAGAGGCCTTCGAGGGCTTCAGTTCCTGTCGCAATGAGGCACGCAACAGCTTCGGTGACGATCGGGTCTTCATCGAAAAGTTCGTCGAAGAGCCACGCCACATCGAAATTCAAGTGCTCGGCGACGGGCATGGCAACTGCGTCTATCTTTGGGAGCGCGAGTGCTCGATCCAGCGGCGCCACCAAAAAGTGATCGAAGAAGCACCGAGCCCGTTCTTGGACGACAAGACGCGAAAAGCGATGGGCGAGCAGGCCGTCGCACTCGCCAAGGCCGTGAACTACGAGAGTGCCGGAACCGTCGAGTTCGTGGTCGGTAAAGACAAAAGTTTTTACTTTCTCGAGATGAACACGCGCCTGCAGGTGGAACATCCGGTCACCGAATGCATTACCGGCCTTGATCTCGTCGAGCAGATGATCCGGGTCGCCGCCGGACAAAAACTCGCCTTCGGCCAAAAAGACATTCAGCGCAACGGTTGGGCGATGGAATGTCGTATCAACGCCGAAGATCCGTTCCGTAACTTTCTCCCGTCGACCGGTCGTTTGGTCAAATACCGGCCGCCGGCGCAAAACATGGAGGCCGCGCAACCGGTGCCCGACGGTGGCGGCGTGCGCGTCGATACCGGCGTGTACGAAGGCGGCGAGATTCCGATGTTTTACGACTCGATGATCGCCAAATTGATCGTCCACGGACGTGATCGCAACGAGGCGATCGCCCGCATGCGCGAGGCACTCAACGGGTTCGTGATTCGCGGCATCTCGAGCAACATTCCGTTTCAGGCGGCTTTACTCGCCCATCCGCGTTTCGTGAAGGGCGACTTCAATACCGGTTTCATCGCTGAGCAGTATCCGAAAGGATTTTCGATCGAGGCTGTGCCGCACGATCGACCGAGCTTTCTGCTCGCGCTCGCCGCGATCTCGCACCGCCGTATCCGCGAACGTGCCGCAACGCTCGGTGGCCAACGTCGCGCTCACGAAGTGCGCATTCGCGAGGATTTCGTCGTGGTGTTGTCCGATGGCGAAGGTCGTCGCGACCAAATCCCGGTCGGCGTACGCGATGCCGGCAAGCTCTATCACGTGAGCATCGCCGGTCAGACCCACGAAATCGGCATCGACAGCCCGTTGCGTGACATCGCTGTGCACGGCACTTTCGACGGCCAGCCGTTCTGTGCGCAAATCGAACGCTCGGGTTTGGGCTATCGCATCCAGCACAACGGCTCCGGTGTGTATGCACGCGTATTCAACCCGCGTGTCGCACAACTCGAAGCGTTGATGCCGTTCAAGGCGCCGCCCGATCTTTCCAAAGTATTACTCTCGCCGATGCCGGGCTTGTTGGTCGACGTGGCGGTGCAGGTCGGACAGACGGTGCGCGCGGGCGAGAAGCTCGCGGCGATCGAGGCGATGAAAATGGAGAACATTTTGTTCGCGCAGCAAGATTGTGTGGTCGACGAAATCGTTGCGAACAAAGGTGAAAGCCTCGCGGTCGATCAAGTGATCATGAAATTCCGCTGAGCACGACGGAGCAGCGATATGACGAAGGCTCATACCGAACGCCCGTTCAAGGTGCTCGGCATTCAGCAAGTGGCGATCGGCGGACCTGACAAAAATCGTCTGCGGACGCTTTGGGTCGATATGCTCGGGCTCGATGTCACCGGGAATTTCGTCAGCGAACGTGAGAACGTCGACGAAGATATCTGCGCCATGGGGCGCGGCGCGTACAAAGTCGAAGTCGATTTGATGCAACCGCTAGATCCCGAGAAAAAACCTGCGGTGCACGCGACACCACTCAATCACATCGGTCTTTGGATCGACGATTTGCCACGCGCGGTGGAGTGGCTCACCGCGCGCGGGGTACGCTTCGCACCGGGTGGAATCCGCAAGGGCGCCGCTGGCTACGACATCTGTTTTTTGCACCCGAAGGCGAACGACGAATTTCCGATCGCCGGTGAAGGTGTGCTGGTCGAACTCGTTCAGGCACCGCCCGAAGTCGTCGCCGCTTTGGGCTGAGTGTTTCGCACGCGATGTACGGCGACGATCAACGTGCCGGGACCGCCGTGCACGCCGACCGCCGGGCCCATATCGGTGAGTGCAGCGAATTCGATCGCCTCGTCACCGAAGCGGTGACGTAGATCTTCGAGTAACGCCGCGCCGGCTGCCGGTAGGTCGCCGTGCCCGACGAAGATGCGCAATCGTTCCGTACGTCGATCGAAGGACACTCTACGCACGACGAACCGCGCAAAGCGTTCACGCAGGGAACGCGCGCCGAGCAAGCCACCACCGGCGGCCACGCGTCCACTGGGATCGGTGCACAAGATCACGTTCAACCGTAAAATTTTTGCGATCTTGCCGACGATCGCCGGCACGCGTCCGCCGCGCACTGCAAAGTCCACGGTCTTGAGCAGTGCAAAAGTTTGAGTGCGCAGCACCGCATCGTGGGCCGCGCGTTCGACCGCATCGAGATCACCGCCCGCTGCTGCCGCCTCTGCCGCGGCGACCGCCACCAAGCCTTCGCCGGTCGATGCGTTCAAACTGTCGACCACGCGCACCGGCCGTCCTTCGGCCGATACCCGCTGTGCTGCAGTGCGTGCCGCGTTGAATGTGCCGCTGTGACGTGAGGTCAGGTTCACCGAAACGACAGCTTCGTAATGCGAGGCCAAAAATTCGAAAGTCCGACGGAAATCGCCGGGTGGCGGTTGTGAGGTTTTCGGGTGTTCGGGGTTACGGGCGAGTTCACGATAGAACTCGGCCGGTGTCATGCTGACTTTGTCGAGATGCGAATGCGTGCCGAAATGAATGCGTGCGGACACCATGTGAATGCCGTAGCGCTCGATGAATTCGTCGGGGATATCAGCACCCGAATCAGTGGCGACGGCGATCCGTTGTTTGACTGCATGGTGTGAACTGCGTTGTTGCAATCGCATATCGTCGGCTTTCTGCGCACCGACGACGCCGAACTCGCCGGCGAGCCGGAAGATTTGCTCCGGATCGTCGACGTGTACGTGCACTTTCGCCTTACGTTTGCTGCCGCTGACCACCAGACTCGCGCCGATTGGACCGAGTCGCTCGCGCAAATGCCGCAGGTCGATATCGGCACCGTCTAGCGCAGTCACGAGGCATTCGGTGCAGAAACGAAAATCCTGAGCGGCGCCGACGGTCGCCTGCACCATCACTTCTTCGCCGACGTGCACCGGTGCGCTGACCCGCGACATTTGGCCGGTCTCCAAAAATCGGCCCATGCCCTCCAATACTTCGACGAAGCCTAGCGCGCCTGCATCGACGACGTTCGCCGTCCGTAATTCCTCGAGTTGCGTGCGCGTTCTATCGAGCGCCGCCCGTACGCCGACCAAAGAATCGCGAAACAGTCGCGCGAAATCGCCGACACCGTCGCCGAGTTCCGCGCTGGATTGCGCGAACTCGCGCAGCACGGTGAGCAGCGTGCCTTCGCGCGGTTTTGACAAGGCGTCGCGCGCATAAGCCGCACCGGTCGCGATGCTAGCGACGAAACTGCGAACGTCGATTTTCGCAAGGTGCCCCGCGCTGTCACCGAGCCCGAGCAAAAATTGCGCGAGGATGGCGCCCGAATTACCGCGCGCGCCGTCGAGCGCCGCGTCGGCCGCACGCAACAGCAATTTTCCGGCGTGAGCGATCGGCTCACGATCGAGCGCGGCGAGCACCGCTGACAGCGTCATCGACATGTTCGTACCGGTATCGCCGTCGGGCACCGGGAAGACGTTGATCTTGTTGATGTGGTCGGTCTTCTCGAATAGGCGATAGATGCCCGCACGCAGCACGTCGGCGAGTTGCAGACCATCTAGGGTGACGAGCGTGGGCGCGACGGCGGTTGTCATGATGCTTAAGGTAGTTCGGTGCCGACGGTGAATCGCGAACCGCGATACTCCAACACGGTGGCGCGCGCGCTGATAGCCGTGACGCGCAGGCCTTCCCGTGATACGCCACCCTCACCGAGTTTTTGACCGTTCAAAAAAACGAAGCGCGCCGACGGGTTGGGATCATAGACGTGCAACCCCAAATTCACCTCGGGTACCGCCAGGCCGGAGGCGAGCAAATCGTCACGACTGATGGTCGGCACGCTCGCGATGGCGACATCGTCACCACTGGTCTCGCGCGTGACGGCAACGGCACCCGTCGAGGGTGACTGCGGAACGGTACGCGATGCGATCGGTCGACGGTTCACGGGCGCCGGCGCAAGATCGCGTTCCGGTTGGTCTCGCTCGACGTCGCGATCGATCGTCGGCACCGCGATCGAATCTTCTGCTTGGACCGCCGCCGGTGTCGTGCGCCATAACGCGATCGCTACGACGACCAGGTTCACGACCAGCAACCCGACCAACGCCGGAATCCACACGCGGGTCGTCCGTATCCGCGCCCGCGGCGCATCGAACATCGCCGGATGATCGTTACGCAGTCGCGCACTCTCGGATTTCTTTAGCGCATCGAGGATCGATGACATAGCCGAAGTATTGCATGCCTCGAGACCGAGGGGCATATTGCGCCGCATCGTGTCGGCGCCGACTTGCATCGAGACTCCTCCATGGCGGACCGCAAGCATCGGCGACGCCCCCCCGTTGGCGCACGACGAGGTTGATCTTTGGTTGGCGTCCTTCGAGCGCGCCGCACGACTCGGCATCGGCGAGTCGGTGCTTGACCCGTCCGAGCGTCTGCGCGCCGCAGCGATCGGCGATGCCGCGGCGCGCTCGCGCTACATCACGACGCGCGGGTGGTTACGCTCCTTGCTCGCCCATTACGCCGACGTTGCGATCGACCAGCTAAAAATCGTCGTCGATGCCCACGGCAAACCGAAGTTGCACGATCCGTCGGCGCCACAGTTCAATCTCAGCCATTCGGGCGATTCGTTATTGATCGCGATCGCCGCGACGTCGACTATCGGCGTCGATTACGAAGCACCGCGCCGATTGGACGATCCGCTGCGCGTGGCAAATCGAGTGTTCAATGACGACGAACGAACCGCTTTGCAACGGGCAGCCGACGAATCGATCGCAGCGCGTGATGCTTTGTTCGTGCGCTTGTGGACGCGGAAGGAATCTCTTTTGAAAGCACGCGGTACCGGCTTCGTCGGCGGTGCACGCGACTTCGACGTGCGCGACGACGAGGTCGGTGAATTCCGCGTACGATCACTATCGTTGCCCATTCCCGGCGTGGCCGCGCTGACGCTGCCGCAAACGGCACGCCTTCGTGCCGCGTACGTACTATCGTGATCGACGGCAGCGCATTGGCGTGGCGCAACGACGCGCTGTTGTCCGGGGAATACTGGCGTCTCGTCACCGGCCACTTCGTCCATTATTCGCTCGCGCATGCGGCACTCAACTTGCTCGGCGCCGTACTCGTGTTCACGCTCTACGGCCGCCGGTTTTCGTCGATCGGTTGGCTGTCGTTATTCGCGTGGTCGATCGTGGTGATCGACATCGGCTTACTGCTCGCGACCGATGTGGTTTGGTACGTCGGTGCGTCGGGCGTGCTGCACGCTGCGATGGCGGCGGGCATCCTCGACGATCTGCTGCGTCGTGAGCGCTATGCGTGGCCGATCGCAGCCCTCGGTGCCACGAAACTCGGTTACGAACTACGGTTCGGGGCTCTGCCCTGGCCTGGCGTTGGTAGCGGTGCAATGCCGGTCATTTACGCCGCACATCTCCTCGGGGTGGTGGCCGGACTGACGTGGTCGTCGTGGTGGCGCGCTCGGCACCGATGACGTTCGCACGCGCGAGTGCGTCAGCGCCGAATTTTTTCTTGATCGCATCGACCGTTGCATCCAGCTTTCGATTGGCGACACTGCTCGCGGCAGCGAATAGATCTTCTTGCACGGTTTCGACGAGATCCGATGCGCCGACGCCTAGCAACCGCAATTTGGTGCGCGGATTCGTGCGCAGCCAAGTCGTCAACAAGCGTTGTGCGCCCTCGACCAGCACGCGACTCTCGCGCGTCGCCGGTACGAGTTTCATTTGGCGGGTGAAGGTGCGGAAATCGTGACGTCGAATCTTGATCGTCACACAACCCGCATCGAGTCCTTTGGCACGTAACCGCGCAGCCACCTTATCGCCGAGGCGCGCAATCTCGGCGGCTAGCAGTCCGGTGTCCGCAAGATCGTCGGTGAACGTATGTTCCGCGCTCATCGATTTGTCGTCGTGCTCCGGTATCACCGCTCGATCGTCGATGCCTGCGGCGCGGCGCTGCCAACTCTGCCAATCGTCGCCGAACACCGGCCGCAAGCTGCGTTCCGTACCGTGCCGCAACGCGCCGATGGTGATGAACCCGGCGGCAACGACCGCGTCACCTTTTTTCCGACCGAGACCCGGAATACGTTTGACGGGTAGCGGATCGAGCACTGCGTGGATGCGCTCTGCGGTGACGACAGTGAGGCCGTCCGGCTTCTCGAGATCGGAGGCGATTTTGGCGACCAACTTGTTCGGCGCCACGCCGACCGATGCGCCGAGGCCGGTGCGCGCGCGGATCCGCTTTTTGATGTCGCGAGCGATGTCGACCGCATCGCCTTTTAGCGTACGACTCGCAGTGACGTCGAGATAAGCCTCGTCCAGCGACAAGCCCTGTACGAGCGGTGTGTATTCGTGAAAGATCGCAAAGATTTGCGCCGACACCTCGGCGTATCGAGCCATCCGCGGCCGCACGCAGACAGCCTGCGGGCACAACTCGAGTGCGCGACGAATCGGCATCGCCGAACGCACGCCGAATTTGCGTACTTCGTAACTCGCCGCAGCGACGACACCACGCCCGCCCGTTCCACCGACGATCAGCGGCAGCCCCGCGAGCTCCGGTCGATCGTGTTGTTCCACCGACGCGTAGAACGCGTCCATGTCGACGTGCAAGATCACGCCGTGGCGTGCGTCCCGAGTTCGTGGGCTGCGAAGTCGTCGACGTCGACGATGTGCATCACCTTACGATCGTATTCAAGCAGCCATTCGGCCTCTTCGTCACTCAGGATGGCGAGCGCGCGTGATTCGGCGATTTGCTGCGGCAACGCGAGGCTGCGGACGCGGCCCGTCTTCACGCCGTCGACTCGAATCTTCTTCTCGAGTTCTTCGGCACGCGCGGCCATCTCCAATACTTGCTGCAACAAACCGAGCGAGTTGTGCGGTTCGACTTTGCGATATACCGGCTCGCACAAACGATCACGCACGGCCGAAGGCTGCAACACGAGCTCGGCGAGTTTACGACCTAGTCGATCGTCGGGCGCGGAGTAATGTAAGCCGCTCGGGAAAATGCAGAAACGCATCAACGCCGCGAGTGGCCGCACCGGGAAGTTGCGTAGGAATGCGTGCAATTGTTCCTGTGCTTTGTAGAGCAGATTGCGACACGCCCATTCGACGATCGGTAAATCTTCGGGCTTACGACCTTGGTTTTCGTAGTGCTTGAGCACCATCGAAGCCAGATATAGACAGGACAGCACGTCGCCAAGGCGTGCCGATAGATTTTCTTTCTTCTTGAGATAGCCGCCGAGACTCAGCATCGCCACGTCGACCGCGAATGCAAAACTCGCCGAGAAGCGCACGATGTGTTGGTAGTAGCGGGTCGCCGCGCCGGTTTCCGGCACGGCCGTGAAGCGCGCATCGGTCAGCGCCATGATGAAGGAGCGCACCGCGTTGCTGAGCGTGAAGCCGACGTGACCGAATAAGGCGCGATCGAAGGCCTCGACGCCACGCCGGCGATCCGGATCGCGCGCCGCCTCCATTTCTTTGAGAACGAACGGATGGCAGCGAATTGCGCCTTGACCGAAAATGATCAAACTGCGGGTGAGAATGTTGGCGCCTTCGACCGTGATGGCGACCGGTACGACTTGATAGCCGCGGCCGAGATAGTTGCGCGGGCCGAGACAGATGCCCTTACCGCCATGCACGTCCATCGCGTCGTTGGCGACCTGCCGTGCCATCTCGGTGACGTGATATTTGAGCATCGCCGACGGCACCGAGGGTTTCTCGCCGCCGTCGATCGCGCCGGCAGTGACCGAGCGGGCGGCATCCATGGTGTAGGTGAGGCCGACCATTCGCGCGATCACGCTCTCGATTCCTTCGAAGCGACCGACGGGCATATTGAATTGCCGACGGATACGCGCATAAGCACCCGTGGCGAACACGCCGGCTTTCGCGCCACCCGTACCGCTCGAGGGCAAAGAAATGCAGCGGCCGACCGACAGCTGTTCGACCAGCATGCGCCAGCCTTGGCCGGCCATCTTCGGTCCGCCGATGATGAAGTCGAGTGGTACGAACACATCTTTGCCTTGAATCGGGCCGTTCTGGAACGGCACGTTCAACGGGAAGTGACGCCGACCGATGGTAATGCCTGCCGTGTCGCGCGGCACGAGTGCGCAGGTGATGCCGAGATCTGCGCTGTCTCCCATGAGTTTGTCGGGATCGAACAAACGGAACGCGAGGCCGATCACGGTGGCGACCGGCGCGAGCGTGATGTAACGCTTCGAAAAATTCAGCTTGATACCGACGACTTCACGACCTTGCCATTCGCCACGACAAACGACACCGGTGTCCGGTAGTGACGCAGCATCCGAGCCGGCGCGTGGCCCCGTGAGCGCGAAGCACGGAATTTCTTCGCCACGCGCGAGTCGCGGCAGATAGTGTTGCTTTTGCTCTTCAGTGCCGTAGTGCTGCAAAAGTTCCGCGGGGCCGAGCGAGTTCGGCACCGCAACCGTCGAAGACACCGTAGTGCTGCGTGACGAGAGCTTCGCGAGTACGCAGGAGTGTGCATAGGCGGAGAATTCGAGCCCGCCGTATTTCTTTTGAATGATCATCGCGAAGAAGCCGCGCGACTTCAAAAACGCCCAGATCTGCGGCGGCATGTCGCCGCGCCGATGGGTGATGTCGAAGTCGTCGATCATGCCGCACAGTTCTTCGCAGGGGCCGTCGAGGAAGGCTCGTTCCTCGGCGGTCAGCTGTGGTGCTTTGGCGCCGAGCAATTTCGACCAGTCCGGATTGCCCGTGAACAATTCGCCGTCCCACCACACGGTGCCGGCTTCGAGTGCCTCGCGCTCGGTCGACGACATCGCCGGTAGCATCCGTCGATAGAGTTTCATGAACGGCCGGGTGATCACCGCTTTGCGCAGCGGCGACACGTTCAGCAACGCCATGATCGCGAGCGCGAGCCAAAGAAATCCTTTCCATAAACCGACCGGTTCGCCGACCGAGGTGTAGGCGACTAGGAGCACGAAAAATGTCACGGTCGCGACTGCGAGATTTAGACGCTTGTACGTGAGGTACAGCACGGCGGCGACGAACGCTAACAGCACGAATAGGGAGTAAAGCATGATGAAGAGCCTAATACGGATGGCGAAAAAAAGAAGGGGGCCCCACGGCCCCCCTCGCGGTCTGCAAGAACGACCGATGTGTCAGCCGAGAAGTTCCTTCACGCCGTCGCGTTCTTCGAGCAGTTCTTTGTGGGTCGCGTCCATGCGGGCGCGGCTGAACTCGTCGATCGCGAG
>Ga0214917_10002130_pt1 | contig 24599 bp, 23 predicted proteins | sample LL_1208_BB_MetaG_FD_177983 | JGI IMG/M metagenome (GOLD analysis project Ga0214917, IMG submission 177983) | Freshwater microbial communities from Lake Lanier, Atlanta, Georgia, United States - LL_1208_BB | ecosystem: Environmental > Aquatic > Freshwater > Lake | place: USA: Georgia | collected...
CGGCAAACTTCACGAACCAAGTAAACGGAACGCGACTAGTGCTAAGCAACGGCCTCAGTGCAGTAACGGGTAACTTCAGTGATCAAGTAAACGGAACGCGGTTGGTATTGAGTAACGGACTAAGTGCAGCGACCGCGAACTTCTCTGACGTGGTAACGTTGACCAAGGGATTGGATGGAGTAACGGCAAACTTCACGAACCAAGTAAACGGAACGCGACTAGTGCTAAGCAACGGCCTCAGTGCAGTAACGGGTAACTTCAGTGATCAAGTAAACGGAACGCGGTTGGTGTTGAGTAACGGAATCAGCGCCGCGACCGCGAACTTCTCTGACGTCGTAACGTTGACCAAGGGATTGGATGGAGTAACAGCAAACTTCACCACCTCAGTAAATATAAGTGCGGGGCTTACACAGTTGATGTTAGTTCATTCCAATGGTGTATCCATTAACACTGGAGTTTCCATAAATGGCGGGGTCAGCGTGAATGGTACGGCTTCCGCGAACCTTTTACGGATTGTCAGTGGTAATAATTTATTGACAGTGAAATATGTTAATTCGTTTTACTCTGGATACCAGATTTTTCCGAATTCTGGAGATCTAGGTTTAGAGGTCCCAAATATAGCAAATTTTGTACGCATAAACGGGCCAGCAATTTTTGAATATGCCACGACCTTCAATGGGCTTGTGTCTTATAATGCAGGTGCCTTAATGAAGAATGTAACCTTTAACGGCGTGACAACCTTTAACGCCCGATCGACATTCTTACAAAATGTTTCATTTAATTCCCGGGTTTCTATGAATTCTGAAGCATCCGTTGGTAGCAACTTATGGGTTGCCGGATCCATCTATTTAGGCGATCCAGGTAATCCAGGTTCTCCGGACGTCACTCCAAAATGGATTGCCGATCAACGAAAAACGTCTGGGGGTATATATTCGGCGCATGCGGACTATTCTGAGTATCTTGACCAAATGAACCCTGCTGAAAAGTTGGGTCCTGCGGATATTGTCGGCGTCTTTGGTGGGAAGGTCACTCGAAAGACGACGGATGCCCATCGTGCGATGGCAATTTCGACAACCCCGTTTATTATCGGTAACGCGAGAACTCGGGAGACCGGTAAATTGGCAGTTCCGGTGGCCTTTATTGGTCAGGTCCCAGTTCGGGTAATCGGTAAGGTCGCCTTGGGAGACTTTATCGTGCCATCCGGAAAAAATGACGGAACGGGTATGGCCGTTGCCCCAGAAGATGTCACCACGGATCAATTGGGACTGATTGTGGGCCAAGCGTGGGACGCGTCTGACAACGAAGCTGAAAAACAGGTCAACGTGGGGATTTTACCGGCTGATCAAAGTGCCGCAATGTTACGGATTATGGAATCCAAAAACGAGTCTTTACGACGTAAAAATGGCGAATTGAAAGCTGAAATCGACGAATTGCGGGATGCAATTGATGATATTCGGCGTCGGTTAAAATAAGCTTTAATTTACGGATATAGGTTCGAAAATCCCCGCTGTCTAATGACGGCGGGGATTTTTTTTTGAGTCCATACACTTAGTAAAAAGTATAGATGTTTCACCCCCCTTTATGGTGGGAAAAACGTCTTCAGTAAGCGCTATTTCTACTCGATTCGGCGGCCAGGTATGGATATGCCTGATGGGAAATAGAGAGCTCAAGGGGGTACTTGTATGCGACGTCTTGGGGGAAGTGTCATTATCGCGTTGATGCTGTTGGAATCGACAACGGTGGCCGGACCATTGTTGCGTCAGGCCTCGGTTAAATGGCATTCAGTCGGCGTTTCGGCAGTATCTGAACCTACAGGAGTCGAATCGATGGGGGTAAATCCAGCCGGATTAGTAGCGCAAGGTCAACAATTTATTTCAGGGTATTCCTCACATTTTCAAAATGCGTATACCACCGGGATAGCTGGGACATCATTTTCATTGGGGCAGTCTATGACCATCGGCGTTATCGGTGCACTTCGTCGGATCGATGATATTCCAGAAACGGTGAGCGTCGGGTCGTCCGGCGTCCAAGTCGGAAGCTTTGCTGATACAGAACTTAGTGCGAAAGTAGGGTTCGGTCTTAGGTTGAATCCCAACTGGAGTGTCGGAGTCGCGTTGGGTGGATATAATCACGCGATAACGTCAGAAACAGGATCGCAATGGACCTTCGATCTTGGAACCCAATACGTAATTAATGGATTTAAACTTGGAGTGAGTGTCCAAAACGTTAACCAAGGTGCGGTTCAGTGGACAACCGGCCATTCTGATCAGACCACCATGGAGGTCAATGCGGGAATATCTAAAGACTGGGGTGGGATCACAACGATGGTCTCTGCAAGCCAGGAAAATTCCGATATCGCGTGCAATATCGCCGCAATAATCGAAGTTTGGGAGCATTTGGTCATAATGGGTGGGGTTCAGGATGTATTTGATCAGTGGTCGGGTGGGGTCGGCATTAACCTCAGTCTTGATACGACCTCCTTACTTTATTCGTATGGCCAATCGACCGATCTTGGCGAAACCCATAAGATAGGAGTCGAATTTGCATTGTAAAAATCGAATCCATCTCACCATTGTGATTCTTGTTGCTGCACTCGTGGGCCCATTTATGGTATCGGACGCAAAGGGTTCGGAAGAGATGGTTGAATATATCGTCAAAACATCTGGTTCGGTGTCTCGGATTCAGGGGCTACCGGGTCAACGACTCCGATTTGTGGCGCCCGGGGCGTCAATTGCATCGACCACTCCCGAGTATATAGTTGTCAAAATACAGAAGTCCTCGGAGGCGGAATGGGTTTCTGGGATGTCTAAGGTGGCTGGAGTTGAATCCGTTGAACCCAACTATCCGGTTCAAATTTCTGATTCTCCATCGGCGTTGAATGACCCGCTGGTCAGCAATCAGGCGCATCTCTTTCCACCGACGATTATGGCCGCATTACAGGTTGTCCCGATACGCGTCGTAAAGGTTGCAGTGGTTGACACCGGCGTTGACCACACTCACCCTGATTTGGCGTCTCAAATGGCAGTTAACTCGGCAGAAACAATCAATAGCAGCGACGACGATCGCAACGGGTTTATCGATGACCGGTATGGATACAGCTTCTACGGGTACTCTGCGGGACGGGGAGGTAGTGACACGAGAGACGTCCACGGACACGGTACCCATGTTGCCGGGGTTATCGCAGCTGCGGCAAATAATGGTGTCTTTGGTGTGGGAATCAACCCAAGTGCTCGTATTATTCCTGTTCCATTTATGGACTCAACTGGACGGGGCACCCAATTTGATGGGGCTGCCGCCATTAAGTATGCGGTGGATATGGGGGCTGAAATTATTAATTGTAGCTGGGGCTATTATATCTATTCTGGCGTGTTAGCCGATGCCGTGGAGTATGCGAAATCACGCGGTGTCCTCGTTGTTGCAGCAGCTGGCAATGATGGGAGTACCATTACGCAGTTCCCGGCCAGTTTTTCGTCTGCGATCTCGGTCGGGTCATGTGGCATAAATGGGACGAGGTCCTCTTTTTCGAACCGCAATTCTGAGGTGGATGTTTTAGCGTACGGAGACTCTATTTTGAGTACATTGCCCTCCGGCCAATACGGACGGATGACCGGTACTTCGCAGGCAACTGGGGTCGTTGTTGGCGTGTTGTCACGACTCTTGTCGGCCATGCCAACCCGCTCGATGACGGTGGAGCAGATTACCGGTATGGCCCGGCTACAGACCAACGAGCCATCAGTTATCGATGCCAGGCAATATATCGCTGCATTTACGATCACGACCGCGGATGTAGCGGTTGCCATGGCGACCCCTATTGAACCTAGTGTGCCTCCGGTTCAAATATTGTCCACGGTATCGACAACTCTATCGAAGGTCATGAATTTTCCGAATCCGGTTCGGACGGCATCAACCAAGTTTGGATTTTCAGCCTCGACTGCGGGGCGTACTAAAATTCGTATTTTTGATTTGGGCGGGCGGTGCGTGAAGACTATTGAATCGCCTACAAGCCAAGGTGACAATGTGGTGTCCTGGGATTTAATGGGGGATAACGGCCAATTATCAGGCAATGGAACCTATTTGTATAATGTTGAACTAACCTCCGATTCCGGTATGGCAAAATCGAGGGGAAAATTGACGGTTCTTCGGTAGTCTGACTATCATGCGGCCATGTTAACCAAACGAATCATCCCGTGTTTGGACGTGGCAAATGGTCGCGTCGTCAAAGGAACGAATTTTGTGGATCTTAGGGATGCCGGAGATCCGGTTGAATTGGCGAGGATTTATAACGAACAAGGTGCCGATGAATTGGTGTTTTTGGACATTACCGCGACCCATGAAAAACGAGACGTTCTCAAGGAACTCGTATCACGCGTCGCCTCGGAGGTATTTATTCCATTTACGGTGGGTGGGGGGATCGCCGATTTGGACACCATTAGACTATTGTTGGATGCGGGTGCAGACAAGGTTTCGATAAATTCAGCAGCCGTTCGCACACCAGAATTGGTGACAGTAGCAGGGACAAAATACGGGGCGCAGTGTGTAGTAGGGGCAATCGATGCCAAACGGGTGTCTACAACGGCATCGATGACGGATATCGATTCAGGGATTGCGGTAGATGCAGAATCGGAATTTGAAATTTATACCCACGGTGGGCGACGTCCTACTGGGATCGACGCCATTAAATGGGCCAGACGCTTAGAATCGTTGGGTGCCGGGGAACTCTTAGTGACTTCGATGGATCGGGATGGGACTAAGGTGGGGTACGATATCCCCCTGACACGGCGGATTGCCGAATCCGTTCGGATACCAGTCATTGCTTCAGGCGGGGCGGGCTCAATTCAGGATATCTCTGAGGTCTTATATATCGCCGATGCCGCCTTGGTTGCTTCACTTCTTCACTACCGGGAAACCACAGTCGCAGAAATAAAAGCCAATAGCCGGCTCATCGGCCATCATATGCGTTAATTCTTGCTATTTTGAGTTGGGGTGGGCGAATGAAAGACAAAATTGGAGCCGACCACGATTCGTCCAGGTTCTAAAACCAGTTTTTTGACGAAGGTCTTAATTTGAATCGGCTTACTTTTTTTGTCCGGTAGATCCACATCAAAATTGGACTGCAATGGTTGGGGACCCGGAAACTGAAATTGCGGACGATAAAATGTCGAAATATCCACATCGGTTACATGAATCTTATTCCCGAAAAGGTCGAGTGCAATTTCAAAGCTGGCTTTTCGTATTTTTACCGAAATAATATTTTTGGCATTGTCGTAAATGACATCGACGTCACCTTTCGCAGTCGTTCCATAGTTTAATAGGCCCGAATGAATTTCGGCATCAGCAGTAAAAGCTGAGCCATCTTTAGATATGCGAATCACCGGGTTTTTTACGGTCCATGTATAGCTGGATCTGCCGCTATTAAATGTGCCGCCGCCAGAAATTGGACCAATGGACTGCAAGAATTTGTTGAGCGTACTTTCGTTGATAATAACGACCGCATCGTAGTTGGGAGACGGTGGCGAAGCAACAAGGGGAGCTGCGATCAATAACGCTGAGAATAGACTATATTTCCAGGCCATCGTTACAATCCTTTTTTGAATTCGGCAGCTGCTTTCCTCGCGGCATTTCGTACAATTTCGGGTAATGCAGGGTGGATGTAAATAGTGTTCAACATGTCATCAAGGGTGGCATTCATATGGGCAAATGCGAGTGGCATATGGGCCATAGTTGCGGCATTTGGTCCCAACACAAATGCAGACAATAACTTTCGATTTCGAGCGCCGAAAATTAGCTTCACGAACCCATATTGGGATCGATATGCCATTCCCATTCCGCTATCTTTGTAGGCCGCTTTACCAATGACGACTGGAATTCCTTGGGCAGCCAGTTCAGCTTCAGATGGGCCAAATCCCGCAATTTGGGGATATGAAAAAAATGCCCATGGCATTGGAGGGTATTTGATCGATTCGTCGGCAGGTACTTCAAATACGGTTCGGAATAGGTACTCGCCCTCAAAATTGGCTTTGTGTCGAAAATACGGGGCTCCTATGATGTCTCCGAATGCCCATACGGCGTCCGCAGACGTTCGGAGATGGTCATCAACGACGATGTTACCACTGGCATCCATTTCGATTCCGGCCGCCGCGACATTTAAAATGTCCGAATTAGGCACCATTCCCGAAGCGACCAAAAGCTGATCAGAGTGGGTGGTGAAGCGTTGGCCATTTTGTTTTACTGTTGCAGTGAAGGTTCCGTTTTCATAGTCGACCCGCTCAAATGTGCAGTTGTCATTAACCGTGATGGTGTTGCCAAATTCCTGTAAGAACTCGCTACGAATATCGGCATCGTATTCTTTGAGCAATTCCGAGCGGGACAGAATGGTGACGCGGACCCCGCATGCTGAGAAAAAATGTCCCAATTCAACCGCTATAAATCCACCGCCGATAATAGTTATGGATCTGGGTTTTTTTGTGAGGCGTAGCGCTTCTTTGTGAGTGAGATATGGGGTATCAGCTAACCCGGGAATAGAAGGGATTCTAGGGCGGACACCAGCGGACACAAAAATTCGCTTCCCGCGGAGACGTTGTCCATTCACCTCAAGCTCTGAAGGCCCGGTGAATCGCCCTGTTCCTTCAAAAACTGTGATTTTTGGGTGTGCGGCATACGCGGGACCGATAAGGCTAGCATCTTTTTCAATGGTTTCCGTTGTTCGGCTGACCAATGCTGCAAAGTCGATTTCGGGGACACGTCCGACAATATTGACCCGCCGGCCTTCTTCGATGTCCCGGATTAAATCAGCGGGGTGGACCAGCATTTTTGAAGGAATACATCCGAAATTGAGACAGGTTCCGCCCATTTTGCCATGTTCAATCACGGCGACGGATAGCCCTAAATTGGCAGCCGGTCGAATGAGTTTTGCGCCACCGCCCGTACCGATAACAATAACGTCGAATTCCAACATGTGCGAATATCCTCCAGGTCCGATGATTAATAATCTCAAGACTGTCATAAAAAATCGCTTTAGCCAATTCCGAATTGCATGGTAAAAATTCGGTACTTTTAACGACAATCAGGTGTAATACAAATGGAATATCGTCCCCTTGATTTTGAAGAAAAATGGATGGCCAATTGGGCCCAGTTTGGCGTGGATCGGACGCCCGATCAATCGAATCGCCCTAAATATTATGTTTTGGAAATGTTTCCGTACCCGAGCGGGCGTCTTCACATCGGCCATGTTAGAAATTACACCATTGGGGACTGTGTGGCCCGATTCAAGCGAATGAGTGGGTTTAATGTGTTACACCCCCCCGGGTTTGATAGCTTTGGGCTGCCAGCCGAAAATGCCGCAATTAAAAATAAGCTCGACCCCGCAAAATGGACGATGGACAACATTGATTTCATGATCGGTCAGCAAAAGCGGTTGGGGTTAGGATACGATTGGGATCGGTTAGTTGTGACTTGCAAGGAAGATTATTACCGATGGAATCAGTGGATTTTTATCAAAATGATGGAACGGGGGCTCGTCTATCGTAAAAAGGGATGGGTCAATTGGGATCCGGTGGATCAGACTGTTTTAGCCAATGAACAGGTCATCGACGGTAAGGGATGGCGGTCAGGTGCCGAGGTTGAAAAACGCGAAATTGAGCAGTGGTACATCCGAATCACCGACTACGCCGAAGAACTTTTATCTGACCTTGATCAATTGACCGGGTGGCCAGAACGGGTCAAGACAATGCAGAAAAATTGGATAGGCCGGTCGGAGGGCGCAGAACTTGTATTTAAAGGCCAGTCGCCCGAGTTCGATATCACCGTCTACACAACCCGTCCGGACACACTATTTGGTGTCACCTATGTTGTTTTGGCACCAGAGCACCCGCTTACCCCGGTGTTAGCGACGCTTGGAGGTACCCAAGCCGAGGTCGATGCGTATGTGCGGTCTGCCATGGCAAAGTCCGTTATGGAGCGGGGTGATGCGGCGGCACCAAAGACGGGTGTCGCGTTAGGCGTAACGGTTGCCAACCCGGTAACCGGAGAGCAAGTCCCCGTATTTGTCAGTGATTATGTATTAATGGACTATGGAACCGGCGCCGTAATGGCGGTTCCTGCCCATGATCAACGGGATTTTGAATTTGCCGCTGCCTTTAATTTGCCGGTTAAAATTGTGATTCAATCTGAAGCCGATCCCTTACAATTGCCGTTGGCCCAGGCATTTACCGAATCTGGAATTTTGGTGAATTCTAATCAATTTGATGGCATCACGAGTCAAGATGCGAAGTCCAAAATAGTGGCCCATTTGAGCAAGGTGGGATTGGCTAATCAGGTAGTAAAATATAGACTTCGTGATTGGTTGATATCTCGTCAACGGTGTTGGGGGACGCCAATTCCGGTTGCCTATGACGAGAATCGCAATGCAGTTCCCGTACCATTGGATCAGTTACCGGTTCGATTTCCGAGTGATCTTCAATTTTCAGGAAAAGGAAACCCGCTAGAACATAGCGAAGAATTCCGTGACGTGACGATTGACGGACGAACGTATCGTCGCGAAACGGACACGATGGATACCTTTTTTGATTCATCTTGGTATTTTTTGAGGTTTTGTGATCCCCAAAATACAGAGATTCCGTTTCGGTCAGACTTGGCGGATCACTGGGGGCCGGTGGATCAATATATCGGGGGTATTGAGCATGCGGTTTTACATTTATTGTATGCACGGTTTTTTTCAAAAGTGCTACGGGATTTAGGGTTGCATTCAGTGGATGAGCCATTTAAACATCTATTGTGTCAGGGGATGGTGATCAAAGATGGCGCGAAGATGTCTAAATCGTTGGGTAACGTGGTTGATCCATCTGAAATTATTTCAAAATATGGTGCTGACACGGCCCGGTTGTTTATTTTATTTGGTGCCCCAGTCGAGCGTGATTTGGATTGGTCAGATGCGGGTGTGGAGGGGGCGTATCGTTTCTTAGGGCGTGTATTCCGATTGGTAACCGAGGGCGTCGAGGATACGTCTGGAAATATTGAGATCGATCGAATTACCCATAAGGCGATCAAAGCCGTAACGGAAGATATTGCCCGATTTAGTTTTAATACGGCGATTAGCAGGATGATGGAGATGGTGAATGGGTTGATGCAATCGGGAGCCAATAAAAATGCGGCAACAACACTGGTTCAGTTGATTGCTCCGTTTGCTCCGTTTATCGCTGAAGAGCTTTGGCAATTTCTAGGCAATTCGGGCAGTGTTCATCACAGCGAGTGGCCTGTGTACGACCCTGCATTAACGGTTGATAACACAGTTACGCTCGTGGTCCAAGTAAATGGCAAAGTAAGAGATAAGATTGAGGCAAGTAGAGGCATGACCCAAGCCGATGCGGAGCGGTTGATCCAAGAGTCCGAGCGAATTCAAAAATTCGTAGAGGGGCATCCAATCCGAAAAATCATCTACGTCCAAGACCGTCTAATCAATTTGGTAGTATAGACACAGTTCCCGGAGCGACGGCAGTTCCCGGGATAGTAACAAAAAAATGGCGCAGTTCCCGGTGCGCCACCCCGTCGAACGGACCGCTCCACGGCACCGATTAAAATGGAGTGAGTTTTCGCTTAGGCCGCCCCCCGACCACCGAAGAGCGTGCCGAAGGCGAAGCGGTGTGGTTAAGGGGAGGAATAAGCGGAAAATCGCCCATTTTAATTCGGTGCCCCAAAGCGGATGGTACCGTCTATGACGGTTAGGGTTGGGCGGCCGATAAAGGTAAGGCCGATGAACGGCGAATTAAGGCCTTTGGATTGGAAGTGTTCCGGTCCCAAGGTAAATTCTGTTTTCATATCCACCACCGTGAACGAGGGGCGTTTCAGTAAGGCTGTTCCTGCTCTTTTGATCCGATAAATCGACAGTGGGTTGGTCGACAATAATTTGACTGCCGTAGCCATCGGTAACCCTTCTTGCTTGACCAGTCGGGTCAATGTCGTACAGACGAGCGTATCGATACCACTAATGCCAGGGTCGGCAGAGACAAAGTCGGTACGCTTACCATCTACCGTGTGTGGCTGGTGATGCGAGGCAATTGTATCGATGGTGCCGTCCTTGATGCCGTCGATTAAGGCGGCCCGATCTGCTGCCGATCGAAGGGGCGGGGTGACCTTAAAATTGGTTGGATATCCGTCGATATTGGATTCGTCGAAATAGAGATAATGGGGCGCTGTTCCACAGGTGATAGCCAGGCCTCTGGCCTTTGCGCGACGCACCAATTCCACGGATTGTGCAGTCGAAATGGGGAAAAAATGAATAACACCCCCAAATCGTTCGACCAGCTCGATATCACGGGCAATTCTCAATTCTTCGGATTCTGCCGGGATTCCACGTAAGCCTAGGATTGTCGAATAATAGCCTTCGTTCATGACCCCATTTTGGCTTAATAGAGGGTCATCCGGAGTCACGATGATGGGGCGGTCTAGATCGGAGCTGTATTGAAGTGCATGCCGCATCAATCCGGTGTGTTCCAACGAATTACCATCGGTGAATCCCACAGCGCCCGCATCATGCATGAGTCTAAGTTCGGCCAACTCAGTCCCCTGAATTCCTTTGGAAACTGCTCCGAGCGGGTAAATAGGTACCACTCCCGCAGCCCGACGCCTGGCATGGATAAAGGACACCATTTCAGGGGTATCCACTGTAGGGTGAGTATCTGGGGTCGCGACTAATACGGATACTCCGCCAGCTACTGCTGCCGCGCTGGCTGATAAAAATGTCTCCTTGTCTTCGTGGCCGGGCTCACGCAGAGAACAATAACTATCGGTAATATTGGGAATAATATACTGCCCTTTTAGGTCGATAACGGTGGTTGTTTCTTGGTCGTCATCCGGGATGTAACCCATCCCTGTAATGACCCCATCTGAATTTAATACGAGATTGGTGACATCTTCAGTGCCACGAGTGGGATCGACTAAACGACCATTGATAATTGCGGTAGTCCCGTTCATTAGGATTCCTTTGGAGAGGGTGATAATAATCGATCGAGTATTGCCATTCGGACAATAACGCCGTTGGTTACCTGATCCAGAATGACATTGTTGGGGCCGTCAGCAACCGAGGAATCGATTTCAATCCCGCGGTTAATGGGGCCAGGATGCAAAATGCAAAGATCTGTTTTGGCGCCATTAAGACGATCTTGGGTGATGCCAAATCGGTCTCTATATTCTCGAACGGTCGGAAAATACCCCAGATCCTGACGTTCATATTGAATACGCAGAACGTTAATAAAGTCCATCGAGGGGATTACGTCATCGATATTCGAAACGACATGGACACCCATATCACCAATACAAGCGGGGATTAGGGTGGGGGGGCCTGCAACAAACACATGTGCCCCGAGGTGCTGTAGTGCCCATATATTTGAGCGCGCGACACGGGAATGCAAAATATCTCCGACAATTAAGACATTTTTATTTTCAACCGTTCCCCGTTGCTCTTGCATTGTAAAAATATCCAAGAGTCCTTGTGACGGATGTTCATTAAATCCATCCCCCGCGTTGATCACTGGGACCGATAGTGTGCGATCAATGAAGTGTGGAACCCCTGCATTGCTATGCCTGACGATAATGGCGTCAAATCCCATTGCGTCGAGATTCTTGACAGTATCAAATAGGGTCTCCCCCTTTTTGACGGAGCTATTTTCAACACTGATCGATACGGCACTGCCGCCGAGTCGTTTAATGGCAGTCTCGAAACTCACGCGAGTCCGTGTCGATGGTTCAAAAAATAAGGTAAGGATCGTCTTTCCCTGTAGGGACCGAGGTTGACTATTGGTTGCCCATAGCGCCTTAAGATCTCGGGCATGGGAGAGAATGGCATTCAGGCGATCACGACTAAATGACCGCAATCCCAAGAGGCTTTTATCTGGAGGGAATTTCATTAAAACCATATAGTAGTCACATTGAGGGTGCCTGACAATGCCCTATCCGACTACAATCGAGGAATCGTTGTGCGTTATCAATGTGTAATAGCCGCTATAATTTTCGGGGGATGGGTTGGTATAACCCCTGTCTCCGCGGCTGGTCCAGTAGAAGATACGGTTGTGTTTTCCGCCGTTGCGGGTGGAATTTATGGGAGCGTCGACGCCGTATTACGTGGAACTGATGTGTTTCGGGGATTTGCAGACGGATTTAATACAGGCGTTGTCGCACCGGGAATGGCCATTGGATGGGTATCGGGTATCGTGGCAGGGGCAGCGGTCCAAACGATTTTGTTGCGTCCGACAACGGAGGCGGATTGGGTGGGGTGGGGTGCGGTAGGTGGTGTTATTGGGAATCTTTCAGGACAATGGATTTACAATTTTGCGCTTGCGCGTGCGACAAATGTCTCTCCGGATAGTGTATACCCCATCATTCTAAACTCGATATCGGTAGTGCGCCTTGGGATGGCTGCTAGCGATGGTATTGAATTAGGTCGTCGAGAATCCACAAGATCTACCTCTGACGCCGATATTCATTACATGGTGATGCGAGAACTGAGGGATAAACGAGATCCAGGGACCGCGTTAGCTATTGGATTGGGAAAAGAGGCAGCCGATTATTTTTTTGGAATTGGCCGTCCAGAATGGCGGGATATTCAAAATGATTGGGAGGGAACGTTCCACGGAATTAACCGCTATTAGGAGTGTACCCTTTCTCCTTACCCTCATTTTGTATCCTTAATAATTTTAACTTTTTTCTTTTTACCTGGGGTGGTCCCCCCCCCAGACAAAAAAATAAAGATTAAATTTTATAAATAACGAATAACATCCTCAACCGGGAAACGCACTTTTTTCATATGCTGGTACTTATCGTCTTTGGAGCGAAATCCAATCGCGACCGCCGCGGTAGTCTGATAATCCGTCGAATCCAAATTCAAAATCCGGTCATAATCCGGTGGCGAAATGCCCTCTAGTGGACAGGTATCAATGTTTAGGTAGGCTGCGGTTGTCAGTAAACTGCCCATGGCGATGTAGGCTTGGCGCTGTGCCCAGTAGCTGATAGTGGCGGCTTTGTCCCCATTGACCAAGCTGCCTAGTATCATTTGACGATATCCTTCGAGTGCGGACGGGTCTAAGCCTCTGACGTCGGCGCTATGCTGAATAAACCGATTCACGTAGGCTTCTGATAAGGTCTTCAGTGTTGTAAATACGACATAATGGGAACAGTCTTCGACCTGGCCATGATTCCATGACGCCGCACGCAGCGCCTTCCTAAGTTCTGGGGATTGAACAATAATAAATTTCCAGGGTTGTAATCCGTAAGACGAGGGGGCTAAGTGCAATGAATCCACCAAAGTCGCCCATTGGGCGTCTGTTAGCTTTTGGGTGGGGTCAAAGGCTTTGCAGGCATAGCGCCATTCGAGCAAAGTGGTTAAGTCTGTTCCTGAAATGGTTGTCATGGGGTACCTTCTTTTTTTGTTACTAATATAGTTTCAGAATAATATTACTCGTATCGCAAGGCATCAATAGGGTTGAGCGCGGCCGCCTTTCGGGCAGGCCAGTATCCGAATCCAATGCCAGATATAACAGAAAATGCAAGTGATCCTATAATGGCGGTGGGCGTATGAATAACGGACCAGCCTGCGGACGAGGCTAGCAATTCGGTGCAGCCTACTCCGAGTGCAATTCCAATAGAACCCCCAATTGTGCTAATACAAATAGACTCGACCAAAAACTGCTCTAAAATGGTCGCCTTTGATGCCCCAAGCGCCTTCCGAAGTCCAATTTCACGCGTCCTCTCGACGACAGACACCAGCATGATATTCATAACGCCAATTCCTCCGACGATCAGTGAAATAACGGCGATTGATGCGAGTAAGAATCCCATTGTTGCGCTAGTTTGAGCCAGCGTATCTTGAATTTCTGACAAATTACGAATACGGAATGCGTCTTCTTGGTCATCAGGAATTCGATATCGTTTTCGAATTAAATCGTCGATCTCCTCTTGAACAGATTCCATTTGCTCTCGATTTACTACTTCAACTTCGATTGAGTCGACGTTTTCTTTTCCCAACACTCGATACATCGCCGTACTCAAGGGTACGATAATGACGTCATCTTGGTCTCGCCAACCGGTGCTACCTTTTTCGGGTAAAATACCAATGACCGTGAATACTGTACGATCTACCAAAATAGTTTGCCCAACTGGCATATCTGTCAATTCGCCAGTTTGAGGATCTCCAAATAGCGCTTTCGCAACAGTCAGTCCAATCACCGCGACCCGACTTCGAGATCGTTGATCGGATTCTGAAAAAAAATCGTCCAATCGTGGGCTCTGTAGCCCGCATTTGAGCGTAAGATGGCATTACACCTTGAATAGACGTCGTTGCATTACGATTACTATGCTTTACCCGGGCTCGTCCGGATACCGTTGCGGATGCACGACGGATTCCCGAAATCTTAGATTGAATCAGTGGCGCATCTTGTGGCGATAGGCGGGCGACTGCCCCCGCATCTAATGTGACCGCACCTTGACGAGATGACCCGGAACTCAAGATCAATAAATTGGAACCTAACCCGGCTAATCGGGTTTCGATGTCTGCTTTTGCTCCGGCACCGAGGGCCAGCATAGCGATTAACGATGCAACTCCAATCAAGATACCTAGCATCGACAAGAAAGTTCGTAACGTATTGGCCTTTAATGATCGGTAAGCTTGCCTGATATTACTTTTGATTCGGCTGATCCACCCAATGTGTGATCGTAGACGCGTCGGTGCATTTGGGAGGGAATGAATATTCACGGAATCGGCAGCCGGCACATTGGGCGTGTCGGTAACGATTCGCCCGTCCCGAATCGTGATAATCCGCCGGGCGTATGCTGCGATGTCGGCTTCGTGAGTAATAAGAATTACGGTCTTCCCCAATGCGTTTAATCCTGCAAAAACGGCCATGATATCGGACTGATTTTTGATGTCTAAGTTTCCGGTGGGCTCGTCGGCCAGGATAATGGCAGGATTATTCATCATTGCACGCGCTATTGCGACACGTTGCTGCTGTCCGCCGGAGAGCTGGGCCGGAGGATGATCCATGCGGTGCTCTAATCCAACTGCTGATAACAATGCGTTGCCTCGAGGACCCGATTCGTCACCGAGATCCGTATACAGAGACGGGAGTAAAACGTTATCGAGTGCCGATGTCCGTGCCAATAAATTGAATTGCTGGAAGACAAATCCGACCGTTGTTGATCGAATTTGTGCTAATTCGATATCAGTTAGAGAAGATGGGGTAATTCCGTTAATTTGAAAGTCGCCGCTGGTTGGCACGTCGAGCAGCCCGAGGATATTCATCAGAGTTGACTTTCCAGAGCCAGAAGGCCCCATAATGGCAACAAATTCTCCCGATTCAATGGTTAAGTCGATCCCTTTTAAAATATCCAGGGATTCGCCACCAACGATGTACGACTTTTTTAATTGCCGACAAATAATCATGGTTAGCGTCGAGCCCCTCCGGGGCGTCCCATTTGCGGATTTAATGGATTGCCACCGCCATCTCTCGATTTTTTTGTTGACTTAAATAAAGGGCGAACCACGGTGGTGCCAACGGGGAGTCCCGATATTTGAGCGCATTTCCCGTCACTTAATCCTAGTGTCACCTGAGTCGGGTGGGGCTTGTCTCTGCCGGATTGGACCCATACCATCGAGCGACCACCTCGGGTTCGAATGGCCTCAACGGGTAAAGCGGGTACATTGCGAGCAACTCCCGATAAAAACGAGACATAAGCCGTCATACCACTTCGCATTTCAGCTGGGGTTTTCGATGGAATAACATCAACAAAATAGACCGTAACTTTATTAATAACTTTTGCATCAAATCCGATGTGATCAACTTTGCCTTTAAATTTGCGATTTGGGTATGCATCTAATTCGATCGATACTGGTTGTCCAATTCGGACTTTCCCGATGTCGGTTTCGTCGATTTGAACTTGGACCATTAGTTTATCTGATACGACAACGATGATGTCGGATGCGGCCACGGTTTGACCCTCTTCGACTGGAAGAGAAATGATGGTCCCAGAAATTGGGGCGACCAATGGTGTTGGACGTAATAGCGCTTCCCATTTTTTGACTTCTGCCGCGCCTTTTGACCGTGCTTGATCCAACAGCGCAGCTCGGTCGATCGAGCTCATCCATGCGATAATATCCCCCTTTTTTACCGTGTCACCCTCAGCGACCAAGAGTTGATCGACTCGTCCAGGGATTGGCGGCTTAACCTCGACCCGATTTGAAGGAACAACGGTACCAGTTCCTGTATTCGCACTGACAATATCTCGCAATTCAACCGCAACGGGGGGGATGCCGTTTCCGCTTGTGGAGGCTTCGATTGCCACTGCACGGTCGGATTTTTGGAGTTCTGGATGGTTCGGTTGAATACGTTTCGATATCTCATCCCAAGTCAACGGTGGGGGCATAGCTGCATGTATCGATTCGATCATTAGGAACAGTGTAAGTAATGTAAGAAACGCCCGTATCACAAAGATTCTCCAAACTAAATTGAGTACGAATATGCAAAGACAACCACAAGGTGTTTAAAGTTCCTGAAGGCCAGTCATGATATAGTGCCAAGATGATTCGGTTTGAGTCTGCAGACCTATTTGAGATTGAGTTGCCGATGCGCCGGGACTTTAAGATGTCGTGGGCTGCAATTGGATCGCGGCGCTTAGTTCTCGTAAAGTTTCACACGTCACTAGGGCCAATTTGGACCGAATGCGGTGCATTAAATACGCCCGGATATCATCCTGAAACGGTCGATGATGCCTATTCCATTCTTGAATCACGCATTCTTCCAGACGTGCTTGGGAAAAGTTACCCAGATCCAGAGTCTTTAGGAATGGCTATCGAGTCTATTGTTCCCGGAAATCGATTTGCTAAAGCGACCGTTGAAACTGCGGGATGGTGGGTCAAGGCAATGGCGAGCAATGAGTCGTTAGCCCAGGTGTTGGGTAGTTCGCAGGAATGGGTCCCAACAGGAGCCGTCGTGGGCGCTCATCGTGAGATCGAGGATCTCGTGAAAGAAGTCGAGACCTTGATTGCTCAGGGATATCGGAGGATCAAATTGAAACTAATGCCTTACTACAACGGAAATACTATTCGTGCCGTAAATGCAGTAAAGCCGCCCCGTGTTCAGCTGTTTGCAGATGCGAATGGAATGTACGCCGGTTCCGATATCGATCGGGTAGTGGATATCTGCAATAGCGGTCTGGATTTATTAGAACAGCCGTTTTCTAAGAATCAGTTGTGGTGCCATGCGTTGCTCCAGTCACGCGTCGCAATCCCGATCTGTTTGGACGAGTCGATTGAGAGCTCGTCAGACATCGTAGGTGCAGTTGAACGCCGGGCATGCCAAGCGGTAACGTTAAAATATGGTCGCTTGGGTGGAATCGCTGAGATTTCGAGTGCATGGAGAACGGCACGGCAACTGGGTATAGAGCCCTGGGTCGGAGGCATGTTCGAGACCGGAATTGGTCGACTAGTAACGGCCGCAATAGCTGCTGCGGTTGATTCTCGATGGGTGAGTGATCTCTCGCTCCCTAATCGATATTGGGACAATGACCTCATCGAGGGGCCCAAGGTCGAGGATGGAATGTTGTCGGTGGGGGGGGCACAATACCCTTCTTTACTGGTTGATGAGTCATGTATTCAATCAAGATCGCTTAGAAACAAACGATTGCTAACACGCAGCCGGATGAATTACTCTTAACGCACATTTTTATATTTAAAACACCCGCGTATATGCTGGGTAAATCTATTTGGAGGATTGTGATGAAGAGGGCAACGGGTCTTGGAATTTTATGTTCAGTACTGGCGGCGACGTCTGTCCAGGCGGCACACCAAGCTGGGGTCAATATTGGGTTGCCATTGAGCTTTAAAGGCGAGCAGCGTTCGGGATTTATTATCGGCGGATTAATTTCAACGCCAATGATGAACAAAGTGACGTTAGACACGGGAGTGGACTATATCAGTGCCCAGTTCTCTCAAGGAACGCAATCGTACATTGGGTATTCTGCAGTTGGTCGGTACTCAGTCTATTATGCAGCTGAAACACTGGCAGTTGATGCCCTTATAGGGTTAGAAGGTAATGGCTATAGTGGTCTTGGTCTTGCGATTGGGGCGGTAGGACGGTACTCGTTATCAAATGGTACCGATGCCCGTGTTCGGTTAACCTACAACACGAATCAAGATATGCTTTTTAATGTGCAGTTGGTAAAAGAAATTAAAATGCCAGATTTTGGCGGCGGAAAAAAGTCAGCGCCTGTCGCTGCGGTAGAAGTTGTACCGGCTAACAGCGCGCCTGCAGCTTCATCGATTCCTGCTGAGCCCACACAAATGTTAGCTGTGGAAGCAACGGTCGAATCGGCGCCTGTGAAACCAGTTGCACCGAAAGTGGAGACAGAGCTTTCTTATAAAGACATCGCGGGTCATTGGGCGAAACCCGACATCGAATGGGCGGCTTCAAATGGAATTTTTGCGCAAGCAGATAAATTTGCGCCAAATGTTGCCGTAAATCGATACGCGGCAGAGTCGATCGTTAAAAAAGTGGCCGTGTATTTGGGTGTGCCTAATGCGGCTACCAGTACTGCTTTCGGACCATCAGTAACAAAAAAAGATTTTGTAGCCGGTATATTGCGTACCGTTGCTGTTGCAAAAGGGACCCAGAATCCAACGGATGCGGACCTCGCGAAATTGGCCAAAAAGTACAAATTGGCCGAATCGCTAACATCGGATAAACAGATCACCCGTGCAGAAGCGGCTGTCGTTGTGTCTAAATTATTGCAAGCTGTTCCAAAATAAATGCGGGGTTTGGGATGTAAGTCGGTGGCATTGATGTGTATGTGCGGGCTTACATTCCTGCCGGGGCATCTGATGGCGGGGGCGCCTGATGCATGTACTGTTCAGTCGGGAACAATCAGTATTGATGCTACCGCATTCGAAGTTGATGGCAAGCAGAATGTCGTTATTGCGTCGGGTAATGTGGTTGTAAAGCAAGGTGATGTCACATTGTTCGGTAATGCAGGCATCTACTATCAAACCGTGCAAAAAGTGATATTGTCAGGAAATGTAAAAGTGGTTCGTGATGCAATGACACTCACATGTGATCGGGCGGTGGCACACGGTAAAGAAGACCGAATTGAAGTAACCGGAAATGTCGTATTTGTAAGAGGCGATATCCGGGGAACCTCAGGGGTCGGTGTTTATGATCGAAAATCTCAAACGATTCAGTTGTCCGGTGATCCAAAAGTGTGGCAAAATCTCGACGAACTTACTGGAAAGACAATTTTGGTGGATATTCGCCGCAGTAAGGTTACAACTCAAGGCGGCGCGAAGGCGGTTTTTTCAGTTGATAAATTTTCAGGTAGGTGAGGGATGATTTCGGAAACCCTGGTCGAGAAAGAGAAGTTCCGTCCAAGAAATTACGAGGATTTTGACTTAGTTGTCATCGGGGCGGGTCCGGCCGGGATGTCGGCGGCGTTGTGTGCGTGTCGCGCCAAACTAAAAACGCTTGTTATAGAGCGTGCTGTGCCTGGCGGACAAGCATCAACGGCGTATATAATTGACAATTATCTTGGATTTCCTGGTGGCATATTTGGTGATGCCCTAGGAAGAAAAATGGAAGAACATTTGGATGGGCACGGGTGTTATTATACCTTTGAAACGGTAGAAGATATTGAATTCGTTTCGGATACTCAAAAGACCATTCGCACAAATATGGGCCACACCTATAAGACCAAGGCGGTTATTATCGCGGTTGGATTGGAGCCCAAAAAATTAGGGGAACCTTTTGAGGCAAAGTTTCTTGGCCGCGGTATTTCATATTACGCGCAAGGGGATGCCACGTTTTATCAGGATAAAGATGTTGCCGTTATTGGCGGAGGAAACTGTGCCTGCTACGCGGCTGAGTATTTGTCTCAATATGTGAATCAGTTGTATTTGATCCATCAATCAGACTCGATCAAAGCCGTGAAGAGTTTAAAAGAAAAAATCGTCAGCAACCCTAAGATTCAGATTATTTGGGATTCGAAGCTGGAAGATGTATTTGGTATCGATAAGGTTGAAAAAATAAAGATCGTTCACCGGGGTACGTCTCAACACACTTGGATCGATGTTAAGGGTGTTTTTGTTTACACTGGACGGATCCCCCCTCGGGAGATATTGAGTTTGAATATTGAAACTGATGTTAAGGGCTTTGTTGTAACAGATGATTGCATGCGGACCAATGTAAAAGGGGTTTATGCCGTTGGGGATATTCGCGCCAAACAGGTCCGACAGATTGCAACGGCTGTCGCTGACGGGATGATCGCTGCGGTAAACGTCGAGCGTGACATACAAAGGATGGGCTAATGGCATTACCACGACTCGCGGTTATTCAGTTCCCGGGTAGTAATTGTGAATATGAAACGCGTCGAGCGGCTGCGTATTATGGCTTTGATGCGCAGGTTGTTCGATGGAATGATACCGAGACCATCGGTCACTATGATGCCTATATTTTGCCTGGTGGATTTAGTTACCAGGACCGGGTCCGAGCAGGAGCAATTTCGGCTAAATTGCCTGTAATGTCGATTGTGGCCGAGGGTGCATTCCAGGGGAAACCGGTGTTAGGTATTTGTAATGGATGTCAAATCCTTGCGGAAACTGGGCTTATCGCCGGTGTTTCCACTGATACTGTTGAAGTGGGCATGGCTCCAAATACTCGGGATTCGCGTCCCGTAGGGTTTATTTGTGATTGGCGATACGTAACAGTGACCAATCCTTCCGCAGGTATATTTACTCGGCATTTTAATGATGGAGATGTACTTCCTATTCCAATTAACCATGGTGAAGGCCGATTTGTGTTAAGTCGTGCCGCACAGGAACGTCTGCCCCAGTTGGCGACATTCCGATATTGTGCACCCGACGGATCTGAAGCCGGTAAGTTTCCTGAAAATCCGAACGGGGCATATGAAAATTTGGCCGGGATTTGTAGTCAAAACGGAAACGTGTTGGGAATTATGCCGCATCCCGAAAGAAGTGCATTTTTAAAACAAGTTCCGATTTCGATCCAAGGTCAGTGGCAGCAGCGGAAACGAGACTTATTATCGGGTGGTAGTAGTGGCCCTGGCCCTATGGAGAAACTGTTTGTGGCGATGGTTGAATATGCCAAGGAGCGGAGATAACAATGGCAGATAGTTTGGTTTACGTTTCATTGCAACAGTCTGATCTTCATTGTATTTCGGCATTTGAATCGATTAAACACTCGTTGGATTTTAAGGCGTTGAAGTCACTCCGTCGGTATCGGCTGCTCAATATTTCGGTTGATGGGGCGTCGCAAGTTCAGGCTGATGGGGCGGCCGCCGCTTTTATTTCTGCTGCGTTGGACATTGTTAATCCAAATAAAGAATCGGTTGCATTTGAACTCCCTAAACTGAATGAGAATCGTGATGAGGTGGTCTTGGGGTTGGAGGTAATGGCAACAGATGCTCATATGAGGCAAGTTGAAGTACCTTCGATGGTGAGATTTCCTGACATTCGTTCGGTTGATCAACGTTTATATTGGGTATTGCACCTGGATACGACTGGATCAGATCCGGAATCGGTAATATCAGATGCAATTCGGGTCTGCGGCCCTACGGTTTCACGCGCACAAGGGCTCTTGGTAAACCCATTATTTGAGTCGTATTCATTCCAGCGACTTTCTTAATCTGTGGATCTGAGTATTGTCATTGTCAATTATAATGGCGCCTCTTTTTTAACTGGCTGTCTTGATGCGATATTTGATGGCATGCTCAACTGCGAGTTCGAGGTTATTGTGATTGACAATGCCTCCCAAGATCAATCGTTATCTGTTTTAGAGCGTTATCAGTACCCATTGAAACGGATCGACAATGCCGACAATCGTGGATTTGCGGCTGCAAATAATCAGGGGGTCGCAATTGCTGAAGGTCGGTACGTTTTTTTGTTAAATAACGATACGGTTGTCGCTCCAGATGCAATTCAAACGTTAGTTGATTTTTTTGATAACCACCCCCAAACAGGGATTTTGTCTCCTCAACTATTAAATCGAGATGGGTCACTTCAGGGGCACGGGAGCGGTCTAATGAAATGGCGATACACGGGTACCCAGCCTGTGTCCGTTGGATTTGTGACCGGTGCCGCAATGATGATGACACGTGCGCTATACCGCCAAATTGGTGGCTTTGATGAAAATTATTTTTTTTATAATGAAGATTTGGATATTTGCAAAACAGTAAAAAAATTGAATCGAACAATTATTTATCTCCCGACGGCGAAAGTGACCCATTTCGGAGGGTTGTCGACTGCAACTCGAAAGAGGGCATCCATTGTCGAAGGATATAGGGGCGGCTTGTATTTTTGCAAAAAACATTACGGGGATGTCGTCTTTGTGCTGTATCGCTGGGCTCTGTTTGTGGATTTGATCCCCAGATTTATTGTCGCAATGGTGGTCGGAAATCATGATGCGGCTCTTGCTTATCGTGATGTAATGGGCTTGGCCCTCAAGGGGAAGGTTGTACGGTAATGATCAGTCAATTTAGACTAAAATCCCTTGTAATGGGTGGCTTGGTGGCGTTACTGCTGTGCGTTGGAACTCATGTCAACGCAAAAGTGTATCAAGCGTCATCTGAGATTTTGCAAGAAGCGAAGGTTAATAAGGCGGCATTTAAGGCAAATCCGTCCGCGGATACGGTTTTTGAATTGGCGATGAGCTATGCCATGACAGGACAAATCGAAAAGGGATGGGCCACTCTCAAAAAAATTCCTGATTACGATAAAAATTATGCTCCGAAGGTGATAGAAAAATATGGGGCGCTAATAAAAGAGTCTCCCCGAAATTGGAAATATCACTTTAAGTTGGCATTTGGATATTACTTTTTAGATCAAAAGGATCAGTCCATTGCTTGTTTTCGAAAAGTATTGGATATCGACCCCAAAAATGTCTGGGCATTGGGGTTTATCGCATTAATTAAAGGGGATCAAGGCAAAATTGATGAAGCAGTTGAAATTGCCAAAGAATGTAATCGAATGGAGCCCAATGCGGCGGCTTTACATTTCTTGCTCGGGGCAGGGTATTTAAAACAGGGCAATTATTGGGGACTCGCCCAAGAAACGGTTACCGTTGGTCGATTAAAGGCCCAAGAAGCGATTGTCTATGGCGAGTACTAGGTCACGACTCCCTTGGGGGACGATCGGTATTATTTCGGCGCTCGTTGCATTGGGCTTATTTTCTTTTTTTAAGCCCAAAATTCAGTTTTCTAATGTCGAGAGTCGAAATCGTCCTGATTTCGAATTTAAGGAGGTTCAGGTGACTCAGTATATGATGGATCAACCTGAATTCGATATTCATGCGGAAAACGCATCGGTAGATCGAGATTCCAATCGGATCGATCTCTATCAAATGAACGGTCGATTATATTCAGCGGCTGGGGAATCGCTAGGTATTGAATCTCCGACCGCATCGATATCGGTCTCTGGATCAAAAATTGAGATTCAAAATGCGGTCTTGGCAGTTGTTGTTGGTGCACATCCTGCGACTATTCAGACGAAGAAACTGGCCTGGAATGGTGAGTCAGGAAGTATCGTGTGTCTTGGAGGAATTGAGATGCGAACGGAACAATATCGAATCCAAGGCGATGAATTTTATGGCACAATCCCGATTCGAAAATTTAGGATTGATAAAAATGCCCATGCGGAGTTTATATTTTGAAAGCCAAACGCGAAAAACCTAAATCAAAAATTAAATTGGAGGAATGGATCACGGCTCAAACGTCATACGCACGTCGTGAGGTGGCGCGATTCATCATGGATGGGCGCGTAAGGGTCAATGGAAATCCCAATCTGGACCTTTCGGCAATGGTGGATCCTGAGCAGGACGTGGTGCATTTGGACGATGAGCGATTGATGCATGATGGCCGTTATTATTATTTCAAATTTCATAAGCCTGTTGACGTTATTTCGACGATGTCAGATCCAAATGGACGAATATGTTTGCTTAACTATATGAGCGGCATTCCAGAATCAGTTGCGCCGGTAGGCCGGTTGGACCGTGATTCGGAGGGGCTGATGTTATTTACCAATGATGGGCAGTTATCATTGGCGCTGTCCCATCCTCGGTACCATGTCTCTAAGGTTTATCGGGTGACTTTGGACAAACCCTTAACACAAGCTCATTTTGATCGGTTAACTGTCGGATTTTTTTTGGATGATGGGCCAGTCGTGTTCGAGACGGTTGAAAAGGTATCTGATATTTCGGTCGTTGTTAAAATTAGTGAGGGACGGAATCGTATTATTCGGCGGAGCTTTGATATGTTGGGATATACGGTTAAAAAACTGAAACGATTATCCATGGGGCCGATTAATTTAGGTAATTTGGAAGCTGGGAAGTTTGCAAAGTTGACGACGGGCGAAATGCGCCAACTTGATCAAATACTTAAATTTCGCTAATCTGGCCTCCCCTCTGGCGGTGTAGCTCAGTTGGTTAGAGCATACGGTTCATACCCGTAGGGTCACTAGTTCGAATCTAGTCACCGCCACCAAATTTCCGTTTATTTTGCGATCTTTCCAATTTTCGCTCCGGTCGATATCTGCCCTCGGTTTCCTCGGGGCATTGCCA
>Ga0214917_10002131_pt1 | contig 24598 bp, 24 predicted proteins | sample LL_1208_BB_MetaG_FD_177983 | JGI IMG/M metagenome (GOLD analysis project Ga0214917, IMG submission 177983) | Freshwater microbial communities from Lake Lanier, Atlanta, Georgia, United States - LL_1208_BB | ecosystem: Environmental > Aquatic > Freshwater > Lake | place: USA: Georgia | collected...
ACACGATATCCGACTCATTGCTGCGGAAAAAGCCGGCATCATTAAACCCAACATTCCAGTTATCAGCGCGATCCAACCCCCACGGGCGGAAACCGTCATTATCGCAGCCGCAACCGCAAATCGCAGCCCGTTAACCGTCGTCGCACCTTGGGATTCACTCCCACCCGATTTTCAGTTAACAGCCAGTTATCAACGCCAAAATGCAGCCGTTGCCGATGCGGCTGCACGCCATGTGCTCAACCGTCTGGGCCGCGCCGACGACCACGTGATGGCGGGACTTGCACAGGCCACCCTTTGGGGACGATTCACCCAGTATCGGATCAACAACCACGTCGTTACCATCGATGGTGCCCACAATGCACACGGACTCTCCGCACTATTTGCAACACTGCCAGCACCACGAGCCGTCTGGATGGGGATGCTAAAGACAAAGTCACTGTCCGATGCGTTAGCAAAACTTCCACCGTCGGTCACAACGCTTTATGTTTATTGCCCAGATCCGGATCGCTGGCATGCCCCTGAGGATTTCCAGGCATTACTCACAAGTCCGGTCTCACCCCATTCGGATGTGACCCAACTCCCGCACATCACTGACGATCTACTCATTACCGGTTCTCTGTATTTCATTGCCACACTCCGTCCCATGTTTGATACACTAGCCCCACTATGAGTCGACGTCGCAGAGTTCGCCTTCGTTTTTACATCATTCTGTACACCCTGACGGCCATCGTCGCGGTCATCGGACTCGCGGTGAATATTCAAACCATTCCGGTTAACGAAAACACCCAGAAATTATCATTCCGTGTTAAAGCGGTCAGAGACGAAAATCAACATTTAAAACTTCGCCTGTTGAATACCACCCGAATGGAAGTGGTAGATCAATATGCAACCGAACACCTCGGAATGCAGCCACCAGACAAAATTTTGTATATCCAAGAAAAAGACAAACCCAATGTTTTCCATCACACCACGCCTTAGATCGCTGCAGCTGGCCCTATTTGCATTCATCGGAATACTGATCATTCGCCTGGTGTTTTTACAGATTATCGAACACGATTTTTATGTTGCGAAATCCCAAAGCCAAGTCAATAAAGTCTTTATGATTTATCCCAATCGCGGCGAAATTTACGACCGAAATGGAACCCCTTTGGCCTTTTCGAGTCCGGTGTATTCCGCCTACGCAATCCCCACTCAGGTTGAGGATAAAGTCGGATTTGCACGCACTGTTTCAGCCATAACTGGCCAACAGTATGAGACCGTGTTTCGTCTCGTAAATAACAACGGCGCCTTTATTTGGATCAAACGAAAATTGGACGACCGCACCCACCAACAATTGGCAACGCTCAACATTCAAGGATTAAATTTTGTTCAAGAAGACTTACGGGTTTATCCTCAAAACCAATTATTGTCGCATGTCTTGGGATTTGTGGGCATCGACAATCAAGGGCTCGGGGGATTGGAATATAAATTCGATCGAATTCTCCAAGGGAACCCAGGTCGAATTATGTTAGAGGGCGACCCCAGAGGGTACCGATTGGTCAGTGGCAAAAAAGAAACCCGCGATCCGTTTCAGGGGGCCAACATTACCACCACGATCGATATCTATCTGCAATACATTTGCCAAAAATATCTCCGAGAAGGCGTTATCGAAAATGGGGGCGAGGGTGGACAAGTTATCATAATGAATCCCAAGACCGGGGACATCTTGGCGATGGCCGATTACCCCGAATTTGACAGCAACACCTGGCGAGACAGCACGGATACATTTCGTAAAAACAGCACCATTACCGACGTATACGAACCGGGATCTGTATTCAAGCTGGTAACACTAGCGGGGATCCTCAATGAAGGGCTAGTCACCACTCGGACCGTGATGACGGTCCCCCAAACCCTAACCATCGGGGGACGCACGATTCGGGAAGCCCATGGGCGCTCCGCCGGCGAAACCGATTCACGGACTGTGAGCGAAATCATCGAAAAATCACTCAACGTCGGCACGTCATTGTTGGCAATGAAATTGGGCCAGAAAAAGTTCTATCACTACATCACAGAGTTTGGATTCGGGAAGCGCACCGAGGTCGAGCTTCCCGCTGAATCCCGAGGAATCCTCAACAGTATCAAGCATTGGACCGAACCTGATATCGCAATGATTTCGTTTGGCCAAGGCGTTGCGGTTACGCCCATCCAAATGGTGTCTGCTGTGAGCATCATCGCCAACCATGGCGAAAAAATTAAACCCCGAATCGTTTGGCAAATCACCGAAAAAAAAGACCTGTCGGTACATGCCATTCCAATTACCAGTGAAGGCCAAGTTATTAGTGAAAAAACCGCGCGCGAAGTGGTCAATGTAATGAAAGAAACCGTCCATTCAGGCACCGGCGTCGGCGCCAAAATTCCGGGCTACTCCATCGGCGGAAAAACTGGGACCGCTCAAAAGGTTCGCCAAGGCGGCTTTGGGTATGAACCCGGAAAGTATGTGGCATCGTTTATCGGATTTTTCCCTGCCGATGACCCTCAAGTGGTAATTTTGGTTATTGTCGATTCCCCCAGCAAGAGTATTTATGGGGCAACCGTCGCGATTCCCATATTCAAAAAAATCGCCCTCGCGACAATCGATCATTTGGACATCTATCCGGATCAACCCACTCAGAATCTGGTCCGATGACCGAAGTCCAGCGCATCGCCCTTTTTAGTCCGACTGCCGCCATTGGAGGCGCTGAACGCAATCTATTGGTCATGTGCCAAGCCTTTCAAGATCGCGGCCTATCCTGCGTTGTGGTCTTGCCTCCTCAGGGCGTATTGGTGGATGCCTTAACTAATCTGGGTATTCCAATGATTTTTTTTCCTGAATCAGAACTCAAGGCAGGGCAAATTGTTCGGGTCATTTGGAATTGTCTTCGGCTATGGATCAAGTTACGGCGGTATCGGCCCCAACTACTGCATGCAAACTCAATATTCTGTATGTATATTCCGGTGATTCTTGGTACCCTCACCCGCCTCCCCTCCATCGTCCATTGGGCGGACTTTGATACCCGACGTGGCGACACCCAGTTGGTCACTGTCACCGCACCTCGTAATCATGTCATCGCAGTCTCTCAGGCCATCAAGACCACTTTGGTCGACGCTGGCGTCCCATCAGCAGCCATCACGGTTATTCACAATGGCAGCCCCCCCCCCACACACGATTCCGCCACTGACCGGGCGCCAGTTGCAGCGGAGTTCGATATCCCCGCAGATCGAGTTTGGGTGGGTATAACTGGCAGAATCGACACCTGGAAAGGCCATCGCTACGCAATTGATGCGATGGCTCTACTCACCGACATTCCCGTTCATCTGGTAATCCTAGGGGGCGGCAATGGCAAAACCCCGCTATATGAAGCCGAGATTCAGAATCAGGTTCATGCCCTTGGGTTATCTGACCGCGTCACATTTACGGGATTTCAATCCGACCCCAGCCGGGTTGTTCGGCAACTCGACATTGTGTTATGCCCGTCGGATTACGAACCGTTCGGACTGGTCGTCACAGAAGCCATGGCATTCGCAAAGCCCGTGATCGCAACTGAAACTGGCGGATTTTTGGAGACCGTTTCCCCAAACGAAACCGGGTTACTCATCCCCCCCCAGTCGGCCGCTGCAATTGCGACTGCCATTCGTGGATTGGTTGACAATCCGGCCAAGCGACTTGAAATGGGGCGCCAAGGGCAGCTCCGCTATCAGTCCTATTTTTCAGTAAAGCCATTTATCGATTCTATTACTCACCTTTATAATCAACTCATATGATGACTCTAGACATGGTTACCGTGGTCATTTTGACCAAGAACGAAGCCCTGATGATCGGTGACTGCTTGGCATCTTGTGCCGCATTTAAACACCGATGGGTCATCGATAGCGGCTCGACTGACGCCACACTCGCGATTGCAAGTGCCGCTGGGGCCCAACTGACAACACGGTCATTCACGACCTTTCGCGACGTCCGTGCCTACGCGTTATCAAGTGTCACAACGCCTTGGATCTTATTTCTGGATGCAGACGAACGCTTGTCAGATGCATTAGTTGACTGGATTAAGACAACTATTGGCACAACGACAGCAAATGGGGTTCGAATTCCCCGCCACAATTTTTTATTGGGGGAATGGGTGAAATACAGTGGGTGGTCACCCGACTTTCAAACGCGGTTATGCCGCGTTGCTGCCGCCAAAATGGGGCCACAATCGGTCCATGAATCCGTCGAAATCACAGGGGAAACGATCGAAATACCGCCAGATGGGGATGCCTACATTAGGCATTACACCTGTACGGACCTCGGCACATACATTTCGAAAATTAATCATTACACCTCGATCGAGGCGGTAGACCGCCGAGACGATCCCGCATTCAAAACAAGTGGCGTGGCCATCATTTCCCGGTCGTTTGGGATGTTTACCCAAACATTATTTCACCACAAGGGGTACAAAGACGGGGCGCGGGGCGTCATCGTTGCCGTACTTAATATGATAGTGTCACTCATGTTAATGATTAAAATTTGGGAGGCCCGACACCATCGTGACACCCCCACCCGCTAAATCCAACTCGGGATCATTCGAATCAGACATTCTCGCGGAGTGGTTGCGGGAACTCCACCAAAATCCGCATTTCAAAACGGACTCCGTCGGGCAATTGGATCAATTGGAAACCCATTCCAAGACCTTGTTATCCCAAATCACACACACCATCTCAACACACCCCATTCCGATGTTCTCGGCCCAAGAATTCGAACCCATATTCAAATTATGGCACGGCCTTTTGGCGCAACAATCCCAGCAGGGCATTACGGTTCGGGATACCGCCATGTTGATCCTATCACTCAAATCCAGCGTATCCCATTGGATTGCCTCCCGCTTTTCAGACTCCCCCCCGCCCGACACAGTTCGACAATTTAATACGGTTTTGGACATGCTCGGGATGCTCACATTTGAAGTGTACACCAATGAACAACAACGACTCATTCAGCGGCAAGATGCCCATATTTCATATCTGCAGACCAAGTACGCACAGCGGGGGCCTCTGGTCAGCCAAAGCCCTGCAATGGCAACCGTTGCTAGGGCCATTGAATTGGTTGTAACCACCCCCGTGACGGTCCTAATCGAAGGTGAAACCGGTACCGGCAAAGATGTCATCGCTACCACGATCCACCAGCTATCGAATCGGTCTAAAAAACCCTTCGTTACAGTTAACTGCGGGGCCATTCCCCGGGACCTCATCGAAACCGAACTATTCGGCCATGAAAAAGGGTCTTTCACGGGCGCTGAACGCACTCATATCGGCAAATTTGAATTGGCCCATGAGGGGACACTATTTTTGGATGAAATTGGTGAACTACCACTCGACCTGCAAGTCAAATTGCTTCGCGCGCTCCAAAATCAAGAAATTCAACGAGTAGGTAGTACGGACCCCATATCTGTGGATGTACGAATCATCGCCGCGACGAATAAATCACTCCAAACCGAAGTCAACTTAGGTCGATTTCGCGAGGACTTATTTTATCGGCTCAATGTCTATCCCATCCAAATGCCGGCGTTGCGACAACGCTCCGAAGACATTTTGCCCCTTGCACACCAATTTTTAGCTGAGGCATCAAAACGGTTTGGAATTCCGGCCGGCGTGCTCAGTGACGACGCATCCCACTATCTACTCACTCACAATTGGCCCGGAAATATTCGCGAATTGGAAAATGTTATGCAACGGGCCCTCATTTTGGCGCAAGGGGGTGTCATTACCGCATCAACGTTGACCCTACGCCCTGGGCAAATTGAAACACCGTTACCATTATTGCCAGCCGCTGCTATCCCGATCTCCTCAACCGACATTATTCCACTCGAAGCCACGGAAGCTCAGGCCATCGCCCGTGCGCTAAAAGTCAAAAATGGAAATATTCTACAAGCCGCAAGAGCACTCAATATTTCGAGAACGACACTCTATGCCAAGGCAAAAAAGCACGGGATTGAGTTGTAATCGATCGCACAACACACTCGCATGTTTAAACTAAATCCCTCTGGCCAGCAATTCAGGGGTTCCAAAACATGTCCTTCTTACTCAAACGTCCCACTTCAAAGTGATCGCGGATCTCAGTATTGATCCACCGCTTATCACTTGTGTTACCAATCATATTGAATATCGGCCAATTGGATTACCGGATCGCAACCAAAATCTGTCAGCCGATACCATTGCGCGTGTCCGTGAAATGTTTACCGAGTCGGTCGGCCAAAAATAGATCGATGCCTTACCTGTCGGACAGATCACCGATAATGGAATCAAACTACCGTCACCTGACGGAACCGGAAAACTTGTTTAGCCGGGGGGATTCGAGCATTGTGACCGAATTGGGCATATCGACCTACTGATTCCGTATACGGACGAAGGTGGCATTCTTCGTGCACTCCATCTCCAAACAGGAATGGGCACCGATCCCAAGTTTTTTAAACCTTACGATAGCCTGGAAACGGCATTGGTCGCTCTAAAAGCGTCCAAATACAATGTCGACGAATCGGGCGGAGAAATTTTAAACCGCGAATTAGGTATCCTCAAAAAAACAGCCGTGAGATCAACGCTATTTTTTCATCGAACAGGCGATATGTCTGCCGAGGAATTAATGGGAATCGACCTACTAAACGGAACGCTCTTTCTCAACACCAATGCAAGTGCGGTTTCCGAATTACCTTACCTTGGACCCGGGACCAAACCGGTCAAGATTTCTTTAAATTTTAAGGACGCTTTGGCAACCCCCGACGCCACCGTCACAGCGACGGTCATCGAAGGAGGCTCCCCCGTCCAGAAAACCCTCACAAATGCCCAATATGCACTTCTGTTCGCAGACAAACTGTGCGATGAATTTGCAATCCCTCCAGCCGCAAGGGATGACCTCTTGCATCTCATGTCTAATCGTATCGACTATATTCAGCAGGTACTCCTACCCCCGGCGGAAACCCTGATTCGAGCCCAAACCAAACGCGAGGAGGTTGAGGCCCGCCGTGCCATAATAGTGGATTCGCTAACAGAAGATCAGCGGATTCAACTGAATAAGCAGATTCGAAAGGGGCACACAGCGGTCGCTGAAAGCGGTTGAGTAACGAAGAAGGACACAAGCAATGCGCCAAATTCATTATAAAAAAATTGCAAACAATAATCGGGAGGGAAACCCACTCCCTATCGATTGGAGTAAGGTCCGACAATCGGTAAAAGGCCTGACCTTGAACGACGACTCGTTTAAAAACAATCCCCACGTCACCGTAACGGCCATCGAACCCGATATCGATCCGGCACCGCTTGAGCCAAAAAAACCTATTCTAACGCATCGTCCCCAAGGGTAGACCCCTTGCGAACAATTTCTCGGGTGGGGTATGGGATATGGATGCCCTCGGCTGTAAATACCCGATGCATCCGCTTCACAAATTCGTGACGCATTTCAAACTGGAATTCGTACTCAAATACCTTTAGCACCGCATTAACATTAATACTCGACTCACCAAACCCCTGGTACCGAATTCCAGGCGTCACCGCAGGCATTTTATCCGAGAAATCGATTTGCATTGTCGCAATCACATCATGAATCAAACGTTCGATTCTTTCTAAGTCGCTGTCATACGACACATGCATAGGCACCGAAAATGATAACTCATGCTGGGTTCGGCCAAAATTCGTGATAACTCCTGTTGCGACATTCCCATTAGGGACTATCACGGTGCTATTCGCCAATGTGCGGATGGTGGTATTTCGCCAATTGATGTCGACGACATACCCCTCCTGAGCTGCCCCCAATTGGACATAATCCCCAATAGTAATTTGCTTGGACAAAATCACCTGAATCCCCGCAAATAAATTTGAAAGCGTGTCTTTTAACGCCAGTGCGATCGATAACCCCCCAATCCCTAACGCGGTAATCATCGGGGTGATCGATATTCCAACAGCGTGCATTGCGACCAACGCACCAATCAAATAAATCACCAATTTGACGATGGTATTAAAAATAGTAGTCGTTGGAATAAGGGCATTTTCACTAGCCCCATACGACTCTAGCATTCCAGAGACTGCCCGTTCGATAACCCAAGTAATCAAGATAATACTGGCCGCCGTAATGGCGGTGTTGGCTAACACAATCCGGCTAGGGGACAAGGGACTCAACGATAGTGCGTTCGCCGTACCGATCAATACTGCCAAAATCGTTGGCGCGCCTGATAACGCCTTCGCAACCGGTTCGCCTGCGGTCCAGCCAGTTCGGGCAGCAAAGCGTTTAACTCGCCCAATAACCCATCGGTCAATGACGACCCCAATACAAACGGTTACCACAAAACCCACAATCGACATTCCAAAATGATGGAGTCGGATATCGAGTTGTTCCCATTGATTCATAACCGTGATCCTATCGATATCCCGACAGGTGGTCAATTGGATTCCGCTACGGTACCATTTCTGATCACTATGCTAACCAAATATCGTCGTCTTCAGGCCCGATGGAATCAATATAAAGCCGATACAAAGGCTGTTTCTCCGATCAAATACTGGATCGTCGAAATTACGGAATCCCTTGGCGTCGCGTTAATCTTTGCTCTCCTCATCCGTCATTTTATTATCATGGTTTCTGTAGTCCCTACATCGTCGATGGTACCTACCCTCAAGGTCGGGGATCGGTTGTTTGTTAACCGATTCATTTATCGATTTACTGACCCGGAACGGGGGGACATTGTGGTGTTCAAGTCTGTGGTCGACGACAAGGACTATGTCAAACGACTGGTCGGGTTGCCTGGCGAAACGGTCGAATTACGCAAAGGGATCGTCTATATCAACGGGAAGGAACTTTCTTTTCCAGGGGTCAATGTTCAATACGACTACGACACCCAAGACCCGCTCACGATTCCACCTGGGCACTACTACATGCTGGGCGATAATCGGGCATTTTCAGCCGATAGCCGGATATGGGGGTTTGTTCCTCGAAAAAATGTGGAGGGTCAGGCATTGTTTACGTTCTGGCCGTTCACCCACATGCAACTGTTGCGCTAATTAATGGCCATGACAATTCAGCTCAACGGGGTTAAAGCGGTGCTTAACGACGGAGTTGTCACCGTACGTGATGTTGTGACCCAATTTGGGTTAACCGCAGCCGGGTTGATTGCCGAGTTAAATGGAGAGTTAATTCGATCCCAAGATTTTGGAGGCCATTCGGTAAAAAATGGCGATATTTTGGAGTTAATTCAATTTATGGGGGGCGGGTAGGCCGCACTTTCTCCTTATCCCGTTTCCTTACCCTTAATTATTAGATCGCCTAAATCCGAAGGGGTAATCGACGTCCATCAAAAGTGGGCTAGGCAATCAATTGGACCAAAAACAATCATTGTTTATCAATAAACCCACAACAAACCGTAACGGCGTCACATTGTTCCCCCATTCGCATCACCATGCGCCTATTGTCTTGGGTTACCACCGTGTCAACCGGGTCAGGGGAATTCACAACAATTCCCAAAATTAAAATCCGTCGACGCTCAATGGCCTCTACCGTCAGTGCTGTCGCGTTTAACGTCCCGAGTTGGTCAGTTGCCACCACAATCACCGGCAACTCCCACATACGAATCCAGTCCAGAAGAGTCTCCGACTCCGTCATCGGCACCATCACCCCTCCGGCACCCTCAATTAACACTGGCGCCACGAGTCGCGCCATTTCACAAGTGGCTGCCCAACACCGGTTGGCATCGATTGTGACACCCGCCAATCGGGCCGCCAAATGAGGTGATGCCGCGACCGGCAATCGATAGATCGTCCGGTCTTTCGGCACACCTACAGGGGAATATCCGCGATCAATTCGCCTTGCAACATGATCATGTTGTAGGGTATCCAACGGGTCAATATCAAGCCCCGTTTGCACCCACTTCATCGATGTCGTGGAAATATCACGGGCCGACAGTTCTCCTAAGAGCCACCCCGTTACAATCGTTTTACCAACCCCCGTACCAGTCCCCACCACTACCACGGCGGGGTAGTCGGCCAGACGGTCAATTAAGTCGTCGATCGCTGACATATATAATAGTGAATCTGATAGGTCGCCCAAATATCGCGAACCCTCGCTTTGTACACCGATTCAATTTCCTTGAGCAGCCCCATCGTCCACACATTTCCGGGCAACCCATCTCCCCGAGTGCCCGTATACTTGATACTCTTCAACAGTGCCATCAAGGACGGGAACGGTTGCCGGATAATTTCTTGCCGTACTGACACGTGCTCAAATTCTTGTTCTAAAACGGGCAGTAACGTTTCGGGAGACCAAAAATGCCCCGATGCTAAAACCACCTCGCGACCCATCACCGTCGAAATAGCATTGCGTAACTCGACGAATGTCTCTGAGCCAAAGGTACTAAATGCCAATTCACCGCCACCCGCGACCCGATTTGCAATTTCAGGGAGTACCATCGGTAAATTTTTTAGCCAATGCAATGAGGCATTCGCAATCACCAAATCGCACGATATTCTTGGCAGATGCGTCGACGCATCTGCCACCATAAACTGGATATTTGGCACCAACACCCGTCGATTTGCCACGGCAATCATCGACTCGGAGACGTCGAGCGCAATCACCTCTGCATCTGGATACGTTGCGCCCAATCGCGCCGTATGCCGGCCCGTTCCACATCCAATATCCATAATGCGACTTGGATTTTGGACCGACACACCCGTCGCCAACTGAGTAAACACATAGGTTTGGACTTGGGCATACTGGTCGTACGTCGCAGCGGCACCTGAAAAACCCGCTCGAATGGCCTCGTCAGAAATATCCACTGCTATGCCTGGCGTTGCAACGCAGACTTAACAATTCCTTCGACAAGATCATCAAATTCAATCCCCCCACAACGGGCTTGGGCGGGTAAATCCGACAAATCCGTCATCCCTGGAATGGTATTAATTTCCAAAACAATGGGCCCCCGCACCGGGTCAACAATCATATCGGTCCGAGACATTCCCCGACACCCCAATGCACGATGAACCTTAATCCCAAGGTCTTGCACCGTCTTTGTCATTTCAGGAGACAATTCTGCCGGGAGAACGAATGTCGTTTTTCCCTCCGTATACTTTGCATCATAGTCGTAAAATTCATTGTGCGCCCTCAATTCCAAGACTGGTAGCGCAATCAATTCTGCCGACTGCTCGACAACACTCACGGTAATTTCAACGCCTCTAATTTGTTCCTCGACTAAGCTCACTCCATATTTTGAGGTGATCCGCTTAGCCGCTTCGTCGAATTCAGCGGCCGTTGTCACAAATGCCACCCCCAAACTCGATCCCTCACTTGCGGGTTTCACGACAACAGGCAACGGCAATTGCAATGTACTCGGAACATCTGGAGAAATAACTTGGAACGCGGCTGTCGGGATACCATGGTGAACAAATGCCCATTTTGAGATCAATTTGTTCATTCCAATGACAGATGCCGACACCCCGGATCCGGTGTACGGAATCCCCAAATGATCCAGCAGGGCTTGAACCGTCCCGTCTTCACCAACCGGACCATGTAACGCAATAAACGCTAAGTCAATTCCCATATTCAAGAGGCCTTCGACGGCAGGATCTATTACCTTAACCGTGTACCCCTTGCGTCGTAATGCGTCGGCAATATTCTTCCCTGATCTTAAACTAACCGCCCGCTCGCCCGAAAATCCACCACAGATGACCCCAATACACAGTGTATTCATTGAAATAATTGAACCTCCAATTCCAACTCAATGCCGGCCACCGATTGTACCGTTGATCGTAGGGTTTGTAATACAGCGATTGTATCTGCGAACTGTGCAGCTCCCTTATTCAACAAGAAATTGGCATGACGATCGGACAGTTGAATATCTCCCCAGGCCCGACCTTTGAGCCCTGCCGACTCCAACAATTGTGCCGCAAAGTGCCCAGGCGGATTTTTAAAAATACTTCCAAATGTTTTATCTCGGAGAGGTTGCTTTTCTAGCCGGGCTTGGATATTCGCCATCATCGCCTGTTTTACTGTATCAGAATCAGAGTTCGTCATTTGCAATTCAGCCGCAATCACAACCCATTTCTTATGATGAAAAATACTATTTCGATACGAAAATTCAGCTTCATTTGAGGTGAGCCATCGCCCACGACCCTGATCGTCCACAACCTGAATTCCGGTGACGAAGTCGCTCATACTGCGCCCCCAACATCCAAAATTCATGGCAACCATCCCACCCAACGATGCCGGAACTCCCGCCGCAAATTCGAGGCCCGAAAGCCCCTGTTTCATCGCATAATCCTGAAGCCGATTCATGGGCATTCCAGCACCCAGTCGAATCCGAGTTCCGTCTCGTTCGGGGACAACGGCATCTGGCGCCATCCGCACCACATACGGCACGGATGAATCGGGGTTAATAAGTGTATTAGACCCCCGCCCTAAGATATAAAAATCGGACGGGCGTACCGATCTAACAAAATCGGACACATCCGACTCAGATAGAAAGTCAATGACGGTCTTTACCGCCCCAGCGGTCTGAAACGTCGTGAGCTGTGCTATCGGGACATCATGCCGGGTGAGAATGAGTCCCCTCCACGACCGCCGATTCAGGCGCTGCTGACTTAAGCTGAGCTACGATTTCTTTACCAACGGATGAAATATCTCCTGCTCCCATGGTAATCACAACATCATTGGGTCGCAGCATCGGAATTAGTTTCGACGCCACCATGCTCTTGTTGGCAATAAAATAAACATCGCTAAACCCGTTTGCTTTCATTTTTTCGACAATCAATTTACCAGATATTCCCCGAATTTTTTGTTCATTGGCTGAATATACCTCGGTAATGACAACCAGGTCCGCAGCCTCAAACGACGTTGGGAACACCTCTAACAAATCCCGAGTTCGGGTATATCGATGGGGCTGAAAAATACACACCAATCGGCGATTCATGCTTCGCTTTGCACCATCCAATGTCACCCGAATTTCGGTGGGATGATGACCATAATCATCATAAACTGCGATCGAATTAACTTCCCCGATCAACTGGAACCGTCGTTTTGTCCCGGTAAAATTAAATAAACTCTTTTTTATCGTATCGACACTGATGCCTTCGTGTAACGCCACCGACGTTGCAGCCAACGCGTTATATACGTTATGAACACCATGCACTTTTAGATAAACCTCCCCCGTCGGTTTCCCATCAATCACCAATGTAAAATGGGCACCTTCCGGAGAAAATTGCAGGTCAGTTGCCCTCACCATTGCCTCCGCGTGAATACCAAAATAGCATACCTTTTTCGGGTCAAACTCTTGGGCAATTTCAACCAACGCGGGTTCATCCGCATTAACCATCAGGACCCCATCCCTTGTGACCAACCCATCCATAAATTTACGGAAATGTTCCACAACGTTTTCCCAAGTCTTGTAATAGTCCATATGCTCAGGTTCAAGGTTGTTAAACACGCCGATCGTCGGTGACAAATGCAAAAAGGACCCATCACTCTCATCGGATTCCGCCACAAAATAATCGAGCCCGCCAAGAATGGCATTGGACCCATAATCGTTCAAATCAGCCCCTATCAAAAACGTTGGCTTTTTGCCCCCAAATTCTAAAATCCGTGTCACCATGGATGACGTCGTGGTTTTACCATGGGTCCCACATACCGATATTTTATGGGCAAATTCGTTCATTAATAGCCCGAGCATTTGAGCCCGGTGCAAAATTGGCAGTTTTTCGGCGATTGAATAGGCGTATTCGGGATTATCTTTGGCAATTGCGGTCGACACAACGACCACATCCGCCAGACGAAGATTCGACTCCGCATGGCCATAATAAATCGTCGCACCAAAATCTTTAAGGCGAATCGTGCTGATCGATTCTTTCAAATCCGACCCAGATACCTTGTATTCCATTTCTAATAAAATTCGGGCGATGGCGCTCATGCCACTCCCCCCAATTCCAATAAAGTGAATCCGTTTGTTTTTACTTAGTACCATCATTGATATTAATTGCCACTCCAATCATGTCCTGACTCACGTCCAACGTGGCGTCGGGATAGGCTGTATGCACATACTGTACCGCATAATCCCCCAATTTAAGAATCGTCCCCACGGAATACCGCTGAGTCGCCCCCATCGCAACCGCACCCGTTACACTCAATTCGAGGCTAATCGGCAATTCGCCCACCAAACGGAACCCATTTTCGCCGAGATAGCCCATGACCGTCGCAAACGCAGGCCGGTATTCCACCCCGATTGTCGGCAATCCGCCACTCGATTCCTCGGTATATTTTCCCCATTTCAACGGACTCTGAAAGGCCCTACGCCAGTACCCGCTGATCCACCACTGGTCAGCGACACAGACCTGACCTCCAATCCCAATGCCCAATTGTGCACCGGTTGTTGTATCGATGGTCTTTGAAATCGCATCAATATTCACCCCAACTCTCAATCCAGGCTCAAGTTCCGAAGCAATCACCACTGATATCTGTTGCATCTGATCGCCAAAGGTCCCCGACTCCTCAATACGAGAGGTTTCTGAATTTCGGGCCGTTCGAACCAGATCGCTGGATCCATAAGTCGACACCCCCAACCCCAACGACAACTCGTCCCAGTTCGTCCGCATGGCTACGGTTGCCTGCGAATACCCCATCCCATCGTGGGACCCATCCACCCGAACCACAGACCGCGTCAATCCGGATGCAATTTGTGCTGGATTTTGAAACACCCCCGCGATTGGCGCCGTTTCCCAGGTATCTGGAATTACGGCACCCCGTTCAGGAATAAATATCGGAGTTGCCGCGACTATCGCGCCTGCATACCCCATCCCTATCGCAACGAGGACCCATTTATAACGGTCGAATATCATCGAGGGGGCACCATCCGATCATTCCATCTGGCAATTGGATACGAACCCACCCTCCCTTAAATTCTGTCAACCGACCAACCGTTCCCTCGGGCACATCCGCGATGGTCGACGCATCCCCCTGTGGCATCACACGCAACGCCATTCGAGGACCCATCACCACGCCACGAGGACTCATTGCGTCCCAAATTCGGATTCCGGTGGGAATCGTAAGTATCGCCCAAACGACGATACCCAAACGCAATTCCGTCGTCGAAATTCGTCTAAATCCCCACAAGATGGCCATTATCGAAAGTATCGAGGTCATCAGAATCCACCCCCATGCAGCTTCGACCGCAGTCACCCAACGCAAGCCCCCAACCACAACATCCCAAATTGGGGTTGTCGTAGGGATATGACGAATACGTTGGTTCGCGGCAAGTAAATTCTTCCGGATATTGAGGTCTCTTGGCGACACCATTACGGCAGTCTCAAGATACCAGATCGCGGGACCGACACGGTCCGCCATCAAATAAGCGGTGCCCAAGTCGTAGGCCAAGTCCGCATTGGTTGGATCAGACTGAACAGCACGCTCCAACAGCGGTATCGCTGCAGACGGGCCCTTTTTTTCCATAGCCGATTGAACCATCGTCCATTCCCGGCTCGCCCCCCACAGACTTCCGGTCATCACGAGACCCATCACAATCCCAATTACCTGGTTCCGAACGGTCATCATTTCTTCCCCAATTCGCGAGTGGCTTCCACGAGTCGCATCGACTGCTGTATAAATTCCCGTACATTATTGGCATCTTGTGCCCCCGGAGAAAATGCCATCGATTCTCCAACGGCTCGCCATTGGAGAATCATTCGAGCAAGCGCATCCGTCGCGCCGGCGGCCCTTAAAACGGACTCGAGTCCGGTCGCATCAAGCCCTTCGACCGACTGGCGCAATTTGGCAGACAAACAGGTATGAACCCCATGATACGTCGCGGCAGCGACCCCGGTTGCAAGAGGATCTCGTGTCAATTGATCCAATCGTTTGAGGGTTCGATCCGTTGCCAACTCCCACTCGAAGTCAGCGCGATGACGCTCAACATACCACTGCCGTATCCGCACCCCGAATCCGAATCCAAGCGCCCCAACATTCAAAGCGACAGCGATCCAAATCCAGGTATCCCGACCGCGCACGTCGGGGGTCTTCCGAATCACAAACGGACGCAATGCGGACACCGGTAACCGGGTCGATTTATCCAAGGCCGTAACACCCGAATCACCGGCTTTGACCGTTAATCGAATTGGACTGGTCGTTAAGGTGACGTAACGATGCAGCTTTGGTGAATACGCAACCAACGTAATCGGCGCAAGCTGAATCACTCCGGCAGATTGCGGCACAACCGAATAGGTTAAAACACGTGCGACAATATGGTTTTTCACAACCTCATTGGTCGCCGTACCACGGATCCATTTAACTTGAGGGTTCTCAGGAATTTTCAATTCCGATACCGACTCTAAATTACCGACGCCGGATACTCGAATTTGAATCGAAACCGGCGCATATTGTGTCCCTGAAACGGAATGGGATTTGAGTGCAACCGCAAATTCGCCGACTGCCCCCTTAAAATCATCGGGTTGGGGGCTCGGTAACGGGCGCACTACCACCGCAACCGGCGGTGCTTCCGCGGTCAACTGAGGCCCCCCTGGCGTTGTACGGTAGGTCATTGCCGCATCGGCGATTACGATTTTACCAGGCTCGGTTGCATATAGGGTCCGACGAATGATTTCACTGACATAGTAGACCTTGCCCCCGATCGTTTCTTTCGTGACCTCCGTATTAGCCGGAACAATTGTCTGAAAAAATCCTTCAAACACGGGTAAACGAACCGTCGGTTTCTCTTTAAACGTAAATTGCCTCAGAACCTTTAACGTATAGTGAATCGGCTCCCCAACCGTGACCTGGGTCGCCGATACCGATGATCGAATGAGTAGCCCCGTTTCTTCGGCCGGCGCTTTTGTCGTACCCTTGACCTCAATCGTTACCGGGTTCGATTTATATGTCTTGCCCTTGTAACGCACCTCGATCGGCTTCAATTTCGCCGTTCCGGATCGTGCCGCGGTCAATTGAACAATTCGGGTTCGCGTAATTTGAAGCGCCCCTGAACTCGCCTTATACGACGTCTCTTCCTTCGACTCGCCTTGTTTAAAATAATTCAATTCCGGCATTTGCAAGGGGGGTATTCCGTCCAAATCGGGACCCGAAACCGCGATGCGGAGCTCCAGGGCGTCGCCTACCGCCACGGTAGTTGGACGGGCCGTCACCTGAATACGGAGATCTGCCGCCATCACGGTTGTCCCCATAACAATCGATATCGCTATCCCGGTTAGCCACCAACGCATTACCAATCCCTTTCGACTTGCCGAGGCGGCTCTGGGTTATTCGGGCGCCGGTTACGCCGTGACTCCCTCTCCAACTGATCCAATGCGTTTAACATAGGTGAAGGAGGTGGCGGCGGCTTTGGGCGATCGTTCAGAGGGGGTGGAGGGGGGGTATTTTCGTCCATTCGACGCTGTACCAATTCTAAATTATGCTTGGCTTGTAAATCGTCTGGATTTAAGGCAAGTGCCTTGCGATACCATACAACTGCTTCCGGATATCGACCCAGCCGAAAGGCGACATTCCCCTGATTGTAATACAGGGCTGGCCATTGCGCCTTTGGCAATCGCGTTGCCAGCTGATCATAAATCACTCCGGATTTGGTATAGTCCCCGGCATGGTACAAGGCATCTGCTAGCGTCTGCATTAACAGGAGGTTGTCAGGATCCTTTGCCAGAAGTTGGGTATAAATCTGAAGCGCCTTAGCAGAATTACCCCCCGCTTCTGCACGCTGCGCCGCTGTATACGACCAATAATCTGCCATCGACGTTGCCGCCGAGACCGATGTTGCAATTAGCATCCACACGATTATCATCCACTGTGTCATAATTTGGGTCTCCACAGTGGTAACATCGGGGACATAATCCATTCTAAAACAAGTGCAATCAGTGCCAGTGCCGCCAACACGGTATACCGATCATGATGTCGCGGCATTAAATACGCCCGATAGTCCGCCTCGCCCGCTTTGCCCAGTAGTACCGCCAACTGAGGTGCCGCCGCCTGATGGGCCGATACCTGGATGTACCGACCTCCAGTAATCGCCGCAACTTCTTTGAGGGATTGATTATCACGCTTACTGACGACCGTTTTGTTGGATCGATCCACTTTAAAGCCTGCAGGTTGTCTATTTTCATCATATAACGGAATCACATCGCCCTTTTCAGTCCCGATACCAACCGTATGGATCACAATACCTTGGGATTTCGCATCTGCGGCCGCTGCACGGTAATCCCCCTCAAAGGACTCTCCATCCGAGTAAATAATAAGCGTTTTTCGCCCCGGAATATCGCGATACGCCGCAATCGCGGCGTGGATTGGCGAGGCCAAATTCGTACCGGGAATCGGCAAATCTCCAGTCATGATGTCGTCGATAAACAATTTGGCCGCCAAGTAATCAATTGTAAACGGACATTGAATCGCAGCCGTTCCTGCAAATGTGACTAGGCTAATTCGATCGCCTTTGAGCTGGGTCATCAATGCATTAAGGTCTTCTTTGGCAAACTCAATTCGTGACGGGCTCAAATCGGTTGCATCCATACTCAATGATGTATCCACCGCAACGACAATGGATTGTCCCTTATTGATCGCCGAGACATATTCAGTTCCGAACTGGGGCCGCAACGCAGCAACGGCTAGGAGAATTAACGCAACGACCGATAGACCGGTTCGCCGTCGGGCGACAATCGCGTCAAATCCGTTCACAATACGGTGGCGAATCGTCCCAATGGCAACCCGATCCCACCGGCGCTCCGACTTGCGAAACGCCCATCCCAATGCAGCAATCAAAACGGGAATTGCCCATAAAATCCAAGCCCAGCTTCCGTATAACCAGGTCATGGCAGGGTCCTCCACACGAGCCGCGAGAGACACAATTCAACAACCAACAGAATCGCTGCCATAATCAGTAATAGAGGAAATAGCTCAATGTATTGATGATAAATCTTAACCTTTGACGGTGTCTTTTCAAGCGAGTCGATGGTGTTGTAAACCGACTTCAAGACTTTTTCATCCGTCGCACGGAAATATCGTCCGCCGGTGGTAACCGCAATCTGCTTAAGGCTCGCCTCATCAATTTCGGTCAATATCGGAGCCCCGTCCTGGTCGGTTTCGTAGACTTTTCCTTTTACCGGATCCATATGGGGAATCGGGGCACCCCCTTCCCGCCCGATACCAATCGTATATACCCGAATTCGAGCACTATGGGCCGCGCGAGCGGCAACTTCCGGTAGAACGCCCCCTGCATTATTAACCCCATCGGTTATCAGAATCACTATTTTTGATTTAGCGTCACTATTTTTGAGCCGATTCACGGCCGTGGCCAACCCCAGTCCAATAGCAGTATCCTCGCCGGCTTCTGCCAATTGTATTTTATCGACTAAGGTCGTTAACACCATTCGGTCCATCGTCAACGGACATTGAGTCAATGCAAACGTCCCAAAAATGACCATTCCGATACGGTCGTTGGGACGAGATAAAATAAATTCACGGGCGACGTTCTTAGCCGCAACCAGTCGGTTGTCCGGAGAGAAATCTTCGGCGGCCATACTTCCAGAGACATCCATGGCAATCACAATATCGACACCCGGTTCAGTCACTTCAGATTGGGTGGTTTCAATTTGAGGGCGAACCAACGCCAATAAAACAAAGGTGATAACAGCCAATCGAATCCACGGCCGTGCGGTCGTCCATCGCTGCACCCATGGGTGCGCAAGGTCACGAATCGCAGACGCATTCGGGAAATAGATTCCTTCTTGGACCGATTTGTTACGGTTATAGGCCCACCACACAATGGCCGCCACGATCGGAACCAGGAGTAACATCCACGGGTTAGCTAGCTTCATCAACGATCTCCTCTGCCAGCGTTTCAGTTAAGCGGGTCACGATCGCCCGACTCTTATCAAGGGCAATTTGTGCATCCTCTCTTCGAGGCGAAAATTTGGCAAATTTAACCAAATCGCATAATTGCAGTATCCGACCAACCTGCTTCACAATCCACGGGTCACATATCGATTCAAGCGCTCGGACCAATTCCGAAGTGGTCATTTCCTGGCTATCCAACTCAAATTTTTGCCCCAAGAACCTCCGCAATATGTCAGCGAGGCTCGTATAAAATCCGACGGGATCATCCATCAATTGTTGTGCGTCCGACAGGGCGTCCTGTGCAATTTGATCGATTGACCGATGGTCAGCAATTGGCACAAACTCCACGTCCACGTCTGTCGACTTACGTCGTATAATCCACCAAACAATCGCCGACCCAATTACCGCAACTACAACTCCGAAACCAATTGCAACCCGCCGCAACGGCATCGCAAGCGGCGGAGCGGTTTTGATATCCTGCATTTGATTGTTGGTGGCTGTTAATACCGAAATAACGTCCACTTGAATCGCTGGGACAACAAAGCGATCCACTTTTTTACCAATTTTATATTTGATGGTCCGCTCTCCGATTACGTAACGACCGGTTGAAAATGGACTAATAGTCGCCACGTAGCGAAATACCGGGTGCCCCCCTTTTTTTTCGCGAATTTTTTTAAATTGAATCACTGCGAAAGGGGACACAATTCCAGAATTGCCAATATCTACCAACTGGACAGTGGCATCATAAGTCACACGCAATTCATAGTTAAGGCGGTCTCCAATTCGAGCGGCCCCAGGAGTGACTGCCTGCTCAGCAACCAAGAGATTTGTGGTACCCGCGATGATCGGCGCAAGCCCAGCGACAAGAAGCACAAATACCGAGATACCAACTCTCGCCAGCTTACCAATGTCCACGTGCTGAAAAAAACCGTACCAGTGGCGTGATATAAGATTCACCCACCTGAACTTGTATAGGAATAAGATTGAGTCGCTGAAATAATTTTTGCAATTGGTGATCTCGATCTGCGGCACGTTTGGCATATTCCCGTTGGATTTTGGGATTTCCCGAATTCAAAACCACCATATCGTTTGTCTCGGGGTCTATCAGACGGAGCCACCCGGCATCCGGAAGAGCCCGTTCCTTGGCGTCTCGAATCATAATAGGGACAACATCGTGAGCTGCTGCCGCCAAGGCTAATGACTTATCGTACCCCTGGTCTAAAAAATCAGAAATCAAAAATACGATGGCAGACCGCCTTTGGGTCTTTGAAATAAATCGCAACGCAGTATCCAGAGACGTCTTTTTAGACTGGGGACTGACTGCCAAAACATCTCGGATCAAACGCAACACATGCCCGCGCCCTTTTTTGACAGGGATGTAGGTTTCGACCTGATCGGTAAATAATACAGCTCCAATTCGGTCGTTATTCTTCATCGCAGCTAAACCCAAAACCGCCGTAATCTCGGCGATCATTTCACGCTTGGTTTGGTCAACGCTACCGAAGTCCCCCGACCCGCTCAAATCAGCCGCAATAACCACGGTGAGCTCGCGTTCTTCATTAAACAATTTAACGTGTGGTTTCCCGACCCTAGCGGTCACATTCCAATCAATTTGACGCACGTCATCGCCGATCGCATATTCGCGAACTTCAGCAGAATTGAGCCCTTGGCCTTTAAATGCCGAATGATACTCTCCCGCCAACATGGAATCCACCACCCGGTTGGAGCGGATTTCAATCCGTCGAATGGCGGCCAATAAGTCTGGTGCGATCATGAGTCGACGATTAAGGAACCTTTACCTCGGCGAATATGCGATCAATGATAGCTTCCGCGGAAACCCCCTCAGCGTCCGCCTCAAATGACGGAATGACCCGGTGGCGCAAGACATCCTTTGCAATCGCCTTAATATCTTCCGGCGTCACGTATCCACGCCTCTGAATAAAGGCATGCGCACGTGCGGCCGAAATCATTGCAAGAGAGGCCCGTGGAGATGCCCCATACTGAATCAATGGCGTTAACGCATCCAAGTTATAGGCCTTGGGGTTACGTGTTGCGGCAACGATATCCAGAATATAATCCTTAATTTTGTCATCCACATAGACTTGAGATACCACTTGCCGCGCCCGAATAATATCCTTAGGCCCCGCGACCGACTTGGCGGATGGAACAGACGTCCCGGTCATTCGATCGATAATTTGGCGTTCGTCTGCTTTGGATGGATAGGTCACATGCAGCTTCATCAAAAACCGGTCAACCTGTGCTTCTGGCAAGGAATAGGTTCCTTCTTGGTCCACCGGATTTTGCGTTGCCAGCACTAAAAAGGGCTCTTTAAGTGAGTAGGTTGTATCACCGATCGTCACCTGTTTTTCTTGCATGGCTTCAAGCAATGCACTTTGAACCTTTGCCGGCGCGCGGTTAATTTCGTCCGCTAACACTAAATTGGCAAAAATAGGCCCCAATTTCGGTACAAACTGACCTTTTGCCTGGTCGTATACCAAGGTTCCCAAGACATCCGCTGGCAACAAATCGGGCGTAAACTGAATGCGTTTAAACTCGACGGCGAACACCTGGGCCAAGGTCTTGATCGCCAACGTTTTGGCCAAGCCTGGGACCCCTTCTAATAAAATATGTCCACCCGACAAAATCCCAATCAACAACCGATCCATTACATACCGCTGCCCAACGATGACCGTCGCTGATTCATTTAGAACCAGGTCAACAAATGCCGACTCTGCCTCTACCAATCGATTAATTTGTTGTAATGCGTCACTCATTGTTACACCTCAAGCAGGGTAGCGGTCTGATCCAATGGATCATCGTCCACTTCCGATACGGCGATCACTTCGTCATTGGCGTCCAATTTCACAATTCGAACTCCTTGAGAATCCCGCTTTTGCACAGAGATACTCGCAATTTTTTGTCGGCACAACGTCCCGGACATGGTCACCAACATGACTTCGTTGTCCTTTTTAACGATGATTGCATCCGTGACATAATCGCCCTTAACTGTCTTTCGGAATCGCAAACATCGGACCCCGATGCCACCGCGCCCTTGAATCTTAAACTCGCCAACCTTGATATTCTTGCCGTAACCCATCCGGGTCACAATTAACAGATGTAGATTGGTCTCTTCGTGATCAATAATATCCATCGAAATCAACTGATCTTCCGATTTAATCTTGATACCACGAACGCCTCGAGTTGCCCGACCCATCGGCCGAATTTGGCCTTCGTCAAACCGAATGACCATTCCATTCGAGGTCACCAACACAACGTCTTGGTCGCCACGTGTGCGTTTCACCCATTTTAGTTGGTCACCCTCATCAAGGTTAATCGCAATAATCGGGCGATTTTTAAAGTGGATAAATTCCCGAAGTCCCGTCTTTTTAACGGTACCATTTCGGGTTGCCATCAATAAAAATTCGTCTGATTCAAAGGTGTCAACAGGAATCGTTGCGGTCACCACTTCATTTGCCTCTAGGTTTAAGAAGTGGGCAATCGAAACACCCTTGCTTTGCTTAGACGCTTCGGGCACCTGATACGCTTTAATCTTGAACGTACGGCCCGTGTTGGTAAAACACAACAAATAATCGTGGGTACTGGTCACGTAAATATTTTCGATACTGTCTTCGTCCCGAGTTGACATACTGTTTACCCCACGGCCCCCACGAAGCTGGCTCCGAAACATGGATACGGGCATCCGTTTGACGAATCCTTTTTTTGAAAATAAGACTGCAACTTTTTCTTCGGGAATCAAGTCTTCCAAATCCATTTCACCCACAGATTCACCGATTTCAGTGCGTCGCTCATCCCCGAATTTGTCACGAATTTCCAATAATTCACTTTTAATAATCTGATACACGCGACCTTCGTTAGACAAAATGTCTTGCAAATCTTGAATCCTGACCAAAATATCTTGATATTCAGATTCGATTTTATCGCGCTCAAGCCCTGTTAACCGTTGGAGTCGCATATCTAAAATCGCGGTTGCCTGAATTTCAGTAAATCCAAACTGGGCCATTAATCCGGCCCGCGCTTCTTCTGCGTTCGCGGATCCACGAATCAACGCGATCACCGCATCAAGATTCTGCAACGCAATCCGGAACCCTTCGAGGAGATGGAGTCGCTCTTGGGCCTTCCGAAGGTCAAATTTTGTACGTCGAATCACCACTTCTTTCCGGTGGGAAATATAATGCGACAAAATCTCCTTGAGATTAAGGGTGCGAGGAATACCATGCACCAATGCCACCATATTGATACCGAAGCTATTTTGAAGGGCCGTATGTTTGAACAATTGGTTCAATACCACTTCCGGCGATGCATCTCGTTTCAATTCGATATAAATTCGCATCCCTTTACGGTCCGATTCATCCCGCAAGTCCGCAATGTCAGGGATCTTTTTTTCTTGGACCAACTCGGCAATCTTGATGATCAGGTTTGCTTTGTTCACTTGGTACGGAATCTCATGAACAATGATGGCAGTCTTACCCTTTTTCTTGCTCTCTTCGATGCTGGTTCGGCTGCGAATAACCACAGACCCCCTCCCGGTGGCATACGCTTGAGCAATACCCGCAGTCCCGCAAATAATCCCGGCAGTCGGGAAGTCAGGCCCCTTAATGTGGGTCATCAACCCATCGATATCCAATAACGGATCGTCGATCAACGCACAAATTCCATCAACCAATTCATTCAAGTTATGCGGAGGGATATTGGTCGCCATACCGACCGCAATGCCAGCAGTTCCGTTTAATAACAACGTCGGGA
>Ga0214917_10002132_pt1 | contig 24593 bp, 26 predicted proteins | sample LL_1208_BB_MetaG_FD_177983 | JGI IMG/M metagenome (GOLD analysis project Ga0214917, IMG submission 177983) | Freshwater microbial communities from Lake Lanier, Atlanta, Georgia, United States - LL_1208_BB | ecosystem: Environmental > Aquatic > Freshwater > Lake | place: USA: Georgia | collected...
AACAAAGGTTTAACCAATTATGAAAGAAGATTGTTTAATATATGGTTTAATTTAGAGAAAAAAACTGGCAAGGAAATAAGTCAATACTTAAACATTAGTTTATCACTGAGTTATAGAACGATTAAAGAATGTAAGGTAATTCAAGATAAGTTTAGACAATTTATAGTTAGTAAATTATAGATTTCTATTCTATATTTCTATACTCTCTCTTATGTTCCACAAAACACACTCAAAGCCTTGCTGTTATTGAGTTACAGACGACAAAAAAATTGAATATTGAAAAATAAAAAAATAAAAAAACTATTATGGCAAAGAAATACGATCCAGTATATAACAAAAAAAAGTTATTGATCGCCCTAAAAAAGAAATATGGAATTGTTTCACAGGCTTGCGAGGCTGCTGGACTTGTTCCAAGCACTTTTTATACTTATTATAAAACAGACCCTGAATTCGCAAAAGAAGTTGATGAAATTCAAGATATAGTTCTTGACTTTGTAGAATCCAAACTTTTTGAAAAGATTGAAGGTGGATCAGAAAAATCAATTCTGTTCTACATGCGTTATAAGGCAAAGAAAAGAGGATACACCGATAATATTGATATAACATCAAATGGTGAAAAATTAAATAATGTCCAGATAGAAATAATTAAAAAGAATAATGAAAAAGAATGAAACTTTGCAAGTTAAAGGAACAATCGTGTTTGAAAAGAATTGGGAAGCACTCAATTCAGATAAAAGGTTTATAAGGAACCAAGGTGGTTCAAGAAGTTCAAAAACTTATTCTATTATACAAGCTCTGATTCTATACTGCCTTAAAAACAGAAAGAAAGTTGTTTCAGTTGTTAGAAAGACAGGGCCTGCTTTAACTGCAACCTGTTATAGAGATTTTATTGAAATCTTAAAAGATTGGAACCTCTATTCAGAAACACAACATAACAAAAGTGAAAAGATTTATACTTTTGAAAATGGATCACAGATTGAATTTTTTTCAGTTGATAATGAACAAAAGTTAAGAGGACGCAAAAGGCACCTTTGTTGGTGTAACGAAGCAAATGAATTGTTATACGATGATTTTCAACAATTGAATTTAAGAACATCTGAAAAAATCATTATTGATTATAACCCGAGTGATTCTGATAGTTTTGTTTATAACTTGCCTGTTGATAAAACATTTGATATTCACTCAACTTATAAAGACAATCCATTTTTAGAGCAACCGATTATTGATGAAATTGAAAATTATAAAAATACTGATGAAAATTATTATCAGATATTTGCACTCGGACAAAGAGCCTTCTCAAAAGAAAATGTTTATAACAGGTGGGAGGTTACTTCTAAACCAGAAAATCTGACGAGTTATATTTATGGACTGGATCTCGGCTACAAACACCCGAGCGCACTTATCAAAATTTGGTTTAACCCAAAAGTAAAAGAATTATATTTTGAAGAGGTGATATATGAATCACACCTGACATCACAAGATTTGATTGATTTGATGAATAAAAAAGGAGTTGATAAAAGTGCGACTATTGTGAGTGAGACGGCAAGACCCGAAATTATTGCTGATTTGAGAAGGAGTGGTTTTAAGATAATTGAAGCAAACAAAAATGTTAAAGATGGAATAAACTGCGTTAAAACATTTTCCATAAAATTGAGTGAGAGTTCCTACAATATACAAAAGGAAAATGAAAATTATAAATATAAAAAAATGAATGGTGTCGTAACAGAAGATATTGTAAAACTATATGACGACGCTATGGATGCGATAAGATATGGTGTCATGTATATCAAAAAGTTTTTATTAAAAGAGGAAACAACACCAACAAAAATCTATACATTTAACATATAATGGCAATAACAATTTTAGCACAACCAGATAGAGTTCATCCAGGTTACAATCCGATTTATTATTGGGTTGATTCAACGAATAAAAACCTGCCTGGATTCAGATACATTTTTGAAATCAAATTATGTAGTCCATCATCAACTATTATTAGAGAGTTGAAAGTTGCTCCTCGTCCGAGTGACAAATATGGATACGCAGATATTTCTAAAATCATTCAAGATTATTTAAGAAACGCACTTGATATAAACTCAAACACTTGGATAAACGCAGATGATTTTAGTGACTTTGAATATCAAGTTGATTTTGGTGAAGAGTATATAGATAGTTATGAATTATACACAGCTATTTCAACTGGTTTAACAGGATCTTTGATTGCACCTGCTAACTCAACCTTATTAACAGGAACAAGTTCCATGCCTTTTATAGTTGGTGATCAAGTTTTTGTAAATATTGATTCTGGTTATACAGATTGTCGTGCTGGAATTGAAGGTTATTGGACGGTTAATGGTGCTGCTGTCGGTGTTGGTTTAATAACAATAAACTATAATACTTTTTGCGTTGGTTCTCAAAATATATCTGGTTCTTATATTAGTTACGCAGACAATAGAAAAATTAGGGTGACTGGTTTGACGAGTTCAAGTTGTTCGGTTGCTTTTAACGCTGCTTATTCATTTCAAGATTTTAAGAACTACGATGAGAATCAAATTATTTGTTCAACATCAAGTTCAGAGATTTTGACGAACGCACCGAATAAAGATTTTTATATTTTTCCATTTCAGAGTTTATATTGGAACTTTTTTGACGATCAAACAGATAATGTTGGTTCTATACTTTTTGAAAATTCAAACGGCTCACAATTTCTTTTAGACACCTGTGCTAACAGAATTCCTGTTCCGATTCCTTATATCAAACAAGTTGATGTTAGTCCAAACGCAGGTGTTGTCCTATTATCTGGTTCAAGTTCAAATATAGTCATGCCTGATACAGAATGGTATGACATTCAAGCGATTGATAATTGTGGTTGTGGATTGCCTGATTCAATAACCTTGACTTTTAATACAGGAGGTGGAACATTATCAACAAATCACAACGCAAATGGAATTTATAACGGTGCTTATTTTTATCAATTCACGAATGGTTTATCAACATTTTTCTTGTGGTATGACACAATTTCAACAACATTTGTTGTAACAGATTCTCTTGGTTTAACTGCAACATTATATGTTACTGGTTTGATTGCACCATCAAACTTGCCTTATGTTTTTTATGGTTCATCAACTGCTGGTGACTGGAACGCGATTTCATTCACTTATTTCCAAACTGCTCCTTGTGTTCCTGATTTAACTCAAACAACATCAGAAAAGAGGAGGATTTATATTGACAGGAGGTGTCCGATAAATGAAACACAAATTCTATTTATGGATAGAGCTGGCTCATGGAGTTCATTTGGCTTCACTCTTCGTGAAAAAAGAAATATAACTTCTGAAAAGAAAAATTATAGAAAAGAGTTTGGTTATTTAGATCAGAATCCAAGTCCGAATATTTGGACTTATGACTTGACTGATGCTGGTGAAGTTACTTATAATGTAACAACAGAAAAAACATATACTCTTACAACTGACTGGATGAATGATGGAATGAGTGTTTATTTTGAAGAACTTATCACAAGTCCTGAAACTTATTTGAAATCGGATGAAACTGGTGGCTCGTTTTTAAGATGTATAGTTTTAACAAATCAAGTTGAAACTCAAAGAAGTAAAAATACTAAATTGATTAACAAGACAATAAACATTAAGTTGGCTGTTAATGAAAATATAAATATTTAAAATGATTAGAATACAACTATTAGGACAAAACGCAGGTTATTTAGATGTAATTGAGGATTCAGTTTTTGCTTTGAATCTCGCAGTTGCTGATATTAAAGATATAACAAAAAGAACTGGTTCATTCAGTAAAACAATTTTGTTGCCTGGAACTAAAAACAACAATAGATTGTTGAATGATTATTTTGAGGTTAATGTTATTGATGGAACTTTTTCAATCAATAAAGTTCAAAGGTGTTTGCTTTTAGAGGATAATGTTCCAATTTTCAATAACATGATACTTCAACTTATATCTGTTAAAAAGGAACAAGCTACAAATATGGAAGATGATTTGGTAGAATATGAAGTTTCTATTAAAGATACATCTGGTGATTTTTTCACAAATATCAACAATCGTTATTTAGATGAACTTGATTTTAGTGAATTTGGACACACTTATTCAGCACAAGAAATCTACGATAGTTTTAGTCATAGTTATGTAGATGGTTATAAATATGTTATTCCTTATGGTGATGATAATTGGTTTCCAATAATTGAACTCGCACCTGCGATCTATGTAAAAAATTATTGGACTAAAATTCACGCTGATGCTGGATTCACTTATCAGTGGATTAGTGAAACAAATCAGAATATAAAATTTGATAAACTTATAATTCCTTTTAATGGTGGTGCTGTAAAATTAACCGAAGATGAAATAAATAAAAATAGAGTTATTGCGACTGGTTCTGATCAAAGTATAATAACAACAAGTTTCACGACACCTGTTGGTGGATACTATCCTTATAGAGGTGGTATTCAACGAGTTTTTGCTTCAACTGAAATACAAGATCCGTTGAACGCTTGGAATCCTGCTACGAGTAGATATACGAGTCCATTCTATATAATGGCTCCGAGTAATTTAGAGTTTATAATTGAGTTTGATTATGACTTAATTGTTAATAACCTTCAAGCTTTGTCTGGTAGTGTTTTGAATTCACAAACTCAATATTATGGACAATTCAACATGATTTGTAGAATATTAAACACAAGAACTGGTTTATTTGATACAGCTATATTCAATCAAACACCAACACCAACTATTCAGAACTCAATTTTTCCACCAGGTCCGACAATAATTTTGAGTGGTAGAGCAAATAGAATAGTGAATACATCTGGACATCAACCAGGTGATTTATTAGAAATCTATTTTGGTGTTGCTCATGCTGCTGGTGCGAGTGTCAATTTGAATTTTCAAAGAATAACAGAAGTGAATATTGATGTTAAAAATCTTAATGTTAGAATACAGATAAGTGAGCCTGTTTTTGGTAGTTATATAAATCCAACGAGTTTTATTCCAAAACAAATAAAACAAAGTGAGTTTGTCAAATCAATAATGACTATGTTCAACCTTTTTGTTGAACCTGACACAATAAATCCAACACAACTCAATTATTATACGAGAGATGAATACTATGATAATGGAGGTTTGATTGATTGGACAAAAAAGATGTCACGAGATACTGAACAATCTTTGAACTTCTTGCCTGAATTAGGTAATAAGAGTATAATTTTTTCATATACGCAAGATGATGATGTTGCAAACAAATTATACTTTGAAACAACAAAAGAAGTATATGGACAACATCAAGTTATATTTTCAAATAATTATGTAAAAGGTGTTGAAACAAAAGAAATCATTTTTAGTCCGACACCGATGGCTGAAAGTGGTTGGAATTCAGTTTTGCCGATGTTGCCTTCTGGTGATCAAGCTTCAAATATCAGAATACTTATTGACGCAGGTAGAAGAAATTGTCAGCCTTGGTTTTTAGTTAATTATGTAGATCCAAGTGTTACGAATTTTCCTCCTGGTGCAACTGCTGGTTCATGGTTGAGCATAACCGACTATCCTCTGATTAGTCACATGGATAATGACTATAACGCAACTATGGATATAAACTTTGGTGTTTGTGATTTTTATTTTTATGACTTGAAAAATATCTGTCAGAATAACCTCTTCAATAACTTTTGGAGAAGAACTATGGCTCAAAAAAATAATGGAAAATTATTAACGGCTTATTTTTGGTTGAAAGGTTCTGATGTTGCTAATTTAAGATTGAACGCAAAAGTCAGAATTGACAATTCATATTGGAATATCAATAGAATTATTGACTTTGACGCAAACGCTTATAAACTCACAAAAGTTGAACTGATGTCAATTGATGATGAATTATTATTGCCTGCTTATGGGAAAGATAGTGAATTCCTCACACCAGGACAACAACTTGCACCATTTTTTGAATGGACACCTGTTGGTGACAATCAAATCATTATAAAAAATGTTAAGAGTTCATATAATAGTGTAAATCACAATAGTAGATTAACAAGCAACAATAATAATGGTGTTATAAATTTAGGTAGTTTCAATAAAGTTGATGGTGGTGTGAAGGCAGTTATTGTGGGTGATTTTATTCACGCAACTCAAAGTGGTTTATATGTTGGTCAAAATACTTTTATCGGTGATAATTTAGGTAATGTTGGAGGTTTGCCTTCAACACTTGCTGTGGATAATACAACAAGTGGAAATAATATTGTTGTTAGTCCAGGAGATTTTATAGCAAGTGAAGTAGGTAATCAATTGGGCTTGATTAGTGATAGCAATATTTTGATTGAAGCTAATGATGGTGTTTCTAGAAATAATCAAGTTTTAATAGATCAAACTTCTGGATATACTGGAATGTATGCTTTTGAAACTGCTTTGAATTTTAATTCAAAAGTAGAGATTGATTATCAAACAATAGTGGCTCAATATTTTGACTCCACTTATACAAGTTTTATGAGTATAAGTCCTAACCAATTAGCTTTGGAACATACTGATACAGCAAACTATGCTAATGACATAATTTTGAATAATACAGCAAAAATTGATTTAATAAGTCAGGATATAGCTGCTGGTAAGTTTGCGATTATAGAATTGATTCCTACAATTTCAACTTGGAAAATGTATGACACTACAACTTATGAAAATAGGATCGAAATATATGATACTTCAAGTGCTGGTATAAGAATAGGTGCTGATGATTTAGGAGGTAATGCTGCTTCTTTGAATATTAAAGATACAGGAATTGAAATACAAACTAGTGGTAGATTTAATTTCAATCCATCTTTGCCTGCTTATGCTGACGATGCTGCTGCTGGTGCTGGTGGTTTGAATAGTGGTGATTTATACCAAACAGATGGAACTGGTGCTTTGACAACTGCTGGAATTGTGATGATTAAACAATAAAAAAACAAAAATATGTAAAAGGTAGAACCAAATATTTAATAAATAAAATAAAACATTTATTTATGAAAATATGGAAAACAATTCCATCAGAGCAAGATTATGAAGCTTCAACAGATGGACAAATTAGAAACAAAAAAACAGGTAGAGTTATTAGACAAGTCAATTGTGTTGGATATTTGAAGATATGTATAAAGAATAAGACAAAATTAGTTCATCGTTTAGTGGCAGAAACTTTTTTGGAAAAAAATGATTTTAATATAGTGCACCATAAAGATAATGATAAAAGAAACAATAATGTTGAAAATTTAGAGTGGACTACACAAAGTTATAATGTGAAAAAAGCTTATATTGATAATTTATATAAAAAAGATAGAAAAGGTTTGAATAATCCAAATTATAAAAATGGTAAATATATCAAATCAAAAAAATAAAATATAAAAAATATGCCTGTAAGTTTAGGAAGAGACAAAGATGGATGTTTTGCTCGTTGGGGTAAAAAAGGAGCTAAATATCATTATGAATGTGGAAATGAAACCTCACGATTGAACGCGAGAAAAAAAGCGATTGCACAAGGTGTTGCGATTGGTGAGTTTGTTGACGAAAAAATCAGTTTTGATTTTGATGGTGTTTTAACCACATCAAAAGGAAAAGATTTAATAAAAAAATATATTGATGAAAACAATATAGTTTATATCATTTCAGCACGAAGTTCAAAAGATGGACTTTTGAAAGTTGCGAACGAAGTTGGTGTTCCAGAGAGTAGGGTTTTTGCAACTGGTTCAAATAAAGCAAAAGTTGAAAAGATTAAGGAATTAAATATATCCTCACACTTTGATAATAACCCAGATGTTATTGCAGAGTTAGGTAATATAGGAAAAATATTCAAATAGAAATGGCTGTTAATGAAGTAATTGAATTAAAGATAAACGCCGCGATTGAAAGTGCTAATGCAGCTAAATCAATCGGACAATTAAGAAGATCATTATTTGAGTTACAATCAGTAGCCGAAGATTTGGATTTAGGTTCTGATGAATTCAAAAAAGTTGAGAAACAAATTGCTCAAACATCAGTTGGTTTAGCTCTATCAAGAGATAGAATGGAGGACTTAAAGGAATCTGTTTCAACCTTGACTGGAACGCCTGTTGAAAGATTATCATCAAGTTTCAAGCTATTAAGACAATCAATATTTGATTTGGATTTTGATAAGTTCAAAACAGGTATAAATGGTATAGGACAAAGTTTTGACGCTCTTGGAAAGCAACTTCTTGCAAATCCGTTACTTTTGTTAGCCGCAGTCATAACTGGTATAGTTGTCGCTGTTGTCAGTTTAATGGACTCACTTGGATTGTTACAACCAATCTTTGATGGAATCAACGCAATTATAGGAAATTTAGTTAGTGGATTCAAGGAACTTACAAATTGGATCGGATTAACAAATGATGAATTTGAAAAAGGTAAAGTTGCTGCTGAACAATACGCAACTGAAATAGAGGGTCTAAATAAAAGTTTAGATCAGAATGTTTCAACTGCTCAAAGAGAAATCGCAGTTCTTAAAGCAAAAGGTGCAAGTTTAGAAGAAATTAGACAGGCTGAAATTAAACTTATTGTTGCTGAAAAGAACGCTGCGATTGATAGAACAAACATTTCTTTGAAAGAAATTCAAAGGATTGAAAATTTATTAGCAAGTGGAAAGTTAGATTCAAAACAAACCGAAGAAAACTTAAAACTAAAATTAAAAGTTCAAGCTGAATTAGAAAAGGCAAAGAAAGATGAGTTTGACGCAGAAACAAGAAGACAAACTTCACAATATGAATTTGAAAAAAATATTGCAGAAAGAAATAAAAATCTTGGTGAGCAAGAAATCGCGAGAAGGAGAAAAGCAGCTGAGGAAGCAGTTAAGATTGTTGAACAAGAGGAAAAATTAAAAGTTCTAAAAACAGAAGAAGGTTCTCAACAAAGGATTGAAGCACAGATAAATGAATTGAACGCTATCTTTGAAGTAAGAAAAAAGTTTGCAGCTGATCTTAAAATAACTGAACTTGAACTAAACATTTTAGATCAAGAAAGGTTAAACTCTTTGGCTAAATTAAGAGCTGAATTAGAAAAGTTAGGTGCTGGACAATTCAATCTTCTTAAAGGTTTTGATTTGAAAAATCTTGTGGAATCAAATAAAACATCAACAGATGAATTGATTCAACAAGGAATGTTGTTAAGTAACAACTATGCAGAGATGCAACAGAAGTTGTTGAATGGTTATCAAAGTCAAGTTGATATAGCTAAATTAACAGCAGAGGTTGAAAATAGTGACTATCAAACAAAAATCAATAATATAAACAGCCTTTTTGACTTACAATCAAAAACTTTGATGGCTCAACAAGCACTTGAAATAACTGCTGCTGAGGAAACAGGCGCTGATGTTGAAATGGTTAGAGAAAAATATAGATTGTTACAGGTTCAAAATGAACAAAAGAAAGCTGATTTAATAAAACAAGTAAATAAAGATATTTTTGATGAAGGAATAAAAACTGCAAATGGTGTAATAAGTGCTTTTGGTGCTTTTAGTGATTTTATGTTTGAAAATCAAAAAAAGAACCTTCAAGAAGGAACAAAAGAAGCAGAAGCTGCTGCGAAAAAAGAGTTTGAAGTTAGAAAAAGGATGGCTATTGCGTCAGCGATTATATCTGGAATAAGTGGTGTTGTTAATATCTTATCAGCACCAACCACACTTCCAGATCCGATTGGTGCGATATACAAAGGAGTTCAAATCGCAGCTCTTGCTATAACAACTGCCGCTCAAATTGGTAAAATATCATCACAACAATATGAATCAACTTCTTCAAGTATAGGAGGTGGTGGTTCAACAGCACAACCACAACAACCATCAGCACCTTCGTTCAATTTATTTGGACAAGGCAATCAAGCGAATGTTACATCAGCTCAACCAACAACAACGGTGTCTGATCCGAACGGAAATGTTTTAAGAGTTATTGCTGAGGTGAGTGAAACTGAAATCACAGCAGTTCAAATGAGAAATAGAAGATATTATAATAGTTCTGAACTATAAAAAATGAAAACAATTTAATGAATACGACTTGGATTAGAACTCTACAATTGATTGAAAGTTTTGCCTCAGCTCATATACAAGTGAGAAGATTCAAAGCTGACTTTTTAGAGCAATTAGGAAACTTCGGAACAGAAACCGAACAATATCCGATTTTATACGCAGTTCCAGAATCAGCAGTTTTTCAAAATGATTTATTAACTCAATTGAATAGATTTTCAATAACATTTTATTCACTTGATGTTATTCAGAAAGACAGAGCGAATATCAATAATGTTCTGAACAACACGAGTTTGATTTTGAATGATTTATTCAAATATTTCAAAGAAAGTGATATTCCTGGATTAGAAGTTATTGAAAATTCTGGTTTAACACCTGTCAATAATTATCTTTTAGATTATGTTGCTGGTTGGAGTATGACTTTGACTTTTGAAGTTGAAACTTATTCGTTCTGTGAAATTCCTTTTTCAAGTCCTCCAACATATTCAATTTATGATCCAGATATTATATACGCCCAGTGGATGGGTCCACAGGGTCCAGCAGGTGCAACAGGCGCAGATGGTCTTCCTGGTGCAACAGGTCCACAAGGTGCGACAGGTTCACAGGGTGCAACTGGTTCTGTTGGTGAATGTCGTCACGGACAAGTTTATGTTGATGGTTTTAACGCAATCACTTTTACACAAAGTGGTGTTTATAGATCAACAGGATTGATTTCAACATTAGATACAAGTGTAACATCTGGATTTCAAATTGGTTCAGATTCTTTTTCACTTCAAAATATCGCAAATGAAATTTTATTAGTTAAAGCAACTTTGACTATGAATTGGTTTTTAGATCCATTAACTGGTGGACAAATTGAATTTGGTGCGATGATTTATAAAAATGGTTCACCAATTTTAGAAACTGAAACAAGAAACACAAATGAATCAAATAATTTGAGTTGTGAATTAACAACTGATTATTTGATATTGATGAATCCAAATGATGAACTTGCTATTTATGTAGCTCATTTCACACCATTTAGTTTAGGTAAGGTTTTTATTGATAGAACAAGATTTAATGTTTCAACTATTTGTGGTTTTGGTGAGATAGGACCGACAGGTCCGAGTGGTGTGACTGGTTCACAAGGTGCAACAGGCCCACAAGGTGCAACTGGTGCGCAAGGTGCGACAGGAGCGACTGGTCCGCAAGGTTCAACAGGATCTCAAGGAATTCAAGGTCCAACAGGAACTGGTGGTGCACTCGGTTATTATTTCAGTGGATTTGATACAACAACTCAAACAAATTTAGGTGCAACATTCGCAAATGCTTTTAGAATTGATACAACAGCAGAGGCAAATGGAATTTTCATAACTCAATCTTCAAAATTAGTTTTTGAAAATCAAGGAACTTATAATATTCAATTTTCTGCTCAAATTGATAAAACTGATAGTGGAACTGATGAAATAGAAATTTGGTTAAGTAAAAATGGTGTTAATTTAGATTGGACAAATACAACATTAGAACTTCAAGGAAATAACACAGAATTAGTTGCTGCTTGGAATTTTTTATTAACTTTGAATTCAAATGATTATTTAGAATTATATTGGCACTCAATTGATACAAATATGAGAATTCTAACGAGAGCAACTCAATCAAATCCAATAAGACCCGCTATTCCTTCAATTATTCTGACTGCTCAACAAGTCATGTATACTCAAGTAGGTCCGACTGGTTCAACAGGTCCACAAGGGGTGACTGGACCACAAGGTATTCAAGGAGTGACTGGACCACAGGGAATTCAAGGCGTGACCGGACCACAAGGAATTCAAGGCGTGACTGGATCACAAGGTGCTACTGGATCACAAGGTGCAACAGGTCCACAAGGTGTTTCAGGTGTAACGGGTCCGAGTGGTGCGACAGGGGCAACAGGAGCAGGAGTATATGATTATATTTCTGGACATTATCAAACTTTTATGGAAAATACGAGTTTAGGTGGATCACCATATACACAAGCTTTAAGTGCGAATCAATTAAGAGCTTATCCGATTATAGTTAGAAAAACGGTAGTTATTGACAACATGAGATATGTAAATGCAGTTAATTCAGCTGGTAATTCTGTTTGGGGTTTATACGATACTTTGAATTGTGCACCTAATAATTTATTGTTTCAATCAACACCATTCAATAATGGTTTAATTGGTGTGCTTCAATCTTATAACTTGACAACACCTTTGACTTTGACACCTGGAATTTATTGGTTGAGTTATCTGTCAAATTCAGGTCCATCAATTAGAACTTATCAAGTGGTAAATGGTTCACCAAATATAATTGGTGAAAGATTAGGAACAATTTTTAATGGTCCGATGAATTTTGTTTTTCAAACTTTGGCTTACACTTCATCTATGCCGACAACTTTTGGAACTTGGAGCGTTTCAACAAATCCTGTTCCACTTCAACCTTATGTTTATTTCAGAATACAATAAAAAAAATTATATAAAATGACAACTTATGTTTTTACGCAAGGAAATTATCAAGTTTATAAAGCACTTAATAATAATACAGAAGCAGAGAATTTCAAAAATACTTATTTAGATAATTCCTGGACTTATTCATTATCTGTTGCAGAAATTGATAATGATTTATCGGCTTCACATGCTCCTGTTGATATTTTTGCTTTAAGTGATAGAGTTGATGTAATTGAAACTATTGTCAATCCAAGATATATAAATCTTACTTTGGATGGTGGTGGCTCAGCTATAACTTCTGGACTTCAAGCCGAAGTTCAAATTCCATTTAGTGGAACAATTTCATCTTGGGCTATTTATTCAACTGCAACTGGATCTTGTGTGGTAGATGTTTTGAAGTGTAATGATTATTCGTCTTATCCAACTTTCACTTCAATCGCTGGTTCGGAAAAACCAACTTTAACAAGTCAAAATAAAAATCAAGATTTAGTTTTATCAACTTGGAGTCAAAGTATAGCGAGTGGAAATATTCTAAGGTTTAATGTTAATAGTGCTTTGGTGGTTCAAAAAGTTTATGTGACAATAAAAATAATAACAATATAATATGGCTCAAAGAACAATTAGTCCAGCTGGTGGTAATTTTGGTTCAGCTTCTGCTTGGGTTGAAGGTTTAGTTCCAACTTCTTCTGATAATGTGGTTGGAATAACCACTTCTGGTAGTATAACTATGAATGCGAGTTATACTATTCAAAGAATTGACTTGACAAGTTATTCTGCTACTTGGAGTTATGCAACAAGAACTTTAACTTTAGGTCTTTTGAATGGTAGTAATATTTTTGGTGTAAATACTAAAACAGATTCCACGGGTTTATTATTTTTTGGTAATGTTAGTGCTAATTTAACTCACCTTGGAACTTACTCAATAGGAAATTTATCGTCAAATGCTACAAATGGTATAATAACAATAAACTCCGATGTTTATGTGAATGATGTTGTAAATCAAAATGTTGGTGTTAGATGGAATGGACCTACAAGAACTATTTATGTAAGAGGTAATTTTAGAAATAATGCTGAAACTTCAACAACTCAATTAGTAGCGTCACCTCAAAATTTTTCAGGTTCAGTTTTAGTAGATTTAATAGGCGAAGGTTATATTTCAACAAATTTAGGTGATGGTTCAAATCCTGGTAGATTAAGAATTTCTGGTTCTTATTCAAGTAGGTTCAACCCATTTAGAGTTTTACAAAATACAACTTTAGAAGTTGCAACTGCTGCTAATGTTTCAAATTTAGATTTGACTTTTTGGAACACAAATAATGGAACAGGTGTTTTTACTGCAAGTATATCAAGTCCTCCAAGAAGTGTTTTAGTTTATCAAACAGCTAAAACGGTTCAAGGTTCAACAGACTTAAATTTGACTTCAACTTTGGTTGCTAATAATTTTGGATCTTATCCACTTTTACAAAGTAATGTAACTGCTTCTTTTTATGATAATATTAGATTTTTAGGAACAGGTGGTTTTTCTTTTTCTAATTTTAGTTTATATCCAACTTTTAGTTTGATACAGGCTCAGGGACTACAACCATATAGATCACCAAATATTCAACTAGCACCGGGCTCAATATATACGATAGGTAGATTTCAGGCAATAGGAAATGCTGATGATAGATCAACAATATCTTCTAGTTCACCGGGAACTCAATCAACAATAAATATAACAGGAACAAATGCAGTTGTAACAAATTATAATTTTACCGATATAACTGCAACAGGTAAAACAATATACGCACTAAACTCAACTTTAAGTAACACGACAAACATAAAAGCAACAGCCTCAATTGATAATGTTAATCCAACAGCTTTTGCTTTTGTTTCATAAAAATAAAATTATTAAAATGAATAAAATAACAAAATTAAATATTGAATTCGGCGAAACAATTGAAGTTGATGAAAACTTCAATATTGATGAATACATGAATGAATGTATAACAAAAGTAGTTAAAATGATAGACAACCAATTTATTGATGGTAATTGGATTGATGATCATCTAAAAAATAAATAATTTATTATGGGATTTACATGGACAGGAACTGAAATTGTAAGATTGATGTCAAAAAAATTTGAAGAAATTAAAGCTGAGCTTGAACTTTTAAGAGAAGAAATAAAAAAATTAAAAGAAAATGAAAAGATTGATTAAGGATGGAGTTTATACTTCGTTAATAGGTTTATTTGTTTTAATATTCATAATGTTAATGTTATGGTTCGGAAAAGCAAACACCACCGATATGGCTGGTTGGTTAGCTTTTGCAGGAACTATGTTTCGTGCAAAAGATACAATTTTAGGTTTTAAGGAAGATAAATAATATTTATATTTATATTTATATTTATATGTATATTTCTATATACACCTCTTATGTAGTAACAATTCACGGAAAGCCTTGATACAAAAGGTTTATAGATGATTAAAAAAAAATTAAAAATGAAATGATAGAATTAAAGGGTTTTAAGTTTAAGACGAATATAAACGAAATGACTATTGCTGAGTGGCAGTTAATATCAAACATCGTTTATAGTGAGGATGATTTTATTGAAAAATATATTAGAATTTTTCAGGTTTTAGGTGCGTCCGAAGATATTATAGACGAATTAGAGGAATCCGATTTACTCGCTTTTGTTGACGAGTTTTCAAAAAACACTCAATTGAGTATAGAAAAGAAAAGAGGTTTTGAATTAGATGGAAGAACCTATGTAGCTTACGAAGGTGACGAATATGTTTTGAAACTTAAAGATTTATCCTATATTGAAAAATTCTGTAAAAAAGAAAAAAACTTTTTTAGTTTGATGCTTGCAATTGTTTTCAAAGACACCGATGTTCATAATCATTATGAAGAGTGGGAAATAAACAGGAAAGCTGAATTATTCAATAATTTGAATGCAGGTGAATATTTGAATTATATAACTTTTATAACAGAAAAACTTACCAAAAAAATAGAAAACTTAAATGGTTAATATTCCAAAAAGTTGGTTTGAAATTAGTTTTGATCAATATTTGGAATTATTTGAAATTGAACAATCCACCGATATTGAGTTTAATAAAACTTTTGAACAATTAGCAGTTTTACTTGATATTAGTTCCGATGATCCATATTTTGACGAATTATCTGTTGATGACGCTTTTAAGATTTTTAATGAAATTAGATTTCTAAAAAGTCCTATTCCAAAAAAACTTGAAAAAAATTTTAATGAATATAAATTAATTGATTTTAATGATTTGACTTTTGGTGAGTTTATAGACATAGAAAACTTTTTAGCTGCTGATCCAAATCAAAATAAAATTCTGTTATGTGCAATTTTATATAAAAAATGGAAAACTGACGAGTGGGGTAACTTTATAACTGAACCGTATATTTACGATATTCAGGAACGAGCAAAATTATTTCAAGATTGTTCAATAGTTTTTATAGAAAGTTTATTTGAATCTTGGATAAATTTCAAAAATAATTTTATGAAAAACTATGAGCAGCTTTTTGAAAAAGATGTTGATGAAAAATTTGATGACGAGGTAACTGGTGCTGACGCTAAGGAACAAAAGCAAATGATAATTGAAGATAAAAAAAGAAGGAAATGGGGTTGGGAAAATTTAATTTGGAATTTATCGTCAAATGATATAACAAAGTTTGAACAGATTTTTTCACAGAAATTGATATTAGTTTTTAATATTTTGTCTATGAGGAAAAGTTTAGGCGTTGACTGAAATATTTATTTTATAACTCGGAATAACTGGTTTCAAACCTTTAAGTTGATCCTCAAATATTTTTTTAATAGAAGGTTTTACTATATTTGATATTTCTTTTGAAAAACCGTTTTGATTTATAAAAACACTAATAATATTATAAGGTTCCAAAAGATATTTGATATAATCGGCTGCTGAAACAGAAATATCAACAACACCGTTTATATAATTTACATTAACTTGAATTGAACGATATAAATTTCCTGTGTCGTATAATTTCAAATCAAGTATGGTTTTTTTGAAAAGATTAGTCAAAGTTGGATTATTCATAAAATATATTGTAAAAACTTAAAAAAAATTTATAAAAAAAACAATATAACTATATGGAAAAATTAGATATTTTTAAGATCACAATTGACGAGGAGTATGGTGACGGTGAAGATTTAGGAATTTCACAAATTGCTTTTACGAACACACCTGCAATCAAAGTTAAAGGTCTTGCTTTTAGGGAAGATAAACCGAGTAAAATGATTTTTACCGATAATGTAAAAATGAGGATTGCAGCACCTGCTTTGATTCCTATGACTATTTATAGGAATGATGAAATGGGTGAATATTATGTGCAGTTTACCGAGGAAGAAGTAGAAAAAATATTTGTTAAGTTTATGTCTAATCTTAACAATCAAGGTAAATTCAATCTTGAACATAACAACGATGAAATCGTTCCTGCTTTTATACTTGAAACTTGGATGGTTGGTGCAGATACAAAAGGTGATCGTTCTTTTACAGAATTCGGTGTTGAGGTTCCTAAAGGAACTATATTCATGGTGTCACAGGTAACTGACCCGATATACTATTCAAATTTAGTAACTAATGAACAGGTAGGTTTTTCAATTGAAGGTTTTTTAGGAATGAAATTAAGAAAACACGAAGGACCCTATGAAAAAGAACTTGCAGTGGATTCATTTAATGATTATCCGGATGCAGCAGTTAATAACGCAAAAAGAGCCTTAAAATATCAAGAAGAAAACAAAACTCGTTGTGGAACAAGAGTGGGTTGGACTCGTGCAAGACAACTCGCAAACAGAGAAGTTTTAAGTGAAGATACAATAAATAGAATGGCGGCTTTTATTCGTCATGAACAAAATTCAAAAACACCTTATAACGAAGGTTGTGGTGGTTTGATGTGGGATGCGTGGGGTGGAACAGAGGGAATTAACTGGGCTATCCGCAAGTCAGAACAACTTAAAAAGTTGAAAGAATTAAAAATTAACTTTACAGAAATGGAAAAACAAACTAAAATGGGTGACTTATATCTTCCAGATGGTGAGTGGGAAATTGCTGGTAAAACTTATGTTATTGAAGGTGGTAGAGTAACCGAGATCATAGATGAAAATGAAATGATGGATGGTGAAGAACAACAATCTTGTAACTGCGGTGGATCCACTTTTAATGAACTTCAAGCTGAGGTTCCTGCTGAAACAATCACAGAAGAAAAAGTAACTGAAAAAATAACTGAACCTTCAATCAAAGAAGAAGAGGTTATGAAACTGATTGAACCAAAACTTGAAGAAATCTATAAAATGATTGCTGACTTAAATGTTAAACTTGAAGGTAAGCAAGATGTTAAGATTGAGGAAAAGGTTGAAGAGGTTAAAATGAGTAAGCAACAGGCTTATTCAGAAATTCTAAAAAAATTGAAATAAAAAAAAATTAACAAAAAAATGAGAAAATTAAGATTCACAACTGACATACAGCCGAATGCTCTATTATGTCCAAATCCACAAGAATTTTATTCAAAATGTTACATCACAGAAGATATCGCTAACAATTATAGAGCTATTCCTGGTGTAAAATCATCTACAAAAGTTGCAAATGTTTTGTTTGATGACTTATTGAAAGCTTCTGAATGTTCGTTCACTGATGCTTCAACAACTCTTGATGCAAAAGAAATCACGGTTTGTCCGATTTCTGCTATGGCTCAATTATGTCGTTTTGACCTTGAAACTTCATATGTAGCTTTACAAATGGCTAAGGGTTCAAACGGAAGTTTTGAAGTTGCTTCATTCATGCAATACTATTGGGATGAAATGTCAAAACAAATTCAAGATGAGATCGCACAGATCAGATGGCAAGGTAACACTTCTGGTGGAACAGGAACATTCCTTGATCTTTGTGATGGTTATGAAGTTCAATTCGCAACTTCTAGTTCAGGTGTAGTTCCTTTAACTCTTGGAACGGTTTCAGTTACAAATGTTATTGACAAATTTGCAGCCGCTTGGGATCTTTTGACACCTGCTTGTAAGTTCAAAAAAGCTTCTTTAAGATTTTATGTTTCTGCTGATATTGCAGCTCTTTATCAATTGGCTGCGGCACAGGGTAATACTCAAACTTATGTTACTTTACCTCTTGGTTTAACATTCTTGGGAATTCCTATCGTTATTTGTGAAGGTATGTCTGCTAAAAAAATGGTTTTGACTATCAAAGACAATCTTATCTATGCTTTTGATGGTGAAGATGATTCAAAAGCACTTAAAGCTGTAAATCTTGAAGACACGGTTGCTGAACCACTTTTAAGAACAAGAGCTAACTTCAAAGTTGGTTTTCACTTCGTGAATCCAGCAGAGATCGTTTACGGATCATAATAAAAGGGGAGCTAAACACTCCCCTATAAAAAAATATAAAATTTAATATGGCTTTATGTAACTCCTTAACTTCTATCGCAAAAAGTTGTGATAATAATATGGGGGGAATCCAAGGATTGTGGTTATGGGATATGGAAGATGTTGTTGGTGCTTCTTCTTCATTCAATACTACAACTTGGACTTGGGATTCTTATAATGTAACTGGTGGTGCTACTGCTGTTCCGACTGGTTATACTTTTATCAGAAACTCCTCCAATTATACAGAAGAAACAAATATAGATTTAGGTAATGGTTCAACTTATGTAACTGCAACCTTGAATTTGATTTTTACAAGACGCGAAGCTCTGAAATCAAAATCAATTAAGATTCTTGGTGAAGGACAAAGATATTTAGGTGCCCTTGTTTGGGATTCAAACGGACTATATTGGTTGTTTGAAGATTTACAATTATCAGCAACAGGTGAAGGTTCTGGAACTGCGAAAGCAGATGGTTCAAAATACTCTGTTACTTTGATTGGTGAAAATTTAGATTTGGCTGGTGAAATTTCAGCCGCAGATGCCGCTTTATTGATCGCTAACGGATTCTTCGTTTAATTCTGTTCTATTCTTTTCATTCAGAGAGGTGGTTTCAAAACCACCTCTTATTAAAAATATAAAAACACGATGATCTATATTGAAAAGAACATATTGAATAAGGTTGCTCTTGAATTATCAAATCTATTGCCTTCAACTCCTTCAAACACATTTTTGTTTGAGTTTGTTTATGAAGGAAATCAGAATAGATATTCAAGATATTTTTATACACCTGATATTTCTGTTTATCAAAATAGATACAATCTTTTTGAAATTGACGAGAACTTTTTAGGCGCAACTGGAACAACCGCACTCAATCCAATTCAGCTTGAACCTGGACAATATTATTATAATGTTTATAGTTCAACTTTTTCTGTTGATTTTAATGATTTGAGTCCATTCACAAGCTCTGTTTTATCAACAGGAAGAATGGTTGTTGCTGGCACAATATCAGGAACATTCTCAAATCCAGTATATGATTATTTAATAATAGATCCTTTTACACAAAGTGTCTATTTCTAAAAAAATACAAAAACTATGAAACTATTTGGTTTTAATATCGGTTCAAAAAAAGTTGAAGCACAACCATTAACACAATTGACTGATCACTCTTTTGGAACTTATAAGAACTTTGCTTTTTCAACGCCTTTTTATAAGATTTCAAAAGACAATTTGTCTTTGCCTTATGTGACTAAATACTACACCACGAACAACATAGTTAGGTTTGGTGAAGATAATTTATATCCACAGCTTCTCAATCAACTATACTATACAAGTCCTCTCCACGGCTCAATTATTGAGTTTATAACAAACGCAGTTATTGGTGGTGGATATACATATAAAAATGATAAACTGACATCATCTGAAAAAATTGAATTGATAACTTTTGAAAAGTTGAATGATTGGCAAAAGTTATTGCGACTTTTAACTCGTGATTATTTGATACACCGAAGAGTTTGTGTCAAAGTGGTTAAGAGAAAAGGTGCTTATACAAAGTTTTTCAGATTGGATCCATCAACCATCAGAAATGATGTTTATAATATTAAGTTCATCTATTCTTATGATTGGAGTAGAGGTTATTATGATTTTAGAGAGTTCAATAGGTGGGAACCAACTGATGAAGATGGTGAAACACTATATGTTTATCAAGACAATACACCTGGACAAGATATTTATCCGATTCCACAATATAATTCAATTCTAAACTATGCAGCACTTGATGGTGAAATCGCTTATTTTCATAAGAATAATATTATGAATGCAGTTTTTCCAAGTTTAGTTATAAGGCGTCCAAAAGAGTTCAATTCAATTGAGGAAATTCAAGCGTTCAAAGAGGAAATAACTTCAAAAACAGGTGCTCATAATGCAGGTAGAGTTTTAGTTCTAACAGGTAATGGAATTGATGATGTTCCTCAACTTGATAGTTTAAAAGCAAATGAAAATGATAAAATGTTTGAAACTATATCAAAAGAACTGAAAGATCAGATTTGTTTTGCTTGGAGTTTGAATCCATCAATTATGGGTATAAAAGTTTCAGGAAGTTTAGGAAACGCAGAAGAACTTCAAATGAGTTACGCAATTTTTGAAAAGAATGTTGTCATGCCTTATAGAAGAGAATTAACTGAAATATTCAATCAATTATTGTTCATCGCAGGACAGAAAAACGAGGTTGAAATAAATAACTATCAAATTTTAGATAAAACAATAGTTCCTACAAAAGAAACTATTGAGAAAAAAATATAAACTATTATGATCTACTTTGTAACCGAACAATACATTAAGACATATACACCAATAACTCAAAATGTTGATGTTAATGATTTTCTGCCTCTGATTAAAAGTGCTGCCGATGGTTATGTTCGTTCTTATTTAGGAACTTATTTTTATAATGACTTATTGACGAAGTATAACGCACAGACACTCAATCCAGATGAAATCACACTTGTTCAGGATTATGTAAAAGACGCAGTTGCTTGGAGAGCCTGTTCAGAATCAGTTTTGACACTATCTTATCAATTAAAAAATAAGGGAATTCAAAGTCAATCTGGTGACTTCTCACAAAATCCAGGATTTCAACCTGTTTCTTTTATTTCACACCACTATCGTGATAAGGCTGACTTTTACGATGGTAGATTAAAGAAATATCTTTTAGACAATAAAGATTTATATCCAGAATTTATATCAGACTTAAACAAAGATACAATATTAAAACCTTTTCCTTGTTGGAGGAGAGACAACTATTTCCAAAGTGGAATAAACTTTGTATAAAAATAAAAAGCAATCAAATGGAAATTTTACAAATTAGTGGAGTTGTTTTTGGTGTGTTATTAGGTGTTATATCATTTTTTCTTAAAGCAACCATGGACGATATCAAGAAAATGAAAGAGTGCGTCTATTCAACTAAAACAAAAGTTGAGGTTATGGAGAGTGATTATTTGAATAAGCACCAGAACTTAACTGAAAAGTTCGATCTTCTAAACACAACTATGAAAGATTTAACAAGTGAAATAAAAAAGTTGAGTGAGCAAATACATAGAGGAATGTAAAAAAAATTGAATTTTTTTTTAAAAAAAGTTAAAAAAAAACGATTTTGGTTTTTAAAACCGTATATATAGTAATAGAGGTTAGTTGGTAATTAGGAGGGAAGTCATGAGCCCTCCTCCTCTATAAAAATAACCAACAATAAAAATTACCAACTAAAAATGAAGTTAGTTAAAAGATATGTTCCAGAATTGGTGCATAATTTCATTAAAAATTCCCACTATAAAAACGCTGATCATCTTTATGTAATTTGTGATATGTTAAATAGAATAACTATTTATCGCAAAGAGGATGATAATTCAAAAGAGTTCAGAGATATTCCACAAAAATATTTCACTGAAATTATCAGTAATTATGAATATTTTAAAGCTGGATTAGATTTTTTAGAAAGCAACAATATTATTTCTTGTGATGGAATATCTTCAAAAGATGCAGGTAAAGCTTTTGGTTATAAATTCAATAATGAATTTATTTCTAAACTAATTTCTGTTCAGTTACAAAGTATGACGATTGTTAGGAAGTTAATTAAAAATGTAAATGAAAGTAGAAATGCTGTTTCTAAAAAGTTTAAAAGTTATAAAAATTACTTCTTAAAAAATTTCAAAATTGATTTTGAAGGTGCAAATAAATGGTTAGAAAATTGGTTTAATGATGAAAGAGAAAAATTAGAATTAGGACAAAACTATTCAACTGAAATAATTCAACTTATCAATAAATACAATCGCCTTTTCATTTCTATTAACGCTATTAATGATGGCGACTTGTTTTTTCGTAAGAACGAAACTAACGGCAGAATAGATACAAACTTAACCAGTTTGAAAAAAGAATTTAAGAAATTTATTTCTATTGATAATTTATTTCAGGTAGATATTAAGAACTCTCAACCCTATTTCTTATCTACTATTCTATACTCTCTCTTATGTTCCACAAATCATAGTCAAAGCCTTGATACTATTGAGATACAGAAGTTCCAAAAATGGTGTTCTGACGGTAATTTATATGAAAAATTCAGTTATGAGTATGAAAAGCAAACAGGAAAAACTTTAACCAGAAGTCAAATCAAAGAAATAATGTTCTGTATATTCTATTCAAAGAACAACTCTTACAGAAAAGAAAAATCTATATTCAAAACTATTTTCCCGACAATACTTGCTTGGATTGAAAAACAAAAAGAAAAAAACCATAACCAATTTAGTATAAGGTTACAAAAGATTGAATCAGAAATCTGTATAGATGAAATCTTGCCTCTTTTAGAAGAAGCAAACATAGAATATTTCACAATACACGACTCCTGGTTGGTTAAAAAAGAAGATTTGAACCAAGCTATAAAAATAATAGAAAATAAGTTTATGGAGAAATTTGGTTACACACCGAAACTTGATATTGAAGATGTAAAAAATCCAGATAAAAAAGAAGCAACTTTGTTTGAAAAGCCGAAGCAGAAAATCTTATACAAAGGTTACAAAGAAGTTGAGATTGATGAAATCACCGAAGAAGATAAAAAATTATTTTTAGAAAAAGTAAAATTTTTAGAAACTCAATATTTTGGTGTAAGTGAGGAAATTTTGATAGATTTAAGGTTTTTTGATAAGTATAAGACAAGTTACATGTATGAAAAGTTGTTAAAAAGTGAAAAATGGCAAAAAATGACTTTTTGAAAAAAATATATAAAAGAAAATGGATTATATAGAAATGAATGAACTTGAAAAATCAATTTTATACTTTTTGAACCGTAGAAAAGAAGGTAAGTTCTTTGTGTTCAAACTTGATGCCATGCACCATGAATATTATTTAGGATTTGCTTATCCACTTTGGAATCCGAATATGAAAGGTGAACACGATAAACTATATCTTAAAATTAGTAGGCAAGAGTTGCGACTTTGGAAATTGAATCAGATATTAAATAGTTAAAAAAATTATAAAAAAAAATTAAAAAAATATTCAAAAAATCGTAAAGGGAAACATATATAATTTATATATACTTATATAGAAAAATATAAAAAAGTTATGAATTTAATTGAATTGAATATAAGACAGGTAAAAACATTCTTACAATTTGCTGAAATAAGCGGTGATAAAAAAGATATAATTAAATATAGAAAACAATTATCCGATTTGACAGACAAATTAAGAATCCAAAAAATAGATGAAATATTAAGAAACTATTCTTGTGTTTGACTTGGGAGGGTGAAATTCCCTCCTTTTATAAAAAAAAACGAATGATATGGAAAAGATAGAATTATTAGAAAAGATTGAAAAACAACATGGTTGGGTAGATGTGATAGATGCTTATACTATTATACATCTTTTCACCGAAGAGTTTGGAATCATTCAAACTGCTTTGAGTGTAGAAAATGAATTGACTTATATGTTGATGCGTTTAAGAGGTGATTCAGTTTTATGGACTGATTTTGAAACTAAAAAAAAACTTTGCACGAAATGTGGTGAAGAAAAATTCGCAACTGATTTTCAAGTGAATGTTGCGATGAAAGATGGTAGAAGCAGCAGATGTAAAACATGTATAAATGGTAGAGCAAAAGATGTTCAATCAAGAAAAAGAGATGAGGAAAAGAAACAAATCAAAACTTGTTTCACTTGCAAGACAGACAAGATGCACGACGATTTTAGAAGATATTATGTTAAAGGAGTTTTGAAAAGAAGTA
>Ga0214917_10002133_pt1 | contig 24591 bp, 21 predicted proteins | sample LL_1208_BB_MetaG_FD_177983 | JGI IMG/M metagenome (GOLD analysis project Ga0214917, IMG submission 177983) | Freshwater microbial communities from Lake Lanier, Atlanta, Georgia, United States - LL_1208_BB | ecosystem: Environmental > Aquatic > Freshwater > Lake | place: USA: Georgia | collected...
TGTGGCAACCCGCCCCCGTGTGTATTAGCACAAGGGGGCGGGTTGCCACAAGTTCCTTCTCATCTTTACTAGGGAAGTGACCAATTTTGCTAGTTGAGAAATTCAGGGAAAACCTTTAAGACCCTCCTGGTGCTCAAACAACTCCCGGATTGGGAGCTGGCTGTTTTGCGCAAGGTATTGAAATTAAAATGGAAACACAAATACACATTTCTCGGATGGGGTTGGAAGGGCAAGGCGTAGGGTACGATTCTGAAGGGAACATCTATTTTGTCCCCGGTTCAGTAGTGGGGGATTTAGTAAAAGTTCGAGCTCGAACCGATTCCAAAAAATATCGAGATGCGGAGTTGATTGAAGTCCTTGAACCCGCTCAGACTCGAGTAAAACCCATCTGCCCATATTTTCAAAATTGCGGAGGTTGTGATTGGCTTCATTGGGATTATGCGGCCCAACTCAAAGCAAAAGAAGAAATGGTTCGCCATATTCTCGAACGAGGTACCTTAAATCCGACCACTTGGTTACCTATTCAAGGAGCAGAGGAAACTGTCCATTACAGGAATCGCGTTCAGATTAGGCGGCAAGGGCCAGTTACTGGATTTTTCAGAAAAAAAACGCATGAGCTGGTAGATGTTACCCAGTGCAAAGTTGCTGCAAATCAGATCAACGAGGAAATCACCAAAATTCGCCAGGAACCTCTTCCTGAAACAGGGCAGGTTACTAAAATAGAACTTCTTGTTGATGCAGAGGGAAAAGTTCATCGTTTCGAAAACGTCCCTCACAGCTTTTCGGGATTTCAGCAAATTCATGCAGGTCAGAACGAGTTACTGAGAAAAAAAGTAGCAAGTCGAGTTCGAGAACTGAAAGCTCGTAAAGTGTTAGAGCTTTATTGCGGAGACGGAAATTTAACCTACTCCTATCTCGATGCCGTTGATAAAGTCTATGCGATTGACGCGTCACAGAGTGCCATAGCGTCCGCTCGCTCAAAGCGCTCCAGTGAATCAAACAATCACGTTTGGTTTTTTGCGGATCAAGTGAATAGCAGTTTATTGCGAAGATTACCGCCGGAGATGAAAGATTATGATACACTGATCTTGGATCCACCCAGACAAGGAACCTTAGGATGCTTGTCTCGGTTTTTACATAAACAATTAAAAAATATTATCTACGTTTCATGCGCACCAGTGACCTTCACACAAGATGTACAATGTTTAAAAGAAGACTTTGCTCTCCTTTCAATAGAACCCATCGATATGTTCCCGCAAACTCGCCACGTCGAATTAATCGCCACTTGGGTGCGACGCTCCTCCTAGTTTTTTTAGGGTTTTCACCTTGGGGACTGGCTGAAGAAGCTCCAGGAGACATTGTTTCAACTCGTCGAGAAACCGAACTCCGCAAAGAACCTTATCCAGATGCTGAGAGCTTGGGGATTTTGCCTGTAAAAAGTATTGTAACCCTTTTGGGAGAGGAAAAAGGGCGCTTTGTTCAAGTTGAAGTGGAGTTAGAAGAGGGGTCGCTCACGGGTTGGGTGGAAATTTCTGTCGTTAGAAGAAAAAAGAAAGCCGAGGAAGAGAGTCCTGAGCCTGAGGTTGCTGAAGAAGAGCCTGCAAAAAAAGTAATTCCAGTAAAAAAATATCAATCGAAGAAGAAAAAGAAACGGATCGCTATTCCTCAGGATGAGGGACTACTGCTCAAGAGAGATTCCACGTTTAGCTATGGAGCAGTGGTAGGCGGGCATTTGGACATGATCCGGGTGGAGGTTCCCGAATCCGATTTTTCCGGGAATGGATTTTCTTTGGGCGCCACAGTATCTTTTGTGTTAGATCCGAACTTCCGGTTGCGCACTGAGCTGGTTTATTCCAATCATTCTGGAATAGATTCCAATGAGCGAATGGTAGCGATGGGGTTTATGGATCTTTCGGCGCTCGGAGAAGTGCCCTTGACGACTTCGTTTTCGATATTTGGAGGAATTCAGTACTCTTTTGGCATCGGGTTGGATAACGAAGCTCAAGGGATTGATCCTCAAACCCTAGAAACAGCTTCCGAACTTTCCGGTTTTTGGGCTCAAGGAGGACTGGGGTACCGGTTCTCTGTGGGCGAACAATCATATTTAACTCTACGTGGAAGATATGCCGGTGCATTGATGACTTCTCCTTTGGCCATTCACACCTTTGGGCTTCAGCTCGTTTGGGAAATTGAAGGGTAGGCAGTGTGACTAGAGTTTAAACACTTGCGGTTTGTCTGACCTGTATACAGTTTCGCACAACCCCCGTAACAAAAAAGTAGCCACTGTAAACCACTGAAATCTTATTGAATTGATCAAAAAGCTAAGGGCACGTCTGTATTCCAGTCAGTCGCAGAACTCGTTGGATAAAAAGCAACGCCTAAAACTGCCTTAAATTGATTGGCACGAGGGCTGCAATTGTAAGAGATCAAGAAGCACACAACAGGCATCAAAGAAATTACAGCTTTGAACACAACTGAGTAACGGCATCTACGATAATCAGCGAGAACATCACAACACATGCTTTCACAAAGGGATTCTAGTTTCTAGAATCCCTTTTTAATTTTTCTGCAAATTGAGATTCAAAAAAATGCACCATCAGGCGGGCTTGTTCCAAGATATTACTGAGCTTGGTGTTGCCATGTCCTTCATCAGAGAACACCTTTAATTCCACTGGAATATTTCTCTCCCGAAGGCTTTTTGCCAAAGTCTCCGATTCGCTCACGGGTACCCTGGGGTCATTTGCTCCATGAAAAATCAGTAATGGGGTTTTTATTTGAGATAAATAGGTCATGGGCGAGATCGACTTCAAAAATGGCTCATCTGTAAGGGGACCGTATTCAACCTCCCGTAGACTTCGTCGATAAGGAGACGTGTTTTTGAGAAACGTAATAAAGTCGGCAATTCCCACTGATTCAGCTGCTGCTCCAAATAAACTACTGCCTTCTTGAATACTTCTCAGCACTACAAAGCCTCCGTAACTTCCTCCAAAAATACCCAACCGGTCGGGAAGCGTGTAACCTTGAGTGATTAACCAACGGGCGCCTTCTAGGGTATCTTGGACACTGTCCATTCGTTTTTTGTAGTCATCCAAACCTACATAGGTTTTTCCATAACCTGAACTTCCACGAATGTTGGGTGCTAGGATCCCAAAGCCTCTTTGCAAAAAATACTGAAAGATCTTACTAAAAGTAGGTCGGAATTGAGCCTCTGGACCTCCATGACTGTAAATCACAAAAGGAAGAGGTTTCTTTTCGTTTCCCTGTTCTCGAGGCAGATAAAGAAAAGCGGGAATTTCGAGTCCATCGAACGACTTGTATTTGATCAAAGTTTCTGATGCGAAACATTTAGGGTCGATCAACCCAAGATTGGGCTGAGTCCAAGGGACTCTTTTTCCCTGCGACCACTTCCAAACGCCGAGCTGGGTTGTAGAGGAGGTAAAATTAAAAAAGAATGCATTGGGGTCATTTCCACTGCGCAAGTAGCTTGGGTTGCTGACCACGCCCGATGGAAATTTTGGCATAGGTACGGGTTTATGAAACATTCCAGTGGTTTGAAGTTCACTTCCGGAAAACTTGGAATAGCCTTCCTCGTTAATGACATAAGTCAATCTTCTTCGATTGGGAGATAAGACAAAATCCTCAATCTCATGATTTTCTCGAGTTACCAGAGTAGGCTTAGCCGGGGATCCAATATTCAAGTGATAGATTTGTGCTTTTTCAGTTTGAAGCTCCGAAAGAAACAGAAGGTGCTTAGAATCGCCTGAAAAAAGCGCCTTCTTATGTCCAGAGTTGGTCCAAGGATCAGACAACGTCATGAGCTTTCCTTTGGCTTGATCAAAAACAAGAATATCGCTGTCTACGATTGAACGATACTGTGTGATCGCTACAAGTGCTCCATCCGGAGATACATCCGTAACAAAATTTAGGCCCGATAACTGAACCAAAAGAGTTTCTTTTCGGCTAGACAGATCTAGACGATAAAGATCAAAGTCGACTTTGTTACGCTTGTTTGAGGTAAAGACGATCCAATCCTCAGAGGGACCCCAGCGGAAACTCTCAATACGAAAGGTTCCATCTCCAGTGAGAGGCGCGACATTTTTCGTGGATAAATGGATCCAATGAAGCTGGTATTGTTCATTGCCATCTTTATGGCTAGTAAAAAGCAATTGGTTTCCAGTGGGGCTGAGCGCAAATTGGGCAACGCCATCTGGAATAAACGTGATCTGGCTCGGCCAAAAGTTGGGCTGGCTTAAATGAAAGACCTGAGGTTTTTCTCGAAAGTCCGACAAAAAGTAAACGCCACCAATGGGGTCTGCTTGCGGAGTTGAGGACGAAGTCATCTGCACGTAAGCGTCTACGGAGTGTTGAGTTTTGCACAATCCCCCAGATTGGGCCGTTGAGGTGGGTTTGGAGATTTTTATGCGACTTGTATTTGATTTTGGGGAGGCTGCGGGGACTGCGTTATCTATGAGTGTTTTTGTGGGTGTCATCACCTTAGGTTTTTTCATCTCAGGATTGTGGGTTCTGAGGGGTTCTTGAAGATCCGCAAATCCAGTCAAGGCGAGCAGGGATAAAAAATATAAGACCTTATTTATATTGGTAAAATACACCATTTCATTGCCCTTCCTAAAAAAGTGACTAAATTAGTATACGTGAAACAGTTTAAAAGTTCATGAGCCATGGATAAAGATCTCTACGAAATTTTAGGTATCAAAAAAGAAGCTTCCGAAGGTGAAGTTCGGAAAGCCTACTTAAAACTCGCAAAAAAATATCATCCCGATGTGAATCCGGGAGATTCCGTTGCAGAGCAGAAATTTAAAGAGGTCAATCTAGCCTATGAAGTGCTCAAAGATGAAAAGAAGAGAGCGCAATATGACCAAATGAAAGCGATGGGCGCAAATCCATTCGCTCGAGCTAAAGCGGGCGCAGGAGCTGGAGGTTTTGCGGGAGCAGAGGGCTTTGATCAATTTGGATTAGGGGATCTCTTTGAGGAAATTTTTGGCGGCGGAAGTGCTGGTTTTGGACGGGGCGGATTTAAACAGAGCTATAGGACAGGCTATTATCCCGTAAAAGGTCAGGATCGAGAAACCCATCTGCAGATTTCTTTTACAGAAGCTGCAAAAGGGGGAGAAAGAATGCTCCAATTCTCTGATGGACGTCGTCTGACTGTAAAAATTCCACCAGGGGTCGAGGACGGTACTAAGATAAAGTTAGCCGGCCAAGGTGATCCCGGAGCCTCTGGGGGGCCTGCCGGAGATCTGTTGATCACCCTGCAAGTGAGTGACCATCCCTTTTTCAAAAGAGAAGGAAACCATATCATTCTCAAACTTCCCATTACTTTCTCTGAGGCCGTTCTGGGCAGCGAAGTAGAAGTTCCCACGCTGGATGGCACGGTCCATCTGCGTATCCCGAAGGGAATTTCAAGCGGCCAACGCTTGAAACTTTCTGGCAAAGGAATTCCATCTCGAAAAGGGGGGAATCGAGGAGACCAATTTGTGGAGATTCTCATTAAAGTTCCCAAAGAGGGCTCTCCCGAATATTTAAAAGCGGCTGAAAGCTTAAAGAGTATTTCTTTTAATCCTCGCGAAGGCTTTGGTTCTTAGTTTCCAGAAGATCTAAAACCGCAGTAAGCGTCTGCGGGGCACACCCCTCTAAACGATTGTTGATCAGGACAAAAATCTGTTTTTTTTCTGAAATAGCCTGTTCGATTAGTGAGACTGTGTGTATCCGTACGTCGTGAAGTGGTTTCTTTAGGTGGCTATACGGAGAAAATGCTTTCACCGCATCGGCATACAGTTTTCCAGGATAGAGCAGGAGTCGCAGCAGAAAAAATGGAAGTGAGGTTCCGCGGGCGAGGCGCTGCTGTTCAGCAAGCAAAGGCATATAAGTCCAGCTATTAAATGTGTGAGCGATCTTCAGTTTCTGAAGTAGAGAAAAGTATTCGGGGACTAACCAGTTGTGATTGCGGATCTCAACTGCGAATGGATGTTCTGAATGCTGCCGCAACTTTTCAAAAAAAAATCCCAGCTTTTGTAGAAACATCCGGCCATTGGCAATCATATGCGGCTTGAACCTGGAGAATTCAAATACTATCGGACCTGCTTTGTCGCCGAGCTGTTTCAGAGGCTCTATGAATTCGTGTAAACAAAAATCGGGATCTAAAAATAAGGGGTTCAGTGTTCCAGCTCTTTTGCCATAGCGAGGCAAGTGCGGAAACTGAGGAGTAGTGATCTGAACAGGGGCCTTAAAGACAAAGCGAAAATGCTCCGGAGTGGTCTGAGCATAGTAGAGGAGCTGTTGGGGCTTCGGTAAAGCATAATAAGTATGGTCTACCCCCACTGTGGGATAAAGAGTTCCATACTCCTCAAGGCACCGAGATTGAAAATCCTTTTCCGAACGATAAGGAGCTCGGTAAACAAGATCTTTCCAGCCTGGATATTTCCAGCTCGAGGTGCCGAGGTAAACTCCCTGGTTGAGCAATTTAATGAGACGTTGGTCCACGATTGTCAGGATTGAAAACTTCAGTGGTTGTTGTTGTCTGAGTTTCGAAAGGCACGGGATGACCTTCAACCCAGAAACGAAAAAACTCAGAATAATGAGGCGACCATGGATTTGCTGTTTGACCTCCTGGTTGAGAAAAAAGAGAGTGTTTGGAGTCTGCCAAGTCAATGATCATTCTCATCGAGGCCCCATTCATAGGTGTCATCACGTTAGGAACCAATGAGTCTCCCGGAAGCGGGAGTGTTGGAAAATTGATCCATGACCGGAGCCATTTGGGGAATACTCGACTGAGAGGGTGGTTGACTTCACTTTTATTCATCTGGCTCCAAGTGACCTCTAGCAGCTTTTCTGGAGAGGTTGCCAAGCTCTGGGCCGCTTCCAACATGGCAGTTTGTATCAAATCACAATAAGAAGAATATTCCGGTGGAAGTAAATTCGGAGGTTGATATTTGAGAACTCGCGAGATGAACGCATCGTTGGTTAGAAAATCTACAAGCAGGGAAGACTTGGCTGCATCTAGGGTCATCGCCATGGGAGTCAGCAGCTGCTGTTGTAAACGGATACGGAAAGTTTTCAGAAGAGGATAAGCAGTTGAATTCAGATCCGTGCGCCCGTTCCATTGTTTCAAAAGAGGCTCTATTTTGGAGAACCAATGGCTTTTACTGGGTTCGGTATTCGTTTGGGGACACTGAGCCCAGAGGTCTCGATATTTCATGTGAGTCAGGGAGAGATTATCCAATTGCACTTGAAAGGCCTGAGAGGCTGACCACTGGGACTCCGCAGCGAGAAGATCCGTAATCCGTCGGGCTCGCGCTGCATTTGGCCAGTGAGATCCAAAGGGTAAGAACGGTTTTGAAACCGGAACAGTTCGCTGATTTGCACTCACAATAAATCCCTCTGGCGGGTTGATTCGGACGGGAAATTGAGATTCGGGTAGATAGCCCAACCACTTTTGATCCGGCGTCCGGGTTTGTCGTAGCCGTCCATCAAAACCGATTCTTTTGGGGACCTTTCCCACCAGTGTCCATCCAATATCTCCGCTTCGAGTTGCAAAGATGGCATTCTGTGGGGGGCCTGCCCAAGTTCTAAACGCTGTCAGCAGTTCCTGGGTACTGGCTGCACTATTCAGTTGAGACAAATCGAGGGTCTTTAAATTGTGGGGATCAAGTGCAGTCCATTGAATTGCAACCGGGCTGTCTCCTTCATGGGCAATGATGGGTCCCCAGGGACTTTCAAGAGCATTGAATTGATGATCTGCCTGACCCTTTATCTGAATCGTTTCCGTGCGACTGCTGATTTCACGGGTGTAGGGTGGAAGCAGGATCTGGTCTGCGTTGTCCACTGAAGCATTGGTGAAGGTCCAGGCCAAATGGGCATTTCGGCCGATTACAATGCCTGGAATCCCAGGAATAGAGACCCCATAAACAGAATGTTTGGGAACTGATAGGCCCATGCGATACCACAAATTAGGAACCCGTAAATCGAGGTGAGGATCTCCTGCCAATATCGGCAATCCTGATTGAGTCAATCGGCCACTAATAGCCCACGCATTGCTCCCAGGTTCGAAATCATCGGGGCCATTCCGGGGCGGCTGTAAACGAAAGCCGGACTGTACTTTGAAGTCTTTTGGGAGTGGAAGGGGAGGATTAGAAAGGGGGGACAGATCAGGAATGATCGGGGCATCTAAAAACCCCCAATCGGCCAAAAAAAATGAGAGAGCAGGCGGCGCTAGTTTTTCTTTCAGTAAAGTTAATGCCTCTTCATGGGTGCTGTGATGTCGATTGAGATGATCGTACATACTCAGAACCACAAGCAGAGAATCTTCTGCACGCCACGGAATCAGGGGGGCTCCTAGGAGTTTCATTTCCCATGGCTTTTGTTTCAGTGCAAGAAACTGATTCACGCCCTGAGCATAGGCTTCAAAACGTGTGCGGTTTTCGGGGGACATGGCCCTTACAGCCAATTGGGCTGCTTTTGAAAAATTCCAACTCCGATACTGAATATCTGACGGAAGGGCCCGTTCACCGAAGACCTCTGATAAGCGGCCAGCAAGCTTTCTTCGAGTCAGATCCATTTGAAAAAAACGATCTCGAGCGGAAAGGTAACCCTGAAGTAAATAGGCATCCTGCCACGAGCGGGCTTTTACCCAGGGAATATGATGGGAGTCCCAATCCACGGTCACTGATTGTTGCAATCCCCCGAGTTGATACGTGCCTTCTTGAGTGTCTGGCGTCCACGATCGAAAAACTAACGCAAAGAACAGTCCGATTGCTCCAAGAAAAAAAAGACCCCATTTCATAGAGGGCCATTGTGCTGACCGTATCTACTGGGGTCAATCTGAAAAAGGTTAGGGGCCAGTCGTGGCTAAAAATCTTTGAGGGGATGCTATTTTTCTCATGATAGGAACGGTGGAGTCTAAAAAGCCTCTGTGTTGAAGGAAAAAACGGTTTTTGAGCTCGACTAAAGCATCTCCTTCTTCCCACACCTTCAGTTGGCCCTTATCATTTTGAAGCGCCAAAAACTTGGGAACGCTATCATGCGAATAGTTCTCAGGGAAAGGAAAGAGGTCCTTAAGAATTTGAGATTCAAATATTTGCTCATTAGGATCATCAATAGTGATGGAATGAATGACCAACTGATTGTTGGGAAACTTTTTAGCTAAATATTCTAAAATGTAACGATACTCTTTCGAGCTTTCACACCATTGGGGGCCTATGATGAAAAAGTTGAATTTTTCATCCTCGGGCCATTTCAAAAAGCTTCTTAAAAATTGATACTGAGTAACTGCTTTTTTTACAAGTTCAGGCTTTCCGTCCAGCATAGCTTTAACCTGGATTTGGTCGGACACGGAAACTTTATCCCATGCGGTTCGCTTGAGAGGCACTCTGTGAGCAACCAGCCTTTGCGTGATCCGTTGGGACTCTTCCAAATCAAGCGGAGTGTTCAGGAAAAGTGAGTTTTTAGCCCAGCTCTTTCTTTCAAAACTGTATTCCTGGTCTAAAGTTTTCAATTGCTCAGGCAGCAAGAGCTGAGTGAATTCCCCTTTCTTATCAGTGACCAGAGGAAAGATATCGTTGGGGGTTTTTCCTTGCTTAAAAACGATGGAAAAGGGGAGGTAGAAAAGCTCATACATATGCAGCAGTTTATTGGTCGGCTCTTTTTGGGTTTTGGAGGTTAAATGAGCAGGCTCAGCATTGGCCCAGCTGGTGAGTCCCAACACGATCACGATGAGCAGACTTTGGGAGTTTTTCCTCATAGGATTGAACCTCTATACAGACGGAATACTGCAAGCAGGGTGCCAGTATAAGTCGTTGATATCAAATTAGAACTAACCGAAAAACTGTCGAACTTTCAGTGGGACGACTAAAACCTTCTCACGATGAGCCCAGTCTCAAGAAAGGCACTCTGTCGAACAAATTGACACCTTATGAATTCGCTTTGAATACGGGGGGCGTTTTACCAAATCCATTGATGTCAGTGAGTTAAACCATTTGCGACCCTGGGCATGGGGTTTGCGATAGAGTCTGCGAGGGAGGGGTCACATGAGCCAGATCATTTGGCGGATTAAAGAAGCACTCACAAAGTTAGTAGCAGTGGCACTGGTGGGAGCTGTTGCTTGGGGAGGATACTCCCTCTACCGTCAAGGCGCCTTTCGCAAGGGATTTTCCCATGCGAGTCGGGTCGTCTTTAGACAAATTCCGTATTTCGGTTCCAGGTTTAAACATTTCATAGGAAGCGGACCCTCTCGTCACGAGGTTTCTTACCGAAATCGGTCAAAATCTTACAGGGGTAGGAGCTATCACAAGTCGAGAAAGTTCTCGGCGGGAAGTCGAAGAAGAGGCCGTCGGCATCGATAACAAATCTTACTTGAAAATATCTTCAAATTTGGGTTTTCTTGAACCGTGTTCAAGAAAACCCTTTTTGTTTTATTAATGACGCTCGTCGGGTGTGTGACCCAGCCGGAAACCGGAAAAAAGACCTTTCTTCTCATCAGCGAGGGCGAGGAGATGCGGCTTGGCGATCAAGCCTATCGGCAAGTTTTGAATGAGAAAAAAATTTCTCAGCGTAAGGATTGGAATGAGGTCCTTCAGCGAGTCGGTCAGCGCATATCGGCGGTGGCTCAACGCCCTCAGTTTCAGTGGGAGTTTAAACTCATAGAGTCTCCAGAAAAAAATGCATTCTGTTTACCGGGTGGAAAAGTTGCGGTCTACACGGGTATTTTTCCAATTCTGAAAAACGAAGCTGGAATGGCTGCTGTGATTGGTCACGAAGTGGCCCATGCGACGCTACGGCATGGAGGACAACGAGTTTCTGCTCAGATGGGGACACAGCTGGGGGTTCTGGTTTTAGGGCAAATTTTAAAGGATGATAAATCCAGCAAACGGCAATGGTTAATGGCAGCCTTAGGACTGGGGACTCAGGTGGGGGTGTTGTTGCCTTTCAGTCGTTCTAATGAAACTGAGGCAGATGCCATTGGAATGCGATATATGGCTCAAGCAGGATACGATCCGAGAGAAGCTCCTCTGGTGTGGCAAAGATTCAGAACTGAAACAGGAGGAGGTGGGCCTGTTTGGTTATCGACCCATCCCGAAAGCCAGTCCCGACAACAAGCACTTGAACAGTTGATTCCTCAGGAAATTCCTCGTTACGAACAGTCTCCCAAATATGGAAAAGGCGTTGAGTTTTAAATTCGGCTTATAGGCTCAGGGCCTTCTTCACCAGCTTCATATCATCCCACACTATTTTTTTTGCGCTAGGATTTCTCAGGAGATAAGCAGGGTGATAAGTCGGCATCAGTGGAACTGAGGTGTTCCAAGCTAAGGACGTTATTTTGCCACGAAGCTCACCCATATTTGAATCTGTTTGAGTCAACACTCGCGCTGCTGTAAGCCCGAGAGCAACTACCATTTCAGGTTTCACAATTTCCACTTGAGCTTTTAGAAAAGGAAAACATTCCGCAATTTCTTCCGGCTCTGGCACCCGATTTTTTGGAGGACGGCATTTGACAATATTCGCAATGTAAACGGCATCTCTCTGCAGACCCATCGCTTCAATGATTTTGTTGAGAAGCTGGCCAGCTCTTCCCACAAATGGAATGCCCTGTTCATCTTCATCAGCTCCAGGTCCTTCACCAATAAACATCAGCCGTGCTTTTGGATCTCCCACCCCAAACACAATTTGGTTGCGATCTTTACACAATCCGCAGCGCTTACAGTCACCTAAGGTTTTTTGAACCTGTTCTAAAGACGTAGCAGTTAACGAGGCGGGGCTAGTTTTCTTGTATGTTTTTTTCTGGCGCATAGATTTTTTAGAAATGTCCAAACCGCTTTCTTCCCATAAATTCCAGTATTCAAGTTCCGACATGAAAGGTGTCCTTTGAGCCCGGCAGACTAGTGGATTATTGGGCTCTAGGCAAAAACGAAAAATAATGCATTGCATTTCAGTTTTCGGTATTCTTATGGGCATGCATTTACTGTTCATAGCGTTCGGTCTGGTCATAGCCAGCTGTGGAACCAATTCCAGTTGGTACCAGCGGTTTGAGCAAAGTCGAACGATGACCGCTCCCAGTATTCAAGTGGCCCCTGCAGATCCGCTCCGCTTTACGTTTGCCATCGTGGGTGATCTTCATGTGGGGGGCACTAATACCAGTCGGTTTCGACAGATATTAGCAGCAGCTCAAAATGAAAATGACCAATTCATCGTGCTTTTGGGTGATATTACGGATCGAGGGGAAGCTGACGCCTTTCAAGCTGTTCAACAGGCACTTACTGACTATGGGTTTCAGAATAAAGTACTTCCCATTTTGGGAAATCATGACGTGTTTTCACAAGGGTGGGATGAATACAAAAAAATTTGGGGGCCTGCACACTACCGAGTCACTTTTGGAAATGCGCAGTTGATTGCTCTGGATTCCGCAGATGGCATTCTGGGCGAGGAACAATTTGATTGGCTTCAAGAACAGTTCCAAGGGGCAAAGCCCACTCATACGTTTCTTTTAACCCATTACATGCCAGTAGTGCCCGGGCAAAGAACCTACTTGCGTTTAGCAAATCAAAGTGAGGCGGAGCGATTGATGAAGCTCGCCTCTCGAGAAGGTGTCCGAAGTGTTTTGGGCGGGCATTACCACAGTTACTGTCGAGAGCAGATAGCTGGTGTTGAATATGTCGTAGCGGGAGGTGGCGGAGGAAGAAGAATGGATCCGATTCGAGATTACTTTTTTGTCCAAGTGCGAGTAGACGGGGAATCAGTGACTTATGAATTACGAACATTACCCTAAAAGATCACCACTGAGCCCCATAAGCCAGGCCTAAAATCAAGCGATCAAGATGTCCAAAACCCAAAAGTAACTGGTATCTCAGGGAGGCGGCCCAGTAGGATTTGGATTCCGAGTTTCTGAAAGTAGTTCTGCTTTCTATAAAAGGGTTATTCAGATTAAAAGTGTCCCACTCGTCCATAGTAGCGACTTGAAGTAAGTGACTCCAATTAGAACTGAATCGAGCTTCGAATCCCAGTTGAGTAACGAAATCAGATTGCGCTAGTTCAGAGGTGCTTGAATAGGGGATTAAGTTCATGCGCCGTAAGCCAACCCACCGATGGTACCATCCGCCAAGAAAGTGCAAGTGAAGGGATTGGAGTAGTGCCAATTTCATTTGAAGCCAAGCAGTGATTGTGGTTCTTGAAAGCGTCTCGGAAAAATGAACCCGTTGGTTTAAGCGTGTGCCTAGACTGAGAAAAGGCAACCAGTTCCAATCGATTTGTGCACGGTAGCTCAAGCTTTCAAGATCCTTTTGAGAAAGGTGTACGATGCTTGCAAAACCCCAGACCACAGGTTGAGTCTGGGAACTTTCTAAAATGAGATGAGGGGCCAAGGCATCTCGGGTCTGTCTTTCCATTAGAACCTGACTGCCGAATTGAATCAGAGCAAAAGTCGGGTGAGAGAGAGCAAAAAGAAAGCTAACAAGCTTAATCCTGGCGTTCCACATGAAAGCCCTTTGCTGATAGTGCTTGAATGATTTCGGTGGTGTGATCAAAACCACGTGTTTCGAGCTCTGCAACGACTGCGGCTTGTCCCATGCGGTAATGCGTTCCAGCTCTCTGATGATGGATTTCTAAAATATTCGCTCGTTTCTGAGCAAAAACTTCCGTGATCGCATGTAATGTTCCTGGCCGATCCCAAATGGTAATGAGTAATCGAACGAGTCTGCCCTGTTCCACCAAACCACGTCTCAAAACTGCAGAAAGTGCAGGCAAGTCAATGTTGCCCCCGCATAAAATGGAGGTCACTCGTTTTTCTGGAATTTTACCCTCTAAGAGAGCTGCAATGGGAAGCGCCCCAGCTCCTTCGACGACCATTTTCCCATGTTCTGCTAACAGTGAAATGGCTTTAGCAATAGATTCTTCTGAAATAGAAAAAATATCATCCACATGGCGTGAAATATTATCCAGCATCCACTGGTCAGTTTTCTGAGTAGCGACACCCTCTGCAAGAGTAAACGATACGGCCTGCTGAGAGGGTTTTTGAGTTTTTACAGCATGATAGGCTGCGGGGGCGCTTTGAGCGGTTACGCCATAGATCTTTACTCCAGGCATGAGGGCTCTGAGGACTGTACCCACGCCTGTGATGAGGCCTCCCCCTCCTACGGAAATAAGAACCGCCTCTGAGGACTGAGTCAGTGGGTCTTCTAGGAGTTCTAGTCCTAAAGTTCCTTGACCTGCTTGAACAAGGGGATCAGAAAATGGGTGGATGAACAAGCTTCCTCGCTCTTGAGAAAGGCGAAGCGCGTGTTCGTAAGATTCATCGTAAACATTTCCGACCAATTCAATGGTAGCACCCCAACTCTGAGTGTTTTGTATTTTTATTCCGGGAGTAGATACCGGCATGACGATAGTTGCGGAAATCCCTAATAGATGGCAAATACTCGCAACGCCTTGAGCATGATTTCCCGCAGAGGCTGTCACAACTCCTGCTTTTTTTGCTTGTGCCATCTGCGCTAGTACACAGTTCGCAGCTCCTCTAAATTTAAACGATCCTGTTTTTTGGAAAATCTCCGCTTTCAAAATACACTCTTTGCCCAGTTGCCGACTTAAAAAGTCGAAGGGGATGGAGGGAGTTTTTCGGATGTAGGGCTGAATTCTCTGATGAGCAGTTTCAATATCAGCGAGTGCGATGGGCGTCCGTGGCGTCATATGCAAGCAGTATAGTCAGCTGGTAAGAAAAAGTAAAAAGCCGACGACCGGAATCGAACCGGTGACCTACGCATTACGAATGCGTTGCTCTACCAACTGAGCTACGTCGGCGCTCAAGAGTTCAATTTGTAGCAGGAGCTGATTCAGGGGTAAAGAGGATAACGCAGAGTACAAAAAGGAAGAGAATAGTTTATGCTGAAGAAACGGGGCGATGGGTAGCGCCCAGCGATTCTCTGCTTTTTGGAGCAATCTCCCAGTTTTCGGAGACCCAATACAGAGGGCGCTTTTTTACTTCATCAAAAATACGAGCTACATATTCGCCGAGAATTCCCAAACAGAGTAATTGAATACCGCTGGCAAAAAACAAGAGTGACATCGTAGAAGCCCATCCAGGGATAGCCCAAGTCGTCAATAACTTGATAGACACGATAATCGAAGCCCCCATCAAGGATCCGATTGAGCAAATAAAACCAATCAGTGAAACCAAACGAATAGGAGCTGACGAAAAGCTCATGAAAGCAGTGCAGGCCAAGTGGATTAAACCGAAGAGTCCGACTCTGGAGTTTCCTGAAAAGCGCTCCCCTCGGGGAAGAGAGACCGAGCGGATGGATTTTGAGCTATAAGCAACCAGCGCTGGAAAATAGCGGTGGCGCTCAGTATGAGCCTTCATGCGCCTAACAACAGTTTTATCCAGTAAACAATGTGTTCCAAAATTAATGGGAGGGACTTGAGAAGCACTTTTTCTCAATAAAAAATAGAATGTTTTGAAGAGGTAACCCTGTTTTTCCATTCGCTCCGCACGCTCAACCACAACTGTTTCTGCACCTTTTCGCCATTCGGAGAGTAAATGCGGCAAAGCTGCTGGCGAATCCTGAAGATCGCCATCCATAAAAAGAGCTAAATCACCCTGAAAATGATCAATGCCACAGGCCAAAGCAGCTGAATGCCCAAAGTTGTGGAGCAACTCAACAACTCGAATATCGCCCCGCTGGTGGTGCAAAGTTTTAAGTAATTCCCCTGTGCGATCAGTTGAGCCATCATTAATAAATAAATAGCTGAGAGTGGCTTGGCCCCCCAAAGAAGCTCGGACGTGATCCATCTGAGCGAGCAGCACTGGGAGGGTTTCTGCTTCGTTGAACAATGGGATAATGACTTCTATATGAGGAGGCTTTGGAATCACCTTCTGATTATAACTCGGTTTACCGACTAGTCAGAAATAACTTCTGAATGGATCTCCCCGTCGCTGAGTCGCGTTATGATTCGGGCCCCACTTTTTACTCCAGAAACACTGCGCAATATTTTTCCAGAGGAATCTGATGTCATTGAATATCCACGGGCTAACACTTGGAGAGGGGAAAGACTTTGAAGCATCTGAACCCGACTTTCTAAGTTTTTTCTAGAAAAGCTGATTCGGAACTGAAAGGTCTTAAAAAGAGCTTCTAGTGATGCTTGGAAACGTTCCTTGAGGAGTTTAATTTTGTCTCGAGGATCTACTAACCGGCTCGAAAGATGAGTTAAGTGCAAGCGAGTGTGTTCGAGGCGTCTCTTTAGATTCAAAACAAGGCGTTGAGTGAAACTCTCGACCATTTGTTTGAGATCATTTTTGATGGGGACAACCACTTCAGCGGCCGCAGAAGGAGTCGGCGCTCTCAGATCAGCAACAAAATCAGAGATCGTGATATCAATTTCGTGACCTACCGCAGAGATAATGGGAATAGAACACTGAAAAATAGCCCGAGCCACCACTTCTTCGTTGAAAGGCCACAGGTCTTCAATTGAACCGCCCCCGCGGCCCACAATCAACACATCTATTTTTGGATTTTTACCGGCCACGTTCCAACGTTCTGCGGAAGCAATGGCTTGGGCAATTTCTCCGGCGGCTTTATCCCCCTGCACATTCGCTGGAAGAATGAAAATCCGTCGGTTAGGAAAACGTCTACTTAAAACCTTCAAAATATCTTTAACTGCTGCTCCGGTGGGAGACGTCACGATACCTATGGTTTGGGGAAGTTTTGGGATGGGCTTTTTGTGTTTAGGATCAAAGAGCCCTTCCTTTGCGAGTTTCATTTTGAGCTGTTCAAAAGCTAACTGAAGAGCTCCCATCCCTACGGGCTCAATGTTATCGCCTATGATTTGATATTCACCCCTGGGTTCATAGACGGTGATTTTTCCATGAAGCAAGACTTCCATTCCGTCTTGAAGCGTAAATTTGAGTTTGGAAAGGCTTCCTTTAAACATGACCGCCCGTATTTGGGCTGAGGAATCTTTTAAAACAAAATAAGCATGCCCAGATACTGGTTTTCTAAAATTACTGATTTCGCCCCGGATCCAAAGATCCCCAAAAGTGTTTTCAAGCTGGCCCCGGATACGCCTGGTTACTTCAGAAATAGTAGGTACTTGTTTACGCCAATCAGAATCTAAAGCAGCTTCAAAGGGCAGAGCTAATTGAGGGTTTAGTTCATTCATTGGCTTGGAAGGGTCCATGGTGACCTGCATCTTCCTAAAAGGGTTTCAAAATAACAAGTAAAACAATCCCAATCATCAAAAGTGTTGGAATTTCATTCAAAAACCGAAACTTCTTTGAACTGATTTTACATTGCTCTTGAACAAAGTCTTGGTGGATGCGTCCTGCCCAAAGAGTACATCCCATGAGGATGAGCACTAATAAGGCTTTCCATCGAAACCAATGTGTCTCCAAGAGAAACGGTTGAAGGACAACCATTGAGGTCCCGAGTGCTAAAGAAACCCACATGGCAGGGTAAGTGATGATGCGATAAAGCTTACTTTCCATCACAAGAAATCGTTGTTTTACGATATTTTCCGTTTCTTGAGCATGATAAACAAAAAGTCGAAATAAATAGAGAATACCTGCCATCCAGGAAATGACGGCAATCACATGCAACGCAAGTAATACTCTATAAAAGGAAATCATTTTCAGGTTTGGACATTCGTGCTTGGAGTTTCTGCATTAGAAATTCGACTTCATATCGTTTTGTGGGCTGTTCTCGAAGTGTTTCAGAAACTTTTTCATAGGCGTAGAGAACAGTCGCATGGTCTCGTCCAAAAAATTTACCAATTTCCTCCAGTGAGTGAAGAGTGAATCGTCGACCCAAATACATTGCGACTTGTCTCGCCCAAACGATCAGTCCTTTTCTAGATTTAGAAACTAGGTCTGTTTTTGAAATGCCGAAGCAGTTTTCCACTAATGCAATGATCTCGTTGATTGAGATTGCTTGTTGAGCAGTTTCAAGTGGTAGACCTGTTTTAGCCAAAAAGGCTAAATCCAAGGCTTTCTTTTCGAGATGGGATTGTAAGTGCAATCTCAGAAAAGCCCCCAACATTTCCCGGACGTCCCGATGGCCATGATCGGCTAATACCCGGAGCAGAGATTCTTCAACTGGGATTTGATTCTGTTGTGCTAAAAGCGAGAGCAAACAAACTTTTTCTTCATAGCTGGGTATTTTGATTTCAGCTGCAACTCCGGAAAGTAATCGGGAGCGAAGAGGCTCTATGAAGTCAGAAAGTTTATGAGGGGTTTCCGTTGAGGTAAACACCAACCTTCCCCCTCGGGATAAAATCTCATTATAGATATGAAGCAAAGCTTCTTGAGTTGCCTTGCGGCCCGCTAAGCCCTGCAAATCGTCAAAAAGAAGAACATCGACTTGATCCCGATAGTACATTTGATAATTGGGACCTGATTTATTGTTCCAGGATTTAAACATTTCATTGGTGAATTTTTCTGCACTGGTATAGCGAACTTTTAAATGAGGAGCTGATTTTTTAATTTCTGTTCCCAATTTTGATAAGAGGTGAGTCTTTCCCATTCCAATTCCAGCAGAAATGAAAAGGGAGCTCAATGAAGACGTTTGCCCTTGAACAAACAGCCCACAGAGCTGCACACACAGGCGGTTGAAATTCAGTTCAAAAAAATCGCCTGAAAATGACGGCAACTGAGAATCGAAATCAGATTGGGGAAAAGCATCCTCAGGGAGGAATTCGGAAAGCTTAACTCCACCTTCGACTACTCTGAGCTGAGGTTTCTGTTGGGCCACAGGAGCTGCTACAGGTACTGAGATAGATTGAGAAGCTTCTCGATTGGAATCTTCGATTAAAACTTCAAACTCCAATTGAAGAGGACTTCCAAAATTTTTGGAGATGGCCCGATGGAGATGATCTTTGTAATGAGAGCTCAACCACTCTTGATGAAAAGCAGAAGGAACTCCCACAAACAACGTGTCGCCATCTTGACGAAGAAAAGCCAATTCTTTAAACCACCGTTGAAATTGCGGCGCAGGGATTTCTGCCTGAATGGCTTGTAATGTGGATTCCCAATGTTGCACAGAGCTCTCGCGAAAAGTTCAGGTTATATCTGAGGAAGGACTTTTCCGGCAAAGGCCCGTTTTTCCGTAAAAATAAAAGTTTTTAAAAAAATAATTCACAGGGGTAAGTCTTTGAAAACAAATGAAATGACTCGAAAAGTCGCCTCTTTAGGCTTGTTGAGCTTGTTGAGTAGTCTTAAAAAGGTAAAAAAACAACAAAAACAAATACCTACACTAATAATCCACAGCATGTGGAGAGTTTTAAATTCTTCTTTTATTTCTGTTTTTGATGTTTTTTGGCGTTTTATTAGGTTTTTTTATTTGTCTGAGTGGAGTTTTGCCCAGCCCTTGTGAGATTTTTCCAGATAAGAAGGCGTAAATAATTTCGGCCGCTGCATTCGCGGTTTTTCCAGTAGGATCCCAGGAGGGAGACACTTCAGCCAATTCAAAATAACTGACCTGAGAATGGCAGCCTGCCACGTGGGCCATCTGACACAACTCTAGGATAGAAAAACCGATAGCCGGAGCTGCACTTGTGCCTGAGATCTCATGACAACAGTCCAAATCCAACGTGACAGCGAGTGCCCCCACTCTTTTTGCCAGTCGGTTTATCTGAAGTCCAAATTGGTGTGAGGGGGAGGCGATTTGAGAAGTGATTTTTTCTAGAGAAATCAGCGAGGCCCCTTGAGACTCACAATAGTTCCAATGATCTGGGGCATTCCGATTTTCACGGCATCCAAATTGAATAAAGTTTGAACCTTTTAGCTGGCCGGATTCCAATAGTTGGCGAAAAGCCGTTCCGCTATTGGGAACCCCATCTTCGAGTTCTCTCACGTCCAGGTGGGGGTCTATATTGATTGCCCCAAAGCCCAAATTTCCAGAAGTTTTTTGTCTGCCAGAAATCCAACCTGAAATGCCGGGCGCAGCGAAATCGTGGCCACCGCCTAATAATACAATCACATCGTGTTTTTGAGCTAAAGACCGACTCGCATCCTCGGCATTTTTATGGGTCTTTTGAATTTCTGCCTCTACCTGAATATTTCCTAAATCAAAAACACCTACAGAACTCCAGCGAGAATCTCTGGGGCAGGTCATTTTATATAAAGCTTTTCGAATGCTATCAGGGCCTTCTTGAGCTCCTGCTCGACCTCGGTTCAGACGAACTCCTGTATCATCGGGGCAGCCAAAGAGGGCAATTGAACGCGATGGCTGGGTTGATTGAGACATTTCCCTCTGGTGCAGCCATTCTCCGAAGCGCATGTCTCCGGGGCGACCCTTGAATATCAAATCCGATGAAACTTGGGTGAACACAGCGTTAGAAGTACCTGGAGTGGAGACTTTCGTCAAAGGCGATATAATAACAAGATGCAATCCTCCTCGAAAAAAAAATCAAAATGGACCGAAGGGGCCTGGCTGTTTTATTTTTCTTTTCCGATTTGGGCACTCTTCTTAAGGTGCGCGCAGTGGGATTGGGGTTTTAGACATTATAGAGCCTACGGGCTCTTCCAACTCTGTCTGTGGGCTATCGGCATGTGGGTGGTTATCGATAAGATACTGGTGAGCCCTCTTGTGAAATGGGTTTGGAATGTAACACCTCAGAAATTGACACGGTTCCAATTAATCGCATTTTCCACTACTGTCTTGAGCCTCCCGCTGGTTTCTTTTTGCTATTTCATTGGGGAAGTTAAGACGCTTGCCCAAGCCCAAGAAGTATCTATCACAGTGATTCCAGCGGTGATTTTGAGTACATTGATTTTTGATGTAACAAGAAGTGCTTTCCGTTGGTCGTTGGCGTTGACGGCTCTTTTCTTTTTTCCCACATTTGTGATTAACGAGATATTAGGGCCTTATCGCACTTACTTGTATTTACTGGCGCACGACTATCGATACGAGTATATCCGAACGTTAGTTCCCGCTCTGGCTATTGCACTTTATTATAGGGCTCACTATGAACCCAAGGGTTCTTCTTGGTCAGGGATAAATGCGATACATCATTCTTGGAAAAGGAGCCGCTTCTCTCAGATGTTCCAGTCCACAAATCCAGGAAAGCGTTCGCTCAAGACCGAGTCCGAATCCTGAGTGAGGAACGGATCCGAAGCGTCTCAAATCTAAATACCAAGAAAAGTTTTCTTCTTTAAGACCGTGTTCTTTAATCCGGCTTTGGAGCACTTCGATACTTTCCTCTCGTTGACCACCACCGATGATTTCTCCATATCCTTCCGGAGCTAGGCAATCCATTCCCAGCGCTAGCTTTGGATTCGTGGGATCTGCTTTCATGTAAAAAGCCTTAATGTGGGCGGGAAATCGATGCACAAAAACTGGTTTATCAAACTGTTCTGCAAGAGCCGTTTCTTCCGGAGCGCCAAAATCAGTTCCCCATTCACACGGGATATTTTTTTCCTTTAGTCGTTGAATAGCTTCGTCGTAACTGATTCTGGGAAAAGGAGCCTTTACGTTTTGTAGCTTACTCGTATCTCTTCCCAAAATTTTAAACTCCAGTGCACATTCTTTGAGAACATACTGGACGCAGTATTCTAAAAATCGTTCAGCAAGTACCATGTTAGCGTCTAAATCGTTGAAGGCGACCTCGGGTTCTATCATCCAGAATTCCGTTAAATGACGACGGGTTTTACTTTTTTCAGCTCGGAAGGTAGGTCCAAAGCAATAAGCCTTACCAAAGGCCATAGCAGCAGCTTCTGCGTACAACTGTCCGCTTTGGGAGAGATAAGCCTTTTGTCCAAAATATTCAGTTTCAAATAAGGTGGTGGTGCCCTCGCAAGCAGCTGGCGTGAAAATAGGAGTGTCCACCAATGTGAAGCCATCCTGATCAAAAAAATCCCTGACTGCTTTAATAAAACGATCGCGAATGCGAAGAATCGCATGAGGCTTGCGACTTCGCAGCCATAAATGCCGGTTGGATAATAAAAAGTCGGGGCCATGTTCCTTCGGACCGATGGGATAATCGACCGCGATTTGTAAAATGCGCAGAGTCTGACCATCAAGCTCTGTTCCACCTTCAGCCCGAGTTTCTACTTTTACTTTTCCTGTAACTATGATTGAGCTCTCTTGGGTGAGTGTATCTAATTGAGCGAAGGTTTCTTCGGAAACTGCTCCTTTAAACCAAACAATTTGAACAATGCCCGTGCCATCCCGCATTTGAAGAAAACGGAGCTTTCCAGAACTCCTTATATTATAAACCCAGCCCTTCAGTTCGACGATTTGTCCTACATGAGCACTGAGCTGTCGGATACTGGTTGATACGGGGTTTTCCATAATCAGGCTTTTGCTTTAGCGGGTCGTGTTCCGTGCCCGCCTTGTTTCTGCTCTCTCTTTTCGAGAAAATCAGCTACGTAAATGGTGAACGGGGATGCAATATACACAGTGGAATAAATCCCCACTAGGATACCGAAGGCAATGGCTATGGCGAAGCTTTGGATTTCTCCGCTACAGAAAATAGCAATGGGAATTACTGATATGAGAGTGAGCGTGGCAGTCAGTACCGTTCTTGAGAGTGTGAGGTTGATAGCCTTGTTGATAGTTTCAGCCAGGGGCATCGCGTTTCCAGACAACTTAGTCATTTCCCGAACTCGGTCATAAATCACAATCGTATCGTTGACGCTATAACCTGCAATCGTCAGCAGCGCCGCAATAGCGGTGATAGTGAATTCTTTTCCGGTAATCAGATAAAATCCCGTTGCCATGATCAAATCATGGAGCATGGCCAGAGTAGCTCCCGGGGCGAATCGGAAATCAAAGCGCAGCCAAATATAAGCTGCAATTAAAAGAACTGAATAAACCAATGAGAGAATAGCTGCTTTTTTTAAGTCTGCCCCGACTTTTGGACCCACGACGTCAACACTCAGGATTTGAATTTCTGAGCCAAGCTTCTGAGTGAGCTTTTGGCTGAGGGGCTGAGGGGCTGAGCCCTGAGTTTTGCTCTCATGATTCCGTGAGGTGATCAAATACTCTTGATTTTCAGTTCCTAGGGCAACCACGGAAGCTTCCTGATCGCCTAGCTCAAGAACCAGCTTTCTCACCGTTTCTGCTGTTTGTGGAGATTGGAATTTGACTTGAATGACGGTACCGCCAGTGAAATCCACTCCTAGGTTGAGCCCTTTGCTGTAGAGACCCCAAAGGACGGCCATAAGTGCAATGATGGAAAAGGCAAAAAAGTACTTAAATTTACCAATGAAATCTATATTCGGGTTGCTGGGGATTAATGTAAAAAATTTCATATGCTCATACCTGCTTAGTTATAATCCTACTGTTTGTTTGTTACGTGAAACTACGAACACATCATAAATCACTCGAGTGACAAAAACTGAAGTGTATAAAGAAGCCGCTAGTCCGATCAACAGAGTCACTGCGAATCCGCGAATGGGCCCGTACCCGAAACTCAGAAGCACGATACCTGCGATAATAGTGGTTAAATGACCATCCAAGATGGCGCTGAACGCCCGTTTGTAGCCCTCTGAAATAGCGTAGATGACACTTTTGCCATGAGTGATTTCTTCTCTCATGTGCTCAAAAATAAGGACGTTAGCATCCACTGCCATTCCGAGAGTCAGGGTGATTCCAGCCAAACCCGGCAAAGTCAAAGTGCCTTCAAAAGCCGCCATGATGGCCAAAATATAAATTCCATTGAGTACCAACGCCAATGTCGCAATCAGACCAGACGTTTTGTAATAAAGGGCCATAAAAACAAAGACCAACGCCAACCCGGCGATTAATGAGGTGGTACCGGCTCGAATAGCATCTGCTCCGAGCGACGGCCCGACAACACGCTCTTCCAGAAATTGAAGCCGAGCAGGAAGAGCCCCAGAACGAAGCACCAATGAAGTGTCCTTAGCATCTTTGAGGACTTCATCGGGTGAGCGTCCTGTGGAGCCCATTTCAATTCGGGCGCTCCCACCTCCAATTTTTTCTCGAATACGCGGGGCCGAGTGGACGTTGCTATCTAGAATGATAGCCATGAATTTACCCACATTAGCTCCAGTCGCTTTTTCAAACTTAGTAGCTCCAGCGGGTGTGAGTTGAAAATTAACTTCAGGTAAATTGGTTTGAGAATCATAACTGTATCTGGCGTCTTGCAAATCCTCTCCAGTTACCAAAGCGTCTTTTTCCAGAAGGTAAGGAATGTATTCAGTCTCTCGCGTGTTAATATTCATTTGCCGGTGGAAGAGGATTTCGGTGCCCGCTGGAATTTTTCCAGAAAGCCATTGATTGAGTTCTCGAACATATTGAGTGATAGGTTTTGTCGGATCTGATCCTATTTTTTTCTCAGTCTTAAATTCATTAACCCATTGAGCTAATTTTTCGGGAGTCGCTTGAGGATCCGAAGCTTCAGGCCCCGATCGAACCACCTGAAATGACAGCTTTGCGGTACGAGAAATGATTTCCTTGAGCCGACCGGGCTCTTGGATACCAGGGAACTGAACCATGATCTTATCCTCGCCCTGTCGGGTGATGATAGGTTCTGCAATCCCAAACTCATCTATTCGATTTCTCAAAGTTTCCAGAGACTGCTCAATAGCGCGGTTATTTACTTCTGCTTCATAGGCCAGATTCATGCGGAGTTTTGCTT
>Ga0214917_10002134_pt1 | contig 24585 bp, 16 predicted proteins | sample LL_1208_BB_MetaG_FD_177983 | JGI IMG/M metagenome (GOLD analysis project Ga0214917, IMG submission 177983) | Freshwater microbial communities from Lake Lanier, Atlanta, Georgia, United States - LL_1208_BB | ecosystem: Environmental > Aquatic > Freshwater > Lake | place: USA: Georgia | collected...
ACAACGGGAGGTCCACCACGCCGCGGATCCGCCCCAGCGACTCGTAGTCGGTCGCTCCGGCGCGGATCACGATCAGGGTATCGGGCATCGGGTGGTCATTGACTCCAGGAGGAACGAGGGTTCCGCGGCGGAGGTGCCACGAAACGGTGCGGGCCCCGCGGGCCCCGCGTGTCGGCAGCGGCAGCGATCGGAACGGACATGGGTCAGGCGGCCCCCCGTGCGATCCGTTCGAGTTCGTCGATGGCGCGGGCGTAGTCGGCCGCACGGATCACGGCGCTGCCGGCGACGATCAACTGGGCCCCCGCGGCGGCCACGGGCCCGACCGTCTCGGTCGAGATCCCGCCGTCCACGGCCAGCCGGAAGCGGCCCCCCCGAGACGCCCTCAGGGCCGCCAGTCGGGAGAGTTTCTCGACCGCGATCGGGTTGAACGACTGGCCGCCGAAGCCGGGTTCCACGCTCATCACGAGCACCCCGTCGCAGAGGTCGAGGAAGGGCTCGACGCGGTCGACCGGCGTGCCGGGGCTGATCGCCAGGTGCGCCTTCGGCCCGAGCGCCGCGATCTGGCCCAGGGCCTCGCGGGTCCGCCGTTCATCGGCGAGGCCCTCGATGTGGATGGTGATGATGTCGGCTCCGGCCCTCGCGTAGTCGGCGATGCAGGCTGCGGGCTCCTCCACCATGAGGTGCACCTCGAGGGGCACCGTCGCCGCCCGCCGGACCGCCTCCACGACGACGAGGCCGTAGGTCAACTGCGGCACGAAGCGGCCATCCATGACATCGAGGTGGAGTGCCGCCGCGCCGGCGGCCTCCAGCCGCTCGACCTCTCGGGCGAGGTGGCCGAAGTCACACAGGAGCAGGGCCGGCAGCACCACCGGACCGCGGGACTCGAGCGTGGCCGACAACTGTTCGAAGGCCTGTCCTGCCGGAGGGGTCACGGGTGTGGAACGCGGGGGTGCGGCCGACTGGCTCCATGCCGGCCCTGCCGGCTCGGAGTGTACCACGTCGCCCCGGGCGGGATCGGTTTCCCCGGGTGGGGTCCGTGGTGAACCGTTCGCAAGTCTTTTCCGTACAATCACTTGGAGGCCATGGCGAGGAGGGCCGAGGGGACGCGATGAACGACACGCCGCCCACGCTCGACACCGCGGCACCCGTCGGCCGGCTGCCCAGCCGGCTGTCGGCCGCGGATCGCCTGCAGATCGAGCGGCGGGTGCAGGAGATCGGCCGCGGTCTCCTGGAGCGGGCGCTCGCCGCGGAGCCGACGCCGGTCTCGACGGAATGGTGGGCCCAGCAGGCCGGCGAGTGGGCCACGCAGGACGACGACCTCAAGGTCCGCCTGTTCCGGCTGGTCGACTGCATGCCGATGCTCGACGATCCGGCGTCGCTCGACCGGCACGTCCGCGAGTACATCGACGACACGGTGGTGGAACGGTTGCCGCAGCCCTTGCGGCTGGCGGCGCAGGCGACCAGAAGCCCGTGGCTGGCACCGTTGACGTCCAGGGCGATCCGCGCCGCGGTGGGGTCGCAGGCGCGGCGGTTCATCGCCGGGGCCACCCCCGCCGAGGCGGCCCGGGCGGCCCTCGTCCAACGGGGGCATCATCGCGGGTTCACGCTCGACCTGCTCGGCGAGGCCGTGACGAGCGAGGCGGAGGCCGACGCCTACGCCGCGGCCTACGCGGAACTCCTCACCGACCTGCCCCGGCTGGCCGCGGCGTGGGCCCCCGACCCGCGGGTGGACGACGGGCCGGAGGGGCCGATGCCCCGGGTGAACGTGTCGCTGAAGCTGTCGGCGCTCGACAGCCAGTTCGACGCCATCGATCCGCGCGGCAGCGCCGACCGCGTGCTCGCCCGCCTGCGGCCGCTCTGGCGGCTGGCCCGTCGGCACGGCGCGCAGGTGCACGTCGACATGGAGAGCCATGCCACGAAGGACCTGACGCTCGCCATCTTCCGTCAGATCGCCATGGAGGACGAGTTCCGCGACTGGCCGCACTGCGGCATCGTCGTGCAGTGCTACCTGCGGGAATCGCTCCGCGACCTGGAGGCGATGGCCGTCTGGGCGCGGGACCGAGGCACGCCGGTGTGGATCCGGCTCGTGAAGGGGGCGTACTGGGACTACGAGACGGTCCACGCCGAGGCGGCCGGTTGGCCCGTGCCGGTGTGGCGGAGGAAATGGCAGACCGACGCCTGCTACGAGGCGGCGACCACCTTCCTCATGGAACAGGCCGCGGTGCTGCGGCCCGCCCTCGGCAGCCACAACCTGCGGTCGCTCGCTCACGGGATGGCGACGGCGGAGCACCTGGGCATCGACCGCCGGAGCGTCGAGATGCAGATGCTCCACGGCATGGGCGATCCCGAGAAGGAGGCCGTCACCGCGGCCGGCTGGCGGCTGCGGATCTACATGCCGTACGGCCGGCTCGTGCCGGGCATGGCCTACCTGGTGCGCCGGCTCCTGGAGAACGCGTCGAACGATTCGTTCCTGCGGGCCGGATTCATCACGCACGTGCCGCCGGCAACACTGCTGGCCGCGCCGGCGTCGCCCGCGGGCGACGCCGGCATCGACGTGGAGCGGGAGGCCGCCGACCCGGCCGCTGCGGCGGGCTTTCGCAACGAGCCGCTCACCGACTTCTCCGTGGAGGCCGCGCGGCATGCGATGCAGGCCGCCATCGACCGCTTCGCCGCCGACACGGCCGCCGGGCCGGCGGTCGTGCCGATCGTGATCGAGGGGCGGCGGGACGCCGGTGCCGACTCGTTCCCGCGGCACGACCCCGCCGACCACGCCCGGCCGATCGCCTCGGTCGCGGCGGCCACGCCCGCGGATGCCGACCGTGCCGTGGCGACCGCGCGGCGGGCGGCGGAGGCATGGCACCGCGTGGGCTGGGAACGCCGCGCCGACATCCTCGACGCGGCGGCGGCGATGATGCGGCGGCGGCGGTACGAACTCGCCGCCATCGAGGTCCACGAGGTGGGGAAGCCGTGGCGGGAGGCGGATGCCGACGTGGCGGAGGCGATCGACTTCTGCGTCTACTACGCCGCCGAGGCGCGGCGGCTCGCGCGGCCCGTGCGGGTGGACGTCCCGGGGGAGGAGAACACGTCGCACTGGCTGCCCCGGGGCGTGACGGTCGTCATCGCCCCGTGGAACTTTCCGCTGGCGATCCTCGCCGGCATGACGACCGCCGCACTCGTCGCCGGCAACCCGGTGGTGATGAAGCCGGCGGAGCAGTCGTCGCTCGTCGCCCTGCGGCTCCACGAGATCCTCGTGGCCGCCGGCGTGCCGCCCGCCGTGCTCGCGTTCCTTCCGGGGCGCGGCGAGGAGGTCGGCCCGGCGCTCGTCACGCATCCCGACACGGCGGTGGTGGCGTTCACGGGCTCCCGTGCCGTCGGGCTGGCGATCAACGCGGCGGCCGCCGCGGCCTCCGGCCGGCCTGGCAGCCGGCTGGTGAAGCGGGTGATCGCGGAGATGGGCGGCAAGAACGCCATCATCGTCGATGACGACGCCGACCTCGACGAGGCGGTGGCGGCGGTCGTGCACAGCGCGTTCGGCTTCTCGGGGCAGAAGTGCTCGGCCTGTTCCCGGGTGATCGTGCTCGATCGGGTGCACGATGCCTTCGTGGAGCGGCTCGCGGCGGCGGTGCGGAGCCTGTGCATCGGCCCGGCCACGGCGCCGGGCACGCGGGTCGGACCGCTGGTCGACGCCGAGGCGCGGGACCGGGTGGCGGCCTGCATCGAGGCGGGCCGCAGGACGGCCCGCCTCGTGGTGGCGACGGAGGTCGGGCCGCTCGCCGAGCGCGGCTGGTTCGTGGGCCCGCACCTGTTCGCCGACGCCGACCCGGCCGGTCCGCTCGGTCACGAGGAGATCTTCGGCCCGGTGCTCGCCGTGTTCCGGGTCCGGGACTTCCACGCGGCGATCGAGCTGGCCAACGGCACCGCCGATGCGCTCACCGCCGGCGTGTTCTCGCGCAGCCCGTCGCACCTCGAGGAGGCGGCGGCGGCGCTGCAAGCCGGCAACGTCTACCTGAACCGGGGCATCACCGGCGCCCTCGTGCGCCGGCAGCCGTTCGGCGGCTATCGGCTGTCGGGGATCGGCAGCAAGGCGGGCGGACCGGAGTATCTGCAGCAGTTCCTCCTGCCGCGCACGGTCACGGAGAACACGCTGCGCCGCGGGTTCGCCCCGCGGCGACGCGGCGGGTAGGGCGGCGCCGGCGGCCGGTTTTCCGGGGCGGACGGCGGCCCCCTCACAAAACGCTCGTACTTCCCGCTAGGATGTGGGCCGTTCGGACACCAGCGCCCCCACTCCAAGGAACCCGCCGATGAATCGCATGGTCAGGACGTCGCTCGTCGCCGTCGCCGGTTTCGCCGTGCTCCCCGCGTTCGCCTGTCTCGACGTCCCCGGGACGGCGCTGGCCGTCCGCTCCGCCGTGGCGCTCGACCAGGACATCGATCCGGCGTTGAAGCCCTACGCCAAGGTCACCGGCGAGGTGGCGGGATCGCTCAAGTGCGTCGGCTCGGACACCATGAACAACCTCGTGGCGCTGTGGGCCGAGGGATTCAAGAAGTACTATCCCAGCGTCCAGGAGGGGATCGAGGGCAAGGGGTCGGCCTCGGCGCCTCCGGCGCTCACCGAGGGGACGAGCACCTTCGGCCCGATGAGCCGCGACTGGAAGCCGTCGGAGATCGACGCCTTCAAGGAGAAGCACGGCTACGCCCCCACCGTCGTGCCGGTGGCGATCGACATGCTGGCCGTGTTCGTCCACAAGGACAACCCGCTCAAGGGCCTGACGCTCCAGGAGGTCGACGCGATCTTCTCGAAGAACCGCGCTGGCGGTGCGAACAACGAGATCCGCACCTGGGGCGACCTGGGCCTCGAGGGGGAGTGGAAGGACAAGCCGATCAGCCTCTACGGCCGCAATGCCACGAGCGGCACGTACGGCTACTTCAAGGAGCACGCCCTGTTCAAGGGCGACTTCAAGCCCACCGTCAAGGAGCAGCCCGGCAGTTCCGCCGTGGTGCAGGCGGTGGCGAGCGACAAGTACGGGATCGGCTACAGCGGCATCGGCTACGTCACCGCCGACGTCCGTGCGGTGCCGCTGGCCGCCAAGCCGGGCGGCATGCCCGTGCCGACGGAGCCGCGGTTCGCCTATTCGGGCGACTATCCGCTGTCCCGGTTCCTCTTCCTCAGCGTGAATCACAAGCCGGGCACGGCGATCGACCCGCTGCGGGGTGAATTCATCCGCTACGTCGTCAGCGCGACCGGCCAGGCGGACGTCCGCAAGGACGGCTACCTGCCGATCACGGCGCCGATCGCCAAGCGGGCGCTGCAGAGCGTCGACCTCAAGAGTCCCTGACGGCGGCCGCCCCCGGGCATCCGCGTCGCAGCCCGAGCCCCCGTCGTGCGTCGCCGGGGAGCCGGCCTCGGCGGATCGGTTCGGGTGGCCGTTCCCGACCACCGCGCCAGCGTCTCCGCGAGGCACCCGCCTGGATATGCCACCGCAGTCCACCTTCACGGGGCGTTCGCGCCGCCGCAAGACCCATCCCTGGGTCCGGGCCGGCGACGTGCTGGCCCGGACCGTGATCACGCTGGGAGGCATCGGCACGATCGTGGCCGTGCTGGCCGTGGCGGTGTTCCTGCTGGCGGTCGCCCTGCCGCTGTTCCGCCCGGCGCGGCTGACGGTCGAACGTGGGGCGACGCTCGGTGATCGCGAGGCCACGCCGGGCGGCGGGGCCGCCGGCGGAGCGGAACCCGCCGCGGAGGCGGTCGGCGCCGACGAGTCGGGCGTGGTCGCCTGGCTGCTCGATCCCGCCGACCGCGACGCCGCGGGCGGCGGTCGCCTGCGGGTGTTCTCGGTCGCCGACGGGACGCCGCTGCTCACCCGGTCCGCGGCCGAGTGCGGGCTGGAACAGGCCACCATGGTCCGGTCGTTGCCCGGAGGGCTCCAGGCGGTGGCGGGCTACCGGGACGGCACGTTCCGCATCGGCCGCCTGGGCCTCGAATCGACGTTCCTGGCTGCGGACGCCGTGCGTCCCGAACTGGCCGGGCTCGCGGCAGGTTCGGCCCGTGCGGACGACGGTCGCGTGGTGGTGCGGGCCCCGGGGGGACAGTTCGCCGCCGTCACGCTGGTCGCGTCGTTCGACGCTCCCGCGTCGCCGCCGCTGGGCGACCGCGTGATCGACGCCGACATCACCATGCTCTCCGGCGGTCCGCTGGTGGCGGCACTCGATGCCGGCGGCACGCTCCGCGTCGAGGCGGTGACATCCCGCCGCAACCTGCTCACCGACGAGATCGTCAGCACGGCCGCCGGCGCGACGATCGCCGCCGGAGCGGAGAGCGGGCGAGCGTCCGAGGCGTTCGCGCCCCGGTTCGTCCGCGTGTCGGAACTCGGCGACCAGCTGTTCCTGATCGCGGCCGACGGGCGGGCTCGCCGCTACGAGATCCGCGACGTGGAGACGCCGCAACTGCGGGAGACGTTCGCCGTCGCGCCGGAGGGCGTCCGCGTCACCGCCGTCGCCCGCGTGTTCGGCGGGAACTCGCTGGCGGTCGGCACCAGTGCGGGCGAGGTGCGGCTCCTGTTCCCCACCCGGGCGCCGGCGGCGACCGCGACCGACGGGCTGCAAATGGCCGTGGCCCGTGTCTTTCCCGCCACGGCGCCGCGGGGAACGGAGGCGGGCATCACGGCGATCTCCCCGTCGCCGCGGTCGCGGCTGCTGGCGGTGGCGGACGCGACGGGTGTCATCCGGCTCGTGCAGACGACCACGGGCCTGACGGTGGCCGCGGTGCGGCGGGGGGACGCCGACCCGCGCGCCGGCCCGGCCCGCCTGCTGCTCGTCGCGCCCCGCGAGAACCGCCTGCTCGCCGCCGATGCCCGCGGGCTGGCCGCATGGTCGCTGAGCGCCGGCTATCCCGAGGTCTCGTGGCGGTCGCTTTTCGGCCAGGTCTGGTACGAGAAATACCCGGCGCCGATCCATGCCTGGGAGACGACCGGGCACGAATCCTTCGAGCCGAAGTTCGGTCTCGTGCCGCTCGTGTTCGGCACCCTCAAGGCCACGCTCTACTCGATGCTGTTCGCGACGCCGATCGCCATCCTCGCGGCGATCTTCGCCAGCCAGTTCATGCACCCCGCGTGGAAGGCCCGCATCAAGCCGACGATCGAGATGATGGCCAGCCTGCCGAGCGTCGTGCTGGGCTTCGTGGCCGGGCTGATCTTCGCCCCGATCGTGGAGCGGTCGCTGATGACCATCCTGGCGGGGTTCTTCGCGGTGCCGCTCACGCTCCTGTGCGGGGCGTTTCTCTGGCAGCTGCTGCCGGCGGGCTGGCGGAGCCGGTGCGCGAGCGTGCGGCTGCCGCTCATCCTGGCGGTGGCCCTGCCGGCGGGCTGCCTGGCGGCGCGGCTGGCCGCCGCCCCACTGGAGCGGCTGTTGTTCCAGGGGGATGTCGCCGCCTGGCTCGACGGGCGGGGCGGGAGCGGCTTCGGCGGCTGGGTGATCGCCCTGGTGCCGCTGGCCGCCATCGTCTCGGCGCTGCTGCTCAACCGCCTCGCCGGTCCCTGGCTGCGGCGCAACGGGTGCGGGTGGTCGCACCGACGCGCGGCGGTCGTGTCGCTGGGCACGTTCCTCGTCGGCATCGTGCTCACGGCCGGCCTCGCCATCGCCGCCGCGACGTTCCTCGACGCGCTGCGGCTCGACACCCGTGGCGGGCTGTTCGGCACCTACGTGCAGCGCAACGCGCTGATCGTGGCCATCGGCATGAGCTTCGCGATCATCCCGCTCATTTTCACGATCGCCGACGACGCGCTGTCCAGCGTGCCGGACCACCTCCGCAGCGCCTCCCTGGGTGCCGGGGCGACCCCCTGGCAGACGGCGGTGCGGGTGATCGTGCCGGCGGCGGCGAGCGGCCTGTTCTCCGCGGTGATGATCGGCCTGGGGCGGGCCGTCGGCGAGACGATGATCGTGCTGATGGCGGCGGGCAACACGCCCCTGATGGGCTGGAACATCTTCAACGGCTTCCAGACCCTCTCCGCCGCCATCGCCACGGAACTTCCGGAGGCCGCCCGTGGCAGCGCACACTACCGCGTGCTTTTCCTGGCGGCGCTCACGCTGTTCGGCATGACCTTCGTGGTGAACACGGTGGCGGAGATCGTCCGGCAGCGGTTCCGCAGGAGGTCGCATGAGCTCTGACAAGCAGCGGCCACGGCGGCTGCGGTCGACCTACACGAGCCTCACGGCCCACGGCGAGCCGTGGGTGTGGCTCACCGCGGGCGCGCTGGCGCTGGCGATCCTGATGATCACGGGGTTGCTGGGGTTCATCGCCGTCCGGGGGGCGAGCACGTTCTGGCCCATGCCGATGACCCTGGTGGAACTGGCGGACGGCCGCCGGGCGCTCGGCGAGGTGACCGCCCGCGAGGCCGCGGTGGCGGCCTCGCCGACGGCCGCCGGTCATGGCAGCCGCCGGCTCGTGCGCACGGCCAACTTCGAACTCACCGGCCAGCATTACGAGTGGTTCGACGACGCGAGCGTGGCGCGAACGACCGCGCCGGAGTGGGCCACGGCCGTGGAGCGGCTGGAGGGAGGGCGGTTTCACGGCTTCCCGGTGCGGCTGCTGCACGGCACGGAGGTGGTCGCCGAGGGCGCGGGCGACACGTGGAACGCCTTCCTGCGCGAGCACCCGCCGGTCCGCCGCCGCTGGCGGGAGGCGATGCGGATCGACCGTCACGAGCGCGGCCGCCTGCAGCGGGAACTGCGGGCCGCGCGGCTGGCCGTCGTGCAGGCCGGCCTCGATGCCGGCGTGGAGGCCGGCCGTTCCGGCAGCGTGTCGCCGGGACAGGCGGCCGCGTCCGCGGCCGAGCGGGAGGTCGCGGCGCGGGTGGCCGCGCAGTCGGCCGAACTCGACGGCCGCACCGGCCGGCTGCGGGGGGAGAACGAGGGCTGGGGCCTCGAACTCGAGACCGCCGACGGCCGCCGCACGCTCGTGCCGCTGGAGGGGATCGTGCGGGCCTGGCAGCCGAACCGGCTGACGACCGCCGGCAAACTCGGCGTGTACGCCAGCCGCTGGCGGGAGTTCCTGGCCGACGACCCGCGCGAGGCCAACAGCGCCGGCGGCGTGTTTCCCGCGATCTGGGGGACGGTCGCCATGACGCTCATCATGGCGCTCCTGGTGGCGCCGTTCGGCGTGCTGGCCGCCCTGTACCTGCGCGAGTACGCCACGCCGGGACCGGTGACCACGGCGGTCAGGATCGCGATCAACAACCTCGCCGGCGTGCCCAGCATCGTCTACGGCGCCTTCGGGCTGGGCTTCTTCTGCTACGCGCTCGGCGGGGGGATCGACGAACTGTTCTTCCGGGCCAGCCTCGTGGCCGACAACCAGCCCACGTTCGGCACGGGCGGCCTGCTCTGGGCGTCGCTCACGCTCGCCCTGCTGACCCTGCCGGTGGTGATCGTCGCGACCGAGGAGGCCCTGTCCGCGGTGCCCAACTCGATGCGCGAGGGGTCCTACGCCTGCGGTGCCGGCAAGTGGCAGACGATCAGGAGGATCGTGCTGCCGCGGGCGCTGCCGGGCATCATGACGGGGCTGATCCTCGCCATGGCACGGGGTGCCGGCGAGGTCGCACCGCTCATGCTCGTGGGGGTCAAGAAGCTCGCGCTCGACCTGCCCATCGACGGCACCTTCCCGTTCATCCACCCCGAGCGGGAATTCATGCACCTCGCCTACCTGATCTACGACGTGGGCTTCCAGAGCCCGAACAGCCAGGCCGCCAAGCCGATGGTGTTCACGATCACCTTTTTGCTCGTGACCATCATCGCCCTGCTGAACGTGGCCGCGATCTGGATCCGTTCCCGGCTCAAACGCCGCTATGTCTCGCAGCAGTTTTAGCCGCGGCAGGCCGGCGTGCCTGCCGGTGCCGCGGTCGATCTGGTACCCTTTCGCAGCCATCGAGGAGGTCGCGGCCCGGGCGGCGCGTGCGTCATGAACATGTCGGGGGAATCCACGACCGTGCGGGGAGGGACGCCCGAGGCGACGGCGGGGGGCGTGACGGATCGCCTGCTGGCGGTGGCGGCCGGCCGCGAGGTGCCGTCGGAGGTCCACGCCGACGTGCTGGAGGCGACGCCGGTCCTGGAGATCGACCGCTTCAACCTCTGGTACGGCGGGAAGCAGGCGCTCCACGGCATCAGCATGCCGATTCCCCACAACAAGGTGACGGCGCTGGTCGGGCCCAGCGGCTGCGGCAAGTCGACGCTGCTGCGGAGCGTGAACCGGCTCAACGACCTCGTGCAGAGCGTGCGCATCAGCGGCGACATGCGGCTCAACGGCGACTCGATCTACGACCCCCGCATGGACGTCATCGAACTGCGCAAGCGGATGGGGATGGTGTTCCAGAAGCCGAACCCGTTTCCGATGAGCATCTACGAGAACGTGGTCTACGCCCTGCGGATCGACGGCGAGAACAGCAGGGGCGTGCTCGACGAGGTCTGCGAGTTGAGCCTGCGCGGCGCGGCGCTTTGGGACGAGGTGAAGGACCGCCTGCACGACAGCGCCATCGGGCTGTCCGGCGGCCAGCAGCAGCGGCTGTGCATCGCCCGGGCCATCGCCGCCGAGCCGGAGGTGCTCCTGCTCGACGAACCCTGCTCCGCGCTCGACCCGATCGCGACGGGGAAGGTCGAGGACCTGATCCAGGAACTGCGGGGCCGCTACTCCGTGCTCATCGTCACCCACAACATGCAGCAGGCCAGCCGCACCAGCGACTACACCGCCTTCATGTATCTCGGACGGCTCATCGAGTACGGCTCGACGTCCGGGATCTTCACCAAGCCCGTCCTGCGCGAGACCGAGGCCTACGTCACCGGCCGCTTCGGATGAGACGACGCCCATGACCCACCACATCGAGCGGCAGATCGAGCACCTCAAGGAGCGGATCCTCCGGGTGGGCACCCTCGTCGAGGAGGCGATCTCGAAGTCGATCACGGCGCTCATCAACCGCGATCCGCACCTGGCCCAGCGGGTCATGGCCAACGACGAGGAGATCGACCGCATGGAGGTGGAGGTCGAGGAGGAGTGCCTGAAGATCCTCGCCCTCTACCAGCCGGTCGCGGCCGACCTCCGCTTCGTGGTGTCCGTGCTGAAGATCAACAACGACCTGGAGCGGATGGGCGACCTGGCCCGCAACATCGCCAAGCGGGTCGCCCAGCTCACCGCCGGGGAGCCCTCCCCGCTCCCGCCGGAAATCCGCACCATGGCGATGCAGGCGCAGGACATGGTCAAGGAGTGCCTCGACGCGGTCGTCAACGGCGACCCGCTGCTGGCGCGGCAGGTCCGCGAGGAGGACGACGCCGTCGACGAGGCGCGGCAGCGGATCCGCCGGCGGATCATCGAGCAGATCAAGGCCAACCCCGAGAACGTGGAAAGCCTGCTGCGGATCAACTCGGTTTCGAAGCACATCGAGCGGATCGCCGACATGGCGACGAACATCGCCGAGGACGTGATCTACATGGTCCAGGGGGACATCGTGCGGCACCGGTCGGCCGAATAGCGGCGGATCGCGACGGCCGGCCCGGCGTGGGCCGGGCTCCGGTCGGGCTCCGGTCGGGCTCCGGTCGGGCTCCGGTCGGGCTCCGGTCGGGCTCCGCAGAGGGGGGGCTGACTCGGGGACGCGAGGCCGTTCCGGCCGCAGTTCACGGTCCGGCCGGCGCCGTGGTAGCCTTTGCGGGCCGAACGACCACCCTGCCGATCGGATCCCGTGACCATGCCACTCCACGCCGTCGCCGCGTCGCCGTCGCGTTCCTCGCCGTCGGTTCCCGGAGCGGGATCGTCCCGCCTGCCGTTCCGCCGGCTCGCCCCGCACCTCCTGCTCGCCTTTGCGGGAGCGGTCGCCACCACGGCCCGCGCCGAGGACCCCGTGGCGGTGCTCGTCACCGGGCCGTTGTCGGCCAACGTCGGCGATCGGGTGTCGTTCGAGGTGGAACTGGTCAACCGCTCCGGCAGGCCGCTGGAAAAACTGCGGGTGGTCGATTACTTCGACAACGGCTTTCACCACGACGCTTCCGCGAGCCCGATCGAGCAGAAGGGCACGATCGATCTGGCGGCCGGCACGTCCCGGCGGCTGACGCTGGACTTTCTCCTGGACGAGCCGGGACGCCAGTGTCATCGCGTCGAGATCCTCGATCAGTCCCACACCTTCGTGGGCGGCGCCACGTCGTGCGTGCAGGTGTCGGGCCAGCCGCTGGCGGCCCCCGCGGCCCAGACGTCGCCCGCGCCGGCGCCGGGCGGCTACCCGGCCACGACCTATCCGGCCACCACCTATCCCCCGGCGACCGCGCCGGCCGCCGTGCCGGCACCGCTGGCCGTGGCGCCACCGGCGGCTGCGGTCGCGACGCCGGCACCGCCCCCGCTTCCAGCGGCGACCTTCGGGACGCCCGCGCCGCTGGCGGCCCCGCCCCTGCCGGTGCCGCCCGCCACGAGCGGCGTTCCCGCCTCGACGGCGCCGTCCACCACGCCCGCGCTCGAACTCGACCTCGTCGGCCCCGCCGAGGCGGTCACCGGTTCGGTGTCGGAGTTCGTGGCCACCGTGCGCAACACCGGCGCCGTGCCCTCCGGGCAGACCACGCTCGAATTCGGCTGGGACGAGTCCTTCACGCCGCTGGAGGCCTCGGAGGGCTACACGCTCGCGTCGTCGCGGGTGTCGTGGAGCCTGCCCTCGATCGAGCCGGGCGGCACGCAGCGTCGCCAGATCAACCTCCGGGCCCAGCCCTCCGGAGCGGTCTCCGCCGGATCGCGATCGTGCGTGCGGGGCGTGCTCAGCGGTTCGATCGGCGGTGTCATGGTTGCCGACGAATCATGCGTGCTCGTCCGCTCCAGCACGCCGCCGCCGCGGCTGCGCACGCCTCGCGAGGCCGGCCTGCGGCTCACGCTGGCCGACTGTGACGACCCGGTCGTCGTCGGCCATCCGACCACGCTGATCTGCACGGTCGTCAACAGCGGCAGCCAGTCGACCGGGCGTCTCGACCTCAGGGTCGTCCTGCCGGAGCGGGCCACGCTCGTCGGCGATCCGAGCCCGTCGCGCGTGCGGATCGACGGGGCGAACGTCAGCTTCGACGGCATCCCGAGCATTGCCCCCGGCGGCCAGGCGACGGTGGAACTCGCCTATCGCATCCCCGGCAGCGGGATCGCGAAGGCGACGGCAGTGCTTTCCGGCGCCGAACTCGACGGTTCGCTCGACTCGACCTGCCAGACCACGTTCCTCGCGCCGTGAAGCCGCGACCGCGGGCCCGCCACCCTGCGGCCGCGACGTGGGCGGCCGATCCGCGACGACCCGCACGGGCCGGGCTGGCAGAGTCGCCGTAACCGGCACAGTCTCCCGCCGTAGCATGGTCGCGGTCACCCCGGCCGGTCCGTCGTGCCGATGACGGGAAGGGAGTCCGCCGGTCGCGGCGGGGAGAGCGGGGCCGCGGAGCGTCCGGACGGCGGCGGCGAGCGGCCGCGGGATGCCGTGGGGAGGAACGCCGTTGCTGCTCGTGACCGCGAACTGGGGGCTGTCGGACGGGACGCTCGCGTCCGTGCCCGCATCGCGGCTGGTGTCGCGACTGCGGACGGAAGTGCGGCGGGCCGTGCTGCGATCGGGCTTCGGGCAGGACGGCCGATACCGTCCGGTGGACGCCGTCGACCTGGTCTTCGCCGGCGACACGTTCGACTGGCTGGTGAGCCGTTCCTGGACCGGCGACGTGCGGCCTTGGCAGGCGGGCCCGCGGGCGGCGGCGGCGCGGAGGGAGGTCGCCGCCGGGGCACTGCACCGCGGCGGACGCCTGCTCGCGACCCTCGCCGCCTGGGGCCGCCGCGGCATCGAGGTGCCCCTTGCCGATCCGTTGGGCAGGCCGCGGCCCCACACCCGGCGGCCCGTTACCGTGCGGGTCACGCTGCTCTCGGGCGATCGTGACCGGTGGCTCGATCGACTGGATGCGGCTCCCGCGGCGGCGGCCGTCGGCCGCTCGTGGTCGGATGGCGGCTGCCTCGTGCAGCACGGAGAGTCGCTCGATCCGCTGTACGCGCGCGACTGCGGGGAAGACGGCGGGGAGCCCACGCTGGGCGAGAGCATCGCCGTCGATCTGGTCGCACGGTTCGGGGGCGTCGTGGACGGAACCGGCCTGCCACGGCCCGCGGCCGCGACGCTGCTGCGGCGGATCGCCGCCGGCCATCCGCTCGATGCCGGGCGGCGACTCGGCCGCTGGCTCGAGCCGGCGGGGGGCGGGCCGCCGGTCGCCGCCGGCATCCAGCGGCGGGTGATCGACACCTGGCGGCGGTCGGTGGCCGGCTGGCATCGCGCCGCGCGAAGGCTGGCGTCGGCCGGGGCCGCGGGCGTCGATGTGGCGGGGCGGATCGCCGCGTGGCTCGATGCGATGGAGGCCCCGCCGCAGCCGGCGGACGTGCTTCCCCCCGATCGTCCGGCGGCCGATGGCATGGAGGTGCCGCCCGCCGAGACCGTCATCCTCGGTCATGGAGCCGCCGCCGACGGTGCCGTGACGGCGGCCCCCGTCCGGCGGATCGTCCGTGTCGGCAGCATCGGCTTGTCAGGCCGCACGGGGCTCGGCGACGATGACGAGGGCCCGGTGATCGTGGGCTGCCGCCGCGGCGTGCCGGGCAGGTGGGGCGACGTCCTGCCCTTCGTCGTGTGCGGCACGGCGGGCGGCGACGCCGACGGCGATGCGGGACCGCGGGGCGTCTGGTTGTCCGACGCGGCCGGGCGTTCCGGTCGCTGGATCGACGCGGCGTGAGGCGGGTGTCGGCCGGTCGTTCCGCACGGGTGGAGGTCGTCATGCTCGAGGACCTGTCGTCGATCGTGGAGATTCGCACCACCTTCGGCAGCCGCGCCGACGCCGAGGCCTGCGCGTCGGGGCTGGTGGCGCGGAGGCTGGCGGCCTGCGTGCAGATCGACGGACCGGTGCGGAGCACCTACCGTTGGCAGGGGATGGTGGAGACGGCGGACGAGTGCCGGTGCGTGTGCAAGACCACGCACGAGCGGCTGCCGGAGTGTTTGGAGGCCCTCGCCCGCGGGCACACCTACCAGACGCCCGAACTGATCGTCGTCGAGGTGTCGGCGTCGGCCGGCTACGCCGACTGGGTGCGGGCGAGCGTGGCCGCGGAATGACGCGGAACCATCCGGCGGCCCCGACGAGGAGCGACGAGCGATGACGACCGCGAGCGGGGATGAATCGTACGCCTTCGAGATCGTCCTGCACGGGCGGCCCGACGGCACCCTCCCCCCCGCGGGCCTGCACGTCGATGCCTGGGGAGAATGGCCGACCCGCGCGGCACCCCCGCTGCAGCTGGCGCGGCCGATGACAGGCGGATTCGACGAGGCCTTCGCGCGGCTGGGCGACTTGCCGCGGATGTTCGTCGAGCCCGACGGGTCGTTCGTCTGGACGAGCCCCACGGAGGCACCCTGGTGGCAGGTCGACGGCAACGCCGTCGAGAAGGACGGCCGCGTGCTCCTGGTGGAACTCAAGGGCAGCTGTCCCCGTTCCGCCTTCGACCGGCTGCTGGCCGCCTTCGGCTGGCCGGGGCAGGCGATGCTGGTGCAGCTCCTCCGGGCGGCGGTGTTTCTCGACGAGCCCACGTTCCGGCGGCACGCCGCCTGCCGCGGAAACGCCGGGGATGGGCTGACTTTGCGGCCCCGGTGAGCGACCGGTGGCAACGATTGTGCCGCGTCGCCACCGTCCGGCGGGCCCGGAGGACCGGCGCGGCCGATGAGGACCCAGCAGCGGCAGGGGAGGGCGGTGAGTTCGACGCGCGTGGAGATGGCGACCATGGCCAGAGACGGCGGGACGGGGGCGACGAAGCGGGGATTCGCGGCCGGGCGTGCCGCCGGGAACCGGGCGTGCTGGGGCGTGCTCGCCGCGGCACTCGCGTCGCTGGCGGCGGGCGGCCGGGCGGACGAGTTCGCCGGCGAGCAGCCGCTCGCGGTGCGGGCGGCGATCGGGGCCGGCATCCATGCGTTCCACTCCGGAGACTACGCCCGCGCCCACGACGAACTGACGAACGCCATCGAGGCGGGCAGCGACGACCCGACCAGCTACTACTTCCGCGGCCTCGCCGCGTCGCGGCTCGGTCGCACGGACGAGGCGGTGGCCGACTTCACGACCGGGGCGGACCGCGAGTCGGCCACCGGCGGCACCCGCCGGGTCTCGCTGGCGCTGGAGCGGGTGCAGGGGCACGACCGGCTCGCGCTCGAACGGCATCGGGTCCGCGCCCGTCTGGGTGCCCTGCAGCGGGAACGCGAGGCCTCCGGCCGCCGCTACTCCGGCATCGAGGGCGCGGCCGGTGACGTCCGCCGCCGCCGCCGGCCGGAGGACATCCGCCCGGAACTCGTCGCGCCGCGGCCCCTGCCCGAGGGAGACGCCCTGCCGGCACCGGCGGATGCGGAGGAGGTTCCCAAGGAGCCGTCCCGTCCGGCACGGCCCGGCAAGACGTTCGAAGACGAGCCCGAGGAGGAAATGGACGATCCGTTCGGGGCGTCGGCCCCCGGCGGCAAGTCGATGAAGAAGCCGGTCGAGAGCGACGACCCGTTCGGCAACTGACCGCGCGACCCGCGGGTCAGTCGGCCGACCGGACCGCCAGCGCTGCCGCGACCACGCACGCCCAGCCGACGAGGAACAGCACGCCCCCGATCGGCACGATGGCGCCGAGCACGCGGACGCCGGTGAGCGCCAGCGCCGCCAGGCAGCCGCTGAACACCAGCGTGCCGAGCAGGAAGCACCAGCCCGCGGCGGCCAGCCGTCCCTGCGCCGCCGCCGCCTGCGGCAGGCCTGAGGCCACCGCGATCACCATGATCGCGAGGGCGTGGGTGAGGCAGTAGCGGACCGCCGTCTCCCAGTTGTCGGCCCGGCCGGTGGCGTCGAGCCATGCCTTCAGGCCGTGGGCCCCGAACGATCCCGCCGCCACGCCCGCGGCGGCCAGCAGTCCGCCGGCGCACAGAAACAGCTTCAGCATCGGTCGCGCTCCCGGGACGGCTGGGGCGATCGCGTCACGGCCGGGTGGCGCCGAGGAGTTTGTCCTCCTCCTCCTCCTGGATGATGATCCGTGGCGTCACCATCAGCATCAGGCTGTCGGTGGTGCGGCCCATGCCGACGTTCTTGAACAGCCTGTTGATGTAGGGGATCTTCGAGAGGATCGGCACGCCGAACTCGTTGCGTCCCTCGCGGAGCCGCTTGATGCCCCCGAGGAGGACGGTGCCGCCGTCCGGCACGCTCACGGTGGTGGTCACCGTCGTGAAGATGAATTCCGGCAACTGGATCGTGGTGCCCCGCGAGAAGATCTCCTGCTCGGCGCTGCTCTTGGCCTGCGTCTCCAGGGAGGCGTTCAGCCCGGCGCCCGCCGCGGCGTCGCCGCTCAGGCCGGTCTTCTCGTCGCTGCTCTTCGACTTGGTGGATCGGGTGCCTTCGAACTGGAACTGCTCGACGTTGCCGATCTGCGAGAAGAACGGGACGAGCGTGAGCCGGACGAAGCGGCGGTCGCTCGACACGACCGCCTGCACGTTCACGGCGGTTCCCTCCGAGAGCACGGTGATCACCGGCTGCTGGGCGGCCGCGAAGTCGCCGACGACGGGGACCACGCTCGTCACGAACGGCCGCTGGGTGGTGTCGGAAATGAAGGCGTTCTGACCGTTGAACAGCGTGACCTTCGGCGCCTGCATGACGTTCGACCGCGTGTTCCCCTGGGCCGCCTGGATGAGGAAGTACGCCTCGATGTCGCTGAGGATCGCGAACCCGAAGTTGGCCGCCGACGTCGCGGGGTCGGGCAGGCCCGGCAGCGACGGCACCGTGGCGCTGCCGAAGCTGTTCTGGCGGAAGGGAATCGAATAGTAGCTGGGGATCACCTGGTTTCTCGCCTGGCCGGCCGTCGTGCCGCCGGCCTGCCCGCCGGTCGCGCCGCCCACGCCGCCCACGCCGCCGCCGGTGGCCCCACCGGCGGTGGTGCCGCCGAGCCCGCCGCTGCCGCGGGCGACGCCCGGGCTGCCCGTGTTGTCGAGGCCGATCGTCTGGCTGCCGCCGCCGGGTGACGTGCGGATGCCCGCCGATCCGGGGTTGAGCGAGCCGTTGGTCTGGGTCGGAATGGCCGTCATGTTGAGCGGCGCCTCGACGTTCGTCTGGATGTTGAAGTCGAAGTCGACGCCGATCCGCTCGAAGAACGTGTCGTTGAGCCGGATGAAGCGGACCTCGATCGTCACCTGCAGGTCCTGGAGCCTCCGCAGCTGCTCCAGCAGGTCGGCGATCTCCTCGTGCACCTCCTGCGTCTGGCTGACCACGATGCTGAGGTTCGTCGCGAACGGCTGGATCGCCCCCTGGCCGCCGACCGTGTTCCACGACTGCGGGGCGACGGTGTTCTGGATCAGGTCGATGAGCGACTGGAAGTCGGCCTGGCTGCCGCCCCCGGTGGGCGGGCCGAACGGGATGGACGGGTTCGATCCCATGGTCGGGCCGTTGCCGCCGCCCGCCTGGAACTGCGCCAGCGACGCCGCGTCGACCGTGGCGTCGCCCGAGGTCCGGCTCACGCCGTTGATGCCCACGGGCGGCGGGCCGAACTGCACCGTCGCGCCGTTGCGGGGGCTGAGCCGCGAATAGCCGTCGCGGAGCGCGCCGGTGATGCCGAGGCCGTCCGACGAGAAGTTCGGGATCGGGATCACCAGGTCGGCCACCGGGTACGACACGCTGTAGACCTCGCCCTTCACCAGCCGCGGACTCGTCACCTTGAGGACCTCGTCCTTGATCACGTAGTCGAGATGGAGCGGCTCCAGCAGCAGTTTGAGCGCGCTCTTCAGCGAGATCGGCTGATCGAGCGAGATGGTCACCGGCGTGTCGCTCCGCACGGCCTCCTGCTCCAGCCCGACCATGTCGAGGTGGATGGGGACGTCGGCCTGCTTGGCGAGCGCGTCGAGCACGGCGGAGAGCGGCTGGTCGCGGTGGGACGCCTTCACCTTCACGCCCATCCGCTTCTGGATCTGCAGCTCGGCCGGCGTGGCCCGCGTGCGGCCCTCGGCCTGGAGCCGCGTGCGGTTCTTGGTGAGGTCCTCCCAGGTGCGGGTCGCGGGGAACTCGATCGGACCGACGAACGGGGTCGAGGACCGCTCGGTGTCCTCGGCGACGTCCATGAAACCGTCTCGCTTCTGCCCCTCGATGGTCTTCTGGGTGTCGAGGCGGCGGATGACGCGGCTCTGCGAGAGCAGCTGCCTGACGATCGGATTGTCCGGGGCGAGCTGGCCGGCCTTCTTGGCCACCGCCTCGGCCTCGGGGAACCGCTGCGAGTCGACGAGCGCGTTGTATTCCTCCACGAGCATCGCCAGCCGCTGGTCGACCTCGACCTTCTTGGCCCGCTCGCGATCGACGCGGGCGTCGACCTGGGCGCTCCTGCGCTCCATCTCGAGCTCGCCGCGCCGCTTGCCCGACGCCTCCTCGACGTCGCGGCGGGATCGTTCGATGCGCTGCTGGAGCTGGCTGCGGACCTTCTCCGGCAGCGCCGGATCGGCGGCCTTCGCGGCCGCCTCGTCGAGCATGGCGAGGGCGTCGGCGGGCGACTTCTGGGCCGCGCGTCGCGCCTCGAGCTGCTTGGCGGCGACCTCCGCGGAAATCCGCGCGACGAGCAGGTCGTCGGCGGCGGCGGCCGGTGTCCGCCCGTTGCCGGCCGACCTGGAGATCGCCTCCTCCATCACCCTGCGGGCGGCGGCCGCCTCGGCGGTGCCGGAGGGCAGCTCCTCGACGGCCGGTTCGGCGGCACCGCACGCTCTTCCGCCGGCCGCTCCGAGCAGCAGGCAGGCCGCGGCGAACGCGACCACCGCGGCGGCCCCGCCGGGGCGGGCGAAACGGCGAGGGAGAACTGCCAGAACGAGGTTCACGAGTGCCATGGATGCTGCTTCCTGTGCGCAGGACCGGTCGTGCAGGCGGGGAGAAGTAGCGGGGGGCGGCGCGATGGGTCAAGGGCAGCTGGCCCCCCGGCGGCCGCCTGGCCCCTTCAGACCGCCGTCGCCGCGAATCCCCGGCTCCGGCGGCCGGCAGGCCGGCCGCATGCCGTCCGCGCGTGCCCGCCCGCGCGAGGGGGGTGTCAGCTGCCGGCGACGGTGGGGCCGATGCCGCTGCCGGCCGCCACGCCCGCCGTCGCCCTGGCCAGCACCTTCTCGACGGTGTCGAGCAGCTGGTCGACGCGAAACGGCTTGAACAGCACGAGGTCGATGCCGGCCTGTCGGGCCTTCACGATCGAGTGTCCGGGGTCGTATCCGAATCCGGTCATCAGCACCAGCGGCACGGTCTCGCGGAGCTCCCGGAGCTTGAGCAGGAGTTCGTAGCCGTTCATGTCGGGCAGACGGATGTCGGCGATGATGACGTCGTACGCCTCGGCACCGCAGGCCCGCACCATCGACGCGGCCTCCACGCCGTCCCGTGCCGTCTCGACGGTGCAACCGTACCGTTCCAGCAGGGCGTGGGCCGCCGCCCGCACCTGCTCGTCGGCATCGGCGACGAGGATGCGGCGGCCCACCAGCGCCGGGTGCCTGGCGGACTGCCGCCGCTGGGCATGGGCCGAACTGGGGGTCATCTGCTCCCCCACCTTCTGGATCACCTGCTTGATGTCGCGGGCGTTGCGCAAGATCCGCTGCAGCCGCTCCACGAGGTCGGCGTCGTGCCCGATGTACCGCTCCATCACGCTGACGGCGTCGTTGAGGATGTCGTCCACGGGCAGCGCCACGGCGCCGTGGATGGCCTCGATGCTTTCCGCGGCCGTCGAGGCCTTCTCGGCGACGAGCAGTTCCAGCGTGTTGAGGGCGGCGGCCACGTCGCGGGCGAAGATCTCCAGGAACCGCAGGTCGGTCTCGGTGAAGCCGCCCGGCTCCGGACTCTCGACGTTGAACGTGCCGATCACCTGCTCGTGCAGCATGAGCGGGACGGTGAGCGAACTCTTGGCCCCCTTGCAGCCCTCGAGGTAGCGGGCGTCCTTCGTGGTGTCGTCGCAGCAGTAGCTGCAGCCGGTGGCGGCCACGTAGCCGGTGACGCCGTTGTGCTCGGGACGGGCGTAGAGCACGCGGGCCTCGGCCTCCGGCTGCATGCCGACGGCGAGCAGCGGCTCCAGCCTGCCGGTCTGGCGGTCGAGCAGCCGGATTTCGACGACGTCGAACTGCAGCAGGTCCTTCGAGTAGTGGAGGATGTTGCTCTTGAGCAGATCGATCCGTTCCTCGACCGTCATGTCAGCCAGTTCCGCCGGCGTGAGGTCGGCGAGCGTCTGGCCCGCCTGGTGGATGGCGGCGAGCTTTTGCTGTTCGAGGATCGCGTGGGTCACGTCCCGCACGGCCGCGACGACGATCGCGGTGGCACCCTCGGCGGTGACCGCCGCCTGCAGGTGGAAGTAGCGGTTGTCGGCGGTCCGCAGGGTCGCCGTCGTCGTGCGGCCGGTCTCGATGGCCGTGCGGAAGGGGCGGGGGTCGGGCCCCAGCATCTCGGGTCGGCCGAGGGCGTCGAAAAAGTCGAGGCCTGCCAGGTCCGCCCTGCCGCACCAGCCCGCCAGGCGGTTGTTCGACCACGCGATCGTGTCGTCGGGCCGCACGAGGGCGATGCCGTCGGGGAGATGCTCCAGCACCGCCGTGGCGTCACACGGCACGGGGAGGCTCCGGCTCGCGGTGGATGGAACGGGATTCGGCACCAAGGGCCCTCCACGCGTCGCGCTGACGGTGCGCTGCCGCCGGGAGTATAAAATCATTCGATTCGCCCGCCAAATGCGGCGGCGCCGTTGCCGGGCAACGGCACGAATCTATACTCCCCGAGGAGCCGGGGCTCATCCGGCCGCCTGCGGTTGCAGGCGCGTCCGCCACGAACGGCGGTCGTCGGGTCGGCCACCAGCGAGCGAGGCAGATCGTGACAGCGTCCGAACCTTCCCAGTCGTTCCTGGCAAGGCACCAGTTCCTCATCTATCGGCTGTTCTCTCTGTCCGGGCTCGTGCCCGTGGGGGCGTTCCTCGTCGTCCACCTGCTCACGAACGCGTCGGTGCTGGGTGGCACCAAGGCGTTCCAGGATCGCGTGGACCTCATCCACTCGCTCGGGGACCTGCTCATCCCGGTGGAGTGGGCGTTCATCTTCCTGCCGATGCTGTTCCATGCCGTGGTGGGGTTCGTCATCATCTCCAACGGCCTGCCGAACGTCGGCTCCTACGCCTACGTGGGGAACGTCCGCTACACGCTGCAGCGGGCGACCGGCATGATCGCCTTCGTGTTCATCATCGGCCACGTGCTCCAACTGCACTGGATGGGCGGCGCGCTCCTCGGCAAGCAGTTCGGACAGTTCGATCCCCACCACGCCACCAGTTCGGCCGCCGAGGCGCTGCGGTCGCTGCCCGTGACGCTGCTGTACGTCGTGGGCCTGCTCTCGACCGTGTTCCACTTCTCGAACGGCCTCTGGACGCTCGGCATCACCTGGGGGCTGTGGACGAGCCCGGCGGCCATGCAGCGGGCCAACTGGGTGAGCGTCGCGGTGGGCGTGCTGCTGGCGTCGGCCGGCCTCGGCGCGCTCGGCGGGCTGCAGGGCGTCAACGTCGAGCAGGCGAAGAAGATCGAGAACCGCATGCTGGAGAGCCGGCGCTCGTTCGATGACGAGGGCGTGCATGCGACCTCGGCGTCGACGGCCACGCCCTGACCACCGTTCCCGGCACGCATCGGACACTTCCGAGGAGACCCAGCATCATGGCGAATCCCAGAGTTCTCGTGATCGGTGGCGGCCTGGCGGGACTGTCGGCGACCATGCGGCTGGCCGAACTCGACGTCGACGTCGATCTGGTCAGCCTCGTGCCGGTCAAGCGGTCCCACAGCGTCTGTGCCCAGGGCGGCATCAACAGCGTCAACTCCCTGACCCGCCAGCAGGGAGACAACGAGTGGAAGCACTTCGACGACACCGTCTACGGCGGTGACTTCCTGCAGCACCAGCCGCCCGTGAAGGAAATGGCCGACTGGGGGCCGCGGATCGTCGACCTGATGGACCGGCTCGGCGTGCCGTTCAATCGCACGCCCGAGGGATACCGCGACCAGCGGCGGTTCGGGGGCACGCTCTTCAAGCGGACCGCGTTCGCGGGCGCCACCACGGGCCAGCAGCTGCTGTACTCGCTCGACGAGCAGGTGCGTCGCTGGGAGGTGGCGGGCAAGGTCAAAAAGTGGGAGTTCTGGGACTTCCTGGAGCCGGTGCTCGACGACGCCGGACGGTGCCGGGGCGCGATCTGCCAGGACCTGGTCACGATGGAGTTCCGCAGCTTCCCGGCCGATGCGGTGATCCTGGCCACCGGCGGGTGCGGACTCCTGTACGGGCGTTCGACGATGTCGATGGTCTGCACGGGCAGCGCGGTGAGCCGTGCCTACCGCGCGGGTGCCTGGTACGGGAACGGGGAGTTCATCCAGGTGCACCCCACGGCGATCCCCGGAGCCGACAAGCTGCGGCTGATGAGCGAGAGCGCCCGCGGCGAGGGCGGCCGCGTGTGGGTGCCGAAGACGCCGCACGACCCGCGGGATCCCCGTGACATCCCCGAGCAGGAGCGGTGCTACTTCCTCGAGGAACGGTATCCGAAGTACGGCAATCTCGTCCCCCGCGACATCGCCACCCGCGAGATTTTCGACATCTGCACCAACGAGGGGCTGTCGGTCGAGAAGGACCGGCTCTGCGTCTACCTCGACCTCACGCACGTGCCCCGCGAGACGCTCGACCGCAAGCTCGGCGGCATCCTGGAAATCTACGAGAAGTTCCAGGGCGTCGATCCCCGCGTCGTGCCGATGAAGATCTTCCCGGCCGTTCACTACTCCATGGGCGGTCTGTGGGTCGATTACGAAAAGAGTTCCACGGGGGGGCTCGTCGAGGGATCCCCGCGGAACCAGCAGACGAACATCCCGGGGCTCTACGCCATCGGCGAGTGCGACTACCAGTACCACGGCGCGAACCGCCTGGGGGCCAACTCGCTGCTCTCCTGCATCTTCAGCGGCCTGTTCTGCGCGTCGGGGGTGGTCGCCGGCAGCCAGTCCGGCCGGCGGACGGCCGCCGAGGAACCGGCCCGGCTCTTCGAGTCGAGCCGGCGGCGGCAGGAGGAGCGGCACCTCGCCCTGCTGGCGAGGACGGCGGGAGACGAGAATCCCTATGGACTGCACCAGGAACTGGGCAATTTGATGACCCGCGTGGCCACGGTCGTGCGGCGGAACGAGCAGTTGGCCGCGGCCTACGCCGAGGTGTGCGCCCTCGAGGACCGGTGGCAGCGGTGCGCCGTGTCGGACTCGGGCAATTGGACCAACCAGAACGTGGTGTTCACGAAGTCGCTCGGCGACATGTTTCCGTTGGCCAAACTGATCCTCAAGGGGGCGTTGCAGCGGGACGAATGCCGCGGCGCCCACTACAAGCCGGACTTCGCGATGCCGGGCATCCAGGCGACCGAACCGGCCGCCAAGCGTCGCGAGGCCGAACAGTGGTGCGACCGCTTCGAGGACAACACGAACCGGTGGCTGAAGTCGACCGTGGCGAAGTGCGGCGACGGTGGCGACCCGGAGATCAGCTACCAGGACGTGGACACGTCGCTGATTCCGCCGCGGCCGCGGCTGTACGGCCTCGTGG